>Ga0114958_10003848_pt1 | contig 10600 bp, 6 predicted proteins | sample C_130208_EF_Meta_FD_89577 | JGI IMG/M metagenome (GOLD analysis project Ga0114958, IMG submission 89577) | Freshwater microbial communities from Lake Croche, Canada to study carbon cycling - C_130208_EF_MetaG | ecosystem: Environmental > Aquatic > Freshwater > Lake | place: Lake Croche, Canada... | reverse complement strand
CACCTAGTGTTAACCGCCAGGAAACACCTAGAACCGTAACAACCATGGAAATGAATTCTACCCCTAAACAAATGGGAAACACTGCTTCCAAACAGATATTAACTGCTAATCCCCCTGATATCGGCTCTGATCTTGTTGCCTCTCAGACAAAGTCACCCACACCCACGGCGGCTCCTACGGAGGTTGCCAAGGGTGGCACGATGCTTGAAGCTATTCGCAAGCAAACTTCTTCTTTAAAGTCAATGATTAAGCTCCGCAACACTTCTACACGCAAGAATTCAAAGTGAAGCCTAAAAATTGGGCCCGGGATTATACGTATATAAGTTACACAAAATGCTTGTAACATTCCATATTCTGGATGCTCTCTCACGTGACCAATATCTTGAGGTCACGCGAGAGACTGAGAATGAACAGGAGGTTATTCTGAGTTGGGACGATGATGCAGACCCTGATGTTTCGTATGGCAGGGCGGATACTAACAAGAAGCAGTGCATGATGACAATTCATCTATTTGGCATGACTGCCGATGGTGAGAGCCTCCGCTGTGACGTGGAAGGTTTCCGGCCGTTTCTCTACGTCAAGGTTCCACCGTCCCTTGATATCATGCAGTTTCGCTCTCAAGTCGGCCAAGAGGCTCCTGCATCTATGTCAGTTGAGCGAGTGAAGCGCAAGGAGCTCTATGGGTTTACGGCGGATGAGGAGTTTACTTTCTTCAAGCTGTCTGTTGCAAACATGAAGGATTTCCGTGCAGTCAAGAATATCTTCTTGAATGACCACCAGGAGCCTATCTTTACTATCAGCAAGAATTCAGCACCTCTCGCTGTCTATGAGTCTGGCCTCGACCCCCTCCTACGATTCTTCCATCTTCGTGATGTTGCGCCCTGTGGCTGGGTAAGCATTGAGGATGGGACTGACACAAGCGATGATGATACTGGAATTCGTGTGATTTCTTGCTCATGGGAGCAGGTGTGCCCTGAGCTGAATCCTCCGAAGCCTGCAGCCCCTTTCAAGACTCTCTTTTGGGATTTGGAGTGCTATTCGCGCTCAGGTGACTTTCCCGTGGCAAAGCCTGAGAGGGGTCATGGCGACCCCATTATCCAGATTGGCTGTGTGCTCAAGGATTCGGATGGGTCCATTCAGAAGACAATCTTCGTCCTTGATACCTGCGACGATATCCCTGGAGCCAAGGTCAAGCACTTCTCCACAGAGAAGGAAATGCTTCTTAACTGGTTTGAGTGGCTTGTGGAGACAAATCCGGATATCTGGGTTGGTTATAATATCTTTGGTTTTGATGAGCGTTATCTCTGGCATCGTGCAGAGGTTCTGAAAATCTTCGGTGACGAGTCTTTTCAGAAGATGAGTCGTCTCTTTGGCCATGGTGGTCGTGTCTCGCTTCAGGAGAAGCGTCTAGCCTCCTCAGCGATGGGTGATAACTTTCTCCATACTCTCTCGCTCCAGGGTCGCCTACAGATTGACCTCTTCCACGTGGTGAAGCGTGGTTACCAGCTTCCCTCCTATAAGCTCGATGAGGTAACGAAATACTTCATGTCTGGTAAGCTCAAGGCAGTAGCGCATAATGATGATGGCTCATGGCAGATTAAGACCAGTGGAACTGGCAATGCACGTATTGGTCGTGCCATTGTGCTTCTAGATGAGACCGGTGATGAGCTGACTGACAAGCTTCCAATTGTAGATGTGGGTGATGGATTCATCAGGGTTTTGCCAGCAGGTGCGGATGCTGAGCTTGATACGGACCTGGCAGTCAAGTGGGTTATCGTGAAGGATGACGTCAGTCCCGCAGATATCTTCAGGCTTCACCGCGGCTCTTCTGCTGATCGTGCAACTATTGCAGCTTACTGTATTCAGGATTGCGACCTGACTATGGACCTCTATAATAAACTGGAGACCTTCAACAATGCAATGTGTATGGCGAATGTTTGCTCGGTTCCAGTCACAATGATTTTCACCAGAGGCCAGGGTGTTAAGATTGAGTCTCTCATCTTCAAATTCTGCAACACGACAAATATGACCATTATCACACAGACTTCCCCGCCGTTCAACTATGTTGCTCCTGAGGGTTCTGACCAAGAGGCCCAGGATTCCTACGAGGGTGCCATTGTTCTTGACCCCACACCTGGGTTTTATACAAAGAGTCCCATTGGTGTTTGTGACTTTGCCTCGCTGTATCCGTCAACCATTGAGTCAGAGAATATCAGTTATGATTCTCTTCTCTGGTCAAAGGATTATGGTCTAGATGGCAAGGAGCAGAAGACTGTATCCTATGGCGATATCGCAAAGTATGAGAAGGCGGGTGAGGCCATGGGCTGCAGATGGATTGATATCTCCTTTGATATCTGGAAGCCTGACCCGCAGGATTTCCGTAAGAATCCAAAGAAGCTCAAGATGGGCACACGTGTCTGTCGCTATGCACAGTATCCTGGGACGAGAAAGGCTGTATTACCTCGCATTGTCCAGGGTCTTCTGGCGGCGAGAGCGGCAAAGCGTGCGGAGATTAAAAAGGAGTCCGACCCTTTCAGAAAGGCTCTTCTCGATGCTGAGCAGCTTGCCTATAAGCTGACGGCAAACTCTCTCTATGGTCAGCTCGGCTCTGGAGTTTTCAAGGTTCGCCTGCAGAACCTAGCAGCTTCCGTTACGGCCTATGGTCGTAAGCAAATCATGTTTGCTAAGGCAGCCATTGAGAAATTCTATGGTCCTGAGGCCAAGGATCCGCGTTGCTCTGCCTTTGTGGTCTATGGTGATACGGATTCGCTCTTCGTCGAAATCAATCCGAGAAATCCCAAGACAGGTGAGCGCCTAGAGGGTCAAGAGGCTATTCAGGCTACGATTGACATTACTACGGAGGCGGGTGAGTTCATTACGAAGGCGCTCAAGAGACCGCATGACTTTGAGTTTGATAAGGCCTTCTATCCTTTCATTATCTTTAGCAAGAAGCGCTATGTGGGTAACATGTATGAGGAGAATGCCACGGATTATGTGCAAAAGTCCATGGGCATTGCAACAAAGCGTCGTGACTATGCGGCAATTGTGAAGACCATTTATGGTGGTGCAATCAAGATTCTCCTGACAAACAAGGATGTTGCGGCGGCGGCGGCGTTTGTGAAGAAGTGGGTAAATGACATGATGGACAACAAGGTTAGCTTGAATCAGCTTATGTTGACCAAGAGCCTGAGGTCAGAATACAAGTCAGCTAGTCCGCCGGCTCACAAGATTCTGGCAGACCGTATTACTGCTCGTGACCCTGGTAATGCACCGGCCTCAGGTGACCGTCTGTCATTCATTTACTTCAAGCCTCCTGCAGGGTTTAAGGGGACACAGGGTGACCGCATTGAGACTCCGGCCTTTATGAAGGCAAATGGCTTGAAGCCTGACCCAGAATACTACATTGAGCATCAGCTGGAGAATCCAGTTGGTCAGTTATTCAGTATTCTAGTTGATCAGTTACCGAATGCACGACCTCCGCCCCAGGGATGGAATGCAGATCCTGATATGCAGTCGGCTGAGCGGGAGCTCTATGCGCGCGACTATCTCTTCAAGCCTGCTAAGGCCAAGAACACTAATACTCTGATGAAGGCCTGGGGCCTATCGGATATCGTGGTCAGGCCCCCTCAGGCAGTTTCTATGACAACAAGGTCAAAGGCGAAGGCGGGTCCGCCGATTACGAGGTCGCAGCAACTCTTTATGGATAAGATGCTCGTAGATGAGGCGAAGAGAAAACCTAAGAAGAAGTAAGATGATTGAATTGCACACCATAGATGCAAGGGGTGCAGAAAATATCATCAATAAATGGGAACGCGAGGATTCATATTATTCAGGCATGCATGGAGCCCTATGTGGTAAATTAAATATGGCAGCTCGCGGAAATCCTTATAGCCCAACAAGAGAAGGAATTGCAAAGAAAGAAGTTGTGAATTTTGAGTTCCCTTTGCAAGGACCTATTCAGATTGTTTACTTGGAGCCGACCTCAGACGCAGGCTTACCTCATACACGCGGTAAGACTGGTATTGCTATGCCTGTATTTTTATTATGGGAACCTAGTGAAAAAACTACAAGGCACGAATTAGTTCATTTGTCTCAGAAACAATACAGAGAAAAATGGTTTTCCTTTTATGAGCGTGTCTGGAATTTCAAGATTGCTAGGGAGCAAGAGTTTCTCTCTATCCCCTTGAGCTGGCGCTCACGCCGGCGTATGAATCCAGATACTCTTGGTAGCCCCTATATGGTATGGAAAGACAGATATATTCCTTTATCTGTTTTTTCCAGTGAAACAAAGCCAGACTTGCGATTCTGCAAGCGGGGTTTTTGGGATATTAAGATGTCTCAGTGGACTTGGGAAGAGCCTCCTGGATGGGTAACGACTTTTGGGACAGGTTTTAATGATGAACATCCGAATGAAATAGCAGCACATTGGCTAGATGGCTCAGCTGGTAAAGAAAAACAACTTTTTTTCACTAAGCACTTCAGTTAATCCGCGTATAATTTAGATAGAAACATTTTAAAAAAATGTATAATGCTACTGAAATTGGTTTAGATTGGAAGGGCTCTCTTGAAACTCTTTCAACTGTTCCTAATGCACGGTGTGTATTTTTAGACACTGACGGTGCTCTAAAAGATACCACCGGCAAAGAGCGATGCAAAATAGTCATTGAAGAAACAATTGCAGATAATACTCTTGGGAAGTTAGCATGGTCTAGGAGGTCTGAAGGAGGTGTCTATGTAGACCTCCTTGTAAAAAAACCAGTATCACAGAAACATAGTAAACAAGAGGCAGTTATTCAGTGGTTAGTTCATAAGGCTCTCAATGAAGTTGGCCTAGGTGCTCATTGTCCCAAGGTGATAGATGTATTTTCTTTCTCAAAGAGCATATGGTTTTCCATGGAGCCAGTATATTCGGCACCCCTCCTTGATGATTATCTGAAGAATCTTCCATCTTGGTCAAAAAAATCTTCGGAGAATGGCCTTGCACTCATTAATATTCTTGCACAACTTGCAATGTCTTGTTTTGTTTTAGAGCGAACAATTGGTTTCAATCACCGTGACCTGAAACCTGATAATATTTTGGTTAAACTGGATTCCTTCAAACCCCATATATTACAATGGGGGGATGAATTCGAGCTACATATTTCTCCGTCGCATACAGCCATTTTAGTAGATTATGGATTCTCCTGTCTAGGACCAGGTAAAATCCCATGGATACAATCAGGTGATGGTATTTTACCATCCTTTGATTCTTGTCCAAAGATTGGGCGCGATATTTTTATGATTCTTGTATTTTTAATATGGCAAAAAGAAGTGCGCAACAGCTTGACTGATGCGCACTTGGAATTTTTTAAGTCATCTCTGCACTTAACAACGGATAGATTAATGCAAATGATGAATATGAATAAGAAACCATCTGACTGGATTTACATGTTAATAACCGAGCGAGGATTCAATTGTCCTGCATTAGATCCACTTACCTGGTTGCAATCTTGTGCAGCGAAATTTCCAGAGATAGTAGTCTTTCGTCCCTGCTCTCGCAAATGATCCTCCTCATCATCGCCGTGCTCACCCCTCTGCGCAGGAGGAGTCTTGTTTTGCCATAGCTCAGTGCATCGACCAACACGATGCCCAGCTTCACTGCAGATACTACAAGGGATTTGTTCCATTGTAGTATTTACAGTTTATTTTTTGCTTCAATTTTATGCTTAGAGTTTACATGTATCCGTGCGTGAGACACCGAACTTTGGCTCAAAAACAACAGTAGAAGTCATAGTGGCAGAATCCATTTGACTTGACTGAGTTCTATCTGGGATTATCAGGGTTGTTACACTTCTACCAATGTGAAACTCTGAACCGGAGTCATTTGTATAAGACCAATTTACATCACCACTTACGGGCGTATACTTGATTTTTCCTGAATTAAGCTCTGAAATCCACCATGAAAGAGGTTGATTCATAAATACTTGTTGATTTGCCTCATTGGGCACCGGACTACCATTATTAGGATAGTTCACTGTTGACAGAGTGGTGATATCACTGCTTCCTTGCACAGGAGCTGAGCTTAATGTCGCAACAGTTGCATTCGCATCACCAACTAGTGAAAAGGAACTAGTCATACGGCCTCTATTCATACTATTTTAGTTGTATAAAAAATTCTTTAACCCTCTTATCCAAGAATAACGGGCGGCGTATAGTAAACATTCTTCAGCCCATACTCCTTCATACACTTCTCAAGAAACACGCGGCATTGTGCACATGGCTTTGAGCCGACAAAGGGATCTTCCTTTTCGTGGTCCTTATTTCTTGAAAGGCGCACAACATACATCTCAGCACCCTTAAGCTCATGAATATTTCCGATTTCCTTCACCACATTGCGCTCTGCATGAATGCTACTTGCACAGTATCCAGAGCCCCTACTTCTAGAGCCGTAACCATTTGTTGCTTCTGCTATGATTCTACCACGTTTCATAAGGACCGCAACGTGTATACTGGCAAAGTGTGCATATTTCAGATTAACTGTTCTTGGATTACTAAGGATTTGATCCAGAATCCAGCGCTCACTTTGCCGCATGGTATCCATTGTTACTTATGACTTAGGTGGAATTTGAAATCAATTTTATAAATGCACTTATAATGTCGTCCACTTTTCAACACGCAGCTTTAATTCGGACTTGTATGCGAGCCATGCTGATAAAATAGTATTGCGGTATGCATTCATTTGAGAAGGATTATCAAGAAACTTCTGCATGAGTTCGGCAACTTGTTCCCAGGTCTCTGTCTTTAAAAAAGGAATCTTAGAGGAAAGAAGAATCGTAGGAAGTTTAGTAAATACTGGTATACATCCGCATTCAAGTGCCTCATATAGACGATATGTTTCTGTATTATTTCCTTCAGGGCATGGTATAAATTTAGAATTTAATAGGAGGCTCATATATTCACCATCTTTTAATTGGTTCTTATCATTCCAATCTGGAAAATACTTGACCTCGTGATTCGGAATTACAGCCAGGGGCTCTAGATTCTTTGATCTATTTTTCCAGTTTGTTCCTATAAAGGACCAGCTTAAGGGTCGCTGTTCAAGAGAAGGATTTAGTCCATTGCCCTGCCAGTGATATCCAAGAGGTATATTGAATGCATACGGAGCATCTTGCCTTGGATAAAATCGTAAGACACCCCTTACACAGGACCAATTATAGAAATCAATGGGATCCTGTGAAAATTCATCTGAGCAATGTATAATCTTGAATAAATTTCTTTTTCCAAGATTTGCAAGCCATGCTACTTGCTCAGTCCACATAGGTCTTTGTATAAATATAACTAAATTCTCCTCTTGGCTAAACTTAGTTTCTGAAGAAACAGGCTCAAGGGTAAACTTCGTAGTGCCAAACAATTCCTGGAGCCATGGACCCTCGTAAATGGTAGAATTCGTGAGATTACAGATATCTAAGCAAATAAATCTAGGGGGGCTCAGTTGAACTTGCCCAGGCTGATAAATTTCTTGCAGGGCCTCTGAAATGCGAAGAGGAACTAATGGCCAAGAAGAAATCTCATTAGAACTAAAGCGCTCATCATTATTCCATAGGTCACTGTCAAATGTATCTTTGCGACTGAAATCATTGAAATCCGAATTTATATAAGCAGGGTCATCATCTTGAGATGCGCCTGCAACTAAGGGGTCTAGACAGAAGACATTTGTTTTGTCAAGAGAATTAAATAGGACATGGTCTGCACTTGTCCATATACCATCATGTAATTTAATTTCTTCTAATATTTTCTTGGCTCCAGCCTTCGATAGAACGTATGCATATGCACAGAAATGGAATTGACGTGTTGGTAGTGCCTGTCCAAAGAATGTATTAGGTTTTATTCTACACAGACCAGGCAGAACTGGCTCTTTTACTAGTTCAAATCCTTCCTTATTTGGTGGGAGAACACCACCAAGATATACACATTCCCAGTTAGCTGGAAGTTTTGGATAGACTTTTGCCCACGTATCGGCCCATCCAGCCTTTAGTCTAGCATCATCTTCTAAAATAAGATAGGATTGAATTTCCTCTGACTCACCTTGAAGCATTGTCCATAACTTGAGATGGCTTATTGCACAACCCATAACTGCCTTTTTCCAGAAGAAATCATTAGGCTTGAATACACTTACTAGAGAAGGTGTAAGCTTCAAGGATACTCCATCACAAGCCATATGTCTCTTTACAACACCCTTAAAATAGGGATGATACTCTACAAAGGATGCTCTACGATCAGCTCTTCTATCTAAGTTTACAACAAATGCATCATCAATGCCTCTCATTATTGGTATATGACTAGTATAATCACCGCGGTGAAGATAAATGAATTTACCAGTGAAATACGTGCTTCGCGCGGAATCCTGATTGCATATCTTGTCAAAGGGAATACGCTTGCACTGATTACGAAAACTTAGAATACTCAGAATACTTTGGTCATGCCGATGTCCAACGGGCATAGAGCCGCTATGTATTAATAGGCCATTTTCTAATCTGCCGTTCTCAAATAGCCATTTTTCCCCTACGATTACATCGCGAATACATGCTAGTTCAAATGCTTCACTAAATAGTCTCTTTACTGATTCGTCGCCGCCTACAAATGCAACTAGGCCACCTGAAACCTGCCTTGATTCCTTTTCTTCCTCTGTTACTTGCAATCTTGAGCAGAATGTTGCATGACACCAATGCATATTTTTTTGCTTAGCATCTTCTAAGAAACAAATCTTGTTATTTCTGGCTTCTCTTAGCCACTCCTCAGGCCATCTTAGTAGAGCACTCCCACTATCACTAAACATTACCAGGGTACCATTTATTAAAGGATCGTGAGAAAGCTCTCTGTAAATCCAGAGTTTCCATGCATAATGCTCAGGCTTCCAGAAATCATCAAAGCCTACAGGGGTTTCAGTAGGAACGCGAATGAAACTTGCACTATTGTATTTCTTGCGCGTTATATTTAGGACTTGCTCCTTGACATCATGACCCACATATACACGGACTCTTACATTACGCATATTCGAGGAATGTAATGTAGTAGCATCTAGCCACTTGAGAAGTGATGGCCAGAATTTTTCAGTTGCAAATGTTACGAGCAGATATCCTCCTAGTATGCGTTGCACCATCTCTGTAAATTTGCCCTTGAGGCTATGAATCTTGTCTGGATGTATTGCTGGAATAGAGGCCATCTTACTATAAAGTTCATCGGATTCATCTATTTCCTTAACTCTTTCAAGTAGAGAATCTGGATTTCCAGTAATATTAATGAATCCCTCCTCATTAAATTCTTCAGAAACACGAGGATCTCCCCAATAAATTGGTATACAGCCGGCAGCCTTGGCATGTAATAATTTCTCAGTTGTATAACCATCTGCAGATTCATTCTCATAGCAAATGCAGAATTTATAGTCTTTCAAGAAATTGTGTTTCAGTAGCTCACCTCCACCCCCACCTGCTCCAGCGAAAATCTTATCCCCCATATTATTGTAAAGGCGACCTGCACTATCTACAGGCTTATACTTATTGAGAATATGAAAGGCATTATTTCTTACTTGGTTCATGGGATTTGATACAATGAAGGCGCAGAATTTAGAACGTTTACTTGGCTGAACTTGTATGCAAGCTTCTATAGGAATAGGCAAGGGATTCTTGATATCTTCTAGATTCTCAGCTTGAAACCAGTCTATTTCTAGCATCCACAGAGGTAGACGGAAATAGCTTGGGTCACTAGAATGCCTGAATCCTAGATTTAATATAACAGATTTTTCTGTAATAGGCTCAGTATTCTCTCCAGTGAAATGCACCTTTGGTCCATCTATCTTAGTCCATGCATCACCAAAGGGTCCGAAAATGTGAATATCTTGCTTTAGTTCATTAGGTAATGTTTCTAAAGAATATCCATTTACATCTATTCCTAGAGCTTCTCTGAATGCAAGGATAAACATATTATAAGCGGGATTGAACTGGTCCCACATGTCGGTAAATAAAATAGAATATGCACGCTTAGAAGGCTTAGGCGAAGCCATGGCGACAGGCTTAGGCTCAGGCTTAGGCGAAGCCATGGCCATGGCCATATCCACACTAAGTAAACTAAGCCACTCCTCTGCCCTCGCCTCAGGTGAGAATCTACAAAGAATCTTAGCCCGAAGCTCAGACAAAGCATCCAGGTCAGATAAATACGGTATTTTAGTATAAGATGTCATTGTATTTTGAATGGCCTTCATAGCATCTCCAATATTGTTATTTTCATAAAAAGTCTGCTCCAAGCCACAACCGAAATCTCTTAGCACCGTGTTATTGTGTACAATTGGTAGACCTACCCAGGCAGCTTCTAGGTTTGAAAGTTTTAAAGGGACAAAGCGAGAATGTGCAACTACAAGTGCCATGGGCTCGTGTGCCCAATCTATAATTCGCTGTCTTCCTACTAACTGAATACCAGTTACCTTGCAATTATCTAGAATATTGGCTTTCAGATATTTAGAATCTATTAGATGCTCCATATTATGAATCTGTATCTTCTCAATCTTACCTTTCAAGTCTTTTAAGGTTACTATGGGAATTATACAGGATGACGTATTCGAATAATT
>Ga0114958_10003844_pt1 | contig 10609 bp, 15 predicted proteins | sample C_130208_EF_Meta_FD_89577 | JGI IMG/M metagenome (GOLD analysis project Ga0114958, IMG submission 89577) | Freshwater microbial communities from Lake Croche, Canada to study carbon cycling - C_130208_EF_MetaG | ecosystem: Environmental > Aquatic > Freshwater > Lake | place: Lake Croche, Canada... | reverse complement strand
CAACACGGGTACAGTCGTGCCGCAGGTATTGACAATGTCAACTACGGCAACAACGACTATCACATGATCTGCGAGACTATTTTTAGTCTCGCTGAAAATTACCCTCATCCCTATCGATCCGGGCAAATTGACAAGACCACGCAAACTGCCATACGATACTATATTGACAGCATCTATGACAGTGAGTGGAAACGTCAGCAAGATGAATGGATCATTGTGGGCGGCATACTGGAAATGTTCTTGGATGGATTGAAGTTTCTTGTGGTACCAAACCTACTGTGGCCCTGGCAACCCGAAGATACCGGCCTGTGGCGTCGAAGCTTGCCCGCCACAATACCCAACCATTTCATTGCACTTGATGTAGATCAGAGTGTGCTGGGAGTGGCAGGCAACAACCCTTTTACCGGGGAAGATCCTGGCTATCATTCCAGTGCTCGTGGGCAGGAAATCATAGCCGAAAACTGGCTAGAACGCATGCACCGAGATTTTGCAATATAATTTGCCCCCAGTGAATTGATCTTGCAATGGCAATAAATACTTGTCACAGGACAAGGACAAAACAGCATGAGTTTTAATTTTGATTTTTCTCAGACAAAGTTGGCAGAAATGGTGCCAGGCAATCCCTACATAGATTATTGGTATGAAGCTATTGCAGAAATCCTGCCTGATTATGATATCACCACACCGCCGCGTGTGGCCATGTTCATTGCACAGTGTGCACATGAGTCGGGCGGGTTCCGTGCCATCAAAGAAAACTTAAACTATAAGGCAGCAAGTTTACGTAAACTGTTTGCCAAGTACTTTCCCGATGATGCCACTGCCGCACACTACGCCAGCTTGACCAACAAACAAGAAGCCATTGCCAATAGAATCTATGCCAAAAGAATGGGCAACGGTGACGAAGCATCAGGTGACGGATATCGTTACTGTGGTCGTGGCTTGATTCAGCTCACTGGAAAAAACAACTACACACTATTTGCTGGCAGCCTGGGCATACCTGTAGAAGAGTGTGCTGACTATTTGGCCACATTTGAAGGTGCTGTACAAAGTGCTTGTTGGTTCTGGGAAACCAACAACTTGAATCAGTGGGCAGACCGAGGTGATGTACTCACAGTGACTAAAAAGATCAATGGTGGCACAATTGGTTTAGAAGATCGTATCAAACACTACAATCACGCACTTCATGTGCTAGGGGCCTAAGTCTGTGTGGATCCTGCATTTGTTGCCTGATGGCTTTTTAGAGTTTGTAATCTATGCAATTTTAGGCGCAGGCTTCTTGGCCACTGTGGTGTCATTGATTTTTATAAATCCGTTGTTGAGGTTTTTACCTGCACTGGCCGGGACATATAGATTGATACAAGTTGCCAGTGTGGCAGTGTTCTTGTTGGGTGTTTATCTCTGGGGTGGCTACAGCACAGAAATGCGCTGGCGTACCGAAGTTGCCAAAATGCAGAAAAAGGTCGACGAAGCACATGCTCAAGCCGTGGCAGCTAATAGAATGATTACAGAAGATACCACAGTTAAAATTAAATATCTAAAAGGTCGTACAGAATATATCACACAGTACATTGACAAGGAAATTGTCAAATACGATACCAAATTTTTACCCGGGGGAGAGTGTGAAATACCCCAGGAGTTTATTAAGGCACACAACGATGCCTCGGAGGCACCTAAGAAATGAGAGCAAATGAATTCGTCACTGAAGAGTGGAGTCAGAAATACAAACGCATGATTGACTGTAGTCACCCCCGAGGCTTTAGTCAACGAGCACACTGTGCTGGTAAGCGTAAGCACAATGAAAGTGTAGAAATGGAAATGACCTGTCCGGATTGTGGTATGTGCCAAACACACGGCAATCTCAATGAGATCAAGAAAGGCCAAAAAGACGCCAATGGTTATACACGATGCTGGCCGGGCAAACACGCAGAAGGTACCAAGCGGGGTAAAAATGGCGGACAGGTGCGTAACTGTGTTCCCAATGAAAGTGTAGCAGAAGGCGACTATCCAGATGGATCATCTATTAGAACACCAGATGCAAATGATTGGAAGCAACAATATCAACAAGCAGTTATGGCTGTAAAAAATGCCAAAACACAACAAGAGTATGAGGTTGCAAGTGATAGAGCAGGACGTATAAAAGATTTGTTGGCAAGCAAAGGCATTCAAGTTGGTCCTGTATTGGGTCAGCAAGATATGACGGAAGGCAAAGAAAAACGTTGTATGCAATGTGGTATGAAGAACTGCAAATGCCCCGGTGACTCATGCAAGTGCAAACCTATTGCAGGTTGGATTCCTGGCAAGGGATTCAAGAAAGCCATGGAAGAAGCCGCACAAAAGACCATGAGTCGTGCTGCCAAGGGCTACGAAAAATACGGCAAAGAAGGCATGAAAAAATTGTCACAGGCAGGGCAACAAAATGCCAGCAAAGAAAAAATGGATGCCATCCGTGACAAGTACGATCGTTACGATGAAAGCGTGGATACAGAGCTAGTGGAAGAATTCAATCTTATTGAATCGATTATCAATCGTCTTGCCGAGCACAATCAAGTTGATGCAGAAGTGATCTGGGAAGACCTAGAATCACTAACAGAAGATGAGCTGTATGCATTTGCTGTGACTTCACAACTGAACGAAGACTGGCAAAAGGCCAACAAGCGTGACAAAACATCTGGCATGAGTCAAAAGGCTGTAATGCCTATCGCAGAGAGCATCCTGGATCAAAACTACAAACTGCTGTGACTACCAAGCCCTCAAAGTTAAAGCGGGGCTCAAAAGCCAGCAAGCGACGCAAGAGTTATTGCAGTCGTAGTCGTGGACAAATGAAGATGCATAACATCAGTTGTGCCAAGACTCCAGACAAGGCCATATGCAAAGCACGCCGTAGGTGGAATTGCTGATGCGATATCTTGTGTTTGCACTAGTACTAGGTATCTCTGCATGTACCACGGTTCCGGTCACCGCCAAGTTCCCCGACAGTCCCGGCGAACTAGTGTCTACTGCTTGCCCTAATTTAGAAAAAGTAAAAGATTCTCCTACCCTGAGTGATATATCACGCACCATTGCCAACAACTATGGCACCTACTATGAGTGTGCAGTCAAGGTAGACATGTGGATACGCTGGTATAACGAACAACGAGCCATATTTGAGAATGTGGGTAAATAAGGAGAAATAAAATGTTAGAAACATTATTTTGGTTGGCACTGGGTGCATTTATTGGTTGGAACTTTCCGCAGCCTGAATTTGCAAAACGCATACAAGCCCGTGTGTTGGGCATGATTAAAAAGGAATCATGATCATGAGCGAAGAAAAGAAACCCCTGTCACGCAGTGAACGTGAAGCACAGATCAAAGACAAAGCCGGTTTAGTTATTGTTGTAATGGCTCTGTTCCTGGCAGCCAACACATACCTGGCCAACAACTTCAGCAGTACAGCACAAACTAACTTGTTAAAAGCCAGCAACACTTACGGCTTTTATCAAAGTAAATCGATCAAACAAAGCATTGCCGAAGGGCAATTGGAAGATGCCAAAAAAGGCACCGACAAAGAACGTATTGCTAAACTAGAAGCCAAGATTGCTCGTTACGAAAGTGATCCGGCAACAGGTGAGGGCAAAAAGGAACTACTAGCCAAAGCACAGGCACAAGAAGCCGCACGTGAAGAAGCCAGAGCGCATGGTCCTTGGTTGACATTCTCTGGCATGCTGTTCCAACTTGCCATTGTGCTGTTATCCGCTAGTATTCTAGCAGTTAATAATAAAATGTACAAGGGCAGTCTGGCAGTGGGCGTGGTTGCTGCCGTGCTAATGGCTCAGGGCTATTGGCTTTGGATTTAATATAAATAACTGATACTCAGGAGCTAGAATGAGCGATAAAGATTACAACAAATTGAATGACAGTGAAAAGAAAAAAGAAGACTGGATGAACTCAAAGTGGCGTCCCATGATGGGATGGACCTATATGATTACCTGTATATTTGATTTTGTAGCGGCACCAATTCTTTGGAGTTTGACACAGAGCTTGTTTCATGGAAGTGTACAAACACAGTGGCAGCCGCTGACTCTGCAAGGTGCAGGCTTGTATCATATTGCCATGGGTGCAGTGTTAGGTATTGCAGCCTACGGACGCACACAGGAAAAATTAAATGGAGCAAACAATGGCGGAATCCAACCACCATCAGGCGTCGGTACAACATATACGCCGCCGGCACCAATACAACAGCCCGCAGCCAGCGGTTTTAGTACACCAACAGCAGTCTTTGGAGCACCAGCGGTTACACCCTCAGAGGCACCAGCAGTCATTACAGGATTTGGCGGCAAACCTGGGCCTGTGCAGCCATCATTCCCGGCGATATGAAATAAATAAAAGTTATTAATTAGGATGATTTGATGTCTTCACCACCACCATATGACAACATAACCGGTATCAGTCGTACTGTCATGAAAGATAATGCACAGGAAACTGTGTATGATTACAACGGCAATGCTCGTCCTGGCGAGATGGTAGCCGATTTGACTCAAGATCCGCCTGTGGTTTACATAGGCAATAATTTGGGGCAGCTAACACAGGTATTCCCCAGCACGTCCGGTGGCCCAATCGGTAACAGCGGTGCTGTACAAATAAATTGGATGAGCACCTTTAGCAATCAAGGTGGCACCCCCGGATCTACATATTCTACTATACAATTCGATAGTGATGGGCTGGCCACTATCAGTGGCACTAATGCGTTCCAATCCAGCAGTAATGTGACCTACTTAACAATCAATGCACCACAGGTGCAAAGTACGGATTTTGGCACATTGTCCGGCCCCGGCGTCACTGTAGTGGGGTATGATGACAACTACAATACTCCTCGCAGTGCTTATTTTAGTGTGCAGGATCAGGCCAGTGTTACACAACAATGGGATTTTGGTATCCTTGGTAGTGGCAGCAACAATTTCTCTATTCGTAACAGAACTGCAGATTCCTTACCATTTACAGTAAATACCAATGGAACAGTTCAACTTCAAGTTATGGCTGTGGCATCATTACCTGCGGCCACAACTACTGGATTAAAAACTTTTGTCAACGATTCTAATCGAGTGGCATCAGGCAACTTTGGAGCAGTGGTAGGGAACGCCGGTTCAAATGTTGTACCAGTCTACAGCGATGGCGCCAATTGGCGCATAGGTTAATTAATTAAAGGAGATAAAAAAATGAAAAAATTGAATCTTGTGTCGGGAATTGCTGCAATAGCAATTGGCCTAGCATCATTCTTTGCAGCAGCTCAAAGCAATCAGACTCCGGTCAATATCACCACGGTCACTCCTGGGGGCGCAACAGCAATTACCAGTTATAGTAGCATGAATACCACATATACTTTTAATCTGCAAAACACAACAAACGCACAATTTTGTCAAGGTTCAGATATCTGCGATCAACCAACTGCTTCAGCTGGCAAGTATCCTTACACAGTAGCAAACACACGCTGGGGAACCTACAAACTCAACAACGCTGTTCCGGGTGCCTGTGCTCCAAGTATCACCTACGGTGGTGTTCAATATTGCTTGTTGGAGTTTCATTTCCATGGTCCATCTGAACACTGGGTCAATGGCGGGGCAACAGATTTAGAAGTGCATTTTGTTTTCTTCAATTTGAATGATGCCACATCTGGGCCACGTGGATTGTGCGCTGCAAATTCACTATTGGTAATGGGTCAACGAATGGTTGGCAGCGGTAATTCAGCAAATACAAACTGGGCTACGGTATTTAATTCTATTCCTGCAACTAATCCCACTGGTGGATATGCTTCTTCGTATACAACCCCGATACCCCCTTATGGCCCTCCTTACTCCCTTAATCTCAATATCCAAACACTAATGGGTATTCCTGGTGGCAATATTAACACAGCACCTAGTTACAGATACCTTGGTGGGTTGACTGCCCCAATTAGTATTGCTACCTTAGGACAAGCCAATGGCAATCAATCTAACAGTTGTGTGGCCAACAGTAATCCCAACAACGGTCAACCATGGTGGGGCAATCCACAGAATCAATTGAACAATGGAGCATATCCAGAAATTGTGCAATGGGTGTTGTTTAGACAACCAATACAGTTATCTGTAGCACAGGTAAATCAGTTCAAGGCAAAGTTTCCAGATGGTAATGCTCGTTCGGTTCAACCCAACACTGGTGTAACAATCAACTTGGCCAACCCTAACTAATAAGACAAAAAGAAAAAATCATAATGAAAAAACTATTAGTAACACTAGCATTGATGCTGTCCAGCCCAGTATTTGCTCAAACACCGGGTATCACAAACTGTGATGGCGAATATGCATTATGTGCCGCAAGCACTTGTAAACCCACTGGTAAAACAATTACTGGAAACAACGGTATACCTTATCCCGAAGTAGAATGCAAATGTCCCGTACTTAAAGGCCACGCTATTGCTGACACCAGCGCCGGCAACATGAAAGGTAGTTGTACAGCAACAGATAGTAATCATGTGTGGAGTTTGTTTGCACCCAAAGTGTTTTATCCACAAGAAGCCAATAACTTTAGTCCACTACCTTGGAAACAAAAGGCCACTGTACAAAAATGTGATGCCAGTTTAAATCTTGGTGCACAATCAAGCAATTGCTTCAGTTGGAACTGTAAGAAAGGTGCTGATGGTATAGCAGTGTGCTCATGCCCCACAGGTCAGGTGCCGCCAGCAACATCATTCTTGACCGAAGCAGGTCAAGGCGATCCAGCGGCCTGTGCTCAGTACCCTGTAAGCTTGCCAATCAAAGCACAAGATGCGGCAGAGGCAAAAACAAGTGCAGTTAAAGGAAAATAAAATGAAAAACGTTATATTTGTAGCAGGCTTATGTTTAACACTGGCGCAACCAGCTGTGGCCGAAGAGGCCAAACCAGAAAAGGTTCGAGTGTGTATTGACGTACAGGGCAAGGATGGCAAGCCTGTAATGGACGCCAAAACAGGTAAACCCAAACAAGACTGCAAAGACATGAAGAAGCACCAAAAGCACCAAGGCACAGCTATTCCCGACAAGAAATAACTTGACTACAATCTGCAAGTCCTGTATAATCAACTGTACAGGACTTTTTCATGAAAATTGAGCAAAGCGAAGGCACCGTTTATGGGTGTAGATATTACACTGTAAAACCACAAGGGTGGATGCATTATGGCGATAATCCAGACTGGAACAAAATTGTCTCCTGGGTAGTCACCACATACGGGCCCACTGCTGAAGATGGTGTATGGACTCCCAATCAGCGTTGGTATGTGAATAATGCCAAATTTTGGTTTTGTGAATTAGAAGATGTCACTATGTTCTTGTTAAAGTGGTCATGACTGATAGGTTTATAATAAATGATTTACCCAATGGCACATATTCGGTAACCTGGCCTGGTTATGAACGCAACGTGGTAAACAATCCCGGTAAAGTACTAAAGCTGTTGGAAATCTTGTTTGATGTGGTTGGCGTAGATGAAGCCATGATTGGTGTGCAAGAGTCCGGCAGAGACAATGACTGGCACACCATGCATATTTCTAATTTTGCATGGTTGGACGTCAATGGACGCAAACGCATAGCCCAGCGGCTGGCAGAATATGTCATACCCGGTGTAAGGTTTACAGATGTATACCAAGCAGAAAAGTTCAAGGCACACATGGAAAAGTTGCTGGTCTGGGCCAGACTCAGCAATGGACAGTCCTGGGAATGACTGTAATCAAACTAACCATAGATCAAATGCGTGAAGTATTATATTACGAGACCGGATTTGAACAACTGCACCCAATACCGCCCATTATCAACTGGATGAGGTCGCTGGGTTATCGTTACACACATGACTGGCGATGCTATCGTCGTGAGCAGACCATTGACTGGATACTGGAATTTCCCTCTGCTGATGTGGCAGAATTGTTTGTGCTCAAGTGGTTGTAATATAATTACTAGTACATGACTGACTTTTATACCATACTGGGGGTACCACGCACTGCCAACGTTGATGAAATCAAACGTGCCTATCGCCGTTTGGCCAGTCAGCATCATCCTGACAAGGGCGGTGACGTCAAAAAATTTCAAGAGATTGAAGAAGCCTATCGCATACTCAGCGATCCCATTACACGGCAACAATACGACAACCCCAGAACTGCCGGTCCTTTTGGGGCGCGGCCAGGACCCGGCCAAACTCCCTTTGATTTTGACGCTATATTTTCCATGTTTGGCGCCAGGCCTGCTGGCAGTCCGTTCCATCAGCAACATGCTCGAGCTGCCAGACTGGAACTGTGGATCAGTCTACACGATGTGGCTGTAGGCGGAAATAGAATAATCAGTGTGGGATCACAGCACGGTCAATCCAACAGTGAAATTTCTATTCCGCCCGGTATTGAAGATGGAGACACTGTTAGATATGCCGGCGCTGGACCCGTGGGCATTGACCTGGTGATTACATTCAGAGTCAGGCCTGATGCACAATGGCAGCGTGACAATGATGCCATTGTCACCAGTATTGATGTTGATTTCTGGGATCTTATCCTGGGCGCCGATATTGATGTTGCCAACATCTATGGCGAACAACTGTCCATTGTGGTACCGCCCCGAACGCAACCCGGAACCATGTTGCGTGTGCGTGGACACGGCTTGCCTAGAAAAAACCAACCCAGTTCACGCACTGACATGCTGGTTCGAGTACAGGCTCGACTGCCTGCATCAATCCCTGACAATATATTAGAACAAATCAAGCTGGCTCGTGGCCACTAAATATTTGGTAACCAACAAATTCTGTGTTATAATCATGCATAATACCAAGGAGCTCTATGCAAAACAATCCCGAAATTGAACAGATAATTGACAATGCTGTTCGCATTGCACGTGATCGTCGACATGAATATGTGGTCACCGAACACCTGTTGGCCAGCCTGTTAGTGCATGATCCATTTCGCACTGTGTTGGTGAAATTTGGAGCTGATGTTGATACCTTGGCCAAAGAACTCGGTGCATATCTAGACAGCTTGACTGGGTTAGAAAGTCAAGACGCCAACCTGCAGCCTAGAAAAACCAATGCCCTGGAGCGTGTGTTTAATCGTGCACTCACACAGGTGTTGTTCACTGGTCGCCGACTGGTCACCACAGTTGATCTTTACCTGAGCATCATGAGCGAGACCAATAGCCATGCGCATTATTTTCTACTCAAGTACGGAGTAAACAAACAAGAGTTTGTGCGTTTCTGGGAACAAAACTACAACCATCGTGGGGCCAGTGCCAAGATCACCGAACAACAGGCCGCTGAAATTCTCAGCGAGCATTGCACAAGCCTAACAGAACATGCTCGTGAAGATCGGCTTGAACCTGTGATTGGGCGTGAACATGATCTTGATGAAATGATCACTGTGTTGGCTCGTCGATTCAAGGCCAATGTGCTCATGGTAGGCGACCCCGGTGTGGGTAAAACAGCCATTGTCGAGGGGCTTGCACAACGTCTAGCCCGCAATGAAGTTCCTGAGTTTTTGAAGAATCACGAGCTTTGGAGTCTGGAAATTGGTAGCTTGTTGGCGGGAAGCAAGTATCGCGGCGAGTTTGAAGAAAAGCTCAAACAAATTATTACTGCCTTGGAAACCAAGAAGAATTGTGTGCTGTTTATCGATGAAGCACACACCATGCGTGGAGCCGGCAGTTCGGGGCAAAGCAGTCTAGACTTTGCCAACATGATCAAACCTGCTATTACCAAGGGCACTTTAAAAGTCATTGCGTCGACCACTTGGGAAGAATACTACGAAAGCTTTGAAAAAGATCGTGCACTCATGCGCAGATTCCATCGCCTGGGCATTGATGAACCCAGCCGAGAAAGCACGGAACAAATCCTAATAGGTCTCAGTCCCAGATTGGAAAAGTTTCACAATGTCATGATTGACACTGATGCCATTATGGCTGCCGTGGAACTCAGTGGACGCTACATTCATGACAAAAAGAACCCTGACAAGAGCATTGACCTTATTGATGCTGCCTGCAGTCGTGAGCGTGTAAAGGATGCTGGCACAGCGACCATTACGCGGCAGATGATCATGGCACAGCTGAGCCGTGTGGCCGGCGTGCCCATGGATCGACTAGAAAATGCACAGAGTCAGAAAATCATCGAACTTGAAAGCAATATCAAGCAACATCTACATGGTCAAGACGCTGTGGTGGATGCCGTGCTTGAGCGTGTGTATGTGAACTTTGCTGGTGTAGGTAACAGTAAAAAACCCATGGGCAGTTTCCTGTTTCTTGGACCCACAGGCACAGGTAAAACCGAACTGGCGCGATTGCTGAGTGAACATTTGGAAATGAAGCTGTTGAAGTATGACATGAGTGAGTATCAAGAAAAGCACACTGTCAGCAGTTTGATTGGTGCGCCTCCGGGCTATGTGGGCTTTGAAGATGCCAACTTGGGCGGCGGCAAACTTATCTCGGATCTCAGCAAGAATCCCTTTGCTATCCTGTTGTTTGATGAGATTGAAAAGGCACACCCCGATGTTTCAAACATCTTGCTACAGTTGCTAGATGAAGGTCGCATCACTGGCAGCAATGGAAAAACAGTTGACTGTAAAAACACCATTGTGATCATGACGTCAAACCTAGGCGCTCGT
>Ga0114958_10003842_pt1 | contig 10615 bp, 15 predicted proteins | sample C_130208_EF_Meta_FD_89577 | JGI IMG/M metagenome (GOLD analysis project Ga0114958, IMG submission 89577) | Freshwater microbial communities from Lake Croche, Canada to study carbon cycling - C_130208_EF_MetaG | ecosystem: Environmental > Aquatic > Freshwater > Lake | place: Lake Croche, Canada... | reverse complement strand
TTAACCGTCTTTAGAACAGTCAATGTTGAAAAGATGAATACAAATAAATAAATTGTATTTAAATTACACATTATTTACTTGCGTTTTTCTCTTCTTTTAATCTTTTTCTTTCAGCTAAGATTTCTTTTCTTAAAGTATCTGCTAATTTTTTTAAATCCTGAGCGGTTCCTCTAGCTCTTGTACCAGCACTATCGTTACCTCCAAAAAATTTTGTAGTGTTTACCGACAATTCTTCCGCGGCCAATCTAATTTGTTCTAATGTCTCCATTTTGAATGTTTTAATTTTTATTTATACTGTTAAAAGTAATTTTTTTTACCCCATAGTAAATACTATCACCCTTTTTAATGTTTTAAATACTTGTCTAACAATTTATAAATTGTAGTAATCATGTCTAAATCTGACTTAGTAAATAATTTATCATTATTAAATAAGTCAGTAAAAAAAACACCTATTGAAGATTTCACATTAATATCTTTTTGATTGTAAAATGTCTCGTCAAAAAAGGATTCAAAGTAGTCAAAGTGCTCTCCTTTTTTATCAAACCTAATTTTTTCTTTACCAAAATCAGATATGGTCTTATTCCAACACCATTCAAAGTGATTTCTATCGTCAGATTCACTTAAAACAATTTTAGTTTCATTAACATTGTTATCCCCTAAATAAGTGTTTAAAATCAAACTATTAAGTGAATGTGCAAAATCTGAATATAATTCCAATTTTTCAGGAATTATATTATTAACCCGGAACCAAACGTCAACGTCTTCCGGTAATAAAGGTTTTGATATGTAGTTAAAAAAATTCTCCATAGAGTTCGTCTATGGAGAAATTATAAGTTATATTATTTGTTTGTAAATTATTGAGTTTTTTGATTATAACCCATTAAAGATTTTATTCTATCAAACTCTTCATTAATTTGTTTTGTTTTCTTTTCTGTTGATTCCAATTTAATGTTAACACCTTTACCACCCTCTTCACCAGTAAAATCTTTAACAGGTTGGGGGGCTTTATTGTAAGCCATCGCTCTCGCTTTAGCAAATTTATTAGCTTTACGTTTTGCGTTAAGTTTTTTGTTAACATCAGTTTCAACAGCATTTGCATATGATGAATCATTACCTGTTTTAGAAGAACCTTCAATATTATTAGTAATTTGTTCTTCATTTGGATGTATTTGGTCGTAACTTAAATTTTCCATACCAGGACTCATAAAGTCATCAATAAACTCTTTTCCATCGTCTCCCATAACATACGCTTTTTTCTTCATCTTTTCTAACTCACCATTTCCTTTAGGAAACATTTTAGGGTTCATGTCAAAATCTCCTTTAGACCCATCTTTAAGATAATCTTTCATTTTTTTGGTAACGTCCTTAATGTAATTATCATTTTCCTTTCCGGAACCATTGTGAGCTTTTTTATAAACTTCAAACCCTTTTGGTGAACCACCAAAACCTTTAATATTATTTTTTTCAGCAGGGTCTTTAACCTCTTTAGATTTTTGTTCTAAAACAATTTTTTCAATCATCGACACCATTTCACTCTCACTTAATTTATAAGATTTTTTAAAATTTTCTTCCATTCCGTGTGATTTAGATATCTTATTTACTTTTTTAACATCTTTTTGAAATTTTGAATTTTTAAGTTTAACTCCTCTTCCAACCAAAATATCTTTACGAGTAACTTTTCCATCTCCGGTTAAATCGGGAAATTTTTTTCCTTCCTTAGTTTCAAATTTTTTACCCCCAACCTCAAAATCTTTATCACCTGTTTTTCTAGCTTTAGATAATGCTCCTGTAAAAGCGTTACCCTCATCTGTTTCAGATTTTTTACCTTGTCTTCTTTTACGACCTTTTAATGCCTCAGTAATATTAATACCTTGACACATTTCTTTTGTTACAGGGTCATTTTTCCCAAAATTTTCAATGTGATATTTACAAGTTTTTTCTTCATCATCTACAAAGTCTTCACTTTCTCCAACATAGTCAAACTCACCATCTAATGTATTATCAACATCGTAAATTCCTTCACTCATATCCTCATACATATTACCACATTCATTACACTCACCTTCATACATTTGACCCCCACATTCGCAAACGTCACCTTTAATTTTTGAAACAAGAGTATCCGCCTTTTCTTCTAAAGTTTCTTTTAGAATTTTAGATACTAAATTATCTAAATAAGTTGTATTTATTTTTTTCATTTTTAGTTTTTATTATAAATATATTGGTTTTTAACTTTATTACTTTGAAAAAGTATTTTCATACTCATAAGCAATAATTGTTTTAATAACATTCTCACTTATATTATGTCTCTTACTAATATTTTGAATGGCTTTCTTAATTTTTTCATTCTCAAATATTTTTAGAGCTTTGATGTCCCCTTGATTACAATATGGAAATTTTTGACATTTCTTTTTAACTTGGACAAATTTTCCCCCGGGTATTTGTGTCTTAGATTTTCCTCTCCAATCTTTCTTACTTTGAGATTTAGCCCAAGCGGCTGTTGTTTCATAAGAACCGGAAGAACCGGAACCTGTTGATTCAGTTGCTTCAACTTTTTTAACATCCTCTTCTTCATCTTCTTTTATACAATTAGGAACCATTCTCGAACCTTTCTTTTTCATACCCTTTTGTTTAAAACCTGTCCAACATTTTTCTTGCATCTCTTGTTTAGTCTCAGAGAATAGTGGAGCTTCAAACCCTCCAGCAGAACCTGAACCGGTTGACTCAGATGTTTCACCATCTTTACCCATTGTTTGTTTACCCTTACCCACTAATTTACCGATATCACCCTTTTTCATTGGTTTTTTAATCATTTTTGTTTTTTTATTATTTTCCGGAATTTCATTTTTAAATTCGTTTGAGGTAATTGCCGCGTCAATACCACCACCGGAAATTGTGCTTAATTTCCCCATCTCAGTTGACATAGCACTTTTTAAATCAGTTCCAATACTTTCCTTTAGTTTCATACATTAAGCGTTTTTAAGCCTTGGTTCCCAATAACTTCTATTCATCCACATAAATTGATAGAACTCACGGAACATTCTTAGTGTGATGTCTTTAATATCCCCTTCAAGCTTACCCCTCTTAATCTCTTTAGAAATTGTATCAATTAATTTATTTTCATACTGTTGCATTGTTGTGCTCCCAAAGAAATCTTTAATTTCTTTACGGACTAATGTCTCAATCTCTTTCTTATCTGTCGTGGTTAGTGCCATTTTATTTAACTATTAATAAATATGAAGTTGCCAACACCCCTAAAAAGGTTCCGGCTTTATATAAGAAAGATTTAAATTTAACACCTTTTAATTCTTTCTGTAAATCTTTAGTCATCAAGTCATATTGAGTTATCTGTAAATCTTTTTGTTCAATTATAAACAGATTATTCTTGTCTTTTTTTTCCAATAAAGAAATGATTGTATCTTTTTTAACTTCTCTTAACTCAATTTTACATAATTTATCTTGAGTTAATTTTAACTCTTCTTTACACCCATCATACCTCAATAAATCTTGGTAGATTAATCTTGCGGTCTTGGTTGGAAGTATTACTTTAGTTGTATCTTGCTGTGAGTAACTGCTCAAGCTCAACATTACCAAAGTTATTAGCATTATTAACTTTTTCATTTGTTTTTTCTTTTACTATTGTTAAATTATTATCTATATGATGAATTTCTTTAGTAATATTAGTAATATTTTCTTTTACCTCAATAACTTTAGTATCTATTTGTTTATTAACTAATTGAGCGGAATCAACTTTCACTTGAATTCCCTCAATTTTTTCTTTATACCCTTTTACATCTGTTTTAACACCATTGGTCATAAAGATATTCCAACCAACTAAGACACCAATAATTATTAATAAAATTGTCTGACTTTTACCTTGAGTTACATCTTTCATTAATCCTCAGTTTTAATTGTTTTCTTTCTTGAAGATATGACACCAGCCCATTTTGATTTGAATTTTTCATAAAAATTCTTTAATTTAGTAATTAAATTTATAAATTCATTATCTGTCTTTATCATTTCACCATTAATGTAAACCCCATTTTCCTCACCTATTGAAAAGAAAAATTCAATATCAAATTCAATAAGTTTTCCTGACCATTCAACATTATTTGAATATACGTTTAATTTGTTAAAATCAACCATATCAGATACGTTAGAAACAAACTCATCCATTGTTTCTTGGAAAGCAATCTTTTCATCTGTCGTTAATTCTAAATCCGTTTGTTCTTTTCCGTGTAAAACTAGCAATCCACCGGAAATTCTATACACCTGTTTTTTATCGTCCTCAGATTCAATTTCTTCTTCAGTGTCAGCGGTATCATAATCAATTTTATCCTCAACAGATTTAGTTACATTAACTTTTGATGTAACATTGTTGTCTGTTAAGTCAAAACCCTGTTCCGTTAATAACCCATATTGTCTACGGATATCTTCATTTAAATTATCACCCCCTAATAATCTTCGGGAAACATTCAATAATTGTTTAATTTCATCGTGTGAATTACTCATTTTCTATTTTTTTTAAAAGTTCATTAAATTTAAACGCCGGGCTAACATCTGTGTAATTAATACCAAAATTACTTTTAGTTACAATCCCACAATACTTCTCAACCCCATTTATTCTTGTGTTGTGTTCAACAACTTGTGATTTAATTTTTACAGTTTCAAACAACTCTTTACATAATAACCCAAGTTTATTAACCTGAGTTTCTGTATATGGTTGCCAAAAAAAGTAATCTCTCCATTTTTTTTCAAACACATCACCTTTATAAATATCTCCAATCCAGTTAATGTAATGGTTAGTTAGTGGTTCTTTTTGTAACCATCCTAAATTTTCTAATGATACGATAATTGAATTACGATTAATGTTTGAGTCTTTGAAGTATTCCGAGTGTTCATTATCACTCAATAATTGTATAATTTTACCCTCCCGGGTAATAATATAATTGGGGATTCTTTTGAAATCCCCATTAAAACGAAACTTCAATGACTGAAGATAGTCATTGATGTTTCTTGATGTATGTGTAAGTATAATTTGATGTTTCTTCTTTTGTTTTCCAACCGGTTTGAAGTCACCGTATTTGATAATATCTATCATTTAAACATAGATTAATGTTTTTATGGTTTAACGTAACTCAATCTATTTAACCGTGGTGGTTCGTGTGTGTCCATTCCCGGACTAATGAATTTGGGTTCTTCAGGACTAGGAAAAAATATTTCATTACTAATTGGTTGTTTATCCTGAGACAAATCAATTTCACCCGTATTTCCATCAACTAAATTCTCTTTAATATAAACAGGTTTCTCAACTTCAACTATCTTTTCAACTTCAACCGGAACTTCTTTAATTACCTCTTTTTCCACAATAACCTCTTTTACCTCTTCATTACCTGATTTTCCATCATCGTATTTGGTGAAGAAGTGTAGAGATGTTAATGAAATAACCGGAAGTAATCCACCCTCTAAAAACGCCAACCATCTTTTCATTGCAATAACATCGTTAGCCTTTGAACCTAACATTTCCCATACAGGTCCGGTTAGTTCCATCCAAGATTTAAATAACTCACCATTAGCATCAATCTGTTTATAAGAATAGAAAATATTACCTATCATTTGGATAAAAGTAATAAGTCCGAACATAAACCAAACACCACCTTTAATTTTGTTGGTTGCTGCAACTAACGCGGTCATTGCACCAACCTCAATTGCTATGGATAAGTATATCGCCCAACTAATTGGATTTGCAATGTTATACCAAGAAACTACGTGTGATATTGAAATCCCCGCAACTAATATAATTGGAATCAAAAACATCGCTCTATTTGGATGTTCCTTAACGGATATCCATAATGACTTAATCATTTGAAATTTGTTTTATTTCTTGGTCAATTTGAGTTTGTCTTGTAACATCCAATATTTTTCTATCAGAAGCTTGTATAGCTCTTTTCTCAGATTTAAGACCCTCAATTTTTATCTCTCTACGAAGTTTTACAGATAATGAATCAACACTATCGTTAACATCTTGAACTTTTGAGTTCGTACTACAGGTTTTAAAGAATGTTATTACAACTAGTAAAAATATTATTCTAACACCCCAAACATCAATAAAATTTAATATTGCTTTCATAATTTTTGTTTTAATTTTATCATAAAAATAAAAAACCTTCTATCATAATAAATAGAAGGTTGTAAAGTTTTTACATATAATCATATAATATTGAACTGTCGTTCCTTAATTTTCGTAAGGCTTTCTCTTTAATTTGCCTCACCCTCTCTTTTGTAAGATTAAAATCACCACCAATATCTTCTAAAGTCCTTGGTGTTCCGGTAAGACCGTAATAATCTCCCACGATAACTTTTTCTCTATCATCCAAAACATTCAATAATGAATGTAATTGTCTTTTTAATTCATCCTTACTATCAAAAACTTCATCAGGCATATCTGCTTGGTCGTTTCTAACGATATCAACAAGAGTATCCCCATCTTCATTAATACTCATATCTAACCAAACCATTGATGGTAGGTTTTGAAACTTATCTTCTAATTTACCACCATTGGATTCTATCTCCTTCTTAGCTCGATGTAAATCCTGAACCACATTAACCGGTAATCGTATAGTACGAGCATTATCGTTTAACGATTGGAGAATGGATTGTTTAATCCACCACACAGCGTAAGATATAAATCTGAGGTTCTTAGACCAATCAAAATTTTTAATCGCTTTCATCAACCCTAAGTTACCCTCAGAAATTAAATCGGGAAAATCTAACCCTTGATTTTGATATTGTTTTGCCACGGTAATAACAAAACGTAAATTACCTTCCAATAGTTCTTGGTTAACCTCATCAATCTCTCTTGGGGTTAAATTCCCGGAACTAATCATCTTAGACAATTCTTTCTCTCTTTCGGGAGTCATTACCTTAATTTTACGGATATCCTTTAAATATAGGTTTATCTCTTCTTGATTAATTGGAATACCTGAGCTCTTTTCTTTCATATTAATTTGAATATTTATTTAATTGTGTCAATTCTTTTTCTGTTAACGAATTTAATCCTTTTTCTTTAATCTTTTCCAATAACTCATCTAAAGATGGATTAAGTTGTTTGTTTTTAATTTTCTCAATATCGTCCTCCTCATCATAATCAAAATCAAAGTCCTCAATGTTTAACATAAAACTTTCTTTGATTTGGTCTTGTATCATTTTCCGTACCTCAAACTCATTTGGTTCAATAGTTTTAGTAGTTTCTGACATAAAGTCACTAATACCATCATTAAATAAGTGTTCAGATATTTTTTTAGGTAAACCATATGACAAATTGTCAGATGTATAAGGTAATAGAACATACATAATATCACCCACACCTAAAATCATATCAACATAATCTTTCACATCTTGATGGGAATCTAATGTTGATATTGTGAACACAGATGATTCCGGTCCAAAATAAAAATTAATATTGGGTGTGTCAGAAATTACACATAATTCTTCAGCAATTTGTTCTGTAAATTTTTTTGGGTTGTCGTTTTTTGTAAAGACAAATAAGATGTATTTAGTTAAACCATTCATACGTTATACGTTTAAGTTATTTGATATGTTACAAAGATAATAAAAATAAAAATAATTACCAAGTAGGTGAATAATTTATTTATCTAAATCTATATTATTCAAAATAAATTCCAAACGTCTTTTTTCAATGTCACAATATTCAATAGATATCTCCGACCCAATATAATTTCTTTTGGATAAAATACACATTTTAGAGGTTGTTCCACTACCCATAAATGGGTCATAAATGATGTCTCCCTCATTTGACCAAGATTCTAAATGTTTTTTTACTAACTCTTCCGGGAATATTGCCGGATGTTCAAACGCCATTTTATCGTTAGTAGAATTTCCTCCACCAACATAAAAATCCCATATATTATAGTCCGGTACCCTATCTTTAACAAAATAATCGTTTTCATTAAATTCACCATCTTTATTTCTTGAGAATTTTTTTTTTCTATAAGTTCTTTTATCATCACATTTATTACTTCTATCTCTTAACCCAATATTTGTTGTTGTTGGTTTACCTTTTGAGAAGACAAACATATATTCAAACATTTGCTGGTATCTAGCACCCGCATTTGGTGGTGGGTTTAATTTTCGGTATATCATTGTGTCGTGAATATTGAATCCAATTTCTTTAAAAAACAACGCCTGTCTAAATGAGGTGCCAGTCTCCGACCCATTTTTAACGGCATCCGAAACAACCCAAACAACAATACCACCTTTTTGAGTAACCCGAAAAAGTTCTTTAGCAATTTCCTCAAAAGGAAATGAATACCCATTATACTCATCTATATTTTTACCAACATTTTTATTGTAAGTCCTTAAATCATCGTAAGGTGGTGAAGTAATTGTTAATTTTATAAAATTATCAGACATTTTTTTCATCGTGTCTAAACAACTTTCGTTATAAGTTTTATTTAATTCCATCATTTTTTATTAATTTTAAACTTTTATTATAAATTTCATCCCAATTTAAACATTCAGATACTGCATCATAAGAATGATTTTGGATTCTATCATTTTTCTCTATTAACATAGCAAGTTCAACTATATCAATATCCAAACCTAAATAAGATAAATATTCATTATTTGAATAGTATTTTATTTCAACATTATTTTTAATTTTAATTTTACTTCCACAAGCATTAACCATACCAATACAGATATCCACAACATATTTTTTCCCACACTTATTTGGATTTAAATTATCCGGTAATAAATTAAAAAATTCCTTATATGTTTCATTTAAAAAACAATTGAACATACATTCTAATGTTTTAGATTCTGACGATGAATTAAAACTTGCGTTATTACCTTTTTGTTGACATAAAGAAATTTCTATTACATCCTTAATTTCATTATAATTAGCCGCCATTATATCAAGTTTTTTTAAATCTTGAGGTAACTTAACTAAAGTTCGTTTTTTTTGATTTTCAATTATTATATTTTCTCGAATAATCGCTTTTATAGTATCTTTAGATGTCTTACAAAAATAACTTGAGTATTTTTTTTTTACCTCATCACGTAATTGTTCATCATTTAAATTTGATAAATCCATCGATATTAATATTTCTAATATAACACTTGGGTCTGCACCTTTTTTTATTGACATTTTATTAATTATTTTTTTTAAAAAAATAGTCAAAAAAAAAATACCTGTCAACTGACAGGTATTGATTTTATTGGGATACGTGACTAATATTTTCTTCTTTTTTAATTCTTACCACATTATCAGCCCAATTTGTAACCAGTGGATTGTGAGTGATAACAAATATCTTCTCAAAATACTCTTTAATCTTACTAAAGAACTCTGATACCATCTCCAAGTTATCGTTGGAAATCTTACCAAACACCTCGTCAAACACCACAACATTCGCTCTTGGTAATGAACAGATTTTACTCAACACCGCTCTCAAAGCTAACGAAGCAATTGTTCTTTCATACCCGGAACCGGACGACATTGGTTTCTCAACCTGAGTATTGTTATCAATCATTAAGAAATCAACCTCATTCTTGTCGTTAATTCTAACTTCCAATCTGAAGTGACAACTATCTTCCAATAACCTCTGTAGTTCACTGTTAATGAGTGGCATCATCGTTTTCATAATAAGTTTGGTAATACCATTCTTACCGAAGATTTCCAAGTAGATTTTATAAATTCTTTCTTTTTCAGCCTCCTCAGCAATTTTTCTGATGGTATCCAAATTAGTTGTTATCTTATCATTAAGATTGGTTATTTTGAATGTGTTATCAGAAACACTTTTCTCAATGTTTTTTTTCTCACCCTCAAGGTCATCCAATCTCAATTTAGCTTTAATCAATAACCCATCGGTTTTATTGTTCTCGGTGATTTTATCCTGAACTTCAGAATATCTACTCAGTTTGGTTTTTAATGCGTCAATCTTTAACTGAAAACTCTCAATACTTAATTCGTATTTCTCCCTGATAAGTTTGTTTTTCTCATACTCATCAAACTCTTTTTTAAGATTAACAAAACCTAACTCTTTGCTGGTTAAGTCACGCATTAACCCCTCCAATTGACCTTTGTGCGTGATAAAACCAGCAAGTTCCCCAATTTTTGCATTGGTTATAGCTGCGTTCATAAGTTCAATACCACAGTGTTCACATTTGATTCCCCCATCTACGGAACTCTTCAACTCCTCAATGTTTTTAATCTTGGCATTGTTCTCCGCTTGTTGGGTAATCAAATCTTTAATCTCTTGTTTAACCTTGTCGTGTTTGTCCTCGTGGTAAAACTCTGATGGTTCAACAACCTTAACACCATCTCTATCTGAAATAGCTTTGGATTTATTCAAACCTAATGTGTTTATTTCCTCTTGGATTTTATCCGGAGAAACCATCATTAAGTCATTATCAATATTGTGTTTTGAGTTTAATAACCCATCACGATATTCCTGACCTTTGGTAATTCTACCTTTAACCTCTTCCAACTGACCGTTTAGGGTTAAATTGGTTGTGGTCAAATCATCAATACTATCCTTACTAGTTTGATTATCAGTTTTAAGTTGTTCCGAATTATAAATGTTTGACAACATTC
>Ga0114958_10003840_pt1 | contig 10615 bp, 11 predicted proteins | sample C_130208_EF_Meta_FD_89577 | JGI IMG/M metagenome (GOLD analysis project Ga0114958, IMG submission 89577) | Freshwater microbial communities from Lake Croche, Canada to study carbon cycling - C_130208_EF_MetaG | ecosystem: Environmental > Aquatic > Freshwater > Lake | place: Lake Croche, Canada... | reverse complement strand
TGCTTCGGAATGGGAGATGGAGAAAATGACGGGCGACCGGTGCAGGCACCAATCGCCCGAGCGATCAAGAGATCAGTTTTTGCGGGCACCCACCATGGCATCCACCAGATTCTGGAGGATGATGCGGATCGAGCGGATCGCGTCGTCGTTGCCCGGGATCGGGAATTGGACCAGGGCCGGATCGGCATTGGTATCCACCAGGGCGATGATCGGGATGTTGAGGCGGCGGGCTTCGGCCACGGCGATGGTTTCGCGCGCGGAGTCCACGATCACCACGGCGTCGGGCTTCTTGTCCATGTCGCGCACACCGCGCAGGTTGCGCAGGAGTTTTTCGCGCTCGCGCCCGAGGGCTGCGAGTTCCTTCTTGGACATCGCCTTGAATTCAGGCTGTTTTTCGATGTTTTCGAGATACTTGAGGCGCTCGACGCTCTTGCGCACGGTCAGGCTGTTGGTGAGCATGCCGCCCAACCAGCGGTGGTTGACGTAATGTTGACCGGTGGCTTCCGCGGCTTCGCGGATGGCATCCTGGGCCTGGCGCTTGCAGCCGACAAACAGGACTTTCTTACCCTTGCTCACCAGATCGGCGAGGAAATCCGAGGCTTTATCGAGCTGCTGAACGGTTTTTTCCAGGTCGATGATGTAGATTCCGCCTTTGTCCTTCATCAGGAAGGGCTTCATGCGCGGGTTCCATTTCTTGGTTTGGTGGCCGTAGTGGACGCCGGCGTCCACCATGTCATTGATGAGTTCGTTGATCATTGGAGATGTGGTTTCCCGCCTTGATTCAGGTCGGGCGATGCTTGAAGACTTGCCGCTTGGTGGTCCCTCCGGGTCTTCGTTGGTTGAAAAGCGGCGCAAGAAGGGACGCGGGAAATAGGCACCCCGGCCCGACTTGGCAAGTGAAATCCTCAGCCCATCACACGAAACGCGCGATCCAGCACTTGACCACGGTGGCGCGCTCTCGCCGAGAGCGCATGCCCCTGTGCCGCCAACGAGCCACCCTCCCTACTGGTGCGGCAGCTGCGGCATGCTTGGCGCGGGGGGCAGCATCGGCGGTTGGGCCGAGGAGTGGGACACGGGCGTCGAAGCTCACGACAGCAGGAAACCCCGTTCATACTTGAGGGCCACACGGCGATCGCCCATGGCCTTCCGTTGTTCCGGTAGGGCGGCCCGGCCCGGGCCGCTCGGCAAAGCGGCGGTGGCCCGCCGCAGTCCACAGGTGTTAGAGGCCCGGGGTCGGCCGGGCCGCCGCCCGGCGCAGCCGGTCCATGATGGCGACACCCAGGCCGGTTTCGCTGACGGGTTCAGCGATAATGGCATCGAGACCGGCCTCGTCGAGTAGGCGCATGACGAAAAACAAGCGGATGGCGGCTTCGGCGAGTTTGCCGCTGCCGGGGCTGAGCGACTCCACCTGCTCCCAATCGTGCAGGTTCACATACGGGCCGTCCTCGTCGCCGGTGTAGCTCAGCAGCCCGTATTTTTGATCGGGCTCTGGTTTGAAATCCGCCGGGTTTTCCAACAAATAGAGCGGGGTCAGCGGCGCGTAGTGACTGGCCAGCTGGCCCGGGGCGTGCGGCAGGTCGCCGGCGCGCTCCTGGACTTTCTCGACCCGTCCGAACTCCTGGAGTTGCTCCTTGGTGATGGGTCCGGCGCGATGAAGCCGGAAGATCGGTTTTTTGCCCGGGCGCGCTTCGATGGCAATGATGGTGCTCTCCACGCCTTCGGCGCAGGCACCGGCATCGACGACGAGTGGGATGCGGCCGCCGAGTTCCTTGATGACGGCGGAGGCCGAAGTCGGCGAGATGCGGCCGAAGCGGTTGGCGCTGGGCGCGGCAATCGGGCGGCCCAGTTCCTTGTTGACCGCGCGGAACACCGGGTGGGCGCTCTGGCGGACCGCCACGGTGGGCAGGCCGCTGGTGACGAGGTCGGGGATGTCCGGGTGCTTGGGCAGGATCAAGGTGAGCGGCCCGGGCCAGAACTTGGCGGTGAGTTGGTTGACGGCTTCGGCGATGTCCGGCGGGACAAGGGCGACCTGCTTCAGGTCACCGCGCGACGCGATATGCACGATGAGCGGATCAAACGCCGGGCGCTCTTTGGCGGCGAACACCTTGGCGACGGCCGCGGGGTTCAGCGCATCGGCGGCGAGGCCATAGACGGTTTCGGTGGGCAAGGCCACAATCTCGCCGGCACGCAGCAAGGCGCAGGCCTCGCGCACGGCTTCCTTCATTTCGTCATCGGCTACTTGGATAATGCGGGTCTCGGGCACGCCGAGGTTGTGCCAGAAGCGCCGGCAAGATGCGATCTCCGATTTTGCGGTGGCCGCGGCGGGGGCTCAGACGGACTCGCCCCCCCAAAAAAACAAAGTTGAAGGGTGGATTGTTCAAGAGAAACCACTGATTTCACTGATTGTGCTGATAATTAGGAAGTTGCAGCTTCGAGGGCGCTCGCCTACAAGGGGATCGTGGTATCAGTGAGTAAAAACCCAATGCTTTCAGTGCAATCAGTACAATCCGTGGTCAAAAAAGGTCGACTGAGCCATTTCCATGTTTCTTTTTAGGATGAAGCATTTGTCCATGACGCGCGCCGCCCTGGCCAGGCGAGCGCGATGGAGGCGCGCCGCTCTGAAAATCTGCGTCTATCTCGTTTATCTGTGGTTCTCTCTCCCAATTCCGGATTAGGCTGCGCCCATGAATCCACCCAGCAGCGCGCCAGAGAACATCGTTCTCATCGGATTCATGGGCTGCGGGAAATCCACCGTCGGCCGTGAACTCCAACACCGGCTGAGCTACCCGCTGGTGGATATGGACCAAGTCATCGAGCAGCGGGCCGGCAAACCGATCACCGCGCTTTTCGCCGAGGAAGGCGAGCAGGCCTTCCGCGACATGGAGACCGACCTGCTCATCGAGCTCAACGATCCGGCCGCCCCGCGGCGGATCATCTCCACCGGCGGCGGGGTGGTCGGGCGGGCGAAAAACCGCGCCTTGTTGAAGCAGCTGGGGTATGTGGTCTGGTTGCACGCGCCCATCGCGGTGATTCTGGAACGCACCCGCCACAACCGCAGCCGACCGCTACTCCACACCGAGGATCCGGCCGCACGCATCCAATCCCTGATGGCGGCACGGCAGCCACTCTATCAGGAAAGCGCCCATCTCAAACTCGATGCCGCCGGCCTGCGCTGCGAAGAACTTGCCACCGGGATCCTGGAATGCGCCCGCTACTTCTTCAACAACCGGCCATGCTAGAGGATCAAGTGAAATCATGGGCAGCGGAACTGGGATTCGACGCCTGCCGGATCGCCCGCGCCCATGAGGCCACCCACGCGGACCGATTCCGCGACTGGCTCGCCACCGGCCAACACGGCAGCATGGCCTGGCTGGAACGCACCCCGGAGCGCCGCTGCGATCCTCGACAGGTCTTGCCGGGTTGCCAGGCCATCATCTGCCTGGCGCTCAATTATTTCCCCGGCGACTCCCCGCCCCCGGGCACCCACCCCGGCGGCTACCGGATCGCCCGCTACGCTTGGAACGACGACTATCATGATCTGATCGACAAGCGGCTGCGCGAGTTTCGCCTGAAACTCCAGTCCCTCGGCGGAACCCACAAACCCTACGTCGACACCGGCCCAGTGCTCGAACGCGACTTCGCCAGTGACGCCGGCCTCGGCTGGAATGGCAAGTCCACCCTGCAGATCCACCCGCGGCTGGGGACTTGGTTTTTTCTCGCGGAAATTCTCACCACCCTGGATCTAACACCCGACGCTCCTTTCGGCGACCACTGCGGGAAATGCACCCGCTGCCTCACCGCCTGCCCCACCCAGGCCATCACCGCACCACACCAGTTGGATGCGCGGCGCTGCATCTCCTATCTAACCATCGAACACCACGGGCCGATCCCGCTGGAGTTGCGCGAGGCCATCGGCGACCGCATCTATGGCTGCGACGCCTGCCTGGAGGCCTGCCCGTGGAACCGCTTCGCCCAGCAGGCGCGCGAACTCACCTTCCACGCCCGGCCGGCCATCTTTGAAAACCGCCTCCGGGATTTCCTCGGCCTAGACGACACCGCCTTCCGCGCGCTGTTTGCCCAATCCCCGATCAAACGCCTCAAACGCCCGCGCTTCCTGCGCAATGTCTGCGTCGCCCTGGGCAACACCGGCAACCCCGACGACCTACCCGCCCTCGCCCGCGCCGCCGCCGATCCGGATCCGTTAGTCTCCGAACACGCGCTCTGGGCGATTCAAAAAATCTGCTCCCGCCAGCCGTAGCCGCGTGGGCGCGCGGGTGGGCCAGGTGGTGCGGTCTCGATGAGACCGCAGCCCAAGGGTGGACCCAGGATCACCCGAGAAATGCCGGGCTGGCGTTATGCCGGGGCGTAACCTTGGCGGAGCCTCTGCGTGCGCTCTCAGCGAGAGCGCGCCTCCTGCGGGCAGTGTCCGCACCACCCCACGCACTCTCACGAATGCTCCTACCCCGGCTCTGCAGCCGGGTTTTTACCCTGCGTCACGGGCATCCAGTTATAACTCAAACAAATTCAATTGGTTAGGATCCGCGTTGATGCAGGCTCTATGGTCGATTTCCATCAGCAGCCCATTTAGAGTGGTTTTCTCGAAAGGATGAACGCTCAAAAGCGGCAAAGTTCTGTGGAGTGTGCCGGTCAGCTTGAGCTGCTTGTGAAGGATTGCGATTCTCAGGTGCCCCTTGATCCAACGGAAGAACAGTTCGATGCGCCATCGCATGTTGTAAAGCGTCGCCACGGTAAGCGCTGGAATCTCCAGGTGGTGGGTCAGCAAGACGCACTCCTTGGCGGTTTCCGAATCGTAGTACCTGACTCTTCTCAAAAGGGCAGGGAAAGACGTCCTCGATTTTTCGCGCGTCGGCTTTCCAACAGGGCCGCTGCGCAAGCCGGTGAACCGGTCCACCGGCTTGGAATAGTGACGGGAGAACTTCAGGTTGCAGTTGGCTCGCGTCACGAAAAATCCTCCCGCAGTTGCTACCATCGAGATTCCGCTTGCTTCGCGGAATGCCTTGTCATACAAGCCGCCTGCACGGCTTCTGACGAAAGGAAAGGAGTGGGTCTCGCACCCACTCTTTTGCGTCTCCAGATGTCGGCAACGTTGCTTGAGACTCCGCCGCCCCGCCATGACCAACGATATCGTCGCCCTCATCGAGTATTACGAAAAAGAAAAAGGCATCGACCGCGATAAGGTCGTTGCAGCGCTGGAATTTGCATTCATTTCGGCCTATCGCAAGATGGTTCCCGGGGCCGATGCGATCGAGGTGTTGCGCGCCGACGTCAACCTGCGCAAAGGCGAAACCCGGATCTTCGCCGGGCTGACGGTGGTGGCCGACGAAGACCATAAGGACAAATTCAACCAAGTGCCGCTCTCTACGGCCCTCAAAAAGAACCCAGCCGCCCAACCCGGCGAACTCCAGGAATTCAACGTCACACCTAAGGATTTTGGCCGCATTGCGGTGCAAACCGCCAAGCAGACGATGATGCAGCGCCTCCGCCAGGCGGAAAAGGAGATGATTTACGAGGAATTCAAGGACCGCGCAGGCGATGTGGTCTCAGGCACGGTGCGCCGCTTTGAGCGCAATGATGTGATGATCGACCTGGGGAAATTCGAGGGTATCATGCCCAACCGGGAACGCGTCCAAGGCGAGGATTACAATATCGGCGACCGCATCCGTGCCTACGTGCTGGCCGTGGAAAACGAAGGCCGCGGCCCGGAAATCATCCTCTCGCGCAGCCACCCAAATTTTGTCCGCCGCCTGTTCGAGGCCGAGGTCAACGAAATCTCCGACCACACCGTGGAAATCCGCGGCATCGCCCGCGAAGCCGGTTTCCGCACGAAAGTCGCCGTCTGGAGCAATGACCCGAAAGTCGATCCGGTCGGCGCATGCGTCGGCATGCGCGGTGCCCGCGTCAAAAACATCGTCCGCGAACTCAACAACGAAAAAGTGGACATCATCCGCTGGAGCGAGGACCCCAAGGAATTCGTGCGCGAGGCGCTTAAGCCCGCCGAGTTGCGCTCGATCGTCACCGACGAGGAAAACCACGTGATCCACGTCACCGTGGATGAGGCCGACCTCAGCAAGGCCATCGGTCGCAAGGGCCAGAACGCCCGCTTGTCCTCTCGCATCATGGGCTGGGACGTACAAGTTCGCCGCGATGAATCCAAGGAAGATAAACTGAAGGAGAAAATCGGTGGCGCCGCCCACACCCTGGGCGAACAACTCGGCATCAGCGATGAACTCGCCAACAAACTGACCCTGGCCGGCGGCTTTAATCCCGAGCTGGTCATCGACATGCCTGCGGACTATATTGCCGCCGCGTTGGAAATCACCGAGGAAGCCGCTCAAGCCATCCTGCTGCGTGCCCACGACCTCGCTGACCACCTCAATACCGCAGTTTCCAGCGAATAATTCCCATTGCCGATTCTCTTCTCCCCACGAACTCTGCCGCCCCAGCCGAATGCCTCAAAACCGCGATAGCGCACCCAAAAAAGAAAAGGTTCTCGATCTCCTCGAGCCAACCCCAAAACCTTCACGCCGCGAGCGCCAGCGCAAAGAAATCGAAGTCGTGCCCGCCGGCCCCAGCGAACTCGACAAGGCCAAGAGCAATGCCCTTGACCTCTTCTCCGAAGAAAAAAAACCCAGGGCCCGCAAACCCGCCGCCACCGGCAAAAATGTCCTCGGCTCCATATCCAAGATTCTCGATTCGGAAGACCCGGCCATGGTCAAGGCGGCCGAGGCAGTAGCCGCCGCCCAATCGCCACCCGCCGCCGCTGCGCCCGCCGCCGAACCCGTCACCGACGAACCGGAAGAAGCACCCGACGACCCGAAACTCATCGTCATCAAGCCGCCGATCCTGATTCCTGAACTGGCCGCCCGCCTGGGCCTCAAGCCGTTCAACATCATGGCGGACCTGATCAAATTCGGGGTCTTTCCCGCGCCCAACCAGCCGCTGGAGCCCGAAATTGCGGCCAAAATCTGCGAGGCTCACGGGTTTGTGTTTGAGCGCGAAAAACGCGATAAGGATAAGGGGGTCCACAAAAAGCCCCAGGAAATCATCAAGGAACCCGAAGCTCCGGCCAAGGAACCTGAAGATCTGCTCAAAACCCGCCCGCCCATCGTCACCATCATGGGCCACGTCGATCACGGCAAAACCTCGGTCCTCGACTTCTTCCGCAAAACCAAGATCACCGCCGGCGAGGCCGGGGGCATCACCCAGCACATCGGTGCCTATCAGGTCATCCACAACGGCCAGGAAATCACCTTCCTCGACACCCCGGGTCACGCGATTTTCTCCGACATGCGGGCTCGTGGCGCGGATATCACCGACATCGTGGTGCTCATCGTCGCCGCCAACGACGGCATCATGCCGCAAACGCTTGAGGCGATCAAACACGCCAAAAAAGCCCGCAAAACCACCATCGTGGCGATCAACAAGTGCGACTTGCCCAGTGCCAACGTGGCCCGGGTGAAATCGCAACTTGCCGAGCACGGCCTGCAAACCACCGACTTCGGCGGCGACACCGAGTTTGCGGAGGTTTCCGCCGTCACCGGCCAAGGCATGGAGACCCTGTTGGAACTCATCGCCCTGCAGGCCGAGGTATTGGAACTCAAGGCCAACCCAAAAGCCACCACCCGCGCCGCCGTCATCGAGGCCCGCGTCGTCCCCGGTCGCGGCACCACCGCCACGGTCATCGTGGAATCCGGCACGCTTAAAGTCGGCACACCTTTCATCTGCGGCCCGTTTGCCGGCAAAGTCCGCTCGCTCATCAACGACCGCGGCGTGACCATCAAATCCGCCCATCCCGGCATGCCCGTGGAGGTCATCGGCTTCGAGGAACTCCCCAACGTCGGCGACCATCTCACCGAGATGAAATCCGAGCGCGAAGCCAAGACCCTCGCCAGCGAGCGCCAGGAAAAACAACGCCTGATCCGTCTCAAGCCGCAGCATCGCAACCGCATGCAGGACCTCTATTCGATGGTCCGCGATGGCGCCGGCAAGGCCCAACTCAAGCTCATCCTCAAATGCGATGTGCAGGGCTCTGTGGAAGCCATCAAAAAGGCCGTCCTCGCCATCGAAAGTGATAAAGTCGAGTGCTCGTTCATCACCGCCGCCGCCGGCCCGATCACCGAAACTGATATCACCTACGCCGACTCCACCGACGCCATCATTCTGGGCTTCAACGTCAAGGTCGAAGCCAAGGCGGTCAAATCCGCCAAGGCCGCCGCAGTCGAAATCAAACTCTACTCGGTGGTCTATGAATTGATCGACCAGGTCCGCGAGGCCATGCTCGGGTTGTTGGAACCACTCACCCGCGAGACCGTCATCGGCCACGCCGAAGTCCGCCAGATCTTCAAACTCAACCGCGGACGCGTCGCCGGCTCGTTCGTCACCGACGGCCGCATCCATCGCAAGGCCCACGCCCGCGTCATCCGCGGCGGCACCCCGGTCTTCGACGGCCGCATGTCCACGCTGCGCCGCTTCAAGGACGAAGTCGAGGAAGTGCGCACCAACTTCGAATGCGGCATCCGCCTCGGCGAGTTCAACGAATACGAGGAAGGCGATGTCATCGAGTGCTACAAACTCGACAAGGTCGCCCAGACGCTGTGAGGTAAATTAGAAAGTTGAAAGCAGAAAGCTGAAATGGCTTCGCGCTTCCCCTCTGTCTGCATTTCAACTTTCAACTTTCAACTTTCAGCTTTCAACTTTTCTCCGCAATGTCCCGCCGCCTCGATCGAGTCAACGAACTGCTCCGCCGTGAAATCGGCAATGTCATCCAGAAGGAATATGAATGGCACGGCAAACTCGTGACGGTCAGCGGCGTGGAAGTCACCCAGGACCTCAAGGAAGGCAAAGTTTGGACCAGCGTGCTCGGCGGCGACGCCGCCCCGGTGATGGATAAACTCAACCGCGACCACGGGTCGATCCAAAGCAAGATCATGAAGCGCGTGGTGCTCAAATCCACGCCCGTGCTGCGCTTCTATCACGACTCGTCGGCCATCCGCGGCGTCGGCTTGGTCAACCTGCTCGAAGCCGTCGACAAGCTTCCCAAGGCCCCGCTCGAGGACCCTGAGTGACGGCCTTTTTCTAGCAGCCACCCATCCCCTGCCCGCCGCCCTCAATCTGCGCGATCTGAGGGGCGAGCGGCTAGAGGTCAGGGGTTCGAGAAGCATTAGCAGCTCTTTTCTGGCCCTGGCCCCTCGGCTTTCCTCCTCAGCATCACTGAGCCGCTTGGGGCTACGGAGCGCGGGCTTCAGCCTGCCCGCCATGCAAGCGCCAAATCGACTCATTCGGGTGCTAAAAGGGAAAATGAAAAAAGGCTCGTCAGGAGCGGGCGAACCGGTGGAAATTCGGCGCGTGATCCATCCATCTGCTATTATTTCGCCGCTGGCCAAAATCGGCAAGGCGGTGCGCATTGGCCCGTATTGCGTCGTGGGCGCGCACGTCGAACTCGGCGACGAGTGTGTCCTGCACTCGCACGTGGTGCTCGAGGGACACGCGAAATTCGGACGCGGCAACGAGTTTTTCCCCTTTGCCATGATCGGCGGCAAAACCCAGGATCTCAAATACGTCGGCGAGCCGACGGCGCTGGAGGTAGGCGATTGCAATGTGTTCCGGGAAAACTGCACGGTCCACCGCGGCAGCCATGAAAGCCTGCCGACGCGCATCGGATCGCACAATCTGCTTCTGTGTTACACCCACGTGGCGCATGATTGTCAGTTAGGCGATCACATCATTCTCTCGAACTCGGTGGGGCTCGCGGGCCATGTGGTGGTGGATGATTATGCCATTCTCTCGGGCATCGCCGGAATCCACCAATTCTGCCGGGTCGGCGCTCACTCGATTGTGGGCGGCCTGTCCAAGATCATTCAAGACGTCGCTCCATTCATGATTGTCGATGGCCACCCCGCCACCACCCGCGGCCTCAATCTGGTCGGCCTGCAGCGCCGCGGGTTTCCCGAAACCGACCTGCGCGCGCTTAAAGCCGCCTACAAAAAACTCTTCCTCAAAAAAAACGACAACCTCGCCACCGCGCTCAGCGCGCTCAAGGCGACCCACGCGGCGGATGCGCCGCCGGTGGCGCAATTGATTCAGTTCATCGAGTCCTCCGAGCGCGGCATCACACGCTGAGAGCCGTTTGACATGTGATGGTCAGACCCTCACCCGCACGTCCCTGGCACTCCACAGCCGTCCCTTCGCGCCGCTGCCGCTGCCCCTCATCGAGCGCGCCATCCTTGCGCTTGGCGCTGAATCGCTCCCGCGCCTGCGCGAACGCCTCGTTCACAAACTCCTTGCTCCCAATCACCGCCCCGTCCGTCAAATACCTCACCCGGCATCGCAACATCTTCACCATGCCAAGGTCCTTCAAAACCGTGCCGTCGGCTTTGCTTTCCAACATCTCGGCCGTGTTCATCGTGTTTTGCCCCGCACGCACCGGATTCAGGTCGATGTGGGCTGCCATCGTCCGCGCCGCCACCCCGCTTGTAAGCGATCAACCGGCGGGCTCTAGGCAAACGCCGTCATAGGAAGCATACATACCCGTGTATGCAATCTACACCATCTGAACTCGCCCCGCCCGACTCTACGATCATCCGCACCGGCAGTG
>Ga0114958_10003838_pt1 | contig 10617 bp, 14 predicted proteins | sample C_130208_EF_Meta_FD_89577 | JGI IMG/M metagenome (GOLD analysis project Ga0114958, IMG submission 89577) | Freshwater microbial communities from Lake Croche, Canada to study carbon cycling - C_130208_EF_MetaG | ecosystem: Environmental > Aquatic > Freshwater > Lake | place: Lake Croche, Canada... | reverse complement strand
CTGTTTCCTCACCAAGCGCCTTCTCGTTCTTACTGACTACCAAGGCAGTTCCCACATTATTGTATTTCTTGGCGTACTTCTTACTGAATTCATCGTGGGCCTGCTCGTCTGTTGTGAAACCTTCGCGAAAAAATTTAAAAAAACATAATACTAGGATAACTATTAATAGTAGTAATCCTAATAAATGGACCTCCTTCATTCTATTTTTGCACCTATAAATTATCCGGGCGCATCAAACTACTGGAGTCATAGTCGCGCGTTACAATTCGGAAGATAAGCTGTGTCTGATGGCTCAAGTTAATGAGTTTACCGCTTGTAAATTTAGCGGTTGTCAAATATGTCGATAGTGCCGTATTATTGGCAGCCTTGCCATATGGATCAACCGAGGTAGATCCCGTAGTTGGGTCGCCAAACTTACCACGCACAATAATATATCTAGCATAGCCGGCGCTATTGCTGCCTAATTCGAGGCTTGTGGATGAGATATTATAGGCTGTCGCAACTACCATTAAACCACTAGAATCCTGCATGTAGTTCAAAAAGTCAGTCTGCGCTGCAGTAGGGTTAGCTGGTGAGTTGAGATTTCTTATCTGAATCCTATCACCTGCCGCGATCTGATACCTACTAAACCACTTCTTAGTATCAATCCAAATATATTCTCCAGTTGTATCCTTGTAATTTGTATTGTTTGCGGCGGTTCCCGTGTATGTTAATACATCGGCTGAAATACTCAGACATGCGCCCGCTATATCAAGAGTGTCTGATGTAGTATTAATTAAATTGCCATTTGGTTGCTGAAGACGCACACTGAGTTTAGTTAGAGCAGCAAGAGGTGTTGGTGAATAGACACGCTGGCACTTCATGTGCTTAGGAATATAGGAAGTAAATCCCAGAGAGTTCGTATTATCGGTCCAGTTCGCGTCATACTGGAGAATGGCGAAGGCATTATCCATACCGTCATTTGTCCCGAAATTGTTCGTATCAAGTTCATCCACATTCAGTGTAATAAACGGGTAACCAAACACATTTTTCAGATAGCTAGTATCATATGTGCTGGCACCTGACTTCTGAACAATCAGATCCGTATTTTCAATAGGCATTACCGCCTTTACGAACTCAATCTTCACTATATTGCGGAATCTGGCCGTCGCCTTCGGCATTATACTGACACCATTCGTGGGGTTACCAGAATACAGATTCACGCTGAAGTTGAAGCGGTTCTCAGATGTATTGAATTCCCATCTGCGATCAGCACTATAGACCGACAGATTGTACTCAGTCTCCTTATACGTCTGTATATCCTGCTGCTTGATGATCAGGTCCTGCTGGAGTGTTCCACGCGTGCTAGGAGGTGACATAGGCCCGGGGCGTGCGATTGTAGGGTTCGTGTCAGCTAGACCTGACCCCTCCAGCATTAAATTCAGAGGCTGAGAAAACATAGTGCGAGGATCCGGTCTCTCATCCTGGTCAGGATACAGCGGCACTAAAGCCGACGAACTTCTCTTAGCAGCCTCAGCCTCCGCCTGAGAATTCATCTCAGCCCCACGACGCTTCTTGGCTTCCTCGAAGAGTGACAGAGCGCTAATGGAATCGTCCTCCTTGATCTGAATGGGCTGAACATAGTCAGGAACGGATGGTCGGGGAGCTTCCAGTGTGCGCTGTCTCTCATTCTGAATCTGCTCGAAGCGATTCGACGTCTCCATGAATACCTGCTTTGAGTTCGCAGGAGCAGTCTTCATAGCAGTCTCACGCTGGAGATATGCATTGAACTCTCCGGCCGTCGCTGTGATTACCTGCTTATTCAGAGTCTGCGTCGGCAGCTGAGGATTCTGCTGGAATACATCACTCATGTAATACTCTAAGGCCCTCTCGAGATGCGACGATTGTTTCTCATTTAGAGGCGCACCGAGACGCTGCTGGAAGTTCTTATTTAGCATCCCGTACAGCATTTGTTCATTCTGTTCTGCGAAGAACTGTCTCCGAATCTGTTGCGCTTGGTCCATTTCGCTCTACTGATAGCAGCAGAAGAGAGAAATGGGAGACTACCGCGGGCTAGTTTTTCTGAGCGAAGATGAACTTTCTTAATTCAGTCATTTCACTATCGCTAGGCGGGTTACGACAGAATTTCTTGAAGTCATCACCTTCCAACATTCTGAGAATAAAGTAAATACTATACATACCACATTCAGATTGTCCGAACTGGAAGCGTCTCGCGCAGTACTCGAGTTTCATCTTGGGATCCTGTAAGGTCAGAGATCTCAGAAATCTCGCAATCTGTGGAGGCGCCTGGAATCCATACGAGTCAAAATAATAGCTTCTGTGGCCCGGAATGTCTGTAAAACTCGCAATCCAGTGACTGCCACCCTTATTGCTCGGATCCAGATTATAGACGAAGCCCAGGCTTGTCTTCCCCGCTGTCGCTAATTCCTTCAGATTCAACTTACAGATTTCATCTTGTAAGCACTCCTTATTCTTCAGAGAATCCTTCTTGTAGGGATTCGGTGCAGAAAAGTCGATCGGATTCGTACCGAAGAATTTGAATTTAGGATACGCGGTCTCATACTGCTTCAAGACATCAGCGATATTGAGCGAATCCAGCCACTCCGTCGGCTGCTCTTCCCAGCTATCAGGCATCGTCGGGCGGAAGTAGTCTTTTAGGATTTCGCGCTTCTTCTTTCGATCAATGGAAGCCTTTTCCAGCCAGCAGCGCTCAGACTTGCACTTGGTGCGCCGTGTAATCCAATGGCGAAGTGTCTTACCCTTCAAGGATGCAGGGGCGCCCATCGCACTTCCTAGCTTCCCGAGTTCCTCAGGAGGGAGACACTCGCCATCCTGACTCTTCAGCCTAGGATGACATGCCTTAGGACCCATTACGGTGACCTTTTTTTTATGAATCTTGCGTGTCTTATGTGCCATTTTGGCTACTAATATTATCGCAGAAAAATAGATGGAGGACACCTGTAATCCAACCGCGAATTATAAATTCCACAGCTATAAGATCTACAGCATTGTTTTACCGATTCTTCTAATGTTTCTAGTTTTAGAGGTTGTCTTTGTTTTCATGTCGATCCCAACCAGTATTGGAGCTGCCCTCAGTTCAATCGGACCATTCTCCAGCGCGAAAGTAGCTTTGTCTAAATAAACCTGATAAATAGTAGAAATGGCTGACGCTTCAGGACCCAAAACAGGATCTACACTTGTAACAGTTCTAGGCGCCTTAGAAATAATTCTGGTAGTTGTAAGTGGCTATTATCTGTCCCAGCTAGTTGGCAGCCCCGATACGTCGAATGATCTTGCGAAGACACTGCTACCCGTCACTGGAATTCTCGGCGGCATCGTCCTCCTCCACACAGTTCTCTGGTACATTTATTTCACCTACAACCCTCTCTCAATGAACTTATATTTCCTAGTTTCGACGGCACTCTCTATGATTATATCTCTTACGGCACTCTCCGTTGCACTTATTAGTCGGTCATAGCAACCTTGTATAATTCCAAGACGTGATGCTGAATTCGCGATTTTCCTGTCCAGATGTTGTTATGCGTCATCTGGAGAGAAATACCATACAGCCTGATAACGGCTCTAATAAGATCCCCCGGCTTGACTGCGTCCTTAGAGAGTTTGCAAGGAGCGCCTTCGGTGAAAAAAGATAGCTGAGACGGGTCATTCGACAGATAAAGAGTAATACGACGACCCTTCACACATGACTGGAGAGGTGCTATGCTGAGTGTATCAGGGAGTTCGGTGTCATCCAAGAGTTTTCTGAAGTTCGTTGAGATCTGGGTATTGACAGCCTTCTGAAACTGGTCGAGTTTCGACAAGAAAGACATTGTAGTGAATTCCTCCAAGATCAGCTGGTTCTTATCCCAGTCAATCTCAACGACCTTCAGCGGCTCTAGAACTGTTATCAGCGAATTGAATGAGATCCCATTCTCATTGTAGCCGAACGGCACAGTTTTCCGAAACGATCCTGGTCGCGGCTGATTCCACGTGACGTGATTAGGGTCAAATCTTGATATTGGTATTGCGAACTCCATATTCTAGATTTACTACGCAGTTAATGGTTAGGTGACCACTACCTGCTTAGTAAAAATTGATAAGTTTATTTAACATAGTAAAATAAACCATGTTAGTCGCAGTCATAATGAGCCTCTTTTGCACGGTATCAGCATACCCATTTGATGATGACTCATATAAATCGACTTCTTCGTATTCTCGCTCCTATCTGCGTGGTTTAAGAATTGATAAATTAATTCACGAGGGTGCTGACTTTATAATGGAAGGTGTACTCACAGAAGCAAGAAAAGGCAGTGTAAAATACACGCTCGGCCCCATCACAGGGTGCGAAGCCTTTAAAATGTTAGATCTGCCTGATAAAGAGACATGCGAGCATATCGTAAAGAGCATAGAAACGACCGTGTCTAGGAAGTTTCCAGATATCGATGTAACATACGATGACGCAATGAAGACATACACCTTGAAATGGGATTAAGTACTTAATGAGCTTTCAGATCAAATGAATTCATAATTGGAGTAGGACTGTGGCTTACAACCTGGGTTTGCCGGACATAGATTTTTGTATGCTCCATTTTTCCGCAGATATCCGGAACATCAAAATCGTTGATAGGGCCGAATTTTTCAAAGCATGCCCGTCTTATAAAATCTGGAATCATAGAATTACCATCAATCGATACTTGATTTATATCTGCTCGCAGATATTTCATAAAAGATCCGCATTCTTTACGCGCCTCTGGTGGAATACAAAGCTGCTCTTCTATCTTTCTACGTATGACTCCCCAATGTGTGCCATAGTGATCATGCTTAATGGATTTTGCTAAATATGCGAGCTTCTCTTGTAGCATATTCGCAATACTTATAAGAACACTTAAGCTTCCGAAAATCCACGCCAGCTGAAATCCGTTAATCGACACACCGCCTGCCATAATGTTTGAAACTCCGCTTACAGCGATGAGAACATTTGTTGCGACTGCCAAGGCTCGCGCCCGTTTATCAAAGTAAGTAAAAGCGGTAGTATGCATCCACTCGAAGCATTTTGCCTCGTCACACCAGCCAGCCAACATTATTTCAACACCGACATTCCAGTCTTGTTTAATTATTACAGAAGAATCATCATTACTTCCTGATTCCGCCATTTCTATTTAGACCCTTCGTTATTTTAAAATATTTATACATTCTTCATAGTTATTAAAAGTTTTTTCCATACACTGCTTAAATTCTGTTGTTTTATCTATTACAGGATGCAACGGGGGCTGAGAGGACAGAGGCTTCGCTTCTTTACTGTCAAAGATATTATGAGCAATTGAGCTTCCTATACCAAATCCAAATCCCTGTTTTATACTGCTAAACAAACTGGGCGGTTGATTACCAGCTAGTCTATTTTGTACAAGTGAATTATTAACAACTGGTTTGTTACTTGACCTTGGCATATATATATTATTATATATATTATTTTTAAGCATTATTTGCCGGATTGATAAGCCCAACGGTCTAAAATAATTATAAGAAAAAACACTGCCTAAGGTTTCATTAATCTGAAATATAAGATGGGCATTGTCTGGAGATGTCAAGATTATAGTATTTCAAAAGATGCAGTGAAAAAGCGCCTGGAGCTTTTAGCATTCCAGCGCGGTCTTCCTTTTTCCGTTAGCCGAAAGCAGTGGCATCTGGATGCTAAAGTCTCCGATGAGCAGGCACAGTCTGAAGAGCTTAGAAAGGACGGACTCCCCTATGAGGCATCTCTGCTTCATAACGCCTTTTCCGTGGCACGCATGAGCTTACAGGATCGTCATTATATTCGCTCGATCGTTGATTCTCTCGGTGAAAATGCACACGTTCTGAAGGGGGATCGCATCCTAGTATTATATGAGGCAGATCTTCTGAGTACCGAGTCAGTTCTGCTTATTCAGCGGCTTCTAGAAATGCGAAGTGAGTCTGGGAATATTTCCGTCTGGTTTACAGTGCGCGAGTCAGTCCCTTACAAGCTGCGTGACTGGTTCATGGACATCCCGATTCCTCTGAACTTCCCACCGCAGCATCCCTGGTCATCTGTACTCTGGTCATGGATTCAGAAGACTCGCCTAATTAAAACGCATAAGCTCGACCATATTGTATCCATTCGCAATACGGTATATGCTATCTTGCAGAGGAATCTCAGATGGTTTGATATTCATCAGATTTTCTTAGATCTGATTTTCGAACATGAGGCCGAACTCGGCCCTCAGCTCACACTGAAGATTCTGGACTGCCTAGCTTCTTCGCCAAATACGGCCACAGGTCACACTCTCACTTCTTATAGAATTCCCATTGCGTGGGAAACGCTCTTTGTATCTCTCTACGATATATTAGTTGGAACAGCATGAGTTCCGAGGTGCTAGCACTCATATGTCCTGCATGTGGGATTAAGGTATTATCTGTATTAAAACAAGACGCTACAATACATGAATTCTGTATTAAGAATGGTATAATTAATAGAAAATTTAAAGACTATGAGGGTTGGCTAGAAATGTGTAAGTGGAATTATGAGCGAATCTATGGATTTTCCTATTATATTCTAAACTATACTAGATCAGATGTCTAAGACATTCTGGAAAGAACCATTCTTAGACATGGCCACAAAAGTGTGGGCGATGCCTCAGGAATACTGGATAGATGATTCTCCGAAATTCGCAGATACAGACTTACTTCATAAAAACGCCCTTTCAGAATCTGCAATTGACGAAATTAACTTCCGAGCAGATATGGTTGCCAAATGGAAGTCTGGAAAGTCTGATATTCAGCTCAAGGTCAAAGAATTACCTGGGCGTACTCGCGTCGTCTTCCTCGGCACTGAGAAGCAGTGGTCTCAGATTCCCTGGGTCACCTGGGCGCGCATTTTCCAAGCAGTAGAACACCCAATCGGCCACGTACTTTTTTATGCAGATGCAAGGCCCCGAGTGGATCCTGAACCTGGCCCTCTAAAGGCCAAGGATGTGAATGGTGGCTACTCCTATATATGCCGACAGGAGCTTGTGGTCATATACCGATTTGAAGAGGCAACACGCGTGCTACTACACGAACTCCTTCACACACTTTGCTTTGATAAGGAGAAGGGTGTCGAAGATCTGGAGGCACATACAGAAGCCTGGACAGAGGTCTTCTTATGTGCGTTGTTAAGCAAGGGAAGCTCTGCAAAATTCAATAAGCTCTGGAAGCAGCAGGTTCATTGGATGGTTGAGCAGACGGATTCATTGAAGCTTGAGCGTGGAATCAATGGGCCTGCTGAATATGCATGGCGATACATGCTAGGAAAAAAAGAAGTCCTGGATAATCTAGGTTTTCTTAGAGATTATACTGCAGGAAATAAACACGAAGCAACGTCAAGTCTCAGATTTACTACGCCTCAGTGGGATAAAGAGATGAACTGAGGTTCGTGCGAAGCGAATAGTCAGGAAGTTTAATCGGATATTCAAAACTCATACTTGTGAAAGCATGAGTTTTAGGGTTCCTCATTTGACGATAAAGCAGTCTCCACATATAGTCCTCCATTAAGTCCCAATGACTACTAGCCAGAAAGAGGCACCGCAATTCCTTATAGCTGAAATAGTAGCGCTTCTCACTAGGGAAATTCGGTGGAGCCGAGTCAAAGAATTCGCTTCTCACTACTCCGTTCCAAGCGTCGAGGATTTGTTCGGTGACCTCCCAATTATAAATGCAATTAATCGATGAATCATAGAACTCAGATTCATTCAGGGAAATGCGATGATTCATGATATCGGCCTCCTCATTAAGCATCTCCGTTAAGAAATCGTCTTCGCCTTCACTTCTATCCTCCGCTTGATCGATATCCTCATCTACATTTACTTCGAGTGGTATAGCACGTATATTGCTCACCTGACTATGAAGATGGTTAATGTAGCGGGCTACAACTTGATCATCGTCATTATTAATATTATCGGCCCATGTCTCATTTACCGGATCCTTCCACATCTCTCCCAGGCCTTCCATCTCTTTCCTACAGATCGGGCAAGACCCAGTTGTCTGTGTTGAAAACCATCGAGTAATGCACGACATATGATTATGGTGACCGCATGGAAGAGTAACTAAGCCACTGCTTCCTACATTAATATCGTCAAAACAGACTGAACAAGTATAGGACATTTGCAGCTGTTGGGGGTAGCTTGTATTTTGAGCTACTAATATTCAATTTTTCGCCGCGCATTTATGATTAATTTAATATGATCAGACAAGCCCTCTCAACTGCTAAAATTGACACACTTATATTATGAACATATAGTATATCAAAATCTAACGCATGGGTATTCGGGGTGTCTGGTCGTTCTTTCGACATCTTTTCAAGACAGTAGATCCTACAAAGATTGACTCTCTTAAAATCGGCATCGATATGTTTAGCTTAGTCTATACACATCGTGAGTCACTGGATGATTTGCTAAATTTGCTAAAGGGCTGGGCTTCTAGTGGTCACACGATCACCTGCATCTGGGACGGTACTGCACCTGAAGAGAAAAAGGACATTATCGCTGAGAGACGTGCAAATCGTGATACAGCTCTTGAAAAGAAGAATAAGTTAGAAGAGTACTTGAAGGAACATGCGAACGAATTGGAGGAATCCGATGTAAATAAATTAAATACAGCAATTGAAGGTCTCGCATGGAAGAGTTGGCATTTGACAGGTACTCTAAAGAGAGAAATCCAGGCAACCCTTGGAGAAGGTATTAAACATATATTCGCAAAAGGTGAGGCGGACGATATCTTGATCGACATGGCTTTTAATAAGAGCTTTGACGTGGTCTTAACTCTCGATTCCGATATATTCGCAATGGGTGCGCCGCGAATTTGGAGGCTGATGAAGGCTCGCGGCAAGTGGTCGGTGGAAGATATTCATGTGGAGGAAGTCTGTAATAATTGGGGTATTTCCCTGAGCATTCTTCAGGATGCGAGCTATTTAGCAGGATGGGATCGGTGTCATCCAAAAGGCGGCGACTTTCTTCCTTTCAGTAAGGCCCTTAGCCTCGTGAAATTCTACGGGAAGCTGCAGCCTATACTAGAGAAGCAGCCAATCGCAACGGAAGAGTCACTGCTAAGCTTGAAGCATTTGAAGGCTGAATCAAAAATGCGGTGGTTAAAGATCTTAGGATAAGGACTGTATATATGAATAAATTAACATCTATTACTTTGAGAAGCCTTAAACTACACGAATTTACCTTTTTTTACTGGCAGGCCCATATATCACAAGAAGTTGAAAAAATTGTAGCCCTGGTTCTAAAAGAGGCGTATATCAAGGGTGAGACGATACTTGTCTATCGTCTTGATGTACCTGAAGAATATTACAAATATTTAATCGATAAGCTGAAGTCCCGGCTACAGCTAACAATATATGTTCACTTTGGTAAGCTATATATTGATTGGACTTCATCATTTATAAATGATGGTGATGTCCAGTCAACGCGGTTTATTTGTGGGTCTAAATAATAAATAATTTAATAGATAGTTTGACATGGAGTTTTTGGACTGGTCTGTACTAAATAAGAGGCTCGTATGGATAACAATAATTAATCACGGCTATATAAATTATACCAAGAATTTCCTAAAGTCTATGGAAAAGGCTAATATACAATTCAAGTTAATTGTGTTCTGCACGGATAAATTGGCATTTGACGCCCTTCAAGGAAATGATAGGTGTATATGTCTAATGGCAGATTTCATACCAAATCCGGTTTCAGCTGATATGAAAAAATGGGATGATATTGATTATAAGCGAATTGTATTTACTAAGATTGATGCAATTGCATATGCCTTAAAATCAACATATGATTTGGGTGTAGAGTCGATTGGTTATATTGATACCGACATTTTCCTTTTTTCAGATCCAACGGTTGTAATGTTGAATGAAATGGATCAGTATAAGAATATTAATATTTTCTGTCAATGTGATGAGAATAAGCATCGTTGTACAAATCCCTTCGCATGTCCTAGTTTTTGCAGTGGAGTACTTGTAATTCGTAATAAAAAGGAATTGCACCAATACTTTACATATACTGATAATAATATACGTGAGTTATCTGGAGATCAGATGTTATTATTATTAACATTTACAAAAGAAGGAGTAGCATATAAAACAATTGATAAGACCATTATGCCAAATGGATGCTATTACCAAATTAGAGTTGATAAAATACAGCCTGGACCCTCTGTCTGCCTACTACATTTTAATTGGATCATTGGGAATGATAAGGAGAATGTAATGAAATATCAGAACATGTGGCTTATTTAGTTGATTTTATTAAATCTTATTTTTTTGCATGTAATCATACAAAAAAATAAGCTTACGCTTCTCGGTCCTAGCAGGGATCGAACCTGCGACTTTCCGGTTAACAGCCGAATGCTCTAACCAACTGAGCTAAAGGACCAAATAATAAATCTCCAGAACCGGAATCGAACCAGTGACTTGAGGAGAATTGCGAAATAGTATATAATACTACAATCCTCCGCTCTACCAACTGAGCTATCTGGAGATAGAACTCTCAGATAGCATAGAGCTATCTGGAGATAGAACTCTCAGATAGCATAGAGCTATCTGGAGATAGAACTCTCAGATAG
>Ga0114958_10003837_pt1 | contig 10617 bp, 9 predicted proteins | sample C_130208_EF_Meta_FD_89577 | JGI IMG/M metagenome (GOLD analysis project Ga0114958, IMG submission 89577) | Freshwater microbial communities from Lake Croche, Canada to study carbon cycling - C_130208_EF_MetaG | ecosystem: Environmental > Aquatic > Freshwater > Lake | place: Lake Croche, Canada... | reverse complement strand
CTAATCCGGCGCGGTAGACTTCACCTGCAACTCGGAGACGTCGCATAGCCCGGTCGAGTGCGCCTCACTGCTAACGAGGTAAGGTGTTAAAGCCTTCAGGAGTTCAAATCTCCTCGTCTCCGCCAAAACAATTCACATTTTTAGGATAATTACATTCTCCGATAAATGTTAATTGCTCCCTAACAGAAAAGGGTATTCGTTTGAGCTCTGAAAAGTATGTAATTGGAGTTGACTACGGAACACTGTCTGGCCGCGCACTCCTTGTCCGAGTATCAGATGGTATTGAAATTGCATCTGCAGTACATGAATATAAACATGCTGTCATCGAAGATGTATTACCTAGTTCAAAGAAGAAACTTCCACCTGATTGGGCGCTGCAAGTTCCATCAGATTATGTTGAAGTATTAAAGATTACTGTCCCGGCTGTTCTTGAATCATCTGGTATCAGCCCTGATGATGTAATCGGAATCGCAACTGATTTCACTGCATGCACGGTTCTACCTGTAACAGAAGAGGGAATACCGCTTTCAGAGCTCCCGCAATTTAAAGATGATCCCCATGCCTACATCAAATTGTGGAAACATCATGCAGCCCAACCTCATGCTGATCGCATAAATGAATTAGCGCATGCTCGCGAAGAAAAGTGGATTTCACGGTATGGAGGGAAAATTTCATCCGAATGGGAATTTGCTAAAGCGCTACAAGTGCTTGAAGAAAGCCCTGAAGTTTATGCGTTCATGCGCTATTGGATTGAAGCAGCCGATTGGATTGTTTGGAAACTATCTGGAAATTATGTTAGGAATATTTGTACTGCTGGATACAAAGGGATTTATCAGGACGGAAAGTACCCGTCATCTGAATTTCTTGAGAACCTCAACCCAAAATTTGCCAATTTTGTTAGTGAAAAACTAGAACACACACTAGGTGAGCTAGGAGCAAGTGCTGGTGCTTTATCTCAGGAGGCTGCAGAGTGGACTGGTCTTCGAGCCGGAATTGCAGTCGCAGTTGGAAATGTCGATGCCCATGTAACTGCTGCGGCCGCTAATGCAGTTAATCCTGGTCAGATGGTTGCAATCATGGGAACTTCTACTTGTCACGTGATGGTTTCAGATGTTTTAGCCGAAGTACCTGGAATGTGCGGAGTTGTACCCGGAGGAATTGTCTCTGGGATGCTCGGTTACGAAGCGGGACAGAGTGGCGTAGGTGATATTTTCGGTTGGTTCGCTAACAACTATTCCTCTGAAGAATATCAAGCGAAGGCAAGATCGCTAGGAGTAGATATTCATACTTACTTTTCAGATTTATCTGCAAAGCAACCTGTTGGTGCTCATGGATTGATAGCACTTGATTGGCAAAGTGGTAATCGTTCAACCTTAGTCGATCATCAACTATCCGGAATGATATTAGGACTTACCCTTTCTACACGTCCAGAAGAAATTTACCGAGCGATAGTTGAGTCAACAGCTTATGGTGCTAGAAAAATAGTTGAAACCTTCAATAAATCTGGAGTGCAGGTTAAGGAGTTCATTGCTGCAGGAGGCCTAATTAAGAATAAATTTGTCATGCAGATTTATTCCGATGTACTTAATATGCCAATTACAGTAATTAAGTCGGCACAAGGTCCAGCGCTGGGATCGGCTATCCATGCGGCTGTGGCAGCCGGTGCCTATAAAGATGTAGTTCAAGCATCAGCAGCTATGGGTGGAGTCGAAGATGAGAGATTCAATCCAATTTCAGAAAATGCCGAGAAGTACAATGAACTGTTTAGACACTATGACAAATTGTATGAAGATTTCGGACATAATGGCATGATGCACGAAATTCGAAAGATTCGCGATAAGGCACTAGCTGAGGAATCCCGATGACAGTTAATCAGAAGATTAGATCAGAGATTTGTAAACTCAATATTGATTTACAGCGCTTAAATTTAGTTAAATGGACTGCCGGAAACGTCTCAGAGCGTCTACCTGATAAAAATTCTTTTATCATTAAACCTAGTGGCGTAAGTTATGAAGAACTTCAACCATCAATGATGGTTATTTGCGATTTAGAGGGAAATATCCTCGAGGGAGATTTAGCGCCATCAAGTGATTCTGCAGCCCATGCTTATGTATATAAGCATATGAAAGACGTAAATGGCGTAGTCCATACACACTCGAACTACGCTTCTGCCTGGGCAGCTATTCAAAAACCTATTCCGTGCGCATTAACTGCAATGGCAGATGAATTCGGGGGAGATATTCCGTTAGGACCATTTGCACTAATTGGAAATGAGGATATCGGAAGAGGAATCGTTGAAACCCTCTTGAGCCATCGTTCTTCAGCGGTTCTGATGAAGAATCATGGTGTCTTCACCATTGGTAAAGATGCAAGATCTGCCGTTAAGTCCGCCGTAATGTGCGAAGATGTAGCAAAAACTATGTGGATTGCGCAGACTATGGGAGAAGTAAAAAGAATAAATCAGGATGATATTGATGCACTTTACTCTCGATATCAGAATGTTTACGGCCAAAAAGGAGAAAATAAATGAATACTTTGGATAACCAAAAGTACGAGGTATGGTTTCTCACAGGCACTCAAAATCTTTATGGCGAAGTGACATTGAAACAGGTTGCAGAACAATCCAAGGAAGTTTCTGATTTACTGGCAAGGAACATCGATTCTCAGGTAGAAATCATCTGGAAGCCAATTTTAAAGAGCGCAGACGAGATTCGTCAGGCGATGCAAGATGCATCGGCTAATAATGCGTGTATTGGCGTGATTGTTTGGATGCATACATTTTCTCCAGCAAAAATGTGGATTTCTGGTCTGCAGGCTTTGACCAAGCCTCTATTGCATTTACATACGCAAGCTAATTCACAGCTTCCATGGGCAACAATTGATATGGACTTTATGAATCTCAATCAAGCAGCACATGGTGATCGCGAACATGGCCATATTCAGGCTCGTTTGCAGCGTGGTCGAAAGATTGTGGTGGGTCATGCATCTGAAGCTCGAGTGCAGAAGCGAATCTCCAATTGGACCCGTGCTGCAATTGGCTGGCATACAGCGCAAAACTTAAAGTTGGCGCGATTTGGTGACAATATGAGATTCGTTGCCGTTACTGATGGAGATAAGACTGGCGCTCAAATAAAACTGGGTTTTTCTGTGGAGGCATATGGCGTAAATTCCCTCGTTGAGGAAGTCGCTAAAGTCACTGAAGAAGAAATCAACGCGCTGATTCCTGAATATTTAGCGAACTACGAAGTTGTCCCTGAACTAAAACCTGATGGCGCGCGACACGAATCACTACGCTATGCCGCATCTCAAGAGATTGCACTCCGCAAATTAATGATTGCGGGAGGATTCCAAGCGTTCACAACAAACTTCGAAGATCTCGGTGGGTTAAAGCAACTTCCCGGACTTGCCGTGCAGAGATTAATGGCTGACGGATACGGCTTTGGTGGTGAAGGAGATTGGAAGACTTCTGCCTTTCTTCGCATCGTTAAGTCAATGACAGTTGGATTAAATGGCGGCACTTCGTTTATGGAGGATTACACCTATCACTTTGGTCCGGGCGAACCAAAAGTTTTAGGAGCACATATGCTGGAGGTATGCCCATCTATTGCTTCAAAAAAGCCACGGCTTGAGATTCATCCATTAGGTATTGGAGATCGCGAAGATCCTGTGAGATTGGTATTTGATGCGACTCCAGGCAAAGGCTTTGTAACTTGTTTAACCGATATGGGAGACCACTACAGAATTATTTCAAACGAGATAGAAGTGGTAAAACCAGATGCACCGCTTCCGAAACTGCCAGTTGCGTGTGCAGTGTGGAAGCCTGCACCTTCTCTCGAAGTTTCTGCTGAATCTTGGATTTATGCCGGAGGATCACATCACACTGTGATGTCAACAGCACTTGAGAACGAAGTGCTTCAAGATTTTGCCGAGATTGCCGGAGTTGAACTTCTCGAGATAAATGCAGACACCGATGCGCAAGTTTTCCGTCAAAATATTAGATGGAATAGCGCAGCGCTCAAATTCCAGGCGTAACGCTAAAAACCCAACGTTTACACTTGCGATATCGGAGTGAATGATCTTCTAGAGTTATAGAGCAAGTTCTTCGGCTTAACTTTGGCCAAATCCTATACACTTAATTTTGTGCTGGAGACGTACAAGTCGCTCTTTAGAATCCCAGGTGCATTCCGTATTTCATTTTCAGGGTTCATTGCACGAATGCCGGCAGGAATGGATTCGCTGGCAATAATTTTTATCGTGCTTGGCGCACATCGAGAGTATGCAATAGCCGGAGCCTTAACTGGTGTTGCTGCCTTAACTACAGTGGTCTCTGCACCCTTTTGGTCAAATCAATCCGATAAAAAAGGACAGAAGTTTGTTTTAAGAATCGCAGTTCCTGTACGTACTGTTGCAATGTTTACCTTTATTGCCCTGGTCACATTTGAGGCACCAATTTGGAGTTGGTTTGTGGCTATCATCATCGCAGAATCAACATCCGTTTCAATCGGATCTTTTACACGTAGGCGTTGGATGTCAATGGTCGGTGATGATAATGAAAAAGCAAATATCGCTTACAGCCTAGAAAGCGCCTTGGAAGAGATTGTATTTATCGCGGGACCTGTATTGGCAACTGCTATTTCGACAATATCGCCACCCTCAGGTCTCATTCTTGCGACGATTTTCTTCCTAGCTGGTGGAACGATGCTTCTCACTCATGATGTTTCTACCCCACCAATTTTAGAGCGAGAAGAGTATCCACCGCTTATATGGAACCGGGCAGTGCATTCAATCGCAATTCCAATGCTACTTATAGGTGGTTGTTATGGACCTATCAATCTATCTTTTGTGGCATTTAGCCGTGAGCATGGACATCCGGGAATTCCAGGGTTGCTTCTCGGGATGGGTTCTCTCGGCGGATTATTTTTTGCCCTGGTTAATGGGTCAATTAAATGGAAAATTTCTGCTGGAGTCAGATTTCGCGTCAATTTATTAATCTTTACATTAATCGCGCTACCACTCCCATTTATTAATTCGATTCCAGTTCTTTTTGTGGTCAATTTCTTCTTAGGCGGAAGTGTCGGCCCGTTACTTCCAACTGCAATTTCATTAATAGAGAAGCGGATACCAAAATCTCATATGACCGAGGCGATTTCTCTCATAGTGGCTGGAATTCCTCTATCGGGTGCATTTACATCGATTTGGACCGGAAAAGTTATTGATGACCACGGATCTCATGTTGCACTCTTTATACCGGTATTTTTTATTGCAGCAGGTACAGCATCAACCCTCTTCTATCGCCGCTGGTATAGGGATTAAGGAAAATTCAATGATTTTTGACCTTCAAGAATTGAAATCAGAATGGTCGCTAGACCCCAATTTTCATCACCTAAACCATGGTTCATTTGGAGCCGTACCAATAAAAGTCCAACATGAACAGCAGAGGTGGCACGAGATAGTTCAGAGAAATCCTGTTCAATTTTATGCTCGAGATGCAATGCGTGAGGTGGCAAATGCCCGCGCTGTTATAGCGAAATTTCTTGGCCAAGAACCAGATCAGATATCACTAATTCGAAACACAACCGAAGGCGCGAGCACTACGATGCGCGGTTTCCCCTTTAAGCAAGACGATGAAGTTATTGTGTTGGATCATGAATACGGTGCTGTTACCTATGCCGTTCAGCGAGCAGTCACAGCTGCAGGTGCGAAGTTAGTTGAGGTTGCGATTCCAAGGCTTGCCTCCGACGCCACAGTTGTGCAGCTTATAGAGCAAGCTTTTACTAAAAAGACGCGAATGCTTGTTGTTGACCATATAACTTCTGCAACAGCCCGCACTTTCCCAGTCCAAACGTTGAGTGACCTATGTCGATCAAGAGGAATTGCAATCACTATTGATGCTTCACATGTTCCTGGGAATATAGATGTAGATCTAAATAAATTAGATCCAGATTTTTGGTTTGGAAATTTGCATAAATGGGTTGCAACTCCAATTGGCGTTGGAGTCTTTAAGATTGCCGAACGTTGGCAATCCCAGATTCGGCCCCTAATTGTTTCGTGGCAAGATGAGGAAGAATATCCTTTGCCTTGGGATATGTTGGGCACAGTTGATTTAACTGCATGGCTATCGGCTCCAGCAGCAATAAAATTTTTTGAAAATATTGGGTGGGAGAGGGTGCGAAAAGCCAATATTGACAGGATGCGCTATGGCCGAGATTTAGTTATGAATGAGCTCGGAATCGGTAGCGAAGAATTGAGAGAGGAAGATTTACCACTCGGGGTAATTCCGCTACACAAAATGCAGGGAGGTCGAGAAGGTTGCCACGCTTTACAGCGCAAGTTCTCTGAAGTTTATAAAATTGAAGTCCCAATAACGACCTACGGCAACTCAACGGAATATTTTATGAGAATTTCCGGACAGCTTTATAACGAACCGAGCGACTATGAAGCGCTAGTAGCACCAATCCGCACGGAGCTAAAATAATTACAAGTATTACTTTTACGATTGGCTTCCTTTGACAGGGCTGTGACTTCGCATCGATATAACAGGTTAACACCGATAGGAGCTAGTGGGCTAAACTGCGTCCATTGATTTACTCGCTCCTTCCTCTTCGTATCATCACTAAGGATGTAGATGTCTAGATTTAAGATTGCAATCGTCGGAGCAGGGCCTGCGGGCTACTTCGCAGCGCTTGCCCTACAGAATCTTCAGACCACTGAACTGCAATTTTCGATTGACATGATTGAACGATTGCCAACCCCATGGGGATTGGTTCGAAGTGGTGTTGCACCTGATCATCCAAAGATTAAAACTGTTGCTAAAGTATTTGAGAAAGTAGCTAACGAAGAAAACTTTAGATTATTTGCAAATATCGAGCTTGGCAGCGATGTCACAATCGAAGAGTTGAAAGAGAAGTATGACGCTGTCGTAATTGCCACGGGTTCGGCCTTAGGTAAGAAGTTGGGCATCCCGGGAGAAGAGCTTTTAGGATCGATGTCTGCAGCAACTTTTGTGCCTTGGTACAACGCACACCCAGATTTCAAAGATGAGACCTTAGATCTGAGTTGCGAGACAGCCATTGTTATTGGCGCTGGCAATGTAGCAATGGATGTTGCGCGCATGCTTGCTCTCGAACCTAGCGAGTTAGATCCAACCGATACTGCCGATCACGCTATTGATGCGCTGAAGGAAAGCTCTGTGCGTAACGTCGTACTCAGCGCTCGGCGTGGTCCAGAGAATGCAGCCTTTACATCCCCAGAGCTACGTGAGCTTCCTAAGCTTGAACACACCAACGTCATTATGGAAAAGTCAGATATTGAAGCTGCCATTGCACGTGCTGGAGTCGAACCAGAAAAAGATGTAAAGAGCAATCTGGATGCGATGTTGCTAATCGCAGAGCGTGAAAGAACTCACCACGAGCGCACCATCAAATTTCAATTTCTTGCAACTCCGAAAGAGATTAAAGGTGATGGCAGGGTTGAAGAAGTTATCTTCCAGAAAACAGGAACCGATCAAACTTTTAGTATTAAATGTGGGCTAGTGATTACTGCCATCGGTTATGAAGCAGCAAACCTTCACGGAATTCCTTATGAAAAGGGAAGAGTTGTTAATGCGGACGGTCGGATTACAGAAAATCTCTATGTTGTCGGCTGGGCTAAACGTGGCCCATCAGGTGTGATCGGCACAAATAAATCAGATGCGGCCGAAGTCATGAAGCTCCTTGTTGAGGACCTCCAATCTCCGAAGGACTTAGGCGATATCACCGATGTAATTACACATAACAAAGTTGTAACTCAAGCACATTGGCAGGCGATTAATCAGGCTGAAGTTGCAGCGGGAGAACCACTGGGAAAGCCCCGCCGTAAATCCGTGGATCGCGAAGAGCTATTAAAACACGCTGGATTTTAAAGAGGTTTAATAATTCCTAGTTGCTCTCGAAAACCGAGAGAATCCCAAGCGTCGAATCCATCAAGAACTACTCCATCTTTTATGGTGTCGATTGAAACTCCATCAACTGCAATCTTTGCTCCACTTGCGGACTTTCCAAGATAGTCAGCACCTGTATGTGTACCAGTTAGATGCCAACGAGAAACTACACGGTCGCCTTCAGCGATGATTTCGCGGACATCAAAGTGAAGATCGGGAAATGCTGCATGCCAATTCTTCCACTGCTCGCGGAATGATTCGCGGCCCACGCCAAATTTAGGGTCGTTTCCTGCAGCATCAAGTGCTATGAAACGGTCTATTGCAGATTCATCTTTCTGATTCCAGATCTGTTCAAAGAAATCTGCAGCTGCTTTGCGATTAGATTCTAGGGAACTCATGAGGCAACCATACTGATTCCAGAGTCCTTGTATTCAAGAATATGTGCCTTTTTTCCCACCGCGATTTCTCCGACCGCGTGTAGACCTAGAGTCCTTGCAGGTAATGTGGATGCGGCAGAGACGCAATCGACAATGCTGTTATTGAATTTAAGGAAGTTGATAAAGGCTTGATCCATAGTAAGTGTGCTGCCAGCTAAAGAATGGTTTGAAGTAAGACGAGCCACACCATTTACGACTACAACATCAAGAGAGCCGATTGAGTAATTGCCATCGGCAGATCCTGCGGCGGACATAGAGTCGGTAATCAGAATAGTTCGTTGAGTTCCTGAGGCAAGGACTTCCTTGAGAATATCTTCAGTGACATGGACTCCATCAAGAATAAACTCAAGGGGGATATTTTTCTCCGCCAGAGATGCATGAGCGATATTGGATCCAGCATCTGAAGGCTTTGGCATTCCATTACTGAAATGAGTGATCAACTTTGCGCCAGCTTCAAAGGCAGCGCTCGTTGTTGTGGCATCTGCCTGTGAATGGCCGAGTGCGACTGTGACTCCTCGAGAAGTTAGATATTCAACTGCTTCGATTCCATTATCTAGTTCGGGGGCAAGTGTGACCATGGAGATAGATCCTTGACCTGCATCAAGAAGAGCAGAAAGTTCATTGATTGATGGTGAGCGTAAAAGGGAAGGTTCATGCGCACCACAACGAGCATGAGAAAGATATGGTCCTTCGAGGTGAATACCTTCAAAGACTCCGGCGTTGACCATTGGTACTAAGCGAAGAATCTGTTCTTCAAGAACTCCGATTGGTTCAGTGACAAGAGATGCGATCTGAGTCGTTGTTCCGTGTATTAGGTGCATGTTGCGTGCAGCTGCAACATTTTCGGGGGAGAGATCTGAGAAGTAGAAACCAGCTCCGCCATGTGAATGGATATCAACAAAACCTGGAATCAAAGTGCCAGCGTGTGAAGAGTCAGGAGATTCAGTGCATGCAGATGAGATTGCGGTAATAATTCCATCAGTAGCTTTAATACAGACCTTCTCTTTCAAAGCTCCATTGACAACTGCAGATTTGCTGTGCAAATGCATTACTTACCTGAATTCGCTAAATCAAAAGCCAACATGGCAGAGCCAATAGTTCCAGCCTTTGCACCGTAGTGTGCGACCTCGAGGCGTGGCTTACGCTGAAAAGTGAGAGATGAATCTAGATAATCTCTTATTGGCTTCAGAAATACCTCACCATTATTTGAAAGGCCGCCACCAAAGACTATAACTTCAGGCGCAAGGAGAGTGATGAGAATTTCGCACGCGCGAGCCATTGCTTCTGTTGCATCACTCCACACTTGAGTTGCAATGGAGTCTCCTGCGACCACAAGTTTGTAAATCTCTTCAGTCGTTGTACCGGTATTTCCAGATTGAGCCTCATATGCTTTACTGATTGCAAGAGTTGATGATGCAGCTTCTAGGCAACCAGATTTTCCACAGACACATGGATACTTGCCATTTACATTCATATGGCCAATTTCGCCTGCAAATCCTTCAGCAGAGCGGATCTTGCCATCAATAATTAGCGCCGCTGAGATACCTGTTCCAATTGGTATGAAGATGGCATTTTGAGCACCTTTTGCAGAACCATTGCGCATTTCAGCGAGAGCTGCAGTGCGACCATCATGGCCGAATGCAACAGGAATTTTGATTGCTGCATGTAATAAATCGCGGATCGGCAGGTTATTCCATTGCAAATTGCCTGACCAACGAGATGTTCCAGTAGGTTCATCGAGAGCACCCGGGACCGCTAATCCGACAGCCTCAATAGTGTGATTGGAAGAAAACTGAGCGACTATGGCAGCAATTGCTTTTACGGTTTCAGCACCAGTTGAATCTGCCTTAGGAGTCGGTGTTGCTATTCTCGCTATGACTGTGAAATCTGAGTCGACAAGGGCGCTTTTAATCTCGGTACCACCAACATCTACTGCGACTACGTAGTTCACAGAGATGAGTGTAATTACTTATCGAGACTGATGGAATGAGCAAGCCCGCGTGGATTATCGGCATCTATGCCGCGCCTATGCAATCGGCGGTAGACTCCAGTACGTGCGATTTATCAACGACCCGGCCTACGACCTGACCTACGACGATGTCTTTATGGTTCCTAGCGACTCCGAACTTACAAGTCGGATGGAAGTCGATTTAACATCTAACGATGGCAGTGGAACGACAATTCCATTAGTGGTTGCAAACATGACTGCAATCGCAGGTCGACGAATGGCTGAGACCATCGCTCGACGCGGTGGAATGGTTG
>Ga0114958_10003835_pt1 | contig 10620 bp, 8 predicted proteins | sample C_130208_EF_Meta_FD_89577 | JGI IMG/M metagenome (GOLD analysis project Ga0114958, IMG submission 89577) | Freshwater microbial communities from Lake Croche, Canada to study carbon cycling - C_130208_EF_MetaG | ecosystem: Environmental > Aquatic > Freshwater > Lake | place: Lake Croche, Canada... | reverse complement strand
CTCTGGCATTATCAACTGGTCCATCATGATCTTTGGGACCGAGACCTTCCATCGCCCCCCAGCTTGGTAACGCTTAAACGCCAAGGGATCGAGGTCCCGGCCCTCATTCAGATCACGAAGGCGGGATTGGTTTTTGTCCTAAACCGAGAAACGGGTAAGCCTATTTTTCCTATCGAAGAACGGCCTGTCCCAGCGTCCGATATAGCCGGAGAGGTGGCCTCACCGACCCAGCCCTTTCCAATATTTCCTGCCCCGTTTGCACGCCAACATATTACCGAACAGGACTTAACGACACGAACCCATCAGGCACATGAATTGGCGGTGAAACAATTTAGATCCTTGCGCAGTAACGGTCAGTACACTCCGCCAAGTTTGCAGGGCACCTTGGTGTCTCCTGGATTTGATGGAGGCGGGGAATATGGTGGCGTGTCGTTCGACCCCGTCTCGCAAACGGCCTATATCAATAGTAACAACGTGGCAGCTATCATCCAGCTGATAGAAAGAGACGAACGCCAGAAGGTGCTCAGTCGCCGCGATCTCTATTTGCAGAAATGCTCGAGCTGTCATGGTGCGGACTTGGGCGGTTCTCCTCCGTCAATACCCTCCCTGAAGGGTATTGCAGGCCGGATGAGTGTTTACGATGTATCGCGCACAATTTTGTACGGGGGAGGGCGCATGCCCTCGTTTGCTAAGTTGGGCGGCGAACGCATTAATGCCTTATCAAAATACGTGGTTGATCAGGAGAATTCATCTTTGGGCGATGGAGGAAACAACTCGCCCGATCAGGAGCTTGGCCGACGGTTTTCGATTAACGGCTATCAGAGTTTTAAGGATATTGATGGGTATCCGGCTGTGAAGCCGCCCTGGGGTCTACTGAGCGCCCTGGACTTAAAATCAGGGCGATACCGATGGCAGGTACCCTTCGGCGAATACCCAGAGTTAAAGAAAACCATGCCTGGCCGGACCGGGAGTGAAAATTACGGCGGCTCTGTTGTAACTTCCACCGGAGTTTTATTCATAGGCGCAACGATTTACGACAATAAATTCAGAGCCATCGATACGCGTAACGGTCGTGAACTTTGGTCATACGATCTTCCAGCGGCAGCGCTCGGGACGCCCTTAATCTACAGCGCCGCGGGTGAGCAATATGTTGTCGTGGCTGCTGGGGGCGGGAAGAACCCCAAGATCAAAACCCGTGCAGTCTATATGGCGTTCAAGCTTGGTTCCCCCGGATCTAAGGCTCAATTTGCCGCTGAGCGCCCCAATGACAGATAGTTTTGACGGCAAGATTGATCATGCCTTTGGCGGGGTGAGGGCAGTGGACCCTAGCCATCGGGTGAATTTCATCGGCTTGGAGACGTGGCTAAAAAACAATGTCCCGGATTTCTCGGGAGCCCCCAACTACTTCCAATTCAACGGGGGGCAGTCCAATCCGACCTATAAGATTGTAACACCAGAAAAATCTTACGTACTTCGCAGACAGCCCGCGGGCAATCTGCTGCCTTCTGCACACGGTGTAGACCGTGAGTACCGCGTGCTCACGGCCTTATCAAAAACGGATTTCCCCGTGCCTAGAACCTATGGGCTCTGCGATGATCTTACGATCATGGGGTGTAGTTTTTACGTCATGGAGATGATCGACGGGCGGGTAATCTGGGATTTGACCATTCCGGATATGTCGCACGAAGATCGTCGTAGCACCTACTTTAGGCAAATAGAGACGTTAGCGAGCCTTCATAATATTGATGTTGGCCTTGTCGGCTTGAGTGATTTTGGTCGGCCTAGCAACTATTTTTCCCGCCAAATTACACGTTGGACCGGCCAATATCGAATGGCTGAGGCCACAACAATCGATCCAATGGAACGGCTAATCTCCGAACTCCCAAAATTGGTTCCGAAACAGGATCGCACCACAATTGTTCATGGTGACTATCGATTAGACAACATGATTTTGCACCAATCCCGTCCCGAAATTTTGGCTATTATAGACTGGGAACTCTCGACCCTTGGTGATCCCCTTGCGGACCTGGCTTGGTTTTTGATGGCTTGGATCTTGCCGGCTAGTGAGCGGGCGAGCTTTCGCGGTGCCGATATTGGTGAACTTGGGATACCAAATATCGAAGAGGTAATAGACCGCTACTGTCAGTTAACCGGACGAACTGGCATTGAGAATATCGATTGGTTATTAGCGTTCACCTTGTTTCGATTGGCGGCAATTTGCCAAGGGATAAGTCGAAGAACCCAGCAGGGACTGGCTAATAATAGCCATGCGCTAAGCGCTGCGCAAAGAGTGCCAATATTGGCCAACTGCGCCATGCATTTTGCATCCAAAGCGGAGGCCTGATGTTTTGACCTCAACAGGGCGTAGATCCTCAATAATAAGTATAGAAAATTTGAGTGACTTACATCATTCAGTGGAGCGCCCGGATTTTGACGTCAGAAAATTAGGAGTGGGGCTTGTCCATATTGGCTTGGGAGCGTTTCATCGTTCCCATCAAGCCGTCTTCACTGATGACGCTATTGCATCAGCCGGCGGGCGATGGGGCATTATAGGCGTATCTCTTCGCGGAAGTTCGACCTCTCAATTGATCAATCGACAGGAGGGACTTTACACGGTTGAGACGCTCGGAGATGAGAGGCGCTATCGTGTTATCGGAGCAGTGCGCGGGGCCCTATCGGCGATCACAGAGCCCCAAACGGTGTTAGATACGATCGCATCGTCTTCGGTACATGTTGTCACCATAACTGTAACCGAGAAGGGCTATAGCCTTAAAGACAATGAGCTGGATCTGTTGGATCCGAAAATTGTCGCCGACATTTCCAGTCTAAATTACCCATCGACGACAATTGGTTGGATCGTACGAGGTCTTCAGGCGAGGTGGTTATCTGGAGCTGGCCCCTTAACAATTTTATGTTGTGATAATCTTCTGAATAATGGGCAGGTGTTGAGGTCTGCGGTACTATCATTTGCAGCTTTGGTTGACCGTAATCTCACAAGCTGGATCGTCGATAATATCTCGTTTCCAGGGAGTATGGTGGATCGCATAACTCCCGCCTCTGACGATGGTCTGGTTTCGCGCGTCGCCGACAATATTGGTTATCAAGACGATGCATGCGTCCAGTGTGAACCATTTTCACAGTGGGTTATTGAAGACCAATTTTCTGGGCCGCGTCCAGCATGGGACCGGGTGGGTGTAGAGTTTGTTGACAATATATCGTTATTTCAACAGCTTAAACTTCACGTTCTAAATACCGCCAATTCATGCCTGGCCTATCTGGGGCTTATTCGCGGCTACCAATATGCACACGAGGCTATGGGTGACGCTCAGATCGCGGAATTTGTGGATGCTTTGATTTTGGTGGAAATGGCTGCGGCTTTTCCTAATTTGCCGATCGATCAATATTGGCCGCAAGTTAGAGGACGGCTTTTGAACCCCCATGTGCGCCACAGGTTGACTCAAATCGGTGAGGACGGTTCAGCCAAACTAAGCCAACGCATTTATGAGCCTTTGCTCGAAAACTTACGTTTAGGTAAGCCCTATCGAAAAATGGCAATTTTAATGAAAACTTGGATTTTAGTCTCAGGAATGGGGCTTGTAGTTGATCCCCATTCAAAAGAACTTATCGATATATTCAATTTTAGCATGAACAAAAAAGAAATTTTATATTCAAATAGTATCATCCCCCTAAAATTTCGATCTGATATTTTGTTTCAGTCCATTTTTGCGGATAATACGCTGGAATTCCACTAATTCTGTTATTTGGAGAGATCGATATGGAACAAGTGGTAACACGAGTAGACGTGGATGGTTGCGCTTATCTATGCCTTAATAGGCCCGAAAAATTAAATGCTCTAAATATAGAAGTTTTTTCTCAATTATTGGAGCACATAGAAAATATCGAAAACGATACGGAAAATATAGGACTAATAATTCTTCGAGGATCAGGAAAGTGTTTTTCCGCAGGACATGATCTTTTATCTATAGAATTGGGGGAGGCTCCAAAAAAGGCTCATCTACAGTCCTACACCATCGAACGTCTCGCCAACTTACCCCAGCCCGTGATCGTTGCGGTACATGGGGTATGTTACACCGGGGGACTAGAGCTTGCCCTAGCCGGTGACTTAATTGTTGCATCTGAGTCCGCGAGATTTGCCGATACACACGCAAAATGGGGACTAACCCCCATCTGGGGACTTAGCCAACGTCTACCGCGCCGAGTTGGCCCCTCTAAGGCAAGGGAAATGATTTTTACCTGCCGCTCTTATTCCGGCCGCGAAGCGCAAACTATGGGACTGGTTGATAGCTGCGTTGCTGATGAATGCTTCGAAACACATCTCGAAACCACGGCAAAGGAGATTTTATCTCAATCGTGGTTTAGTCATCGAGCCAATAAGAGATTAATTAGATTTACCGATGGCATGAATATTGATCAGGGATTGTCTTACGAAATTCATAGAACCGAAGGTCGTGACGCTAAAATGCAAAATCGCATCGCGAACTTCAACAAGAAGAACCTGGCGTAAGGGTGATATGATGCAAAAATTGCTCATCTATCAAGCCATTTGGGCCTTGGAAAACACGCCCGGGATCGATTTAGAAAATGACATAGACGGGGCTTTAGATCTTGTCTTTGCGTCTGGTTTTGATGGGGTGGGTGCGAGCCTTGGGCGTCATGGTGTTGTAGATGCCATTGCAAGAGGGGTTCATGAACGGGGAGGGACTTGGGAAGCCTCAGCCTTCATCAGAACTCCGGACGAGTTGCTGAGATCGCTAGAAAGAGCGCAAAATCTGGGTGCTCATCATTTAAACGTTCAAATTCTGGAACGAAAAGATCGCGTATCAGACGCTGTGGCCCTTTTAGAAGCGTACCGTAAAATCACTTGCGATGCCGTCATACCCATTCGGTACGAAACCCATCGAGGAAGGCTCACAAATGATCTTTATTTCACACTTCGGATCCTTAAGGAGATGCCTGATCTTCGCTTAACCGGTGATCTTTCGCACTATCCACTGGTTAATGAGTTTCCGATCCCGGTTCCAGTGAGTGATTTAGAGCGAATATCAACGATACTGACCAGATGCGATGGTTACCATGGCCGAGTTTGTGGTTCGCACCAGGTCCAAATATCCATTTTAGCGCCGCAACATCAGCCCTGGGCAGAACAATTCTTCTCTTGGTGGGCGGAAGGTTTTCAAATTTGGAAGTCGCTAAACGGACCGGATGCAGAGCTGACGTTTATGACTGAATTGGGACCTCCACATTACGCCATCACCGATGCCCATGGAGATGAAATATCAGACCGATGGGCGGAAGCGCTTCTTATCAAGGATCGGGTCAGGGAAATTTGGTACGATATTTAGATACAAACTCTCACTGAGTTGGGCAAAACAGACTAATTATTTCCCATAATTCTTATTGTTTATTGTTTCCCAATTAAGCTGCCCCTTAGGCCTCACTACAGCCGCTAAGATTTAGAAACTCAGGCGTCTGGGAGGGCTTGTCCCCTACGCGTATGATATCGCATTGAGTTTTCCCGCCGCGGGTAAGGGGGTAGGTTGGAATTCTTGACTCAGAACGCAATCTATCATATCTGACAAATTATAAATTGTAATTTGTCAGATAAGATCGATTTTCATGGGTTCTCCTAGAGTAAAATCAGCCCTTGAAAGGCTGGGTCAAGATATCCGAAATGCGCGTCTGCGCCGTGGTATCGCAGTGGCGGATCTCGCCATGCGCGCAGGAACCTCGCCGAGTTCCATCGCCCGTCTTGAGCGCGGTGATCCCGGTGTTGCGATCGGAACGCTTGGCGACGTTCTTGTTGTATTGGGACTACTAGAGCGTCTCGCCGACCTGATCGATATCCGTAAGGATGAACTCGGACTGGCGCTGATGTCGGAGCAGGGGCCTCGGCGGGGCCGGTCCTTCGCGGCAAGGCTGAAAAGGCAGAATGCGCAGGTGGAGGGGAATCAGGATCGGCAGAACGTCATTGATCCTGATGGGACGTCCTTCTGATGGTTGATTTCGTCGGCCACGTTGTGCTTGGTGAAGGCCGAATATCTTTGGGCCAGTTACGTTTTACGCAGGCCGGGCCGCGACAATTTTCGACCTTCACCTATGGTGCCGAATGGATCAAAAATCCACGCGCCTTCGCCATACAGCCCGATCTGCCTCTTGAGGGTGGCCCATTCCACACTTCAGGGCAGCGCGACAAAAAGGGTGATTCATTGGCCGGTGTTTTCGCCGATGCAGCTCCGGACAGTTGGGGACGCAGGCTACTCGACCGTGCCTATGGCAAGGGTCTCAACGAATTTCAATATTTGACACTTTCGGACGATGCCTTTCGACAAGGCGCGCTGCGCTTTTTGGATGACAAGGGCGAGGTCATTCGAGGCCTGGCCAACGACGCTGTTCCACGTCTCATTGATCTAGACACCCTTACGAAGATTGCGCGAGCCTATGAGCAAGGCGAGGAAATCAAACCTGAGGATATACAGGCGCTGGCCGGTGCTGGTGGCTCCGGTGGCGCTCGGCCCAAAGCCAATGTCAGGGACGGCGATGGGCTTTGGCTTGCGAAGTTCACATCGGTCCACGATCAGCACCCGATTGAGCGCGTCGAGGTCGCAACACTCCACTTGGCGGCGGCCTGTGGTATCCGCACGCCTGAAAATCGGTTGGAACTTGCGGATACACCGTTTCCAGTGGCTTTGATTCAGCGGTTTGATCGGCGTGGGGCTGCACGGATCCCCTACATGTCCGCGCGAACCGCGCTCGGCAAGCCCGGGACGACGCCTGGATCCTATACCGAGATCATCGATTTCATGCGGTCCTACTCACCCAATCCCTGGGAAGATTTCCGCGAACTTTACCGGCGTCTGATCTTCACGATCCTCGTGTCCAACAAGGACGATCACCTGAAAAATCATGGCTTCCTCTATGTGGGGGCGGGTCAGTGGCGCCTATCACCGGTTTTCGATGTGAACCCAGCGCCGGATCGCAATCCCTTTCTTGAGACGGCGATCCTTGAGGGCGGCGTTCATGACCGATCCATTGATCTGGCGCTGGAAGCCTGCGAGTTTTTTGAGATTCCTGGGGCCGAGGCACGCGAAACGATCCGTTCGATGGCACAGCGTGTTTCGGGTGGATGGCGCGAAGCGCTGCGCCAAGTGGATGTTACTGGGGCGCTGGCTCGCGACTACGAGCCAGCCTTCGTCAATGATCAGACCATGAAGGCGATGACAATTTAATCTAATATGACAGATAATCCGATACTAATTGTCATATATGATGAGTTTTGACTTCTTGCTCACCAACTGGTTGGCGCATTTCCGCCTTTAATGCGTTCTGACAGGCCGACTTTCAAGGTCAAGTATTTCTCATAATTATCAGAACGCGCAGATGCTGAGAGTGTGGAGACAACAGTTGCCTTGGGCAAGGCGAAGTGCCGCCGCTCGAAAGGCCGGATGCAGGCTGGCGGCCTGTTCAATCTCAAGCAACTTAGGAAAAGTGGCTAGATCAACCTCAAAGCGCCGGGCAGAATAGATCTGAGGCACCAGATGGCAGTCGGCCAAGCTGGGCTGATCTCCAACCAGATAGGTGCCGCCATGCTCGAGGGTCAGACGCTCAAGGGCGTGAAACCCATCTGTGATCCAGCGGCTGATCTAGCCGTGCCGTTCATTGGGCCCCGCCTCCAGTACGTTCTCGAGCGTTCTCAGAACCCACAAATTGTTAAGCGGATGAATATCACAAGCTATAATCTGGGCATTAGCCCTCACAACGGCGCGGGCTTGAGGCGCGCGGGGTGACAGGGGCGGCTGCGGATAGGTCTCTTCAAGCCATTCGATCATGGTCAGGCTCTGGGTCAAGATCTGCCCCAGAGCCGCTATTATGTCTGATCGACGACGATCTTCTCGGGCAAGGGCTGTAAGGCGCTTCAAAAGCCGTTAAGCGCCTCCGACGGCCCCGTCGGGTCCTCTAACCCTATTCATCTCGCCTGTTTTGTCATTCGAAATTACTGCAGTTCGACCTCGACCTTGTCGATTTGACCGCCATAGGTGAAGGGCAGGCGATAGTCCTTGCTGACAGGGGAGTTGGCGGCGCGGCCAACCGTGAGGCTGGTCATGCCTATATAGGGATTGGCGACATGTTCCAATCGGCCCTCTGAGACCAGGCGATCATTAATATAGAGGCGGCCGGTACCGGCATATTCTGAACGGCCAAAGCGCTTTTCGACGACCTTGGGCGCGGGGTCGCTCGTGAACTCAAACCGGATGTCATTCTTGCCGCTGCTGAGCGCCTCTGGGCTGACGATCTTCTCGCGAAGGCGGCCCTGATAGTTGTTTTCATAGGTCAGGAGGCCGTCCTTCACATAGAGCGAAAAGCCACCGATCCGGCTGCCACGGGTGAAGATTACCCCGTCGCCATTGCGCTCAGGCACAGTGACCGAGACCCGGATCTGATGGCTACGGGCCATGTTGGGCGCAGCCTGCCAAGACAGAAGGGGCAGGTCACGATAGAAGGTGAACTGCGTACGCTCGCGGCCTAGACCGGGTGAAGCATTGGCCTGATCGACCGATAGGCCCGTTGGATAGACCTGATTACGGCGAGCCTCCTGATCAAACAGGGCTTCCATTTCGGCCAGCTTGTTGGGTTCGGCGGCAGCGAGATTGTGGGCTTGGCTATAGTCCTTGTCGAGATTGTACAGTTCCCACTGGGCGGTGGTGCGGTTGGTGGCTCCGTTCAGAAGCGAAAGCCACGGGGTTCGGCGGCGCAGCGAGGCCATCCAGCCGTTGCTATAGATCGCGTTGTCGCCCCAGTTTTCGAAATACTGCACCTGATGAAGGGCGGGTGCCTTGGCGTCGGTCAGGCTACCGAGGAAGCTTTTCCCCTCCAGCGGTATCTGGGCCACACCGTTGACGAGGGCCGGGCTCTGAATGCCAACCGCTTCGTAGAGGGTGGCGGCAACGTCGTTCACATCGGTGAACTGTGTTCTAAGCCCGCCCGCATCGGTAATGTGATGAGGCCAACTGACCACCAAGGGCACCCGCACCCCACCGAGGTGCGAGCCATTGAGCTTCATCCACTGAAATGGCGTATTGTTCATCCAAGCCCAGCCTGCCGAATAGGCATTGAGGTGATCTGGACCTCCGGCCTCTGAAAGGCGGCGCAGTTGGGTCTCGACCGGTGCGACGGGCGCATTGGTTTCATCATTGCCCAGCAGGCCATCCATGCCGCTGGCCCCGTTGTCGCTGGCGATATAGAGGATGAGGGTGTTGTCGCCCTGTGGGCCGTCTCGAATGGTCTGGATCACCCGGCCGATCTCATTGTCGGTGTGCGACAGGAAGGCTGCAAAGGTTTCCATCTCATGGGCGGCCAAGCGCTTTTGATCGGGCGTCAGGCTGTCCCAAGCCGCGAGCCCCTCGGGCCTGGGCGTTAGAACCGTATCCTTGGGGATGACCCCCAAGGCCTTTTGTCGCTCAAAGGTGTCGCTTCGAATCTGATCCCAGCCCTTGTCGAATTGACCCCTATAGCGGGCGATCCAATCGGCGGGGACATGGTGCGGCTTGTGTGCGCCTGCGGGGGCAAAATAGAGAAGGTAAGGCTTGTCGGGCGCGAGGGCCTCTTGGGTATGGAGCCAAGAGATGGCCTCTGAGGCGATGTCGGTGGTGAAATGATAGCCCGCCTCAGGCGTCGCAGGCGGCTCGACAGCGGTGGTGTCGCGCCAGAGCAGCGGTTCCCACTGGCTGGTTTCGCCCATCATGAAGCCATAGAAGTGCTCAAAGCCCATTTGGGTGGGCCAATGGTCGAAGGGGCCGACCTGGCTGATCTCAAAGCCGGGCGTATTGTGCCATTTGCCAAAGGCAGCAGTGCTGTAGCCGTTCTGCTTCAAGACCTCGGCGATTGTTGCGGCCGATTTGGGCCAAAGGCCATTATAGCCTGGAAAGCCAGAGTTCAGTTCCGCTGTACCGCCATAGCCGACCTGATGGGGGTTGCGTCCGGACAGCAGGGCCGCGCGGGTTGGGGAACAGACGGCCGTCGCGTGAAAGCGATTATACCGCAGTCCCTCATCGGCCAGCTTGGTCAGGGTCGGGGTCTGGGCCAGACCGCCAAAGGTCGAGGTTGCGCCAAAACCCACATCATCGAGCAGGATTAGGGCAATATTTGGCGCGCCCTTGGGCGGGGTAAGCCGCTTTGGCCATTGCGGGACGGAGTCTTCGGGGCTGGGATTGATCTTACCGCTAAAGGCCGGTTGAGGTGCGGGAAGGATTCTGCTGCCGCCCTGAGGCCTTGCCCCATCCGCCAAAGTCAGGTTCGGCGCAAGAAAGGCCGCAATGGCAAGCCCCAGCAGTCCCACATGCATGATCGATCGCTTGGCCATAGGGTTCTTCTTCTTCCGACTTCAAGGCCTAGTTTGGCAGGGTGTAGGCGACATAGGCCGACCCCTGGGGGCCCGTTCTATCGCGCGCGCCGCTGGTGGCGATGATGATATATTGCCGACCATCGATGGCGTAGGTCGCTGGTGTGGCGTTTCCGGCATAGGGCAGAGCCGCCTCCCAAAGCTGGATACCGGTCGTGCTGTCAAAGGCGCGGATCTAGCGGTCAAAGATCGTCGCCGCGATG
>Ga0114958_10003832_pt1 | contig 10626 bp, 11 predicted proteins | sample C_130208_EF_Meta_FD_89577 | JGI IMG/M metagenome (GOLD analysis project Ga0114958, IMG submission 89577) | Freshwater microbial communities from Lake Croche, Canada to study carbon cycling - C_130208_EF_MetaG | ecosystem: Environmental > Aquatic > Freshwater > Lake | place: Lake Croche, Canada... | reverse complement strand
GCATTTAATGATGTAACTGGATTTCTTCGAAAATATGTCGAGGCCAGATCTGGTTCTTGGAGATACAGGAGATCGTGTCCTTCAGGTAACGAATTATCTGCTAAGAATAAATTTATTGCCTGCAGAAAGCAGTATCTTCGATCTAACGGTCCAAGAGGCAGTTAAGGAGTTTCAGCAGTCTCGCGGATTAACTGTTACTGGGACAGTGGATGAAGTAACCCTCCGTACGCTAGATGAGGCTCGTTGGAAACTTGGGGACAGAATTCTTTCTCTAGTAACCCCTTACATGCGCGGCGACGATATTGCTCATCTTCAATCGCAATTGAGTGAAATGGGTTTCAATAGCGGTAGAGTGGACGGGATTTTTGGTTCAGAAACCGAAGCTGCTGTAATGGAATTTCAAAAATCCGTTGGTGTGGTCGTCGATGGCCGTTGTGGGCCCACCACCATCACATCACTCATGCGGTTGATGCGAGTCGTCTCTGGTGGTACCCCGCGTCAACTACGAGAAGCCGCTACGCGGGCAGATCGGGGTCCAGCGCTAGCAGGTAAAGTAATTGTCTTAGATCCATCGGACTCGTCTGACATTTTCGACCTCGCTCAGCGACTTGAAGGTCGCCTGATCGCACTTGGGGTAAATGTTTTCCTCACCCGGAACACACATTCGCAACCAAGTGAGTTCGAGCGAATAGAAATGACAAATAAATCAATGGCTGATCTAGTTATATCAATCAATCAGGATCGGTATATCAATGATTTAGCACAAGGAGTCGCCACATACTATTACGGGAGTGACTCGCACGGGGTACATTCAATCGTTGGGGAACGTTTTGCAACCTTGGTTCAAAGGGAAATATGTGCTCGTACTGACTTGCTCAATTGCCGAACTCACGCAAAAACTTGGGATTTACTTAGATTAACAAAATCCCCTGCAGTTCAAATATCTATCGGGTTTCAAACTAATCCCCGTGATGTTAAAAGATTGGGTGACGCTCAGTTCCGAGAAACGATTGTTGAATCATTGATGGTTGCCATCCAACGCCTCTACTTAACATCAGAAGATGATGCTAAAACCGGAACATTAAAAGTAGCGGATTTGAGGCGTACAGGTATTCGCAAATAATCTAAGAGGCCATTGACTCAAGCAAGTAGCGCCAATATATGACAGAATCGCCTAATGGCCACGGAAATCACGCGCTTTCGTACCGGCGCAGACCAGGAACTAAACCAAAGATTTGCTAACAGAGCATCTCTGATGCAGGCCAGTGAAATTCGTGCTCTTTTTGCCGTAGCTTCGCGCCCGGAAATAGTCTCTCTTGCTGGTGGAATGCCAAATTTATCTGCATTACCTATGGATGTTATGGCTGATGTGGTTGAAAAGCTCATTAAGGAAAATGGAGCGGAAGCGCTGCAATATGGCAGTGGCCAAGGCCACCCAAAGCTACGTGAACAAATCTGTGATGTTATGGCTCTTGAAGGAATACGGGCTCACCCAGATGACATCATCATTACAACCGGCTCTCAGCAAGCACTTGATTTGATCTCTCGAATTTTTATCGATCCCGGTGATGTGGTGTTGGTAGAAGCTCCATCTTATGTCGGAGCACTCGGAACATTTAGGCAATATGAAGCAAATGTGGTGCACGTAGAGATGGATAGCGACGGACTAGTGCCAGATGCGCTCCGATCAGCGATATCCGAGGTTCGAAAAAGAGGTCAGGAGATCAAATTTCTTTATTTGATCCCTAACTACCAAAATCCTGCCGGAGTATTACTTTCTGCTGAACGTCGGACAGAGATTTTGGAGATTTGCTCATCAGAAAAAATATTTATCGTAGAAGATAATCCATACGGTCTACTCGGATTTGAAAAGCCATCTCCCAACGCCATGCGCGCGGAAGACTCAGAGAACGTGATTTATTTGGGTTCTTTTTCGAAGACAATTGCCCCCGGATTTAGGGTCGGTTGGGCACTCGTTCCTCAATCTCTCAAAGAGAAATTAGTCATCGCTGCGGAAAGTTCAATCCTTTGTCCTTCTAATTTCACCCAATTATCAATCAGTAGTTACTTGGCCGATCAACCATGGCGGGATCAAATAGCCTCGTTTTGCAAGTTGTATAAGGTCAGGCGAGACGCGATGCTAGAGAGTCTTGATTTACACTTTCCGGAAAGTGCCTCATGGACAAGACCGGAAGGCGGGTTTTATGTGTGGGTTACCTTGCCGCCAGAAATAGATACCACTGCATTAATGCCAAAAGCTATAGTGGCAAAAGTGGCATATGTCCCGGGAACAGCTTTCTATGCGGATGGATTCGGAAGTTGGTCTATGCGTTTGTCTTACTGCCACCCAACGCCAGAAAGAATTCGTGAAGGCGTAAAAGCCTTAGGTGGAGTCATTAAAACCGAGATGGAACTTAGGTCGGTCGAATAAAACGCTGTTCGCATTCCTATCGACTACTTACAGTAATTTAGAAATTCGTTCCAGATCCTCAAGATTTGCGAATTCGATAGTTATTTTTCCTTTACGTTGACCAAGTTCTACCGATACACGGGTGTCTAGTTTGTTTCCTAACACCTCACCAATTTCTTGCAAAATTGGCGAGGTACTCTTGATTCCCGATACTTTAGGTTCTCTTTTTTTACCAGTGCTCATTGAAACTATTTCCTCAACGGCGCGAACACTTAATCCCTCTGCGACAATGCGGTTTGCAAGTTTTTCAATATCCAATGGATCGTCTATCGATAAAAGTGCCCGCGCATGGCCCGCAGAGATGATTCCTGCGGCTACTTTTCTTTGAACAGTTACAGGCAAATTCAGTAATCGCAAAGTGTTGGTAATGACAGGACGTGATTTACCAATTTTTACCGCTAGCTCATCGTGGGTATATCCAAAATCGTTCAAAAGGTTTTGGTAAGCCGCTCCCTCTTCTAATGGATTAAGTTGGCTTCGATGGATATTTTCCAAGAGCGCTTCGCGTAACATTTCATTATCGTTCGATGCACGAAGAATTACGGGAAGAGTTTTGAGTCCGGCTAACTTTGAAGCACGCAATCTGCGCTCACCCATGATGATTTCGTAGCGACCTTCGCCGATGTCTCGAACAACCGGTGGCTGCAGAACACCAACCTCTTTTATCGAAGCCGCTAATTCTGCCAAACTCTCTTCGTCAAAATAGGTTCGAGGCTGTTTGGTATTGGGAAGAATCGCGTTGATATCTACCTCTAGCGCCATGCCCGCTACTGTCCCTAAATTATTTGTGACTTCGCCCACAATTGTGGTGGGGATCAAGGCATCGAGTCCTCGTCCTAAGCCGCCTTTTCGTGCACTCATCGTGATCCCCTTTGTGCGATCTCCCGAGCTGCGCCCATATAAGCGATAGCCCCTGGAGATGATGCGTCATAAGTCATTACGGTTTGATTAAACGAAGGAGCCTCTGAGACTCGTACAGAACGAGGAATGGGAATGTCAATGAGTTCGTTTGGGAAATGACGTCTCACATCGTCCGCTACATCATTTGCTAAGCGGGTTCTGGAGTCAAACATGGTCAACAAAATTGTAGTCAGCCTCACATTTGGGTTTAGACCTTGCTGTATTTTTCCCAACGTTTCGACCATGAGAGAAATTCCTTCCAGCGAGTAATACTCGCATTGAATCGGAACAAGCACTTCGTCAGCTGCTGATAGCGCGTTAATCGTCAATAAGCCCAAACTTGGAGGGCAATCGATGATGACATAATCAATTCGATCCCCGGACGCTTCCCGGTGCTCCAAATAGGCGTTTAAGGCCCGTTTAAGTACTGTCTCCCGCTCAGGCAACGCAACGAGATCAATTTCTGCCCCCGCCAGCTCGCGGTTGGCTGGGGCACATTCTAGATGAGCAAAGCCAACAACCTTTTGAATCGATTCAATTAGAGGTGCTTTATCGACTAGGACCTCATGCATTCCAGGGCTTCGCTTTCTATCGGCACCCAAGGCTGTACCCGCATTTCCTTGCGGGTCTAGATCAACCACTAACACCCTAAGACCACCCATGGCCAAAGCTGCTGCAATATTTACGGCGGTGGTCGTCTTTCCAACACCGCCCTTTTGATTGGCCACAGTGAATATCCGAGTTTTTAGAGGAGCGGGCATTGGTTCTTTCAATTTGCGCACCCCGATGACTTTCTTCATGCTGGCAGGGGCTGCAATTGGGGGAGTTGTTTCACGTGAATCATTCCCAGCTTCAATGCTCATTGGGCTATTTAATCAGCTTTTTTACCTCTACCACCCGTGAAGGCTCAAAGTTTGGGAGTTCAATTACATGCAGTGTCGTTTCAGAATGTTTTTTCGGCGCAACCGAATCAATTTCACCTTGAGCGGCTTCACCCTTCATTGCCAGGAGTGATCCGTTTGCCTTGACTAAATGCCAACTAATATCGAGCAACTTGGGTAAAGGAGCTACGGCTCGAGCTGTCACGATATCAAAGCTCTTTTTAACTGATTCTGACCGAGATCTAACGACCTCTACGCCGATTCCCAGTACCGCGATCGCCTCTTGTAGAAAATCTACTCTTCGCTGCAGGGGTTCTATAAGGGTTACGTGCACATCTGGCCGTTCTAGGGCAATAATAATACCCGGGAGTCCCGCACCCGAACCAATATCTGCCACATGGGCATTTATCGGTATAAGTTTCGTAAGAGGGATGCAGTTAGCGATATGGCGATCCCAAATACGGTCACCCTCTTTAGGGCCGATTAATCCGCGCTCAATTCCCCAGGTTTGCAGAATCTCTGCATATTTATCAATATTTTCTTGTTGTTCTAGAAAATAACCGGTAAGCAGGGTTTCACGTGAAACTGTCAAGCTGGAAGAACCACCACACAACGATTTGGCTCTTCGCCCTCAGATTCACTCGTAAGCCCAAGCTCTTGGATCGTGTCATGAATAACTTTCCGCTCAAAGGCGTTCATAGGCTTCAGCTTGACTTGTTCGCCAGAATCTTTTACGTCCTCCGCAATTTTGTGCGCTAATTTGGTGAGCTCACTTTTCCTATCACTTCTAAAATTATCAATATCGAGCATTAGGCGGGACCTTTCGCCAAGAGAAGTCTGCACAGCTAGACGCGTGAGCTCCTGTATCGCATCAAGTACCTCACCACTATCCCCTACTAGATGTGTGAGTGCTCCACCGGTGATTGACAGTGCGGCCCGATCATTATCAACGTCAATATCTATATCACCATCAAGATCTGCAATATCAAGTAAAGCCTCTAGATAATCCGCCGCGACATCACCCTCCTCTTCTAATTGGGTGATCAGTGACTTCTTGATCGATCCACTTTCTTCGGTCGCTTCTAGTTCTTCGGTCGCTTCTAGTTCTTCGGTCGCTTCTAGTTCTTCTACGTCAACCTTCGACTCATTATTCTCGCTCATTCTTGTGCCTTTCTGTCGGGTTTAAACCTATTTGTCATGATTTGTTATGGTTTAATCGTATTTATTATTTTCGAGGCTTCTTTTTCTTAGGTTGTTGGCGCTGCCGATTATTTAGAGCATCTTTTTCTGATTTTTCTATTCTCTGTGCGGTTTCGTGGTCAGATTGCGCCATACCTTCAGAAAGTGTTTGTCCGGTAGAAATATTCGATGACCCGGCGCTTTTATTCTTTCCGGCTGCATTTCTTTTTCTCTCCAGCTCTTCATAGGCAGGTGAGCCTGGGGTTGGATTCCGCTTGATAACGTAAAATTGTTGCCCAAAGGTCCACAAGTTGGTCGTAGACCAATAAATTAGGACTCCGATAGGGAAGTTAACGCCGGATACCGCAAAAATAAATGGAAAAACGTAAAGCATTATTTTCTGTTGCTGAGCCATCATGTTGTTCGATGGGTCCATTTTTGGCATTCCCTTCACCATTAATTGGCGTTGGGTGGTGAAGGTTGTCGCGGACATAAAGACAATTAGACATAGTGTGACAACTTTTGTAGTGGCTAACGGCAGAATAGGGTGACTAAGAAAACTATTTGCAATCGGAGCACCTAAGAATTTAGCGTCATGAGCAGTAGTCAATAAAGATGGTGTAAGAACGTTTGGTACGTATGAATGTTTACTTGCTACACCGCTGAGGACTTTAAAGAGTGCAAAAAAGATTGGCGCTTGCGCTATCAAGGGAAAACATGACGCCAATGGATTTGTTTTATGCTCTTTGTAGAGCTTCATCATCTCTTCTGATTGTTTTTGGCGATCATCTTTATACTTTTTTTGAATCTCTTTCATTTTGGGCTGCAACGCAGTCATGGCTCGTTGTGATTTGATCTGTTTCACAAAGAGCGGAATTAAGATAACGCGGATTAAAATTACTAGGAAGATGATGGACAAAGTCCACTTAAGCGATTCGTGTGATGTCTCCCCAAAAATAAAACCAAATAGCGTGTGGAACGACACCATAACCCACGAAACTGCGTAATAAAGCGGATGAAGGATTGAGTTCATTGATGTGCTCCTTTGAGATTTTTATATTCAATTCGTTTGCCACCAGCGTAATCAACACCCCCGTGTGACCAAGGATTACAGCGCATTATTCGCCAAACCCCCATCAATACACCTCTTAATCCATATTCAGTTATTGCATCAATCATGTACTGAGAACAAGAAGGAAAATATTTGCACCGTGGAGCTGTGTTGGACGAATAATATTTCTGCCACATACGGATTGGTGTTATTAAAATTTTTGTGGAACTTTTCACAGCCTCAAACCTACCCTCTGTGCAACTTTGATCATTATGGTTTCTAACTCTAAACGATAATCATCAGACTGCTTTAGGACTCTGATCACCATGTGGGTACCGTCAGGGAGTGTTTGGATGTGATTAATCATCAAGTGGCGCATCTGTCGAGCGATTCGGTGCCTTGAAACAGATCCACCGACACTCTTGTTGATAATTAAACCAACCTTAGAAGGTGGTTCACGGGTCGCAAGAAAGTACACAACTAACAACGAAGAGCTGGCTCGATAACCGGTTTTTGTAATCCTTGAAAAATCCTCAGCTCTGCGCAATCTGTTCGGCGCTGACAGCACGAGTTATGCGCTGATGCGGGTGCGACCTTTAGCGCGGCGTGACGACAATACTGATCGTCCGCCACGTGTGGCCATACGAGCACGGAAACCATGCTTCTTTGCGCGACGGCGGTTATTAGGTTGGTACGTACGCTTAGTCATAACACTCCTCTATTTCTCCTAGCTAGGTGTTCAGGGCTATTTGTGATGGGCGCCAGCTAGGGCCACAACGGAAGGGAAAGATTAGCCGAATTTGTGTGGATAAACCACTTGCGCTTTTTGAAGTATGCGTCTACCTTCATGCTCTATCCACAGGACAGAATGTTGGATGGCCTTAAACCGACTCTCAAGGTGGGGTTTAGACCACAGGTGTGGATAACTCTGTGGACAAGTATAAATATGGTCAATTTTGGTCAGGATGGAAAAGGGTTAAAAATGGGTTTATTAGAAGAAGTTGACCTGGGCACACTCTGGGGGTTGGTTATCGAGGCTATGGCCTCCGAATCACCTCAGCATCGTGCTTTTTTAGCCTTAACTAAACCGCTTGGGTTGCTTCAAGGGGATGGTGGGGCCACGTTGCTACTTAATACCCCCAACCAATTCGCAAAGGATTTTTTAGAATTACGCGTAAAATCTGCTTTGAACGAAATTTTAACTGTTCAATTAGGCCAGAAAATCAACATTGCGGTGACGGTTGATGAGACGCTGGACGAAAATGACACTGAAGACTTTATTGAAGAACCGGTCGAGTTTGGTCAGACATCACCAAATGAACATTTGCCCCAAAATGGTCCAGGGATCCATGGTCGGGGAGGAACTGGTAGGGATTTAGACAATAAACAACCTTTAGAAGAATCACAACTAAACCCTCGGTATATATTCGAAACGTTTGTTATTGGGGCTTCGAACAGGTTTGCTCACGCCGCTGCCGTTGCTGTGGCGGAGGCACCCGCGAAGGCATATAACCCGCTCTTTATTTACGGTGAGTCTGGATTGGGTAAAACCCACATCTTGCACGCTATTGGGGCGTACGCAAAAGAGTTGTATGGCTCTGTCAGGGTTAGATATGTTTCCTCTGAAGAATTTACTAATGACTTCATTAACTCGATTAGAGATGACAAGGCATCGGTTTTCCAACGCCGGTATAGAGATTTAGATATTCTTTTGGTTGACGATATTCAATTTTTAGAGAACAAAGAACGTACCCAAGAAGAGTTTTTCCATACATTTAACACGTTATACAACTCGAATAAACAGATTGTGATTTCCAGTGACCGCCCCCCTAAACAGTTAACAACATTGGAAGATAGGCTCCGAAGTCGGTTTGAATGGGGATTAATTACCGACATTCAACCTCCAGAACTAGAAACTCGTATCGCAATTTTGCGTAAAAAGGCCGCACAAGACAAGCTGAATGCGTCTGATGAGGTTTTGGAATTTATTGCTTCCAAAATTTCTTCAAATATCAGAGAACTTGAAGGCGCCTTAATCCGCATCACAGCCTTCGCCTCTCTCAACCGCCAGCCGGTCGATATGGGATTGGCAGAAATTGTTTTAAAAGACCTGATACCAGATCAGGCTGGCCCCGAAATCACATCTTCTACTATTATGGCTCAAACCGCTTCGTACTTCAGTCTTACGCTTGAAGATTTATGTGGCGCTAACCGTAGCCGGGTTTTAGTCAATGCCCGCCAAATTGCCATGTACTTGTGTAGAGAACTGACAGACCTCTCTTTACCTAAAATTGGTCAAACCTTTGGTGGACGCGATCATACGACTGTTATGCACGCTGATCGGAAGATTAGGCAGCTTATGGCAGAACGACGCTCGATATACAACCAAGTAACAGAATTAACCAACCGAATTAAACTTCAATCTAAAAACTAACCACAGTTGTGGACAAACTGTGGATAACTGTGGATAACTCACTATTATGTGTGGGGAAATAAGAAATAATGAGGGAGTTATTTACAAGAATGTGAAAAGTTCTTGTTTTTCCACAAGTTTTCCCACAGTTGTATAGAAGTTTTCTACCTTTTTCACCTGCGGTTTTAGGCTTTCCCACAGGTTTTTACTCTGGTTACTACTAATTACTTTATATATAGGATTTTGATAGATCACAATAAGAACTTGCGAAGTCAGTTCCTAACCATAGACTCAGACTATCCAAACCCAGTTAGGGAGGTTAAATATGAAGTTTGTTGTAGAACCAGCGGAGCTGGTGGATGCTGTTAACTGGGTTGCGCGCAGCCTTTCAACTCGCCCAATTAGGCCAGAACTTTTCGGTATTATGGTGGATGTAGACACGGTCATAACTCTGACCGGCTCAGACTTGGAAACATCCACCACAGCCGTCTTAAAAGCTGATATCGAAACTAAAGGAAAAGTTTTAGTTCCAGGTAGGCTCTTAGCAGAAATCGCCAGATCGCTACCTAATAAACCAATAACTTTTACTCTAGATGGCACCAGGGTTTTAGTGACAGCAGGTACGGCTAAGTTTGTGCTCCCTACTCTCTCAGTGACGGATTATCCAAATCTGCCAGAACTACCCACGGTAGCTGGAATTATTCCTAGTGATGTCTTTACTCACGCGGTCAATCAGGTTGCGGTTGCGGCAGGCAAGGATGATTCCTTACCATCCTTAACAGGCGTGCATATAGAGATGACAACTCACACAATCGTACTTGCTGCGACCGATAGGTATCGATTAGCAGTGAGAGAGATTAACTGGCAAGCAGAAAATCCTAACTTTGAAGCAGAAACCCTTGTTCGAGCAAGAACACTTTCAGAAGCTACAAAATCATTAACAGCACATACCCAAGTTTCCCTAGCTTTATCGCCTGTTTTAAATAACGAAAACCTCATCGGCTTCGCTTCGGAATTAAAAACTTTGACTTCCAGAACTTTAGATGGAACATTCCCACCTTTTAAACACCTCTTACCAAAAGAATCAGTATCCCAAGCAACCATAGAAGTGTCACCTTTCTTAGACTCTGTAAAACGGGTGGCGTTGGTGACCGATAAAACTGTCCCATTACGACTAATCTTTTCAGGTAAATCATTACAACTAGAAGCTGGTAAAGGTGAAGAAGCACAAGCTACTGAAGAACTGGATATTTTTTATAACGGAGAAGAAATCAGCATCGCATTCAACCCACAATATTTAACAGATGGATTACAAGCGATTGGAACACCATATGTTCACATCGACTTCACAAGTGCTAACAAACCAGCTGTTCTCACCGGAAAACATGAACTAAATGGGAATAAAGACGAAACGTATAAATATCTACTAATGCCAATGCGCTACGGCGCCTAACTAAAAAACTAATGTGTTTCTCTCTCGTTTATCATTAACGAACTTCCGATCTTATGACCAGCTAGATTTAACCTTTACTGAAGGTGTATCTACCTTCCTTGGTCGTAACGGGGAAGGAAAAACTAATATCGTTGAAGCAATTTTATATATGGCATTCCTATCTTCCCACCGAACAGGGAGTGATCAACCGTTAGTAAAATTAGGTGAAAGTGCCGCGTATATTCGATCAAAAATCCAAACAACAGAACGAGATATTTTGTTGGAGTTAGAAATTAATTC
>Ga0114958_10003831_pt1 | contig 10627 bp, 18 predicted proteins | sample C_130208_EF_Meta_FD_89577 | JGI IMG/M metagenome (GOLD analysis project Ga0114958, IMG submission 89577) | Freshwater microbial communities from Lake Croche, Canada to study carbon cycling - C_130208_EF_MetaG | ecosystem: Environmental > Aquatic > Freshwater > Lake | place: Lake Croche, Canada... | reverse complement strand
GTGTAGGTCGTTATGGCGAGTTTGCGGGTCGGGTGTCCTTAGCTGTTGCTTTGGCTGTTAATCCTTTTGCAACCACTATAGAAGAAGATCACGCCACTACTGCAGTGCGTTATATGGATAAGTTATCTTTGGCTGTTGTGACTGATGTTAAGGAGAACATTGTTGGATCAGAATTCCAACAAGCTAAGCATGATGTTTTGGCCGCCATCAGAAGTAAGAAGGCGGGTTATTCAGAACGTGACATGAATCGGGTTGCACCGTTTACCAAGTTTAAAGAAAAAGATCTTGGCGACGTCATCCAGTCACTACTAAAAGCTGAATTAATCGCTTTGGTGAATACTCGTGAAGGTAAGCCAGGTAAGCCAAGAAACGTCTTTATGGCTATAAATAGTCAATTAAATGATGAATTGACATGAATTGACAATTAAAAATGTCAATTTAACATGATGATTTTAATAAGAAAACAGGTGAATTGGCAAATTGGCAAGGATTCCGATACATACCCTAATGTATTACAAGGTAGGTATGTATATCTATATATTTGTCAATTCAATATATATAGGTGTATTTATTATAATAATCAACAGGTTAAATTGACATTGAAAGTCTGCCAATTCATGTCAATTCATGTCAATTCAAAATTATGAACATAACAACATTAACCCTACCTTGGCCGCCATCAATCAACCACTACTGGAAGCATCGAGTAATAGGAAGAAGGACGCAAATTTATATCAGCAAGGAAGGAACAGAGTTTAAGCAGGCCGTGAATAGGCTAATTAAAGAAATCGGCTTAAACAGGCTAACAGGTCGGGTAATGGTCGATATTGCTTTATATGCGCCTACGCTGAGGAAGTATGACATTGATAACCGTATTAAGAGTTGTTTGGATGCGCTAACACATGCAGGGGTATGGCTGGATGATGAACAGGTGGACCAATTAAGTGTGATTCGATGCGAAAAAATACCAGGCGGGAAAATGCTGGTGCAAATTAGAGAGATTGTTTAATGGCTAAAAAAACTGATGATTTATACCCCGTGTTTGAACTGCTCGAAACACGATTAGAGCAAGGCTATTACTTTAGCAAGGAATTTGGTCGGTGGTGGTTGTTTGACCATGATGGAGAAGGTCACTGCTCAGGCTTAACAATAAAGAATTGCTTACTAACTTAATTTTTGTGGATTGCTAATGACCGATTTACTTTACTTACCATTTTACGGCTGCGTAGTTCTATTTTTACTCTGTCTATTTGAAAGCTGGTACTGGTGGAAATGAAGAATTTTATTGAAATGATTATCATCCGGTTTTTATTAACGATAGTTTTAATTATCGCAAGCCCTGCAATCTTGTTTGACCTTTGGAGAACGACGCATCGTGGATGAAATAGAACGGGATTTGGATTATCTCTATGGCAAAGCTTATATGATACACAAACGCCCAACCGAAGCCCAAGAAGATGAATTTTTAGCAAGAATACGGGTGTTAGTAGTGGATCAGAAGATGACGGACACAGCGGCAAGAAGCAAGGCGTTTAACGAGGTTATGATTAAGTGAAAATAAAGCTTTACATTACGAACAATGAGCGTATATTATAATCATGGTTTCAACAACTGGAACCCTTTAGGAGATACGACGATGAAATACGGTATTTTTTGCACATCAACAAAAGAAATAGTCCTGGAAGCGGAAACATTAGAAGAAGCGCAGAAATTAATGTCAAGATTGAGAACAGAAGAAGGGCAAAAGTTTTTTGGGATGACCGATCAAGGAAAGGAAATATGGACAATTAGCGCATTTTTTGAACCACTTGAAAAAGTTTTAGATGGTGAATAACCCAACACCGGAACAAATCAAACAAGCTCGCAAGGAAGCGGGCTTAACCCAAACCCAAGCGGCTGACTTAATTTACAAATCATGCCGAGCCTGGCAGCAGTATGAAAAAGGCGACAGAGAAATGGACAAAGCGCTTTTTGAACTGTTTATGTTAAAAACGAAATGACATGCTGGCCTATGCTGAAATTTCCCCCAGTGAATTTATTTAGTGCGCCCGTTCGCGTTGCTAACTGTCAGCATACACACTTCATGATCTTGCACAGCCTCAAACAAAAATGGTGCTATGACTGTGCACTAAAACTACCGTCAGAAAGCGACGTGCCACAACATCAACGATAGTGTGGAAGATATTGAAATCTATTGATAATGTTTATTTATGAAACTAACAAGTAAACAAGAGAAATTTGCTCAAGAGATAGCTGTAGGCAAGTCAGGCGCTGATGCTTACCGAAGCGCTTACAATGCTGGTGGCATGAAGGCTGAGACTATTCACAAGAAAGCTAGCTTATTGCTTAAAAAGGGGGAGCTTAGGGGAAGGATTGAAGAACTCCGACAACCTGCTGTTATTGCTGTAGGGTTAACGCTGGAGAACCACTTAAATCGATTGGAAGAACTTAGCCGAGCTGCTGAGTGTGATGGTAATTATGGCCCTGCTGTCTCTGCTGAAGTGTCACGTGGCAAAGCTGCCGGCTTATATACTGACAAGATCGACATTGTTATTAGTGACAAATTAGCTGACCGACTTAAGGCAATTAATGACCGCAGAAAGCTCAGAAACTAAATTGGTCGAGCTAATCGGCCTGCTTGATCACGACCCATTGCAGTTTGTTTATGATGCATTTGAATGGGGCATTGGTGAGTTGTCCGAGTTTGATGGACCTGATGACTGGCAAATACAAGTCTTATCCGAGATTGGCATACAGTTACAAGCTGGCGCTATCACGACACAGGAGGCGATTCAAATCGCGGTGGCTTCTGGTCATGGCATTGGCAAGTCTGCGCTTGTGTCGTGGATTATCCTGTGGGCTATCAGCACCAAAGCTGATACTAAGGGTGTTGTGACTGCCAACACTGAGAATCAGCTTAAGACTAAGACATGGGCAGAACTGGCCAAATGGTACAGGCTATGCATTACTCGTGATTGGTTTAAGTTGACCGCGACTGCCCTCTTTTCAGTTGACGTCGAACATGAAAAAACCTGGCGCATCGATATGGTAGCTTGGTCCGAGCGCAATACGGAAGCTTTTGCCGGTTTGCATAACAAAGGTTCCAGGGTGCTACTGGTATTCGATGAGGCCTCTGCTATACACGACATGATCTGGGAGGTATCAGAGGGTGCGTTAACTGACTCTGAGACTGAGATCATTTGGTGCTGCTTTGGTAATCCTACGCAAAACATTGGTCGGTTCCGTGAGTGTTTTGGTAAGTTTAAGCACCGTTGGGTGACCAAGCAAATTGACAGCAGAACTGTCAAGATGACTAACAAAAATCAATTACAGAAATGGGTGGATGATTACGGCGAGGACTCTGACTTTGTTAGAGTGCGTGTGCGTGGCGTGTTCCCTTCGGTATCTGCTAATTCGCTTTTTGGGCAGGATGAGGTAGAAGCATCAATGGCTATGGTGCATCCTATTGGCTCTCAAAGCCATGCCGCTATTATTATAGGTGTGGATGTGGCTAGGCAAGGTGATGATCAAAGTGCAATAGCTAGGCGACAAGGCATGGTGGTATGGCCCATAAGGATGATGAGGATACCTGACACCATGATGGTTGCATCTCAAGTATCTCAAGAAATAGATGCTAATACTGCTGACGCTTGTTTTGTTGATGAGTCGGGCGGTTATGGTGCGGGTGTGGTTGATGCGCTCAGGCAGATTGGAAAGGATCCTGTTGGCGTGCAGTTTGGCGGCAAGGCATTAGATAGTCGTTACTTTAATAAGCGCTCAGAAATGTATTTTGAGCTATCTAAATGGGTGAAGAGTGGTGGCAACCTACCCGATGACACAGAGCTTCGAGAAGAGTTGTGTGCGACCACCTACTACTTTCAGGGTGATAAGTTCAGATTGTGCGATAAGGATGATATTAAGTCGGCAATTGGCCGATCACCTGATAAAGCAGATGCGCTTGCACTTACTTTTGCTTTTCCAGTATCCCCCCGTAATCCCTACACCGGCTTACGTCCAGGCCAAAAGACACGCGAACAATGCATGCGTGGTCATGATCCTTTTTCGAGATAACTAAATGATAACCTGGCTAAGAGCTTCGCATTGCGCTGTACCTGATTCCTATCCCTGCCTAATGCTATTAGACACGGGGGATCATTATATTGGTGTGTATCAACCAACTATGCCAGTCATTGCTTGGACCGTCATAAATCGACCTGAGTGGATGATGATCAAAGTCGGTAGAGGGGCCGGTAAAGCTGTAGGTGAGCGACACCCGAAGACCACTATATCGGATGCTGATTGTGAAGAATTGCGCACCATGTATGACACGGGGCATTTTACTTACCAATCACTCGCAGAAAAATACGAGTGCAGCAAGTCGACTATCCGAGACATCATCAAGTTACGTACCCGTTTTAGTGAGCGACTCCGAAAGTAATGAGGTGCGGATGATAGTGGGGCTGGTCAGTATGCTTTATTCAATTCAATTTGGATATGCGTATGAAGATTCACACTATTTTAAAATCGCTGGGCCTCATCCCGTTTAAATTTTACTGCTCTGGATCACCGCCACCGCCACCACCACCACCACCTCCACCGCCTCAACTAGCCAAGGTGCCAGATGCTGCAACAGTGCGTGCGGACACTCAATCAGCTAATGTGGCCCAAGGTGGCATTGCACCACAAACAACCTTATTGACCGGTAGCCAAGGCCAACCCATCGATCCAAAGTTGTTGGGCAAGAAGACCTTGTTAGGGGCGTAGATGGCAACACCATCGGTCACTGATCTTAACAAACGCTGGGGCATGCTCAAGACTGAGCGTGCGTCTTGGTGGATGCACTGGATGGATATCACAACGTATATCCTACCGCGTTCCGGTCGTTACTTTCTAACTGATCGCAACAAAGGCTGGAAGCGTAACAACGGCATTTATGACAGTACCGGCACCAAAGCCATGCGAGTGTTAGCATCGGGCATGATGTCGGGCATGACATCACCATCACGGCCGTGGTTTAAATTATCGGTGACCGATAGAAAGTTAAGCGATTTGCAGCCAGTAAAGGCCTGGTTGAATGATGTCACTGAATTGATACAAGATGTCTTTGCCGGCTCTAATATCTACCGCGTTCTTCATACCATGTACGAGGAGCTGGGAACCTTTGGCACCGCAGCTGCCATGATCGTTGAGGACTTTGACAAAGTCATCCATCTACACCCTTTTACCATTGGCGAGTATGCACTAGCTACGGACTGGAAGGGAAATGTGGTGTCGTTGTACCGTGAGTTTGAAAAGACTGTCGGTGAAGTGGTCACTGAGTTTGGCATCGAGAACTGCTCACAGTCTATCCAGCAAGCCTTTCATAATGGCGATATTGACCGCTGGCTCACTATTCGTCATGCCATTGAGCCGCGCGTGGATCGAGATGTCAGTAAGCTGGATGCTAAGAACATGCCCTATGCCAGTTATTACTGGGAAACCGGTCGAGGAGATGGCAGTTTACTGCGTGAGTCTGGCTACAAAACCTTTCGCGTACTTGCACCCCGCTGGCAAACCCAAGGCGGTGACATTTATGGTAACTCACCTGGCATGGATGCACTGGGTGATATCAAGCAGCTGCAAGCACAACAGTTCAGAAAATCACAGGCCATTGACTTTCAGGCCAACCCACCGATTCAAGTACCGACATCAATGAAGAACAGGGAAATTGAAACCTTTCCTGGGGGTATCTCTTACTATGATGCCAGTGCCGGCTCTCAAGGCATCAAGACTGCGTTTGAAGTCAATCTTAACCTACAGACCTTACTGCTCGATATTCAAGACGTGCGTCAACGGATTAATGGCGCATTCTATGCTGATTTGTTTTTGATGATTGCAGAAACCGATGGGCGCATGACGGCGACCGAAGTGGCTGCACGTAATGAAGAAAAGATGCTGATGCTTGGACCAGTCGTTGAGCGCTTAAGTAATGAGCTACTGGATCCTTTAGTCGAAATAACCTTTCAGATTCTGGCTGATGCCAATCTGTTACCACCGCCACCTGAAGAAATGCAGGGCCATGACCTTAACATCGAATACACCTCGATCCTTGCACAAGCTCAGAAAGCGGTATCGGTTAACGGCATTGATCGCTATGTGGCCTCGATGGCCAATATTGCCCAGTTCAAACCCGAAGTGCTGGATACTTTCAATGTAGATCGCTGGTCCGCTGTGTATGCCGATAAATTAGGTGTTGATCCTGAGCTCAGCTACCCGCAAGAGCAAGTCGATGCCATGCGTCAAGCACGTGCTCAAGCACAGCAACAAGCACAACAACAAGAATCCATGCAACAAGGCTCTCAGGTGATGAAGAACTTGGGGCAAACTTCAACTCAGCAAGGGACTGCCGCTGGTGATGCCATGCAAGCCTTCAATTTAGGAGCTAAAAAATAATGGTCAGTATGCAATGTGATGATGAATACCCTAAAGAGGCCAGCTCAAACCCTTATGGCTACGGCTTGACGCTCCACTTGAATGATGATCAATGTGAAGCTTTGGGCATTAAAGCGCCTTTACGTGCCGGTGCTAAGGTCACGATTAAAGCCATGGCCTATGTCAGTAATGTCACTGAATCAGTAGAAGATGATGGTGATGATGCCGGCAATGATGTGTCGCTCTGTTTACAGATCACTGACATGGAGCTAAACCCGACTGGTAAGCAAGTCGATGGTGCGGCTTTGTACGCAGGCAGTGACAGCGAGTAGGTGCGGATGATAGACGCGCGCGACCCTATGATGACGCTGGACACGGAAGAGCAGCAAGAAAGAATTGCCGAGCGTAATGCCGCTTTATTGCGTGAGCAGATCCTGGCTGACACAGCCTTTAGCACAGTCGCTAATACACCAGAAGGTCGTCGGTTTTTACGGCGCGTACTGGCTGAGTGTGGGATTTATCAGAGTAGCTTTGCTAAAGGCGAAGGCGATGTTACTGCTTACCGCGAAGGCAAGCGCTCTATTGGACTGTGGCTGTTATCGTTGTTTGATGACATACCGGAAACTTACATACAACTTTTGACGGATAAATAATGACTGACTCAGCGACAAGTGCGACAGACGCAACTGCAACAGCTGCATCGATTGACCCTTCGATTGATCCTTGGGTTGCAGCGATTGAAAAACCGACCACGGTAGATGCACCGGCTGAGGAGACACCAGTAGCGGAAGCGGACCCTGCAAAAGCAGAGACTGCGACAGAGGAAAGTAAAGCACCTGAAACTTATCAGGATTTTACTTTACCGGACGGTAATGAGATTGCACCGGAAACCCTGGAAGAATTTAAACAAGCTGCGTTGGGGGCAAAACTAACGCAAGAGCAAGCCCAGCATTTGGTGGATATGGGCTCTAAGATGAGCGCTCAAATCACCCAACAAGCTTGGGATACACACAATGCCAAGGTCGCTGACTGGCAAGAGCAAGCCAAGTCTGACAAAGAATATGGCGGCGATAAATTACACGAGAATCTGGCACTCGCCAGCAAAGCGATGGACGCTTTTGCAACACCAGAATTGAAGCAAGTGCTTGATCAAACGGGACTGGGTAATCATCCAGAGCTGATCCGCGCGTTTGTACGTGTCGGCAGACAGATCTCTGAAGATAAACTGGTGTCGGGTGGCAGCATGCCTGTCGGTGATAGTCGATCTATTGCTGAACGGCTTTACCCAAACTAATATATGGAGCCCAATTAAATGGCACTTTTAGCAGCAAATAACCTGACTCTAGCAGACTGGGTAAAGCGCAGGAATCCTGACGGAACCCCCGCGATGATCGCCAATCTGCTTTCTCAAACCAATGAAATCTTAGAAGATGCCGTCTTCAAAGAATCAAACCTACCTACCGGCCATCGTGTCACGGTAGCAACAGGCTTACCCGCCACTTACTGGCGCTCATATAACATGGGTGTGCCTTCCAGTAAAGCAGCGACTGCACAAGTCGATGAAAGTATCGGTATGTTGGAAGCTTACTCGACAGCTGATAAAGACTTGGCTGAATTGGAAGGCAATGTCGGTGCCTTTAGATTATCAGAAGATCGTTTGTTTTTGGAATCAATGAACCAGCAACAAGCGGGTACATTATTTTACGGCAATCCAAAAGATGACCCAAGAAAGTTCATGGGTTTATTGCCACGCTACAACAACATCGGCTCAACCACTGGCAACAAAGGTAATATCTTGGATGCAGGCGGTACAGGCTCGGCCAATACCTCAATTTGGTTAGTAGTCTGGGGCGATGAATCGGTCTTCTGTACCTTCCCTAAAGGCTCACAAGCCGGCTTGATCCATAAAGATCTGGGCGAGCAAACAGTGCTTGATGCTAACAACAACCCTTACCAAGGCTACCGGACTCATTACCAGTGGAAAAATGGCTTGGTCGTTAAGGATTGGCGTTATGTGGTCCGTATTGCCAATATTGATACTGGCAGTACAGCACCTGGCTTACAAGCCGCTACGGGCTCTGTTGATATTATCGCGCTTATGTCTCGTGCATTGGATCGTATTCCGAATCTTAATGCAGGTCGTGCCGCAATCTATTGTAATCGTACTGTGTATTCCTGGTTACGTGTTCAAGCCTTGGCAAAATCTAATAACGCATTAGGTATTGAAAAAGCCATGAGCCAGTTTGGTATGCCGCAGCAATGGACTAACTTCATGGGCGTGCCAATTCGTAAAGTGGATCAGATCTTGAACACTGAAACCCGCGTAACAACTACATCTTAAGGAGGATACCATGTTACAAGATTCTAAATTATTGGTATCAGGCGCTATCTCAGCCACTGATAACACGATTACCGCGCAAATAGTGACCGGTACTGGTAATGTCATCTCAACGAACGTTATTGATTTATCAGCGGGTACTGGATTAGCCAGAGATATTGGCGAAGGTAATCCTGTTATTGCGCGTGCAGTAGTTGTAGCCGCGCAAGCGGGTGGCACTTCGGTTGAGATACAAATTGTCTCAGCAGATTCGTCGGATTTAATCACGACTGGCGTAACTGTTTTAGCCTCCTCTGGCGCTATAGCAACAGCTACCTTAGCGGTGGGTTATGCTCTGAATGTCATCTTACCGCCTAGAGTGGGATCTGTTGGTCAACGCTATTTGGGTATTCGTTATGTGATTGCAGGAACCTCGACGGCTGGCTCTTTTATTACTGACTTTGGCCTTGAAGTGCAAGACAGTAAAAAGTTTTATCCTTCTGGCTTTAGCATCGCATAAGGGGCTAAAAAAAATGGCAAGATATAAAGTGCTGGAAAGAAGCTGTATTGATGGGATCATCTTTGAAGAAGGCGAGGAGTGCGATTATGACGGACTGCCTTCTGCAAACTTGGAGCCAATTGATGCAGATGCCAAGAAAGCCGCTAAAACTAAGCAGGACTTAGATGCAGCCGCTGACTTGGCAGCCGCTAACGCAACACCAGCGGTATAAATATAACCGGCAGTCGCAAGGCTGTCGGTCTTTATAAGGTGAATTATGAACGCATATATCATAGCAAGACTGCAAGAACCCTCAACCTGGCGGTCGTTTATCTGGGTTGCCACCTCTTTCAGTTTGGTACATTTTAACAGTGATCAGTCGGCGGCTATTATTAGCTTGGGGCTGGCTCTTAGTGGGGCTGTGGGTATTGCTGCTCCTGACAGCTTGCGCAAAAAAATATAATTGTTTCCCGCAATTAGCACCTATTACAACGTATTCAAACCTGTCTAAACCAGAGGGTTTGATTTTATCGATAGACTGCGAGGAGCAGATCAATGAACATTAAACCCATCCTGATTAACAACCTCAGTTCATTGATTTTGGGCAGACGACTTTGGCTTGATTGTCGAGCATTGGTTGCTGGCTTGGAAAGCGGAACATTGAGTGGGTCACAAAAAAAGGACATTGTGATCAAGCAGTTGACGATTATCTTTGGCGACCTTGGTGAGGCGGTAATGAACTGCGCTATCGAATTATCCATTGCTTGGATCAGGAGCCAACAAAATGCCTGATGCCGACTTACTATTTGCCACCATTGGTGGACTACTTTCAATTCTGACCATGATCATTGGTTGGTCAGCCAATCGCATCCATGAGCGTCTGGGTGAGATTAACGATACCTTAACGTCAATAGACCGTGACCTACGTCATGAACTATCCAGGCTGGATAATCGCCTGTCGGTCGTTGAGACAAAGATCAACAATAAGAGCGAGCGCTAACCATGCCAAGGTATGCCAATTCCGTTCAAGACTCTGCCGGCAACGCCATCATTGGGGCCTTAGCAACCGTCACATTAACATCATCAGGGGCAACAGCTAGTTTGTACGCTGATCATAATATGACGATTGCTCTAGCCAATCCTGTGATGACGGACAGTTTTGGGATGTTTAGCTTTTATGCTGCTAATAATAATTACAATATTGCTATCACCAGCAATGGTACTGTCACGCATACCGAAACTGATATCCCTATCGCTGATGTTCAAGGCATACAAGGCACACAAGGACCAATAGGATTAACAGGGCCACAAGGACCAATAGGGCCACAAGGACCAATAGGGCCACAAGGTGTTCAAGGTTCTCTTGGTCCTATAGGTGCAATGGGGCCGCAAGGTACTAT
>Ga0114958_10003830_pt1 | contig 10628 bp, 11 predicted proteins | sample C_130208_EF_Meta_FD_89577 | JGI IMG/M metagenome (GOLD analysis project Ga0114958, IMG submission 89577) | Freshwater microbial communities from Lake Croche, Canada to study carbon cycling - C_130208_EF_MetaG | ecosystem: Environmental > Aquatic > Freshwater > Lake | place: Lake Croche, Canada... | reverse complement strand
TGGCGAGTTGCTGCGCTGCTTCAAACATCACGTGTTCGGCTGGACTGAAAAAATAATCATTGATGATCTTCAACTGTCGAACAGGGTCGCGCAAGGCTTTGAAGGCTTGTCGCATTTTGTCCATCATGTCCAAGCTGGGCAGTTGAGGGTTGGGGGCCAGGCGCAGTTCAAAACCATTTTGTTCGGCCACGTGGGCGTAGTCGCGTTGGCTGACTTCGGTGATGACCAAGATGACTTGGTGGCCAGCTTTGACCAAGCCGCTCGCCAAGGCTAAAAAAGGTTGCACGTCGCCTTCGCTGCCCCAAGTTTGTAGTCCGATCTTCATGGGTTTCACTGCAATCAGTCGGCGCCTTGGACCTTGGGCTCCAAAGCCTCACTGTTGTTAGGCTCCACATGCGGTTGACCAAAGAGCAGGTCAAACCCCCAGGTGTACAAAAAAGTGAACACCAAGAAAAAAGCAAACAAGGCCAAATCCATGATGAAGGCTTGGCCGTAGCCAATGTCAAACCACCATGCAAAAAGAAGCACAAAGCTCACCAAGAGCGGAATCTCAAAACCAATGGCATGGGCCATTCGACGCCAAACGGTTCGGTGCCTTGAACTTTGCTTGGCTTCCCAGGATTCGAACGCAAGGTTAAAGAGCCAATTCCAAGCGACCGCGATGGCCGAGCAGGCCAAGCCCATGACACTCGCATGAGACATGCTCTGCTGTGAGAGGAGCGAGAGCCCAACGCTCGAGCACGAGATCGCCATCACCTCAAAGCTCAGCACGAAAAGAATTCGCCTGGGCCAACCTTGGAGCGCAAACACCAAAGGGGGGCTGGCGGTGTGCGCTTGGATGTGGGTGCTCTCTGGCAAGGCTGGAGAAGGGGGAGGAGTCGGTGTCATGGTCTCTCCATTATCGCCAATCTCACCACCGCCTGTGGCCCCCAGGTTCACTTTCTTTAGCGCCTCACGCCTGGAGACTCGATGGCCAAGCCCTCACCACGAAAGCTCAAGTAAAGTTCCAGCTCGGTGAGCTCTTGAGAGCCAAATGGCCAAATCTCGGCCTTCACGCCTGACAAGCACGCCCTCAAGCGTTTTTGCAAAGATCCCAGCCGTTGCCACTCTAGGCGGTAAGCAGGGTAGGCATGGGGCTGGCCTTGACTGATGGTCTCACCCCCCAGGTGTTGACCCGCGTTTTGAGTATGGCAATGCATGCAAGCCAAATTGTTCTGACCCATGCGTGTTTCATAGCGGGATTGGCCACGGGACAAGGCCGGCTTCAAATCGTCGTCCAAGGTGCGACTGAGCACCAGCCCTCGGGACGCCAGGCTGACCAATGCGGTGAGCGCGAGCAACTCGTCGCTCTCATGGGGCAAGGCCATCAAGTGTTGCCTTTGGGTGCGACAGGCGTTGATTTGACCCTCCAAGTTGATGAGCCGTGAAGTGCTCTTGTCCCATCGGGGATATTTCATGGACACCCCCCGCATGCTTTGTTGCGAGTCTTGGTGGCAAGCTGCACACGACGGGTGATCCAAGGTGTTGCTGCGTGAGCCTTCTTGCCACAGCCGTTGGCCTTGATCAATCCACAAAAAGCTGGGATTCAAGCTGTCATCGGATTGCGTGGCGCGCAAGTCTGCACTGGAAAAACTGATGCCTGAGCGCATGAGCGATCGTTGGACAATGCCCGGTCCCCCCAAAACCTGGGCGTGCAGGGTGCTTGTCAACAGCAAGTACGTCAAGGTCAAGAAGCACACCCAGCTCCCGCGCAGTCCTGGTGATGAGATCGAGTGCGCCGAGTCTGAACCGCTGGGCTTGGTGGGATCAAGAAAGCTGGCTTTTTTCATGGAAGGCGGGGCATCAAGGCGATAAATTGCAAAGTACCCGCTCTGTGCCTGTGTTGCCTTCATCGTCAACCCATTTGAGCTGCAGCCAGCCACTGTGGGGCAAGATCACACTGAATTGCAAAAAAGGGTTGGCTGACGTACCCGTGCCCAGTTCGCCAGAAAAGAGGGTGATGCCATCGAGATCGAAGCTCAAGTGATGGATGACGTTTTTTGTAATCGCTGCTCCCGAGATGTCATGACGAAATCCAGTCTCCATGGGGTGCTGGATCAAGATGCGAATGTCCAGTTTGACTCCCACCTTGGGGTTGGGGGGCAAGAGGATGCGAGCCGTCATAGCGAGGCGTCCAGGCAAGCCGATTCGGTGACTTCAACGCTGGCCACTTGACCCCACCACCTGTCATCAGACATGAGTGCCAAGACCCAAATGCGTTGCGAGCCATTGAGCCGAATGCGAGTGGAGAATTCAAGCCGCGTTTGGGTGGGTGTGAATTGCAAATTCGAGATCATGGGCCTGGGGTTGCGCTCGGACAGAACCACCACACGTTTGACGTGATCGGCCGGGGTTTGTGGTCCATCGACCCAGACCTTCAAGGGCACCGAGTGACCATTGTCGGCCAAGCGCGGAATGCTCACATGCACCCGCTCTAAGGTCACCCGGCCAGATTGGGTGAGACTCTTAAAGAGGGCGCGAAAATCCTCACTCTCGCGCTCCAACGCCTGTGCTTGGAGTCGCTGCATTGGCAAGAGCGCGCCGACAGCTCCCAAGCCCAACGCGCCTAGGCGCGAGAACCCATTCAGGGTCAAGAGCTGAGCAAAGGTTTGCAGGCTGTGTCGTTTGGCGTTCATTTCAAGGTGCTCAAGTAGGCAAGGACTTGTCGCAATTGTGCCTCACTGAGAAGGGTTTGACCTTTGAACTTGGGGTCCACCTGGCTCAAGCCGTCTGTGGAGAAGTAGGGCGGCATGATGGTGTAAGGGTTCACTCGGCGTGAGTCCTTCACCCGCACCTCAATGGCCTGTGCACTCAGTCTTGAGGCCACGCCGCCCAAGGGAGGTCCCAAGTCCCCCATGGCACCCAGGTGATCAGGGATTCGGTGGCACAACGTGCATTGACCTTCACGGCTCGACGCGACCGCTTTGCCAGCCCGAGCCTCGCTTGAGAGATCACTCTCTCTCTGGGTCGAGGTGTCCTTTGTGGTGGTATTGACCGAGGCTGGCACGTCTTGACTGGGCGGGGTTTGAGCTTGGGCCAGCCCAAGCCCCAAGCCCGCCTGCAGCCAAAGACTGAGGAGGAGCGCGCTAGAAAACCTCAAGAAAAAATCACGCATGATCCACCCATAGATTCACCCAACGCGATCTCTTGCCTCACCTTGAACTCAGACCAATTCCAGGCCAGAGTTTTTCAGGGGCAAGGAGCGAACCGGTTGGCCCGTGGCGCGGAAGATGGCATTGATGACCGCAGGTGCGACCACACAGATGGTGGGCTCACCCACGCCGCCCCAGAAATTAAAGGTCGGTGCCAGGACGGTTTCGATTTTGGGCAACTGCACCATGCGGGTGATTTTGTATTTGTCAAAATTCGTCTCGACAATGCGGCCATTGAGCACACTGGACTCGGACTGCAAAGAGTCAAAGGCATAGGCCACCGATCCTTCGACTTGGGCCGCCACTTGGTTGGTGTTGACCACGTGGCCACTGTTGGTGGCGAGCACCAAGCGGTGGACCTTGACTTTGCCGTCTTTGACGCTCACCTCGGCGACCGCCGCCGTGTAGCTGCCGTAACCCATGAATTGGGCAATGCCTTGAAAGACGCCGCTTGGGAGTGTGCGGCCCCATCCGGCTTTGTCGGCCACGGCATTCAAAACCCGCAAGTGTTGGGGGTGGTCTTTGAGCATGGACTGGCGAAAGGCCAAGGAGTCTTTGCCACTGGCGTGGGCCACCTCTTCCATGAAGGACTCCAAATAGATGGCGTTTTGGTTGGTGTTGACCCCTCGCCAAGCACCCACGGGCACATGCGTGTTTCTCATGGCGTATTCGATTTTGAGGTTGGGCACGGTGTAGCCCAATTGCGCATCCCCAGGCTCGGGCCAGTATCCTTGCAGTTGTCTGCGGTCCTTGCCGCCCACAATGTTGTGTGGGGCCAAATAAGCGTTGATCGATTGACCCGAGACCCGCACATGCAGTGCCTTCAAGTTGCCTTGTTCATCAAGGCCCGCTTGAAGTAAGCATTGTCCAATGGGGCGGTAGTAATCATGGGTCATGTCCTCTTCTCTGGACCAGAGCACCTTGACGGGACGCCCAGGGTTTTGTTTGGCCACCAGCGCTGCAAAGCGCACATAGTCTTGGGGTCCACCGCGTCGTCCAAAGCCCCCGCCCAAGGTCTGGTTATAGGCTTCACACTTTTCAATGGGCAGGCCCGAGCCATCGGCCAAGGCGGCCAAGGCGGCTTCGGCGTTTTGCGAGGGTACCCAAGCGAGGGCTCTCTCGCTGGTGTAGAGCACCGTGCAGTTCATGGGCTCCATGCAGGCATGGGTCACAAAGTGGGTGCTGTACACGGCTTCAAGCTTTTTGGCCGATGCGGCGTAGGCATCATCAAATTGCCCCACATTGGTGTCGGCAAACACATTCTTGTCCGAGGTCAAGCCTTCCTTCAAATGCTCGGCAATGCTTTGGCTGCTCACTTGTCCATTGTTCGCTTCGTCCCAAACGATGGGCATTTCTTCAAGCGCTGTTTTGGCACGCCACCAGCTGTCGGCCACCACCGCAATGGCGTTGTCGTCGAGTTTGACCACACCCTTGATGCCGCGTTTTTTAAGGATGGCAGTGGCATCAAAGGATTTGAGTTTGCCCTCAAACACAGGAGAGGCCTTGATGGCCGCGTACAGCATGTCTTTGGCCCGGTGGTCAATCGCGTACCTGAGAGAACCATCGACCTTGTGGGCCGTGTCCAGGCGCTTGGCGGGTTTGCCCGCGATGGTCCAATCCTTGGGGTTTTTGAGGCGGATGGTTTTGACGTCGGGCGGGCTCAGGAGAGCGGCTTGAGCGCTCACTTGTCCATAGTGCAGTGAGCGCTTGCTGGACTCATGGTGCAAGATGCCGTCTTTGGCGCTCACGTCAGAAGCGGGGACGCCCCATTGGGTTGCAGCGGCTTGGATGAGCATCATGCGAGCCGCCGCGCCTGCTTGGCGCACATACTCTTGGCTCTCGCGGATGCCGCGTGAGCCGCCCGTGGACATGTTCTTCCACACCCGCTCACGTGCCAAGTTTTGACCCGGGGTGATGAATTCGAGAGAGACTTTTTTCCAGTCGCATTCGAGCTCCTCGGCCACCAATTGGGCCAGACCCGTGCTTGATCCTTGGCCCATCTCGGCCCTGGCAATTCGAATCACGCAGCGGTCATCGGGGTGGATCACCACCCAGGCGTTCACCTCGACGGGGCCTGAGGTTTTGGCCTCTTCTTTGGCAAAACTGGGGACGTGAAAGCCCAAGGTCAAGGCGCTGACACTGGCGCTGGTGCTCACTAAAAAAGAGCGACGGGATGTTGTTGTCTTCTTCAAGAAAGAGCTGCTGCTGGAGTCGGTTTCATCCAAAGTGGTGAAAGCTTGGGTGGTGGTGTTCATGTTCTGATCCTCTGGGTGTTGGGTTTCAAGCGCAGTTGGAGGAGAAGCCACGCGACGGTGTGGTCTGTGGTGAGGACGCACTGGAGGCGTCTAGGCTGGCTTGGACCGTGCGGTCATGCCCATGATCGTGTTCGTGTTGACAAGCTCCCGAGCAAGACGCTTGCTGGTCTTCCCCTGTCTTCATGCCTTGCGATAAAACGGCAGTGGAGGAGACCATGTGGATCACCGAGTCGATGCCAAGGCCTGTTTTGGCGGCTTGGTGAATGCCAGCGCGAATGCGCCGGTAGCTGCCGCATCGACAAATGTTGGTCATCGCTTCATCAATGTCTTGATCGGTGGGTTTGGGCTTGCGCTTCAAGAGTGCAGCGGCTGCCAAAATCTGTCCCGATTGGCAGTAGCCGCATTGGGGCACATCAAGGTCTTTCCATGCCACTTGCACGGGGTGGCTCGCAGTGGGTGAGAGGCCCTCAATGGTGGTGATGTGTTTGCCTTGAGCGGCCGAGTTGGGATACGAGCACGACCTCACCGGTGCGCCATCAACCAAAACCGTACAAGCACCGCACTGGGCCACGCCGCACCCATACTTGGTGCCTGTGAGCCCCAATTCATCCCTGATCACCCACAACAGGGGCATGTCAGGTTCAACGTCCAGGGTGTGTTTTTTGCCATTGATGAGGAGGTTGGTCATGTGAATGAGTCCTATGGTTGGGGCTGAAGTGGGGGGGGGAAACTTTTGAGCAAAGAGCCAAGTGGGCAAGTATAAAGAAACTCGCCCATCTGCGTCACCATGCCAGCAAAAGGGGCTTGGCATGGAGATTGATTGTGCCTTTGGCCAAGGGCCTCAGAAACAAGGGTAAACTCTTAAAACACAATGTCCAGTGTGTCGTTGAGGTCTGGGTTTCAGAGTGTTGGCCGTTCAGCGATTCACCCAGCATCCAGGGGCGGTGGTGTGTGTTTTTGTCAACCCTTTGCGAGGTCAATCCATGTTGGATCCACAAGCGCATGCGCTCTTAAAGTTGATGGTCGACAACGGTGTGGCGCCGGTTCAGACCCTGGGAGTCACCCAAGCGCGGGAGACCTACAACGCGAGAAAGTCATTCACCCAGCCTGACGCACCCAAGGTCGCCCAAGTGATGGATCACCAGGTCGCATCCCAGTTGTCCAAGGCTCACGGCGTGGTCTCTCAAGAGTCCATTGCTGTGCGGGAGTATTGGCCGACTCAGGTGCGTGAGCAACTGGACTCACAGGGTCGATTGGGAGCGCTGATTTATATGCACGGAGGAGGCTGGACGATTGGCAACATCGAGACCCACGATGTGCTGTGCCGAAGTTTGTGTGAGCAGTCGTCTTGTGTGGTGTTTTCTGTGGACTACGCCATGGGCCCAGAATATCCTTTTCCAGCCGCTTATTTTGACGTGCTCGACGTTTACGCCTGGCTTCAAGAACGCATTGCACACTCGGCTCTCAAGCTCGACCCCAGGCGTGTGGTGCTGGGGGGCGACAGCGCTGGTGGGAACCTCGCCGCCGCCGCCTGCCTTGGCCTCAAAGGGCAGGGCATCGAGCCCTGCCATCAACTCCTCATTTATCCGGCCACCAACATGTTGTGCGATGCACCGTCCCACCGCAAATTTGGCAAGGGCTATATGCTCACGAGTGAGGCCATCGAGTGGTTTCGCGGCAATTATGTACAAGACGCCACGCTCTACACCGATTGGCGCGCCTCTCCCTTGCTCGCACCGTCCCACGCCAATTTGCCACCGGCGTTGGTGCTCATTGCGGGCTTTGATCCCCTGCGTGACGAGGGCTTGATGTATGCGGATGCAATGTCTTCTTGTGGTGTGAAGACACAGGTGATCAATTTTGAGCGGCAAATTCATGGCTTCATCACCATGGGGCGTTTGATCGACGAGGCCAACACGGCGGTGAGCGTGTGTGCCTTGGCCTTGAGCCACGCCTTGAGGCCAGCAGTCTATTGATTCGTTGGCCACGGGTCCGAAACTCCCGCTCAATACTCATGCTTGAGCGCTCAACGCTCAACGCTCAGCGGCGCGCTGTTGGTGCTCAGTGCAAATCGATTTGGTGAAGATCAAAGGCGCCTTTTTGGCGATCGGCAAAAAAGCGGCTCAAGGTTTCTTTCACGGTTCTAAAAGCGAGTAAATCCCAGGGGATGTCCGCCTCGTTGAACAACCGGGCTTCTTGCGTTTCAAATCCAGGATCAAACACGTCGCTCAACAACTGGGCGCGGTAGTAGAAATGCACTTGTCCCACATTGACCACGCTGGTCACGGTGAAAAGGTCAAGGACTTTGAACTGTGCGCCGGCTTCTTCTTGGGTCTCGCGCGCAGCACCTTCTTCAAGCGTCTCACCGAGTTCCATGAAGCCTGAGGGCAGGGTCCACAAACCAAAGCGCGGTTCAATGTTGCGCTTGCACAGCAACACTTGTTCACCCCAAACAGGCAAGGTGCCCACCACATTCAAGGGGTTCTCGTAATGAACACTTTGGCACTCGGTGCACACCGCCCTCAATTTGGTGTCGCCGTCGTCGGGCAAGCGATAAACGACGCTGGCACCACAGTTTTTACAGTGTTTGATGGGTTGTCTGAGGGGCATGGGTGCCTTCGGTGAAGATTGTTCAGTGGTTGGGGGGCGAAGGGGTGTTCAAACCCAAGTGTTTTTTAAATCACCTTCACGTCAATGGAGCCCACACCCGCCACAGCGCCATGCAAATGGTCTCCCTTGACCACGGCGTTGACCCCTTCGGGTGTGCCCGTGAAAATCAAGTCCCCGGCTTTGAGCTCCCAGGCTTTGGAGAGGTGCTCGATGGTCTCAGCGATGTTCCAGATCAACTTGTTGATGTGACTGCGTTGGCGATCGGTGTTGTTGACTTGAAGGACAATTTCCGCGTCTTCAAGTCCATGCACCTGAGCCTTGGGCACAATGGGGCCCATGGGCGCACTGTGGTCAAAGGCTTTGCCAATGTCCCAAGGACGGCCTTGCTTTTTCATGTCGTTTTGCAAATCGCGACGGGTCATATCCAGCCCTACGGCGTAGCCAAAAATGTGCTCTTGAGCATCCTTGGCCGCGATGTCGCGCCCCCCTTTGCCAATCGCCACCACGAGTTCAATTTCGTGGTGAAAGTTTTGTGTGATGCTCGGATAGGGCATCACGGCCGTGCTGCCTGGAGACACATAAATCAAAGAATCGGTGGGTTTTAAAAAGAAAAATGGCGCTTCCCGACCGGTGTAACCCATCTCCTTGGCGTGTTCTTCGTAGTTTCGGCCCACACAGTACAAACGATGAACCGGAAAGAGCGAGTCTTGACCGACAACGGGGATGGTGACCAAGGGGTGTGGCTCAAAGGTGTAGTTCATGGTGATGTCGGCTTGAAAAATGAAGTGGCAGAGATGGTCGTTGCGGTGGCCGTGAGCTCAATCGCGCGGGCGCTAGATGACCGCCAGGCTGCGGGGGTCACGGGTTTGAAGACAGGCCTTGAGTTTACCAAATAGGGTGAGGTGCGTGGGCTTGCACACTTGTGGCACTGGAATGCCCACTGGGTTGGTTGTTCTAGCCGGGTTGAAAGGACTCCTATGAGCGCGTCATGGGCGTTCAAGAGTGGAAGCAACACGGCCCATCCCTGTCTCACGGGAATGCAATAATGTTCAACTCAAGGGCGCCAGTTGGCCCCGCAAGAACCCCCATGGATTGGAGAAGCATCAAAACCGTGATTGATCAGGCATCATCGATCTTGGATTCTCGGCATTTTTTGCCACGCTGGGGCTTGGAGAGTCAGGGCGTTCGCACGCATTTGAGCACCCGTTGTGGTGGGGTATCTGAGGGCGTTTATTCAGGGATGAACCTGGGACTCCATGTGGGTGATGACCCACAAAAGGTCCTTCAAAACCGACACTTGTATGCCCAACAGTTGGGCGCCACACCCGTATTTTTGAACCAAGTGCACGGCACCCGTGCGCTGGAGCTTCACCCCCCATGGTCCAATGAACTGCACGCCCTCAAAGCGGCTGAATCGGCCGATGCCGCATGGACCGTCGACTCGGGTGTCGCGTGCACCATGATGGTGGCAGACTGCATGCCGCTTTTGTTGGCGGATTCTTTGGGTCGGGCGGTGGCCGCCGTGCACGTGGGCTGGCGAGGTTTGGTGGGACTGGCGCCTTCCGGGACAGGCCCAGCACTGATGGCTCAAGGTGGCATCATTGCCCAAACCCTCCAAACCCTTCGAGCCCGGTTGCAAAGCCCCTTGGCGTCTGCCAATGGCCACGATCACGCCCCCCTCTTTTATGCGTGGTTGGGGCCTTGCATTGGACCCTCTGCCTTTGAAGTGGGGCCAGAGGTGAGGCAATGGTTTTTGAGCCGCACGCCAGACAACGCTTGCGCGTTCATTCAAAGCGATCAGCACCCTGGCAAATGGATGGCCCACCTGCCTTGGCTGGTTCAACTGGAGTTGGGGCGCCACGGTGTAGATCGCTTGGTGGGCAACCTCGTTCACGGGGAGGATCCTTGGGGCTCCCACCCGGACCTCTGGTGCACGGTGAGGAACTCGGATGATTTCTTTTCCTATCGCCGACAAGGCGTGTGCGGTCGTTTTGCGGCCAGCATTTGGCTGCACAGGTGAGCTCGCGCCTCCAGTGACACGCTGGCCTGCGTGGGTCGAAGCCGTCTTTTGGGGGGGCGATCAATCTGGGGGCAAGCCTCTAAAAAACAGCTTCAATTACTGCGATACTCTTTCCTTAGAGTCCCCATCGAAGGTGTTTGTCCAACGGTATTGACCAAAGACAACAGAGCCGGGTTTGTGATTGGGGTTTTTTGATCAGGGCTTTGTGGGCCCTTGGAGTTCTCGTTCATGAGTGAATCGAATCAGTCTTCCCAAACGGGTGCGAGCCCCGACTTCAGCGGCCTGTTGTCTCAGGCCTTTGAGAGCACCTTGGCTCAATTCAAGGGGTTTTCTGCTCCTTTGGGTGCTCAGGTGGGTTTGGCCTTTGATGCGGCCAAGCTCGAGCGCATACAGCAAGAGTTTGTGGCCCAAGCCAGTGAGCTTTGGAACCAAAGCCTCCATGCCAATTTAAAAATCAAAGATCGTCGTTTCAGCGGCGAGGCTTGGAGCGCGCAACCGGCTTCGCAGTTTGGAGCGGCTCTCTACATGCTGAGCTCACGCACCTTGTTGAAT
>Ga0114958_10003829_pt1 | contig 10628 bp, 8 predicted proteins | sample C_130208_EF_Meta_FD_89577 | JGI IMG/M metagenome (GOLD analysis project Ga0114958, IMG submission 89577) | Freshwater microbial communities from Lake Croche, Canada to study carbon cycling - C_130208_EF_MetaG | ecosystem: Environmental > Aquatic > Freshwater > Lake | place: Lake Croche, Canada... | reverse complement strand
GAAAGGGGGGAGACTCTTATTCCACAGTAATGCCGGATTCTTGGGGTTGAACGTGCTCATGAATCACATCGGACTGAACTAAGCGGTACGTCGTTTTCCAATCTACCCCGAAATGTGATGGGATTAGCCGTAAGCAAGGCCGCGTGACTCAAAGTAGCGCCATCGGCTCTCTTACATTTGACCATCGATCAGGAGATCCTCATGCCAATTGCAACCCCCGAAATTTACGGCCAGATGTTGGACAGCGCAAAGGCTGGCGCCTTTGCTTATCCAGCAATTAACGTGTCATCTTCTCAGACACTTATTGGAGCAATTCGAGGATTTGCTGAAGCAGAGTCCGATGGAATCATCCAGATCTCTTGGGGTGGAGCGGAATACCTTTCCGGCTCTACTGTAAAAAATATGCTTGACGGCGCGGTTGCGCTAGCGGAATTTGCTCATGTTGTTGCAAAAAATTATAACGTCAATATCGGAATTCACACCGACCATTGCCCCGCTGAAAAGTTAGATGGATTTATGCGCGCACTGCTTGAGTTTGGAGCAGAGCGAATTAATTCTGGCAAAGCGCCACTCTTTAATTCTCATATGTGGGATGGCTCTGCAGTAGATATGCCAGAGAACATGAAGATCGCAGAGGAACTATTAGAGAAATCACGAGCCGCCCGTACCATTTTGGAGATTGAAATCGGCGTTGTCGGTGGAGAAGAAGATGGAATCGAAGCGAAGCACGATGCGAAGCTATATTCGACGCCAGAAGATGCGCTACTCACTGTCGCAACGCTGGGAACAGATCCAACAGCTCGATATATGGTCGCTGCAACATTTGGAAATGTCCACGGCGTTTACAAGCCAGGAAACGTTGTTTTACAGCCAAAAATCCTCAAGACCTTACAAGATGCAGTTGCAGAAAAACTCGGTTTACCAGAAGGTTCAAAGCCAATGGATTTGGTCTTCCATGGTGGTTCAGGTTCGCTACTTTCTGAGATCCGCGAATCACTCGATTATGGTGTAATAAAGATGAATATTGATACCGATACTCAGTATGCCTTTACTCGTCCGGTGGTAGATCATATGTTTAAAAACTATGACGGAGTTTTGAAAGTGGAAGGCGAAGTCGGAAACAAAAAAGCTTATGATCCTCGAGCCTGGGGCAAGGCGGCCGAAGCTGGCTTGGCCAAGCGTGTTGTCGAAGCATGCGAAGACCTCCGGTCTACCGGTACTACCCTGAACAAGTAATTCATGCCAGCTTTAGTATTGCTTGGGGCTCAGTGGGGCGATGAAGGTAAGGGAAAAGCCACTGACATTCTTGGTGATCGCGTCGATTACGTAGTTCGTTATCAAGGTGGTAACAATGCCGGACATACCGTCGTCATTGGTGATCAGAAATATGCCCTTCACCTACTTCCCTCCGGAATATTGAGCCCAAATGTTGTGCCGGTCATTGGTAACGGAGTCGTGATTGACCCATCTGTCCTTCTAGAAGAAATCCGTGGATTAAACGAGCGTGGAATTGATACCTCAAAGTTAAAGATCAGTACAAACGCTCATTTGATTACTCCGTACCATCGAACCATCGACAAGGTTTCAGAACGTTTTTTAGGTAATTCAAAGATCGGCACCACGGGTCGAGGAATTGGTCCAGCCTATGCAGACAAAATTAACCGAATTGGAATTCGGATCCAGGATCTCTTTGACCCATCGATCCTGCAACAAAAGATTGAAGGCGCACTCCGAGATAAAAACCAGATTTTGATTAAAGTTTTTAACCGAAAGGGTATTGAGGTTGAGGAGGTCTTAAATGAATATCTGGGGTATGCCGAACTTTTGAGGCCATATGTCACCGACACGGTTCTGCTTCTCGATCAAGCCCTCAAAGCTGGAAAGTATGTTCTATTGGAGGGATCTCAGGGAACTCTCCTTGACGTTGATCATGGAACATATCCATTTGTTACATCATCAAATCCAACCGCAGGTGGCGCCTCAACTGGATCTGGAATCGGTCCAACAAAGATCACGCGCGTTATTGGAATTGTGAAGGCCTATACAACTCGTGTCGGTTCAGGTCCTTTCCCGACAGAATTGTTAGATGAAGACGGCGAAAAGTTGCGCGCAATCGGCGGCGAGATCGGAGTAACCACGGGACGTAACCGTCGATGTGGTTGGTATGACGCTCCTATTGCCCGTTACGCAGTACGAGTCAATGGTTTGACAGATTTCTTCCTGACAAAACTAGATGTGTTAACAGGTTGGGAAAAAATTCCCGTATGCGTTGCTTATGATATTGATGGTCAGCGAGTCGAAGAGCTACCGTCCTCGCAATCGGATTTTCATCATGCCAAACCTATTTACGAATATTTACCTGGTTGGAGTGAAGACATCTCAAAGGCACGCACCGTTGAAGAATTACCGACCAATGCGCGCGCCTATGTAAAGTTTTTAGAAGAGATCTCGCAAGCGCCTATTAGTGCGATCGGAGTTGGTCCAGGGCGAGATGAAACTATCTTGATCAGGGATTTGATGTGAGAGTTCTCCTGATCGGATCAGGTGGCAGGGAACATGCTTTAGCTCAATCACTTCTCAACGACGATCAGGTAGAACAATTGTTTGTTGCACCAGGCAATCCTGGAATTGCGGCGATCGCGAACTGTCACGCTATCGATATTGATAGCCGTGACGAACTCCTGGCTCTAGCCCGCGAGTTGGCTATTGACTTAGTCGTAATCGGCCCCGAAAAACCTTTGGTGAATGGATTAGCTGATGCTCTACGAGGTGAAGGGTTTGCTGTTTTTGGACCGAGCGCCGCCGCCGCTCAAATCGAAGGCTCTAAAGATTTTGCTAAGCAGATCATGCGAGATGCAGGTGTACCGACAGCTCGCAGTTTGACCTGCACAGATAGAAGCGAGATTGAAGAAGCGTTAGATGCTTTTGGCGCGCCTTATGTGGTCAAGCATGATGGACTCGCCGCTGGTAAAGGGGTCGTGGTCACTGATAATCGCGCAGTAGCACTGGAACACGCGCTCTTATCCCAGAGAGTTGTCATTGAGGAATATCTACTCGGTCCGGAGATTTCTCTCTTTGGAATTTCCGATGGAACGACGGTGCTTGCCATGCAGCCAGCTCAAGATTTTAAGCGTGCCTGGGATGATGATCAGGGACCAAATACTGGTGGCATGGGAGCCTATTCACCACTGCCGTGGGCACCAGAAAATATCATGGAAGAAACGCTTGAACGGGTTCTACAACCAACAGTAGATGCCATGGCCCGACGCGGAACCCCGTTTGTGGGATTGCTCTACGCCGGCCTCGCCTTAACAAGCCAAGGAATCAAGGTAATCGAATTTAATGCGCGCTTTGGTGACCCAGAGACACAAGTTTTATTACCACTATTGAAGACGCCATTGGCCCAGTTGTTGCTTTGCGCGGCTACTGGGGGACTGAGTGAACTACCCGCGCTGGAGTGGTCTAAAGACTCTGCGGTCACCGTTGTACTCGCCTCTGAGGGATATCCAGCTTCACCAAAATATGGGGAGCTAATTACCGGAATTAATCCGGTTGACGGTTCTGCTGTTTTTCATGCGGGTACGACAAATGATGGAACGAGCTTGAAGTCATCAGGAGGAAGAGTTTTGAGCGTAACTGGAGTTGGAAGTGACTTATCAGAGGCACGCGATAAGGCTTACCGAGTTCTTTCTGCGATCACTTTGCAAGGTAGTCATTACAGAAGTGATATTGCACTCAATGCATCGATTGCTGAAAAGGGTAACTCAGGGTTTTAAAACTCTTTCAACTCTTATTCACCTAATAAGCCCTATCTGTTTACGAACACGCTCACACAGTGCCTTAGCATCCAACAAAACGGCTTTCGTTTTGCCCTCAAAAATCTATGGAGGAATTCATGTTCAAAAAGTCAATGAGAAAGCCTCTGGCTCTCTTTGCTGCGGTCTCACTTTCCGCAATTGGTTTGACGGTACCTGCATCACATGCAGCAAGCCAGACAATCCAGGTTTACATTTCTGCTGATACAAATATCCAGGATCTTTGGGTAAAGACACTTGTTCCAGCATTCAAGCTTGCATACCCAGGCTATGACGTTAACGTTACCTTTGATCTTCACGGAGATCACGATGCACAAGAGACTGCAAAAATTACTGCAGCAGCTGTGCTTCACAAGGATCCAGGTGTCGACTTAATCGATGGTGGGTTCACCACAACTCTGGGAGCTGCTGGGCTGCTCTACCGCCCAACCCCAGGACTCATACCTAATATTAAAGATCTAAACAAGACAGTCCTTGCTGCTGGTAAGGGTGGAATTCCATACCGCGCTTCATCGGTCCTGCTTGCTTACAACTCAACAAACGTTCCAACACCTCCTGCAACCCTTGATGATCTACTTGCATGGATCAAGGCTCACCCAGGTAAGTTCACATACAACGCACCAAACGGTGGCGGAAGCGGATACTCATTTGTGCAGACTGTTGTCGATAAGTATCTATCAGATGCAGATCGCAAGACGCTAGTTGCACAGGCGGCACCAGATCTAGAAAGCAAGTGGGCAGAAGGTCTTGAGACTCTTCGCCAACTTAACAAATACACATATGGACAGAACGGTACCTACCCAGCAAACAATGCTGAGACCCTCAAAGATCTCGCAACTGGCCTGGTAGATATGGGAACCGTTTGGTCTGATCAATTCTCATCAGCGCTCAAGGCTGGCACTATGCCTGCAAATATCAAGGTCACAGCAATTAAAAACCCATCACTCACTGGTGGAGCTTCATACCTTGGTATTCCAAATAGCTCAATTAACAAGGTCGGCGCACGCCTTCTTGCTAACTGGGTTCTCTCACCAGCTGCTCAGAACTTGATCGTCGGTGGAACTCTTAACGGATTCCCTGTAATCCCTCTTAACAAGCTCGACCCAGTTGTAACTGCAGCATTTAAGGGTGTAGATATTTTGAACCTTCGCGCTGGATACCTTAGTGCGAATGCGAACGATCTCAAGAGCAAGTGGGCTTCAACAGTCCCAGGTAAGTAATATAGATATCACCAATTAAATCGTGATATCGCTTCTCCGCAATAAGAACGAGGAAGGGTCCTTCACCACGAAAGGTGAGGGACCTTCTCTTCTTGGACTTGGCCTCTCCCTTCCACCGCTTTTAATAGTCCTCGTTTTCGTTGGGCTACCTATTTTTATTGGACTGACATTTAGCCTTGGCTTTACGACTGGACCGAATCGTGTCATCGCGATTATTGGCCAACAGATTCACAAGAAGAATCATTGGTGGGGAACTTTTGGTGCCTATAACGATGTCATTCATGACTCACGTTTTCTTGGGGACTTAAGCCTCACAATAGTTGTCACTGTTCTGTCTACAACTCTCGTACTTCTTCTTGCACTTTCGATCGGGCTTTATCAGAGATTGATTGGTGGCCGTAAGGCAGCAGTTCTTGTGACGCTCTCTATTGTTCCGCTCTTTGTTCCGGTAGTTATCTCGGCTTGGGCTATCCATACCTTCTACAGTGGTGATGGATTTATGCGGACGCTTTTCTCTCACATGGGTATCAATTTTCCAACTCTAACTTCAACCCCATCTGCGATTGTTATTGGAACGGTCTGGACATCGCTCCCATTCGCGATCCTTATGATCAGTTCTGGGCTACAGGCGATTCCAGATGCGCTGATTGAATCAGCGAAGGATTGCGGCGCCTCAGCATTTCGCATCGTTGTAAATATTCTCATTCCCCTCGCAAAGACCCCAATTATTATTGCCGCCTCATTTACCTCAATCGGAATCTTGGGATCATTTACCATTCCATTTTTCTTGGGTCCAAATCAACCAACCATGCTTGGTGTAGAGATCTCGAACTTCTTCGGTTCCTATAACCGCCCACAGCAGTCGCTCGTGATGGCATTTATTGTTTTTGCAATTGCATCTGGGATTGCAGTCGCTTATGTACGATCAAATATCAAAAGTGCTAGAGAGAGCGACCGCCTCTAATGGTTAAAGCCTTCAAATCACTTAATCTGAGCCGTATCGGAGTCAATCTCTTTATAGGACTTCTTGCGGTATTCATTCTTGGTCCGCTCTTCTGGCTTGGCCTTCATGCCTTCGCGGTCGATTGGCATTACCCAAATCTCTATCCCAGCGGTTTCACAATGCGTTGGTGGTCAAAGGTATTTCTCGATTCAGCCCTTGCTACAGCGATAAAAAATTCTCTCGTTATCAGTCCGATCGTCGTTTTGATCTCGATGGTAATTTGCTTACCAGCAGCGTATGCAGCGGGACGCATGAACTTTTTTGGCCGTAAAGCCTTTATGATCGGGCTTTTCTCTGCGAACTCATTCCCCAAAATCGGACTCTTTGCCGCGATTGCAACTCTCTATTATGCACTCAATTTGATGGAAACATTTGCTGGTGTTGTGATAATTCAACTACTCGGCACGATTATATATATGACATGGATTCCAGCGGCAGCTTTTGCCGCCGTACCAAAGAACCTTGAAGAGGCCGCCCGTGACGCTGGCGCCAGTAAGTTTACGGTCTTCCGCACCATCACACTCCGCTTAGCAATGCCTGGAATTTTGGTTGCGATTGTTATGTCATTCCTTGCTTCATTCGATGAAGCTCAGGGAACGTACCTGGTCGGCGCGCCAGGAATCTTTACGATGCCTACCGAGATGTATTCATTGGTGCAGAACTACCCGATTCAAGTTGCAGCAGTATTCTCGATCTTGCTTGCAATTCCATCAGTCTTGCTTCTAGGTCTTGCTAGAAAACACATCATGGGCGGTCAACTCGCAGAAGGATTCCAACTCAAATGAGCAAAGAAGGAAGTGCAATGGGACTAGAACTCAAGGGATTGAAAAAGATCCTCGGAGGCCGAGTAATTATTGATAACCTTGACCTGAGCGTTAACCAAGGTGAGATGATCTCTTTGCTCGGACCTTCTGGTTGCGGCAAGACCACAACTTTGCGAATGATCGCTGGCTTCTTGACCGTCGATGCAGGCAAGATCACTGTTGCCGGAGAAGATGTCACAGGGCTTGGTCCAGATAAGCGACCTAGCGCGATGGTTTTCCAGAATTACGCACTCTGGCCACATATGACTGTGGCTAAGAATGTCGCCTATCCATTAAAGATTAAGGGCTTAGGCAAGAAGGAAACTACTCAAAAAGTAGAGGCTGCGTTATCGCTGGTAAATCTGATGCACCATAAAGATTCTCGTCCGGGACAGATCTCTGGCGGAGAACAGCAACGCGTGGCTCTCGCACGCGCATTGATTCAAGAACCAAATGTTCTCTTACTCGATGAGCCGCTCAGTAACTTGGATGCAAAGTTACGGGAGAAAGTTCGCGAAGATATTCGCCAACTTCAGCGTCGCCTTGGAATAACAACTGTGATTGTTACTCACGATCAAGAGGAGGCGCTCTCGATCTCTGACCGAGTAGCTGTCATGAATAATGGTCGGATTGAACAATTCTCAACTCCACACGAGCTGTATAACGCTCCCGCAACTGAATATGTTGCAACTTTTATCGGTTCACTCAACCGATTTGAAGGTGATCTTGTCAATGGTGTTATTCAACCTGGCACACACGTCACAGGTATCCGTCCAGAAGATCTCACTCTTAATTCACAAGCAGTCGAAGGCTCTCATCCAGGCGTCGTTGAACTGATTATTCCTCGTGGCCATTTCCACGAAGTTGTCGTGAAGCGTGATGATGCAACCTTGAGAATCTTTGCGAGTGAGAATATTCCAGCAGTTGGGGCAAATGTTCACGTAGGTATTAAGAAATCTCTGCGCTACCTCAATGGAAAATTAGTCGTCTAATAACATGACAACCATTGCAACAGCCCATAGAGGCGATAGCTCTGTTCACCGCGAGAATACAGTAGCTGCGATTGCATCTGCGATTGCACGCGGTGCCGAAATCATCGAGATTGATATCCGCAAGAGTAAAGATGGTCATGTCATCGTCTTGCATGATCCGACTCTTGAGCGTCTTTGGGGGCACCCTGCAAAGCCGTCGGATCTCACTCTTGCCGAAATCTCTGAGCTTGGCTACGGTGATAACCGAATCCCTACTCTCGCGGCAGTACTTGAGCTTTTTGAAGGCTCACGCTCGGCAATTTTGATCGATATGGATTCTGATGAGAACGCTCTTGCTGCTCTAGATGTAGCAAAGGGTTCAAAATTGCCCGAAGAACAAGTTATTTGGTGCGGCGAACTCGATGGCATGCGGCTTATTCGTGGCGGTTCACCGACTGCGCGAATCTGGTTGCCATGGAATGAGCAGAGTCCTGTTGATTTAGCTCTTATCGCCAAATTAAGGCCAGAGTCAGTGAATTCGCAGTACTCATATTGGGACCATAAAAAAGTTGAAGCTATACATAAGCTTGGAATTAAAACTTCAGCGTGGACGATTGATGATGTGCCAACAATGCGCTGGGCAAAAGCGATTGGAATAGATTCAATCACCACAAACCAACTCGCAAAGTTACAAGCAGTCATTGCAGATCAGAGCGCTGTAGATCCTCTTGATATCCCGCGAGCAGCAGAGTTAAGCCAATCAATCGCGCATTGGGCAGTGAAGGTCTGCCAATGGATGGAGCCAGGCAAAGTTTTATCAAAAGTTAATCCAGCTGATTTAGTTACTGAAGTGGATCTACTCATTGAATCTCATGCGCGCGAGATGATTCTTGCGAATTTTCCTTCTCACAATATTGTTGGAGAAGAATTTGGCGGAGAGTTTGATGCCGTCCGTCCAACTTGGTATATCGATCCAGTTGACGGAACAACCAACTTTGCAAACCGCACACCATGGAGCTCACTCTCACTCTCACTCGCGGTTGGTCGCGATCCATTAGTTGCAGTCACGATTGATCCGTGGCGCGATAAAGTATTTAGTGCCGTCAAAGGCAAAGGCGCATTTGTCAACGGTCAACCATTGAAAACCCCTATTGCAGAACCCACTTCCACTCCACTTGCGGGAAAAGTAGTTCTCACCGAATTAGCTGGTTCTCGCCCATGGCGTGGTTTCACAAAGTTCCTTGACAGTATGCACGAAAATTTCTGCACACTACGCATTATGGGAGCCGGAACACTCACCCTCACCGCGGTCTCTGCTAATTATGGGATTGGTGCAGTGATTCATAAGTTCAGCCCGATCGATCACCTGGCTGCGGCCCTTATCGCCCGCGAAGCAGGATCTGTGGTCGTCAATGAAGCAGGCGAAGATGACATATTCCCGCAAAGTGGCGGCGTCATGATCGTTCAGCCGATAGCCCGTGAGGCGCTCTACAAGCTCTGGTCGGAGTCGCTCACCGAATCTTGATTCGGGGAGAATCGATCCTAAAGATAGGATTGCTTCATGAGCCTGCTCGCAGACCGTTACGCATCGGCCGCGATGCGGGCAATCTTTGGCCCAGAGCAAAAGATCATCGCAGAGCGCAGGCTCTGGATTGCTGTCATGAAGGCCCAATCACATCTCGGTCACGCAATTGATGCACAAGTAATTGCAGATTATGAAGCGGTGATCTCTAAGGTCGATCTCCCATCGATTGATGCTCGCGAAAAGCAGACTCGTCACGATGTAAAGGCTCGCATCGAAGAGTTCAATGCTCTCGCTGGTCATGAGGCAATCCATGCAGGAATGACTTCACGCGATCTCACTGAAAACATTGAAGCGATGCAAGTTCGTGATGGACTTCTCCTGGTTCGCGATCGTACAGTCGCGGCTCTCGCACTTCTCGGAATCCGCGCCACCGATTACATCGATCAACCAATTGCGGGACGTTCTCATAATGTTCCTGCACAAATCACAACTCTCGGTAAGCGATTCGCATCGGCTGCCGAAGAACTTCTCTTTGCCTATGAACGGCTTGATAATTTAATCTCTCGCTATCCGATTCGTGGAATCAAGGGTCCAGTCGGAACGGCGCAAGATTCGGTAGATCTACTCGGATCATCAGATGCACACGCAAAGCTTGAGCAAGAAGTTGCTGGGTATCTTGGATTCACCCGCGTTCTCGATTCAACGGGGCAGATCTATCCACGTTCATTTGATTTTGATGTTGTCACAACTCTTGTTCAGATTGCAGCAGCACCATCATCACTGGCGACATCAATCCGTTTGATGGCTGGTGCCGAACTTGTTACTGAAGGCTTTAAAGCTGGCCAAGTTGGTTCATCCGCAATGCCTCATAAAATGAATACTCGCTCATGCGAACGCGTTAACGGCCTAGCTGTTGTGCTTCGCGGCTATGCATCAATGGTCGGCGAGTTATCTGGAGATCAATGGAACGAAGGCGATGTTTCATGCAGTGTGGTTCGGCGAGTCGCACTTCCTGATTCTTTCTATGCAATCGATGGTTTGATCGAAACCTTCCTTACTGTTTTAGAAGAGTTTGGCGCATTTCCTGATGTTATCGCCACAGAGCTCAATCGTTACTTGCCGTTTCTCGCAACTACAAAGATCCTGATGGCATCGGTAAAATCTGGAGTGGGCCGCGAACAAGCTCACGAGACTATTAAAGAACATGCGGTTGCCGCAGCTCTTGGTATTCGCGCGGGCAAGCCAAACACCATGATCGATGCGATCGCTGCCGATTCTCGAATCCCACTCG
>Ga0114958_10003828_pt1 | contig 10630 bp, 6 predicted proteins | sample C_130208_EF_Meta_FD_89577 | JGI IMG/M metagenome (GOLD analysis project Ga0114958, IMG submission 89577) | Freshwater microbial communities from Lake Croche, Canada to study carbon cycling - C_130208_EF_MetaG | ecosystem: Environmental > Aquatic > Freshwater > Lake | place: Lake Croche, Canada... | reverse complement strand
GTTTAATTAACGGAAGGAGAAGACCTTGAGTCTTAATCTTGAACAGAAAAAGGCAGTAGTTGTTGAAGTCAGCGAGCAAGTCTCGACGGCCCAAGCAATCATCGTTGCTGAGTATCGTGGCTTACAAGTGGGCGAAATGACCGTATTGCGCGCACAAGCTAGAAAATCAGGCGTTTACCTACGTGTATTGAAAAATACATTGGTACGTCGTGCTGTTGAAGGCACACCGTTTTCTGGATTGGCGAACGAAATGGTTGGTCCATTAGTGTTCGGTATATCTTCCGATCCAGTATCAGCCGCTAAAGTACTTAGCGACTTTGCTAAAGCAAACGACAAATTCATCATTAAAGCTGGCGCAATGCCGAACCAAGTTATGGACGTCAAAGGCGTTCAAGCATTGGCTTCATTGCCAAGCCGTGAAGAATTGTTGGCTAAATTGCTCGGCACTATGCAAGCACCTGTTGCGAAATTTGTACGTACTCTTAATGAAGTACCTACTAAATTCGTGCGCGGCCTTGCTGCAGTGCGTGATCAAAAAGCCGCGTAACTTTATCGCAAACTTAAAACTACATTTTATTTATCAGGAGTATTACAAATGGCAATTTCTAAATCAGAAATTTTAGATGCAGTAGCAGCTTTATCAGTTCTTGAACTTTCAGAATTGATCAAAGACATGGAAGAAAAATTTGGCGTTTCAGCTGCTGCTGCAGCTGTTGCAGTTGCTGCGGCACCTGCAGCAGGTGGCGCTTCAGCCGCTGCCGAGCAAACAGAATTTGACGTTATTTTGACAGCTGCTGGTGATAACAAAGTTAGCGTTATTAAAGCAGTTCGTGAAATCACAGCACTTGGCTTGAAAGAAGCTAAAGATCTAGTTGATGGCGCACCTAAAGCAGTTAAAGAAGGCGTGTCAAAAGCTGATGCTGATGAAACATTGAAGAAATTGATTGAAGCTGGCGCAACTGGCGAAATCAAGTAATTCAAGTTGTAAGTTAGATTTAGGCTGACGGGAAACCGTCAGCCTTAACCATTTTTAAGATGGCAGAAGATAGGGCATCAAAATTGCGTGTCCTACCTTCTACCTTTTACCCCCTTAGGAGACGCTATGAGCTATTCCTTTACCGAAAAGAAACGTATTCGTAAGAGTTTTGCTAAACGTGAAAGTGTGCAAGAAATTCCATACTTACTCGCGATGCAATTGGAATCTTACGCTGCGTTTTTACAAGCAAATGTTACTGCTGACAAACGTGAAGATGCTGGTTTACAAGCAACATTTAGTTCTATTTTCCCAATCGTTAGCCACTCAGGTAATGCACGTTTAGATTACGTGAGTTACCATTTGGGTGCTGAGCCTTTTGACGTGAAAGAATGTCAACAACGTGGCCTGACTTTTGCAGCACCTTTGCGCGTTAAAGTACGTTTGACCATTATGGACAAAGAGGCTTCTAAGCCAACTGTGAAGGAAGTGAAAGAGCAAGAAGTTTACATGGGCGAGTTGCCTTTGATGACTGAAAATGGCTCATTTGTGATTAACGGTACAGAGCGTGTGATTGTTTCTCAATTACACCGTAGCCCAGGCGTATTCTTTGAGCATGATCGTGGTAAAACACACAGCTCAGGTAAATTATTATTCTCTGCTCGTATTATTCCTTACCGTGGTTCATGGTTGGATTTCGAGTTTGATCCGAAAGATTACTTGTACTTCCGCGTTGACCGTCGTCGTAAGATGCCGGTCACTATCTTGCTTAAAGCGCTTGGTTACACACCAGAGCAAATTCTTGAAACATTCTATGACGTCGATACATTCCACTTGTCAGCGAAAGGTGTTCAATTTGAATTAGTGCCTGAGCGTCTTCGTGGTGAAGTTGCTAAGTTTGATATTACTGCTAAAGACGGCACTGTGATTGTTGCTAAAGACAAGCGCATTACTGTTAAGCACATCCGTGATATGGAAAAAGCGGGTATCAGCAAAATTGCTGTGCCAGCTGAGTTTGTATTAGGTCGTACTATTGCAAACGCCATCGTGGATAAAGAAACAGGTGAAGTTGTTGCGAATGCAAATGACGAAATCACTGAAAGCTTGTTAGAGAAGTTGCATGGCGCAAGTGTTGCAAAAATTAATACGCTTTATGCAAATGATCTAGACCATGGTGATTACATTTCACAAACATTACGTATTGATGAAATCCCTGACCAGTACAGCGCACGCGTAGCGATTTATCGAATGATGCGTCCTGGTGAGCCGCCAACTGAAGATGCTGTACAAGCATTGTTCGATGGCTTGTTCTTCAACGCAGACCGTTACGACTTATCAGTCGTTGGTCGTATGAAGTTCAACCGCCGCGCCTTCCCAGAAAAAGTTGAAGACCGTTCAGCAGCTTGGTTACGCAAGTTCTATGAAAAAGTTGGTCCGCAAGGTGCTGAGGGTGCGTCGACACTTTCAAATGAAGACATCTTGGCAGTGGTTGGTGTATTGCTAGAGTTACGCAATGGTCGCGGTGAGATTGACGATATTGATCACTTGGGTAACCGTCGTATTCGTTCAGTAGGTGAGTTGGCAGAAAATCAATTCCGTGCTGGTCTAGTGCGAGTGGAACGCGCTGTTAAAGAGCGTTTAAGCCAAGCTGAATCAGATAACTTGATGCCACACGATTTGATTAATGCTAAGCCAGTATCTAGTGCGATTCGTGAGTTCTTTGGCTCAAGCCAATTAAGTCAGTTTATGGATCAAACTAACCCATTGTCTGAAATTACGCACAAGCGTCGCGTTTCAGCGTTAGGCCCTGGTGGCTTGACTCGTGAACGTGCGGGCTTTGAAGTACGTGACGTTCATACAACGCATTATGGTCGTGTATGCCCGATTGAAACGCCAGAAGGTCCAAACATTGGTTTGATCAACTCTTTGGCACTTTACGCGCGTACTAACAAATATGGCTTCTTAGAAACACCTTATCGCCGTGTTGAGGGCAATAAAGTATCTGCAAACATTGATTTCCTCTCAGCAATTGAAGAGAGTCAATACATGATTGCGCAGGCTAACTCTGACTTAGATGCTAAAGGCAACTTTAAAGAAGACCTCATCTCAGCGCGTTACCACAACGAATTTACAATGACGCAACCTGACCGTGTTCAATACATGGACGTTGCGCCAGGTCAAATTGTTTCTGTTGCTGCTTCATTGATTCCATTCTTGGAACACGATGATGCGAACCGAGCATTGATGGGTGCAAACATGCAACGTCAAGCTGTGCCATGTCTTCGTGCTGAAAAAGCAGTGGTGGGTACAGGGATTGAACGTACAGTGGCGATTGACTCTGGCACAACAGTACAAGCGCGTCGTGGCGGTATCGTTGATTACGTGGACTCAGGTCGTATCGTGATTCGTGTGCATGATGCTGAAGCGCTTGCAGGCGAAGTGGGTGTAGATATTTACAACCTCACTAAGTACACGCGTTCTAACCAAAACACCAATATTAACCAACGTCCATTAGTGAATGTTGGTGATGTATTGGCACGTGGCGATGTCATTGCCGATGGCGCATCGACTGACATGGGCGAATTGGCGCTTGGTCAAAACATGCTTGTCGCATTTATGCCATGGAATGGTTATAACTACGAAGACTCGATCTTAATTTCAGAGCGCGTAGTGGCTGATGATCGCTACACTTCAATTCATATTGAAGAGTTGTCAGTCGTTGCTCGTGATACGAAATTAGGTGCTGAAGAAATCACACGTGATATTTCAAACTTGTCTGAGCGTATGCTTGGTCGTTTGGATGAATCAGGCATTATCTACATTGGTGCTGAAGTTGAAGCTGGTGACGTATTGGTTGGTAAAGTAACCCCTAAAGGTGAAACACAACTGACACCAGAAGAAAAACTACTTCGCGCGATTTTCGGTGAAAAAGCTTCTGACGTTAAAGATACAAGCTTGCGCGTGCCATCAGGCATGTCAGGCACTGTCATTGACGTTCAAGTGTTCACGCGCGAAGGTATCGATCGTGATACACGTGCTCAGCAAATCATTGATGACCAATTAGGCCATTACAAACAAGATTTGGCTGACCAAATGCGTATTGTTGAAGATGACGCATTCGGCCGTATTCAACGCTTAATCGAAGGTAAAGCTGCGACTGGCGGCCCTAACAAACTGAAAAAAGGCGAAACAGTGACTGCAGAATATCTGCAAGGCATTGGTCGTTATGATTGGTTTGATATTCGTTTAGCTGATGAAGAAGCTGCACGCCAACTTGAACAATTGAAAGATAGCTTGTCACAAGCGCGTGTTGAGTTCGATAGCCGTTTCGAAGAGAAAAAACGTAAATTGACGCAAGGCGACGATTTGCAGGCTGGCGTTCAAAAAATGGTGAAAGTGTATATCGCTGTTAAACGTCGTATTCAACCTGGCGATAAGATGGCTGGTCGTCACGGTAACAAGGGTGTTATTTCAAAAATCGCCCCTGTTGAAGACATGCCGCATATGGCAGACGGTACACCAGTTGATATCGTATTGAACCCACTTGGCGTTCCATCACGGATGAACATCGGTCAGATTCTAGAAACTCATTTAGGCTGGGCAGCTAAAGGTCTAGGTATGCGTATCGGTGAGATGCTCGCCACGCAAGCGAAAGTTTCTGAAGTGCGTAAGTTCTTAGATCAAATCTATAACGACAGCAACGGTAAAGGCGAGGACATCAAGTCATTGTCAGATAAAGAAGTGCTGGACTTGGCGAAAAATCTAGAACGCGGCGTACCATTTGCAACGCCAGTATTTGACGGGGCAACCGAATTAGATATTAAAGCAATGCTTGATTTGGCATTCCCAGATGAAGATCCACGTACTAAACAATTGAAGTTCTCTGCTGGTAAAACACAGGTTCAATTGATTGATGGTCGTACGGGTGATCCATTTGAGCGTCCAGTCACTGTGGGTTATATGCACGTATTGAAATTGCATCACTTGGTTGATGACAAGATGCATGCACGTTCTACAGGTCCTTACAGTTTGGTTACGCAACAACCATTGGGCGGTAAAGCTCAATTTGGTGGTCAGCGCTTTGGTGAGATGGAAGTTTGGGCATTGGAGGCTTATGGCGCTTCATACACCTTACAAGAAATGCTCACAGTGAAGTCTGATGACGTTTCTGGCCGTACCAAGGTTTATGAAAATATCGTGAAGGGCGAACATAAGATTGATGCTGGCATGCCAGAGTCATTCAACGTGTTGGTGAAAGAAATTCGCTCACTCGCTATCGATATCGACCTTGATCGTAACTAACTGTATAGGCATTCGCTCAAGCGAAACTAAGGAGATTAAATGAAAGCTCTATTAGACTTATTTAAGCAAGTCACTCAAGAAGAAGAATTTGACGCGATTAAGATCGCGCTCGCTTCTCCTGAGAAAATTCGCTCATGGTCCTATGGTGAAGTTAAAAAGCCAGAAACCATTAACTACCGAACATTCAAGCCTGAACGTGATGGCTTGTTCTGCGCAAAAATCTTTGGCCCTATCAAAGATTACGAGTGCTTGTGCGGTAAATACAAACGCTTAAAACACCGTGGTGTGATTTGTGAAAAATGTGGTGTTGAAGTCACATTGTCAAAAGTACGTCGTGAACGCATGGCGCACATTGAATTGGCTAGCCCAGTTGCACATATCTGGTTCTTAAAGAGCTTACCAAGCCGTTTAGGCATGGTGCTTGATATCGCATTGCGTGATATAGAACGTGTGCTTTATTTCGAAGCGTATATTGTGATTGAGCCAGGCATGACACCACTTACACGTGGACAATTGCTCACAGAAGATGACTACCTCGCTAAAGTAGAAGAGTACGGTGATGAATTCAATGCCGTGATGGGTGCTGAAGCGGTGCGTGAATTGTTACGCACAATGGATGTGCACAATGAAATCGAAACCTTGCGTCAAGATTTGGGTGCAACCGGTTCTGAAGCGAAAATCAAGAAAATCGCAAAACGCTTGAAAGTGCTCGAAGCATTCCAAAAATCTGGCATTAAGCCAGAGTGGATGATTCTTGAAGTATTGCCAGTGTTGCCACCAGAGCTACGTCCATTGGTGCCATTGGATGGTGGCCGTTTCGCTACTTCAGATTTGAACGATTTATATCGTCGCGTGATTAACCGTAACAACCGTCTAAAACGCTTGTTAGAGTTAAAAGCACCAGAAATTATCGTACGTAACGAAAAACGTATGTTGCAAGAAGCAGTGGATTCACTATTAGACAATGGTCGTCGCGGTAAAGTGATGACTGGCGCTAACAAGCGTCCATTGAAATCACTTGCTGACATGATCAAGGGTAAAGGCGGTCGTTTCCGTCAAAACTTACTTGGTAAGCGCGTGGATTACTCTGGTCGTTCAGTGATTGTGGTTGGTCCACAATTGAAACTGCACCAATGCGGTCTGCCTAAGAAAATGGCGCTTGAGTTATTCAAGCCATTCATTTTCCATAAGCTAGAAGTGTTGGGCTTGGCGACAACGATTAAAGCTGCGAAGAAAAAAGTTGAAGAGGAAGGTCCAGAAGTATGGGATATCCTAGAAGATGTTATTCGCGAGCATCCAGTATTACTAAACCGTGCACCTACATTGCACCGCTTGGGTATTCAAGCGTTTGAACCAGTATTGATCGAAGGTAAGGCAATTCAATTGCACCCATTGGTTTGTGCTGCGTTTAACGCCGACTTTGACGGTGACCAAATGGCGGTTCACGTACCATTGAGCTTGGAAGCGCAAATGGAAGCGCGCACATTGATGCTTGCTTCAAACAACGTGCTTTCTCCAGCAAACGGCGAACCAATTATTGTGCCTTCACAAGATATCGTGTTGGGTCTTTACTACATGACGCGCGAAAAAGTTGCGGCACGTGGTGAGGGCATGCGCTTTTCTAACGTTGCTGAAGTTCAACGTGTTTATGACAGCGGTCAAATCGACTTGCACGCAAAAATCACAGTACGTATTAAAGAATACGACCTTGATTTAGACGGTACAAAACACGAGAAAATCAATCGTTACGAAACAACAGTGGGTCGTGCATTGTTATCAGAAATCATGCCAGCTGGCCTGCCATTTAGCTTGATCGACAAAGCGTTGAAGAAAAAAGAAATCTCACGCTTAATTAACTCTGGCTTCCGTAAGGTTGGTATTCGTGAAACAGTTATTTTGGCTGATAAGCTCATGGGCATGGGTTACACCTATGCAACACGTGCTGGTATTTCTATCAGCATTAACGACATGTTGGTTCCACCAGAAAAAGGTCAATTAATTGCCTCAGCGGAAGCTGAAGTGAAAGAAATTGAAGATCAGTACGTTTCTGGTTTGGTGACGCAAGGTGAGCGCTATAACAAGGTTGTGGATATCTGGGGGCGTGCTGGCGATAAAGTCGCTGACGCTATGATGAAACAATTGAAAGAAGAAAATGTGCTTGATGCTACAGGTAATGTGGCTAAAGACAAGGATGGTAAAGCATTACGCCAAGAATCATTCAACGCGATTTACATGATGGCTGACTCTGGTGCCCGCGGTTCTGCAGCTCAGGTTAGACAGCTTGCTGGTATGCGTGGTTTGATGGCGAAACCAGACGGTTCGATTATTGAAACACCAATTATTGCGAACTTCCGTGATGGTTTGAACGTGTTGCAGTACTTTATTTCAACCCACGGTGCTCGTAAAGGTCTTGCCGATACAGCGTTGAAAACAGCGAACTCAGGTTACTTGACACGTCGTTTGGTTGACGTGACACAAGACTTGGTAGTAACTGAGCATGACTGCGGCACTAGCGATGGTTTGGTCACAAAAGCACTTGTTAAAGGCGGTGAAGTAGTTGAGCCATTGCATGACCGTATCTTAGGTCGTACAACAGCGCTTGATGTTATCAACCCTGAAAATCAAGAAGTAGTTTACCCAGCTGGCACATTGCTAACTGAAGATGAAGTTGAGCACATCGATGCTTTAGGGGTTGATGAAGTGAAAGTGCGTACAGCGCTCACTTGCGAAACTCGCTATGGTATTTGTGCAAAATGTTACGGCCGTGACTTAGGTCGCGGTAAGTTGATTAACATGGGTGAAGCTGTTGGTGTGATTGCTGCGCAATCAATTGGTGAGCCAGGTACTCAGTTGACTATGCGTACATTCCACATTGGTGGCGCTGTATCTCGTGCTGCCTCTGTGAGCCAAGTTGAAAGTAAATCAAACGGTATTATTCGCTTTAGCTCAACGATGCGTTATGTCACCAACGCACGTAATGAACAAGTCGTCATTTCACGTAACGGTGAAGCGATTATTCAAGATGATAACGGTCGTGAGCGTGAGCGTCATAAAGTGCCATACGGTGCAACACTTGTGATTACTGACGGCAAGCCAATTAAGGCTGGCCAAGCAATTGCAACATGGGATCCGCATACTCGTCCGATTATTACTGAGTATGCAGGCCGAATTAAGTTTGAAAACGTTGAAGAAGGTATTACCGTTGCTAAACAAATCGATGAAGTAACAGGTTTGTCTTCATTAGTGGTAATTGATCCAAAACAACGTGCTGGTCAAACTAAAGGCTTACGTCCACAAGTTAAATTGTTGGATGCAAATGGAAATGAAGTGAAGATTGCTGGTGGTGACGTTTCAGTCAATATTACATTCCAATTAGGCTGCATTATTACTGTCAAAGATGGCCAAGAAGTTGGCGTGGGTGAAGTGCTAGCACGTATCCCACAAGAGTCATCTAAAACCCGTGATATTACAGGGGGCTTGCCACGCGTAGCTGAATTGTTTGAAGCACGTTCACCAAAAGATGCAGGCTTGCTTGCAGAAGTGACTGGTACTGTTTCATTCGGTAAAGATACTAAGGGTAAACAACGTCTAGTATTCACTGATTTAGACGGTGTTACTCATGAATACTTGATCCCTAAAGATAAACACGTGACTGCGCATGATGGTCAAGTCGTGACTAAGGGTGAAAGCATTGTTGACGGTCCAGCAGATCCTCAAGATATCTTGAGATTGCAAGGTCGTGAAGCGCTTGCACGTTACATCATTGACGAAGTGCAAGACGTTTATCGTTTGCAAGGCGTTAAGATTAACGACAAGCACATCGAAGTAATTGTCCGTCAAATGTTGCGCCGTGTTCGCATCTCAGATGCTGGCGACACAACATTCATCATGGGCGAGCAAGTTGAACGCGCAGATGTACTGTCTGAAAATGAAAGAGTTGTTGCGCTTGATAAACGCCCAGCAGCATACGAATATGTATTGCTGGGTATTACAAAAGCGTCATTGTCTACTGACTCGTTCATCTCAGCGGCGTCGTTCCAAGAAACAACACGCGTTCTAACGGAAGCTGCAATCTTGGGCAAACGTGATGAATTACGCGGTTTGAAAGAAAACGTTATTGTGGGTCGTTTGATTCCTGCTGGTACTGGTCTTGCCTATCATGAAACGCGTAAGCGTAAAGCGAGCGGTATAGATGCAGCATCTGCAGTAATAGAAGAGGCGGAAATTACAGAGTCAGTTGTGTCGGAAGTGCCTGTATCAGAAACAGGAAGTACCGAGATTGCTTGACATTGTATTGAACGCTAAATAGAATGCTAGGTTTTTCGGGATGGCGAACTTCGTCATCCCGTAATTTTTACAGGATTAAAGGTTATGCCAACCATCAATCAGTTAGTGCGCAAGCCGCGCCAAAAAGTGGTCACCAAGAGCAAAGTGCCAGCCTTAGAAAGCTGTCCACAAAAGCGTGGTGTCTGTACACGTGTTTACACAACAACGCCTAAAAAGCCAAACTCAGCTTTGCGCAAAGTCGCAAAAGTACGTTTGACTAACGGCTACGAAGTCATTAGCTACATCGGCGGTGAAGGCCATAACTTGCAAGAGCATAGCGTGGTTCTACTTCGTGGTGGTCGTGTAAAGGACTTACCAGGTGTGCGTTACCATATGGTGCGCGGTAGCTTGGATACTGCGGGTGTTAAAGACCGTAAACAGTCACGTTCTAAATACGGTGCTAAACGCCCTAAAGCGGCTTAATCATTGGCTTAGCCGCTTAAACTAAGGAATAGAGAAAAATGCCTAGACGTAGAGAAGTCCCTAAACGCAACATCTTGCCTGATCCAAAATTTGGTAGCCAAGAAGTTTCTAAATTCGTAAACGTATTGATGACTGGTGGTAAAAAATCAGTTGCTGAGCGTATTTTGTACGGTGCATTTGACCAAGTTACTCAAAAGAGTGGCAAGGATGCATTGGAAGTGTTCACGCTAGCAATTAACAATTTGCGCCCTATCGTTGAAGTTAAGAGCCGCCGTGTTGGTGGTGCTAACTATCAAGTGCCAGTTGAGGTTCGTCCAAATCGCCGTAGCGCTTTGGCAATGCGTTGGTTGCGTGATGCTGCGCGTAAGCGTGGTGAAAAATCAATGGGGTTGCGTTTAGCGGCCGAAGTGGTTGAGGCTTCTGAAGGTCGCGGTTCTGCAATGAAGAAACGTGAAGAAGTTCACCGTATGGCTGAAGCTAACAAAGCATTCTCACATTTCCGCTTCTAATCAACAGATATAAAGAAAAAAGGTAATCGCTGTGGCTCGTAAAACCCCTATTGAACGCTACCGTAACATTGGTATTAGTGCGCACATTGACGCTGGT
>Ga0114958_10003827_pt1 | contig 10632 bp, 11 predicted proteins | sample C_130208_EF_Meta_FD_89577 | JGI IMG/M metagenome (GOLD analysis project Ga0114958, IMG submission 89577) | Freshwater microbial communities from Lake Croche, Canada to study carbon cycling - C_130208_EF_MetaG | ecosystem: Environmental > Aquatic > Freshwater > Lake | place: Lake Croche, Canada... | reverse complement strand
GCCCCGAGATGAGCGGCCCCCTTCGATTGATCCGAGAGATGATGTGGAGGTAGGCGTTTCTGAAGCACGAATCCGGCTGAAGCAGCGCCAAAGATTAGCGCGAATGTTAGGGCGGCTGATTCGAGCGAGTTCATAATTTGAGAATAGGATCACAGTTGCCCGCTGGCGTAGGCAAGTGTGGCAAGGCTTGCGGCGATTGATTGGTCGCACTCCGCCTTAGTTGCCATGGCTTGAGCCAGAGAGGCGCGGGCGTTCAGGAGATCCTGAATCTGTGTCCGCCCAAGGTTAAAACTTGCCAATAACGCTTCGTATGATGATTGGCTGGCCTTGAGAAGATCATCTGCGGACTGTTTGCGCTGTAATGAGGTCTTGGCGGTTGTGTAGGAGCGCCAGACGGTAGCCACGGCTTCCTCGCGGGCAAGGAGCACGGCATCATTCGCCTCTCTCAAGGATGAGGTCGCTTGCTTGACCTTGTTCCTGTCGAGTCCCCCATCGAAGAAGGGCCATTCCACGTTCACCGATCCGCCATAGTTCTGGAAACTGAGGCCGACGTTATGGATTGCGGACCCGTTGATCGTTGTACTGAACTCCTGATAACTCTGAATTGCCTTGATGGAAAATTGAGGAAGTGTGCCGGCCTTGGTGGCCCGAAGGGATTGCTCGGCAGCTTGAGCCTGGGCGACTTTGGCCAACAGGTCGGGCTTTTGCTTCATGGCGGATTGTACGAACTGATCGAGTGGCGCCTGAAGGCGGCTGTCCAGACGTGAAAAATCGTATGGGGCAATTTTGAGCCCACATTCCGGTTCCGCACCGATCACTTGGATCAGGTTAAGGCGGGCAACCTCCCAATTTGAACGCGCATTGACGAGATCGAATTCCGATTGGGCTTGGGCCTGCTTGGCTTGAAGGAGAACGGGCTCTGTAAGAAGTCCTTGATCGTACTTGGCCTGGGTCGAAGCCAAGACATCATCCGCTGATTTGGCGGAGATCTCGGCCGTCTCAATGAGACGCCGGTCGGTCTCCAGTGTGTAATAGGCTTGGGTTACCTGGAAGGTGATCTGTTGGTGGGTCGCATTAAAGGAGAGATTCGCAGCGGCCTGCGTGCGCTTTGCAGCCTTGGTGTTGGCGATCCGCTGGCCGAAGTCAAAGAGCGTGTAGCGGAGGTTCACCCCAGCGCTCAAGTTGCTGTAGTTGCCGCTGGCCTTGTCGTTAAAGTTGACAGGCACGACGATACCCGACTGGCTTTTTGCCCCGGTCAGGTCTTGGCTCCAATATCCACCTCCGTAACTGCTAGCCACCGTCAGGGTTGGATAAAACTGGGCCTCACTCAATCCTGTCGACGCTGCTGCTTGCACCGCCATTTCCCAAGAAATTCTTGTGGTCGGGTTGTGTCGTTGTGCCAGATCGACAAGTTCCGGAAGCGTGTAGCTCTTCTTGGAATCGACAAAGCTGTAATCATGCAACTTTGCCATGAGCTCCATCTGGCGTGTCATCTCCGCTGATGAGGAAACAGCAGTTTGTTTGTCCTTGGAGGATGGAATGGAAACGGATTCCGAGGGGTCCTGCGACCGGGCGTACGCGGTCACAGGGAGAGCCATCCAGAACATGGCTGTCGCCAATGATAAGGAGGGCATGAATTGATTCATCGAGGGTCAACTACAGAGGATTTAGAGGTTCTGTCGAGCCCCCTTTTACCTTGCTACCCGCTCGTTACCCCTCCTAGCTTGCATGGTTCACGGGTCATTATCATCTCCCGGAGAATGCTACTTTCATGTCCATCGAGATCAACAAATCGGCTGAATCGCGTTAGGCGAAAACTCTCTTAGTGAAACGGGTCTCATTACTGGTGGTTTTAGGCGGACTTCTTTTCTTACCGGGGTGTTCCTGCATTCAGGAGATCGGCGGGGCTTATTTTCCTGCCTGGCTTCTTTCGATCCTGATCGGCTGGGTTCTTACGGCGATCGTGCGGTTTATTTTCGTCAAGATTGGAATCGACGGTTGGCTCAAGCCCCGATCGATAGGCTATCCGGCCCTGGGGGTTTTCTTCACCCTGCTGATTTACCTCCTCTTTTTCACCCACTGATCGCCATGACCACCGAAGAGCATAACAACCCCACAGGTTTGGCCGTAAACTCAACCGATAGCCACTCCGCCAAGGCCCGACTCGGTGCCCTGATCGGCTGGAGCTTCGTGATCCTGGCGATCATTGCCTCGGTCATCACCTACGCATGGAACTCCCGAAATCCCCGCTGCAACAACGGGGTGCTCATGGCTGACATGATCGGGATTGCACCCCGGGTCTCCGGTCCGATCAAGGAACTGCCAATCAAGGACAACCAACTCGTTCATCGCGGCGATCTGCTTTTTGAGATCAATCCTGCCCCCTATGAAATCGCCGTGCAGTCTGCGAAAGCGAACCTAGCCATGGCCGAGGGTGCCCTGACCAATGCCGGTCTTCAGATTGCCGCGCAGGCGGAACAGGTCAATGCGGCCCAGGCATCCCTGAATCAAGCCCAGGCAAAACTAGCGACGGCCAAGGACAACTACGACCGGATTGCCCCGTTGCTCGCGAAGCACTATGCCAGTGCCCAGGATGTATCCGATGCGAAGAACTCGATGCAGTCTGCCCAGGCCGGAGTAGCTGCCTCACAAGCGCAGGTGCTCGCCGCCCAGTCTTCGGTCCTCAGTATCGCCGAGGCGCAGGCCAAGAGGGATGCCGCCGCGGCCTCTCTCGCACAGGCCGACCTGAATCTGAAGTATTGCACCGTCAAGGCTCCATTCGATGCCTTGGTTTCAGGGATGACAATTTCACGGGGGGCCTTTGCAGCGGAGGGGCAGCAGGTATTCACCCTCATCGACATCCATTCCTGGTGGGTCTGCGAGCCGTACCGGGAAGGCCAGATCCAGAAGATGAAGGCGGGCGATCCCGCCGTGGTTGAACTCAAGACCGCCTCCGGGAAATTCTTCAATGGGACGGTGGAGAGCATCGGCTGGGGAGCGACACCCCAAGCACTGCAGAAGAGCATCCTTCCGGTCATCCCCCAGGCGCTGGATTGGGTCCAGTTGGAACAGCGCTTCCCTGTCAGGATCAAACTTGCCGATGACGTCCCGCCGCAAATCCTTCGCGTCGGGACCACGGCGACTGCGACTGTCCACACGGGTCGTTGAGTCCTATGGGATCATCATATGGCATGATGCCCCAACCAGGGACGGTGGGCTTCACCCTCGCCGGTTTTTTCCGGCAAGTTCTGGAGGAGCTAAGGCCTTTACCCGATCGGTTCGGCGGGACGTTGAGAATGGTCACCGCCTGCCTTCTGGTCTGGATCGTTGTCCTGACATTCCGCAATCCCATGGCGGATCTGGGCGTTCTCATGGTCTTCATCTTTCTCCAGAAGAATAAAATGATGACCCGTTTTGTCGCTGTCCTTGTGATTGTTGCCCTGGTCATTTCGTCCCTCTGGATTTTAGGGATCGCCTACCTCTCGTGGAATATCAACTGGCTCAGGGTTCTCCTCTGGGGGGGCATGTTCTGGATCAACTATTATTGCATGAGCAGGTTCCCGAAAGTGAACGTCGTCTTCATGCTGCCGATCAGTTTCGCGTCGGTTTTCTGTTTTAGCTTCGATCAGGATCCCAATCCCAATTATCTCATCAGCCAACTGGGATGGGTCTGGTGCGCCATAGGACTAACCATCATGGGGTCATTCTTAGTCGAGTATTTTTTCGGTGCACCCAGCGCTCTGGATCTGCTCAGGGCGGAAGTGCGCAGGGGTATGCACCGCATCGAGATTCATTGCCTGAAGAGAGCCGGCGGACATCTCTCCCCGCTTGAGCTTGGGGTGAACACGGGTGTTGCTCTGGACCAGGCCAAAATGATCCAGAAGTTCGGAGGCCTGACCCCGTTGCAGAGGGAAAATTGCACCCGGATCGTCCTAGCACTCGGAGAGATAGACCGGGTTGCCTTCGAGGGGGATCTCTCCGTTCCGCCGAGTGACTCCGATCGGAATGATTGGCATCACGTTGCAAGGTACCTGGATCGACTCAGGAAGCGTCTTTTGCAAGGGGAGGAGTGGCATTGCGCGCAAATTGCGGATTGTGAAGTTTCCGATACCCATTCCTTTAGTAATGTGCGACTGGCCGAAGCCATGCAGGAGTTACTAGATGCCGAGGCCTGCCTTGACACCAAGGGGGATAGGCGCGGGTTGTCCTCAAAAAAAACCACAGAGGAAATCCCCGTGGTCGAAAGAAAAGATTTCACCGACACGGAATTCGCCACCAGGGCGACGGTGGCGACCATGGCCTGCTACATGTTTGCCAGTATGACCGACTGGAGCGGAATTCATACCTGCATGATCACCTGCGCCGTCTCCGCCATGAATAATGTCGACTCACAGGTCTTCAAGCAGCGACTTCGCATCATCGGCGCCTCGATCGGAGGGCTGATGGGATTCCTTGCCATGTTCCTGATCCCCCACATGGACAATCTCATGGGAGTTCTGCTCATTATGGCTCTCGGAACCGGGATCAGCGCCTGGGTGTGCATGGGGCGGGTGAAGTATTCCTACATTGGCGTGCAGATGGGGTTGGCCTTCGTGATGCTTGTTGCCCATGACCCCCACGCCACCACCGAGTTCACCGTGATCCGGGATCGTCTTGTCGGGATTCTAGTGGGCCTTTTCGCCATGCGCTACGCCTTCATCTGGTGGACGCCGAAATACATCCGGGGAGAGGAACCCATGGTCCCTACGCCTCGTCTTATTCCCATCTGAGTTCAGTGCTTCCCTCTTGCCTTGGATAGGGGGGTCATTAATCTTTTTTTATGCGCGTAGGACTTGCAACCGATCACGGTGGATTTGAGCTCAAGGAGGAACTGGTGACTCAACTCAAGGCCGCCGGTCATGAGGTCGTTGATTTTGGGGCCCACGAATTGAATCCGGGCGATGACTATCCCGACTATGTTACTCCCTTGGCCCTCGCCGTGGTCGCCGGGGAGGTTGAGAGAGGTATTGCAATCTGCGGAAGCGGCGTCGGTGCCTCTGTTTGCGCCAACAAAACCGAAGGCGTGCGCGCCTGCTTGATCCACGATCATTTCTCCGCGAAGCAGGGTGTCGAGGATGATCACATGAATATCCTCTGCATGGGAGGGCGCACTGTCGGTCCCTGTGTGGCATGGGATCTGGTGGAGACATTCCTGAATGCCGAATACAGTAAGGAGGCGCGCCATTTGCGAAGGTTGGGCAAGGTGGCTCTTCTGGATTCTAGGGAAAACTGATGTTTCAAATGGTTCCCCGGAGCCACCATGATCAACCATTACAATGACCTTGCCGCAAACGAGCGGACTTACCTCTCTTGGTTGAGGACTGCGCTGGCGCTAATCGCCTTTGGCTTCCTCTTGGAAAAATTTCACCTGTTCATGATGACAGTCGAAATGTCTTTTGGGGCGAAGGACCCCTCAACAATCGGTCCCTTGGAGCACAAGGGTGGCATTGCGTTGGTTGCCATTGGACTGATCACGATCGTGATGGCCTCGGTACGGTTTTTCCGAACAGCAAGGTTATTGCAAAGCGATGCTCAGGAGGAATACCGCACCCGGGGCATTCTCGTGCTGGCTGTGGTTTTCATCCTGATTGCCATCTTTGCACTGCTCCTCGCGTTGAGGATGTTATCCTGACGGGGATGTTGTCTTTTGGGTTTTTCTCCACTCCGAGTCAGAGACGACGGGGCGGAAGCCAAGGTTGATGAGTCCTGTATCGGGTGCCGTTTTCATGCGGGCCGCCGGACGGTAGCTTGCGCAGTAATCGGCATTGCAGAGGAACGATCCTCCACGGTTGACGCGTTTTGGCATGGAGGGTTCGTCGGGATCGTGGCTGTCTGCCGGGCCCTGAGGATTGACCGCTGGTTGGTTTGCCTTGGCAAGGACGCTATAGGTGTCATCCCGATACCAGTCCGAGCACCATTCCCAGACGTTGCCGATCATATTATAGAGCCCGTAACCGTTCGGTTTGAACGAGCGCACAGGGCAACTCAGGAGATAGCCATCAAGAGGTTTCTCTTCGTAGGGGAACTGACCCTGCCAGAGATTTGCCGGATGGAATGTATCTGAGGGGGGGGCTTCGCCCCAAATAAAGCGTCTTGGGGGGCCTCCGCCAAGGCAGGCGTATTCCCACTCTGCTTCCGTGGGGAGGCGTTTTCCAGCCCACTTGCAGTAGGCTACTGCATCGTCCCAGGAGACATGAACCACGGGAAGATCATCGTCTTTCTGGCTCAGGCTACTGTGAGGCCCCGTGGGATGGCGCCAGTCGGCACCTTGGATCCATTGCCACCATTGTGTTGGATCGTTCAATGGGACTTTTCCAGGCGTGGGGGTGAAGACAAGAGATCCGGGTACGAGCACATCCTCGGGAGGCTTCGGGGTGCCGGGCGGCAGGGTCTTTTTCATCTCTTCCCAGTCCGGTTTTTTTTCGGCAGTGGTGACATAGCCGGTTGCTTCCACGAATTTTCTGAAGTCGGCGTTGCACAACTCCGTCTCGTTCATCCAGAAACCATCCACCTTGACTTGATGCACTGGGAACTCGTCAGCCCTTGCCTCCGGTCCCATGCCTCCCATCGCAAACTCTCCTGAGGGAATCCATACCATGCCGGGGGGCCAGGGTTTGGGAGGCCATGTCGAGGTATCCGCTCCCTTAGGCAAAAACTTTGCGACCTGATTTCCGGCATCATTGGCCTTCTTGGAAACTGCTTTTTCTAACTGTGACTTTTTGGGTTCGATCAACCCCGAAACCCGAGAGGTGGGGGTATGGCAAACATTCGTTTCTGCATCCCCCTTTCCAAGGGCTACGGAAGTGATCGCCAAAATAAAAAAAAAGGATGTCATTATTTATGAGAACTCAATTTTAGACCGAAAAGATCATGAAGTCGATGGAGCGTCTTGCCACGGTTGCCTCAACGATCAGAGTATGGCATCGTTTGAGTCATGAATCTGGCCCGTGGTTTCAGCCGCCCAGTCCGTTCTGGCAGAATGACTCGGCTTCCTCTTTAATCCGTCTTCCGCACGATAAGCCCCACGGGCCCTTTGCGGTAACAAAAAACACCCATGAGTTCCGACCGAGTCCTGATTTTTGACACGACACTGCGTGACGGTGAGCAGTGTCCGGGGGCTTCTATGAATCTCCGTGAAAAGTTGGAGATAGCCCGCCAACTTGCGCGCCTGAAGGTTGACATCATCGAGGCGGGCTTTCCCATCATCAGTGATGGTGATTTCGAGGCTGTGCATGCGATTGCCGGTGAGATTGAGGGACCCGTGATCTGCGGTCTTGCGCGCTGTGTGCCGAAGGATATCGAGGCCGCCGGTCGTGCACTGCTCCCCGCAGGTGACCGAGCCCGTATTCATGTATTCCTCGCGACCTCCAAGATCCACCGCGAGCACAAGCTAAAGAAAGCTAACGAGGAAATCCTCCGTCTGGCCGCCGAGGGTGTGCGTCAGGCCAAGTCCATGACGGTCGACGTCGAGTTCTCGCCCGAGGATGCCTCGCGCACCGAACCGGAGTTTCTGGCCGAGGTCGTTCAGGCGGCAATCGAGGCGGGGGCGACCACCGTGAACATTCCCGACACGGTCGGTTATGCCATGCCCGGACAATACGCCGATCTGATCACCTATCTGCGCAAGCATGTACGCGACATCAATAAGGCGGTCATCAGCGTCCACTGCCACGACGATCTTGGCATGGCAGTCGCCAACTCCCTCGCTGCCGTCCAATCGGGAGCCCGTCAGGTTGAGGGAACTTTCAATGGCATCGGCGAGCGTGCCGGGAATGCCGCCCTCGAGGAGGTTGTCATGGCGATCAAGACCCGACCCGATGTCTATGCCGGACTCTCCACGGGTATCGCCACCAAGGAGATCCTGAAGACTTCCCGCCTGATCAGCCGACTAAGCGGCCTGCAGGTTGCTCGCAGCAAGGCTATCATTGGAGAGAATGCTTTTGCCCACGGGTCGGGCATCCATCAGGACGGCATTCTCAAGATGCGCGAGACCTACGAAATCATGGATCCCAGAGATGTGGGGTGGGGTGGTACCGACTTGCCGCTCACCAAGCACAGCGGACGTCATGCCATGGTGGCCCGTCTTGAGCAACTCGGCCTCTGCCTCACCGAGGCCGAAATTGCCCCGATTTTCACGCGATTCAAGGAACTCGGGGACAAGAAGAAGTTCGTTTACGACGACGATCTGATCGCACTCGCCGGTGATGCAGTTGCCGGTGAGACCGGTGCCTATGCGCTCGAATCCCTCTATGTTGTCTGCGGCGGAAGCACAGTCCCGACCGCCACCGTCAAACTTCGCCATGGTGCGGAGATCCTCCAGGCAGAGAGTCCTGGCAACGGTGCCGTTGATGCCGCGATGAAGGCGATTGATAAACTCGTCGGCAAGAGCGGTCACCTGGCCGTCTATCTCGTTGAGGCTGTTACGGAGGGGCAGGACGCGCTCGGCGAGGTGACCCTCAAGGTCGACTTCGGCGATGGTCGACTGATTACCGGCAAGGGGGCCTCCACCGATGTGATCGAGGCCTCGGCCCGCGCCTATGTGAACGCCATTAACCGCGTGCTGGTCATGCAGCAGACTGCCTCCGGCGTCGAAATGCCCCGTGTCTGAATGCCAAGAACTGAGCAAGAATCTTAAAAAGACATCATCCTAAACCCCATTCTCGATAATCCACCATCCATCATCCCATGAACAAAACACTCCTCATCATCCTCGGCGTTCTCGTTCTTATCATTCTTGCCGCTGTCGGCAGTTACAACGGCCTGATCGGAAGTTCCCAAGCCGTCGATGCCTCTTGGGCACAGGTCCAGAATGTCTATCAGCGCCGTGCAGACCTGATCCCGAACCTCGTGCAGACCGTGCAGGGCGCTGCGAACTTCGAGAAGTCGACGATCGTTCAGGTGACCGAGGCCCGTGCATCTGTCGGCAAGGTTAACATCAACCAGAACCAGGCGCCCGCCGATGCAGCCCAACTCGCCCAGTACCAGCAGGCGCAGGGGCAACTCGGAACTGCTCTCTCCCGACTTCTGGTTGTGGCCGAGAACTATCCTGACCTGAAAGCCACTGCGAATTTCCGGGACCTGCAGGCACAGCTTGAGGGAACCGAGAACCGAATCACCGTGGAGCGCGGCCGCTTCAATGCCGCCGTGCAGGCCTACAATACCAAGATCAAGAGTCTGCCTACCGTCTTTTTTGCGGGATTCCTCGGGTTCCAGCAGAAGCCTTACTTTCAGTCCACAGCAGGTTCGGAGACCGCACCCGCTGTGAAGTTTGACTTCGGTGCTGCACCAACCCCTGCCAAGTAACCTGCTGGGAGATCCCTCCCCATGATCCGCCGCCTTCTCGCCGCTTTCCTCCTTTTTGGAAGTTGTGCGGGAGGCTTGTTTGGCGGCGAGAGTCTTCCTCCCGCCCCATCACAATATGTGACGGATGAGTCCGGGGTCATTCCCGGTGCCCTCATTGCGCAACTCAACCAGCGACTAGCGGGGTTTGAGAAACAGACTTCAAATCAGTTTGTCGTGGTGGTCTATCCCAAGCTCCCCGAGGGATCCTCGATCGACGATTACACCCAGCGCCTTTACTCTGCTTGGAAAATCGGCACAAAAAAGAACTCAAATGGAGTTTTGATGCTGGTTTTCCTGCAGGATCGGAAAGTGAGGATCCAGCCGGGCTACGGATTGGAGGGGGCTCTTCCGGATGCCCTCTGCAGTAGGATTATCCGCGAGACCATGGCCCCGGCCTTTCGCTCCGGAAATTATGGAGGTGGTATTGCCTCGGGGATCACGGCAGTCATGCAGGCGACCAAGGGGGAATACAAGGGATCTGGCGCTAAGAATGCCAAACAGACCACTCTCAAGGATTTTCTCTTTTCCCCGCTCGGGTTTTTCCTCTTCGTTCTCGTTATCTTGATCATTGCCGGTCGCAACAGGAGGGATATCGGCCCCGGTGGCGGCATTGGTCCGGGCACGGCTGCCGCGACCGGATTCTTCCTTGGTAGCGCCGGAGGATGGGGAGGAGGATCCGGGGGTGGGGACTCTGGCGGATTTTCGGGAGGTGGTGGTGAGAGTGGGGGTGGTGGTTCAAGCGGAGACTGGTAAGTTCATGAGAACAAAAGCATTTCTCAAAACAAAGAAGTGGGAGGAGTACCGGCATCTGATCGGGGGCATCATCCTGCTCACGTTGATTTTTCTCGGCTACGCCATCCCCACCGTCATCACGCTCTCGATGATGCTCTTCGTCTCCTGGATGGCGATCATCTCCTTCACCGGTTTCCGTACCGCGCTGATCGTATCGGGCGGAAGTTTCCTGATCCGCATTGCCCTCTTTGCTTTGGAGGACGGAAAAATGATCGGTGGAGTTTCCACAGGGTGGATGGAGTCGCTGGAAGTGTCTCTCGAGAACTGCGTCCTGGTTTCGATGTCTTTCGGTGTCGTGATCTGGATCAGGAACATTCTCCACTCCAAGCAGGCCGGATTCGACGAGGTGCTGGGAGCCGTAAATCTCTACATCTGGATCGTGATCATCTACGCCTGCCTGTACTCGATCATCTCGCGGAGCGTTCCGGATTCCTTCCATCTGGACCAGCAACTGGTCAT
>Ga0114958_10003826_pt1 | contig 10632 bp, 9 predicted proteins | sample C_130208_EF_Meta_FD_89577 | JGI IMG/M metagenome (GOLD analysis project Ga0114958, IMG submission 89577) | Freshwater microbial communities from Lake Croche, Canada to study carbon cycling - C_130208_EF_MetaG | ecosystem: Environmental > Aquatic > Freshwater > Lake | place: Lake Croche, Canada... | reverse complement strand
ATGGGCAGGAAATAATTGGCACGAACGCGAAACTTTCGACATGTTTGGAATCATTTTCGATGGCCACCCAGGTCTGACTCGCATCCTGATGCCAGATGATTGGGATGGACATCCACAACGTAAAGATTATCCATTAGGTGGAATCGCAGTGGAGTACAAAGGTGCAACAACACCTGCTCCATCAGATCGCAGGAGCTACCGATGACAGCCACCTTCGATCCATACGCATCTTCACGCGAAACTACTGAAGGAACTGTCTTCTCAGTTACCGGTGGCGATTGGGATTCACTTGTTTCAGAAATCGGTGAATCAAAAGAAGAGCGCATCATCGTCAATATGGGACCACAACACCCATCAACTCACGGAGTACTTCGCTTAGTTCTCGAACTTGAAGGTGAAACTGTTACTGAAGTTCGTACCGGTATTGGTTACCTGCACACCGGAATCGAGAAGAACATCGAGTTCCGTAACTGGACCCAAGCAGTCACCTTCGTTACCCGTATGGATTACTTGGCACCAATTTTTAATGAGACCGCATACTGTCTTGCTGTAGAAAAGTTGCTCGGTATTACTCAAGATATTCCAGAGCGCGCATCTGTTATTCGTGTTCTGATGATGGAGCTCAATCGCATTTCCTCTCACATGGTCGCACTTGGCACTGGTGCACTCGAACTCGGCGCTATGGGCCCAATGTTCTTTGCCTTCCGCGATCGCGAAATTGTTCTTGATACCTTTGAAGAAATCACTGGCCTTCGCATGAATATGGCCTATGTGCGCCCAGGTGGAGTTTCCCAAGATCTTCCTGCAGGCATGACAGTCAAACTCCGTGAAGTAGTTAAAACACTTCGTAAAAACTTTGAAGATAATGCAAAACTTCTTATTGGTAACACCATCTGGATGAAGCGCACCGAGGGAATTGGTTATCTTGATTTAGCTGGGTGTACAACACTTGGCATAACAGGTCCAGTACTTCGTTCTACTGGACTTCCTTGGGATCTTCGCAAGATGCAGCCATATTGCGGATATGAAAATTATGAATTTGATGTCATCACTGCAGATACTGCAGATGTGTATGGAAGATTCTTAGTTCGTATGGCAGAGCTCGAGCAATCACTTCGTATCATCGAACAAGCTATCGACAAGCTCGATAAGTTAGAGGGACAACCTGTCATGGTTGCAGATAAGAAGATTGCATGGCCTGCGCAACTAGCACTGGGTGCAGACGGACTCGGAAACTCACTTGATCACATCCGCGAAATCATGGGCTCTTCAATGGAATCACTGATTCACCACTTTAAGTTAGTTACTGAAGGATTTAGAGTTCCAGCAGGTCAGGTCTATGCAGCAGTTGAATCACCTCGCGGAGAACTTGCAGCACATGTGGTCTCTGACGGTGGAACTCGTCCATTCCGCGTGCACTTCCGCGAACCATCATTTAATAATCTGCAATCAACTTCAGCAATGAGCGAAGGAGGCATGGTCGCTGACATTATCGGCGCCGTCGCTTCTATCGATCCTGTTATGGGCGGAGTTGATCGCTAATGACACTGAACAATGAGGTAATGCAGTCGATTATCAAGCGCTACCCGCGTAGTCGCTCTGCAATCATGCCGCTACTTCACTATGTGCAATCAGTTTCTGGTTATGTGACAAATGAAGGTATTGAAAAGATTTCAGAGATTCTAGATATTGAAACTGCAGAAGTTTCAGCTGTCGCAACGTTCTATACCCAATATAAGCGCAAGCCAGTAGGCGAGTACCACGTAGGCGTATGCACAAATACTCTGTGCGCAGTAATGGGCGGAGATGCAATCTTCTCTGCACTCAAAGATCATCTTGATATTGAAAATGATGGCGTTACTGCTGACGGAAAAGTTTCACTCGAACATATCGAGTGCAATGCAGCTTGTGATTATGCACCAGTGGTTATGGCCAACTGGGAGTTCTACGACAACCAGACCGTTGAATCTGCAAAAGCGCTTGTAGATGGTGCGCGTGCGGGAAATCCTCCAGCACCAACTCGCGGACCAAATCGTCTTGTTACATATAAGGAAGCATCAGCAGTACTTGCAGGACTTGATGATGGACTTGCACGTGAAGGACTTCAAGCAGGTGAACCAACACTTCTTGGCCTAAAACTTTCAAAGGAAGGTAAGTAATGTCAAAGTTAACGCCTGTCCTGTCAGCTCATTGGGATGAGAAAGATTCATTTACTATCGAGGCATACACACGCCATGGTGGTTACACGGCTTCGAAAAAAGCACTTGCCATGGATCCTGATGCGGTCATTCAACTTGTTAAAGATTCAGGTCTTCGCGGCCGCGGCGGCGCTGGATTCCCAACAGGAATGAAGTGGGGATTTATCCCACAAGGTGACGATAAAGATCATTACTTAGTAGTTAACGCAGATGAATCTGAACCAGGAACTTGTAAAGATACGCCGCTTCTTATGGCAAACCCACACGTTCTTATCGAAGGCTGCATCATTGCTTGCCACGCAATTCGCGCAAAGCACGCATTTATTTATATTCGCGGAGAAGTAACCCATGTTGTTCGTCGTGTGAACGCTGCAATTGTTGATGCTTATAAAGCCGGCCATCTCGGTAACGGAATTGATGTAACACTTCATATTGGTGCTGGTGCATATATTTGCGGTGAAGAGACCGCACTTCTTGATTCACTCGAAGGATTCCGCGGACAACCTCGTCTGCGTCCACCATTTCCAGCAATCGCAGGTTTATATGCACGCCCAACAGTCGTTAATAACGTTGAATCAATTTCATCGGTTCCTGCAATCATCAACAATGGGGCAGAGTGGTATCAATCAATGGGTACCGAGAAGTCAAAGGGTGCAACCCTTTACTCACTCTCCGGGCATGTAAATAACCCAGGACAATTTGAAGCACCTCTTGGAATTACTCTTCGCGAAATTCTTGAACTTGCTGGCGGAGTTCGCACCGGACACAGACTTAAGTTCTGGACACCAGGCGGATCATCAACACCACTCTTTACTGATGCTCATTTAGATACGCCACTAGATTATGAAGGCGTCGCTGCAGCGGGCTCGATGCTTGGAACAAAAGCGCTACAAATCTTTGATGAAACAACATGTGTTGTTCGCGCAGTACTCCGTTGGACTGAGTTCTATAAGCACGAATCATGCGGTAAGTGCACACCTTGTCGCGAAGGCACCTGGTGGCTTGTTCAGATCTTGCGCGACTTAGAAAATGGCACTGGTACTGAAGCAGACCTCGAGAAGTTACTCGATCTCTGCGACAACATCATGGGACGTTCTTTCTGCGCACTTGGTGATGGCGCTACTAGTCCAATTACTTCTTCTATTAAGTATTTCCGCGATGAGTACATTGCACACTTAACAAATGGAGCTTGCCCATTTGATCCAGTGAAATCCACCCTCTTCACAGGGGCGGTGAATTAATGACTACTACTCAAGATTCAGCAGTTGCAGTTGATCTCATCACTGTTGTCATTGATGGATTCGAAGTCAGCGTTCCCAAGGGAACTCTTATTATTCGCGCCGCAGAAAAATTAGGAATTCAGATTCCACGTTTCTGTGATCACCCACTGCTTGATCCAGTTGGCGCATGTCGCCAATGTCTGGTTGATGTCGAAATCAATGGCCGCGCATTTCCAAAGCCACAAGCTTCTTGCACAATCCCAGTAGAACCAAACATGATTGTGAAGACTCAACTGACATCACCTGTTGCAGATAAAGCGCAGAAAGGTGTGATGGAACTTTTGCTTGGCAACCACCCACTTGATTGTCCTGTCTGCGATAAAGGTGGCGAGTGCCCATTGCAGAATCAGGCGATGAGCAATGGACGCCCAGATGCACGCCTCGATGGATATAAGCGCACCTTTGAAAAGCCAATTAATATTTCATCTTCAGTATTACTCGATCGCGAACGTTGCGTTCTCTGTGCTCGGTGCACACGTTTCTCTGAGCAGATTGCATCTGATCCATTTATTACACTCAATGAACGTGGCGCTTTGCAACAAGTTGGAATCTATGAAAATGATCCATTTAAATCGTACTTCTCTGGTAACACAGTTCAGATTTGCCCAGTAGGTGCACTCACCGGTGCTTCATACCGATTCCGTGCCCGTCCATTTGATTTGGTTTCAACTCCATCTGCCTGCGAACACTGCGCATCAGGTTGCGATATGCGCACCGATGTTCGTCGCGGAAAAACACTTCGTCGTCTTGCAGGAGATGACGCTTCAGTAAATGAAGAGTGGAACTGCGATAAAGGCCGCTGGGCATTTAAATATGTCACAGCAGTTGACCGCTTAACTCACCCACTTGTTCGTAACTCAGAAGGTGAACTCGTTCAAGCGTCATGGCCAGAAGCACTTGCAGCAGCAGCTGCTGGTCTTAAGGGAAAGCGCGCTGCGGTCATTACTGGCGGTCGCGTGACAACTGAAGATGCCTACGGTTATTCAAAGTTTGCTCGCATTGCACTTGGTACAAACGATATCGATTACCGGGCACGTGTTACATCGGATGAAGAGCGTGAATTCTTGGCATCCCACGTAGTCGGATCCTCAGCGACATATCGTGATATTGATACTGCAGATCACGTTGCACTCATAGCTTTCGAGCCAGAAGAAGAGTCACCAATTGTCTTCTTACGTTTAAATAAAAACTTTAAGAAGCGCGGGCTCAAAGTTTCTGCAGTTGCCTCAAAGCAATCGATTGCGATGGATAAACTCAAAGCAGATTTCATCAAGGTTGCTCCAGGTTCAGAAGCTGCAGCAGTTGCTGCACTTTCACTCACACCTAAATCAATCATTCTTGTTGGCGAACGCGCATCTGAATCACAAGGATTGTTCTCAGCAGTTGCGGCCCTAGCTGTAAAGACTGGCGCCAAAATTGCTTATATTCCACGCCGTGCAGGAGAGCGAAGTGCACTTGAAGCAGGAGCACTGGGAAATCTTCTTCCAGGCGGCCGCCCAGTTGCTGATGCTGCAGCTCGTGTAGATATTGCAGCAGCATGGGGCGTTGATTCATTGCCAACTCAGGTGGGTCGCACAACATCTCAGATCATTGATGCACTTGGTGCCAAAGAACTAGATGCAGTTGTTGTCGGTGGCGTAGATGCTCGCGATTTGCAGGCAAGTGCAAAAACTCTTGATGCACTAAAGAAATCATTTGTTGTTTCACTTGAAATTGCACCTAGCTCAATTACTGCAGTTGCAGATGTGGTTCTGCCAGTTGCCGCAATTACCGAAAAGAGCGGAAGTTTCCTTAACTGGGAAGGCCGCGCACGAGCATTCGATGAAGCGGTTGAAGAGTCACAGAACCGCAGCGATGTTCGCATTCTTTCGATGATTGCTGATGCACTAGGTGAATCCATCATGCTCGGCACCGTTACTGCCGCTGCTCGCGAATTTAACCAACTTGGTAAGTGGGATGGAGCTCGTGTTCAACTCACACCAGTAGCAGCTGGAACTGCTCAATCAGTCAGTGGCAACGATGCGCTGCTAACTTCATGGCGCCGTCTACTCGATATGGGAACTTTGCAAAAGGGTGAAGATAATTTGGCAGGAACACGTCGCCCAACAGTTGCAGTAATTTCTCCAAAGCGCGCGCAAGCAATTGGTGTTGAAACAGGTGCGCAAGTTCGAGTTTCAAATGCACAAGGTTCAATCACAATTCCTGTTCTTGTTGAAGATATTCATGACGATGCAGTCTGGTTGCCACGTAATTCTTTTGCCTCACAAACACTTGTTTCCCTCGATGCAGTACATGGCGATGTAGTTACGGTGGTGAAGGCATGACAACTGCAGAACTTCTGGGTGCAGATCCTGGCTGGCTCATTGCCGTAAAAGGTTTACTTGTATTTATCATCTGTGTTATTTGCACACTGATGGCTGTCTGGGCCGAACGTCGCGTTCTTGCAAAGATGCAGTTACGAACAGGGCCTAACCGCGTAGGTAAATTTGGTCTTCTTCAATCGCTGGCTGATGGCGTCAAACTTGCCCTAAAGGAAGACATCATTCCGGCAGCTGCAGACAAGATTGTTTTCATTATTGCGCCAATTATTGCAACTTCGATGTGCTTTATGGCTTTTGCAGTTATCCCAATGACTGGGGTTGTAAATCTCTTCGGCCATAAGACTGCGCTGCAATTAACTGATCTTCCTGTCGGCGTTCTCTACATTTTGGCTGTGACATCTATTGGTGTTTACGGCGTTGTACTTGCTGGTTGGTCTTCAGGTTCTACCTACCCACTCCTTGGTGGATTGCGATCAAGTGCTCAAGTAATTTCTTACGAAGTTGCGATGGGACTCTCCCTTGTTGCAGTCTTCATCTACGCCGGTTCCATGTCGACTTCAGATATCGTCGCATCACAACATCAGCACATTTGGAATGCAGTAGTTCTCTTTCCATCATTTGTTATCTATGTGATCTCAATGGTTGGCGAAACTAACCGTGCGCCATTCGATTTAGCTGAAGCTGAAGGTGAACTCGTTGGTGGATTCCACACTGAATATTCATCACTCAAATTCGCACTCTTCTTCTTGGCTGAATATGTAAATATCATCGCAGTTTCAGCGCTGGCAACAACTCTCTTCTTAGGTGGATACCACGCACTTCCTGGCCTTGGATTTACTGAAACCTGGCTCGGTGGTTGGTTCACGCTGATCTGGTTCTTTATCAAAGTGATTGCCTTCTTCTTTATCTTCATGTGGCTTCGCGCGACGCTGCCTCGTCTTCGCTATGACCAATTTATGAAGTTCGGATGGAAAGTTTTAATTCCTTCCTCACTTCTCTGGATTTTAATTGTTGCAACTCTTCGAGTACTGCAGCAGCAAGGTGCACCGCGAACAACAGTCCTTGCCTTTGCGGCCGGGGTAGTAGTAATCGTGATGTCCATTAGTTCACTTATGGATCGCACAAAGCAGAAAGCACGACGTCCACTTCCAGATGGAGCAGCTCCTAACTTCCCAATCCCATCACTTCCAGATGCCAAATCCATCAATGTCTCAGGAGGCAAATAATGACTGACTTCATTGAGCCACATAAGAAATCTGAAATCGATATCAACGCTGTTTCATTTGATGAGGTTAAGCAGCCAGGTCCTGCAAGTTTTGTTGACCAAGCAAAGGGCTTCTGGGTCACTTTCTCAACGATGTTTAAGAAGAATCAAACAGTTCAATACCCAGATGTAAAAGCACCGACAGCGCCACGTTTCCATGGACGTCACCAACTCAACCGTCATCCTGATGGTCTTGAAAAATGTATTGGTTGCGAACTTTGTGCATGGGCATGTCCTGCGGATGCAATTTTTGTTGAAGGTGGCAATAACACTCCGGGCAATCAACTCTCACCTGGCGAGCGACATGGCGCTGTTTATCAAATCAATTATCTTCGCTGTATTTTCTGTGGACTCTGCGTTGAAGCGTGCCCAACACGTGCGCTGACAATGACAAATGAATATGAACTTGCAGATGATAAGCGCGAGAAGTTAATTTTCGAGAAGGAAGATCTTCTTGCGCCACTTCGTCAAGGAATGTTGGCGCCACCTCATCCAATGTATCCAGGTATGACAGATACCAATTACTACAACGGTGATGTCAAAGAATCTCACCCAAGTCAGAACGGCCAAGGATAAGTTTTATGTTGACTATTCAAACTCCTGAGGCTGTCATGTTCTGGGTGCTCGCACCTGTAGCAGTATTGGCCGCTCTTGGGATGCTTGTAGTAAAGAAAGCTGTTCACTCAGCGCTCTTGCTTGCCTGGGTAATGATCACACTCGCGATTTTTTATATTGCGCAAGATGCCGTCTTCCTTGGAATTGTTCAGATTGTTGTTTATACAGGCGCAGTCATGATGCTCTTCCTCTTTATTCTGATGCTCGTCGGTGTGGATGCATCTGATTCATTGACCGAAACAATCTCTGGATTGCGCCCTATTGCAATTACGGCTGCAGTTGGATTTGGCGGACTCTTCACCTCTCTGATTGGTCGCGCAACCCTTGGCCATCAGGCAATTGGTCTGCAGAAAGCAAATGTCGACGGAAACGTTCAAGGTTTAGCAAGGCAATTATTTTCAACGTATGTGTGGCCATTTGAAGTTGTATCTGCGCTACTCATTACGGCAGCACTGGGCGCAATGGTCTTAGCTCATCACCAGCGAACAGTTGCTCGACCAACTCAACGCGAACAAGCGATTGCACGTTTTCGTACAGGATCGCTGGCAAGTGCAGCAGGGCTACCAAATCCAGGTGTATTTGCCCGACATAACGCTGTCGATGTGCCAGCACTTCTTCCAGATGGATCAGCTGCTCCTAACTCGATCTCTGCAACCTTGGAAGCTCGCGGAGATATGTTGGATCCAAAGAGATTCGAACTCGGCGAAGTTGATAACACAGTGACGGAGGAGAAGTAATGAATCCGTATAACTATCTCTACGTCGCTGGACTGCTCTTTACAATCGGGGCAGTCGGCGTAGTTGTTCGCCGCAATGCAATTGTTGTCTTTATGTGTGTCGAACTCATGCTGAATGCAGCAAACCTCACACTTGTTACTTTCTCTCGTATTAACGGAACACTTGATGGTCAGATTGCAGCATTCTTCACAATGGTAGTTGCAGCTTGCGAAGTTGTGGTCGGCCTAGCAATCATCGTCACTATCTACCGTTCGCGTCGTTCAGCATCTGTCGATGATGCAAGTTTGTTGAGACGATAACGATGACTACTTCTACTTTATTGGTCTACTTAATTGCATTGCCACTTTTTGGCGCTGTGATCCTTCTGCTCGCTGGACGCAAAGCTGACAAGTGGGGACACCTTCTTGCAACCACGCTCTCTGCAAGTTCATTCGGAGTCGGGCTATACCAACTCTCACAGATGCTCTCACGACCAACTGAAGAGAGAGCTGTAACTCAGAAACTTTTTGCGTGGATAAACGTCGGCTCCTTTAATATCGATGCCGGTTTACTTCTTGATCAACTCTCTATCTGTTTCGTCCTTCTTATCACGGGCGTCGGAACACTTATCCATATCTATTCAATTTCATATATGTCTCATGATGAAAATCGCCGCAGATTCTTTGCATACCTCAACCTCTTTATTGCAGCGATGCTCTTGTTGGTCCTCGGAAATTCATACCTCAATCTTTATGTAGGTTGGGAAGGTGTAGGTCTGGCTTCTTACCTACTTATTGGTTTCTGGAATCAGAAGCCGGCATATGCAACTGCCTCTAAAAAAGCTTTCGTGATGAACCGGATTGGTGACATGGGGCTTTCATTTGCAATCATGATTGCCTTTGCAACTCTGGGCACAGTTACATTCAGTGGAGTAGAAGCCGCATCACACACTGCTTCTAAGCCAGCGCTCACAGCTATCGGAATCATGTTATTAGTTGCTGCTACCGGAAAGTCTGCGCAATTCCCATTGCAAGCATGGCTTGGCGATGCGATGGCTGGACCTACTCCAGTGTCGGCGCTCATTCACGCAGCAACAATGGTTACCGCCGGCGTCTATCTCATTGTGCGCTCTAACTTTATCTTTGATGCTGCGCCAACTGCGCAACTACTTGTCGTCATCGTTGGTGCAATTACCCTGACATTTGGCGCACTTGTTGGTACTGCAAAAGATGATATTAAGAAAGCACTTGCCGCCTCAACGATGTCGCAGATTGGCTACATGATTTTGGGCGCAGGTCTCGGACCTGCGGGTTATGCATTTGCAATCATGCACCTGCTTACACATGGATTCTTTAAAGCTGGAATGTTCCTCGGAGCAGGTTCAGTAATGCACGGAATGAATGATCAAGTAAATATGCGTCGCTATGGCGCCCTTCGTAAATTTATGCCGATTACATTTGCAACCTTTGGTCTGGGCTATCTCGCAATTATTGGAGTCCCACCATTTGCTGGCTTTTACTCGAAGGATGCAATTATTGAAGTAGCTTTCAATGCTGGTGGAGCAAAGGGAATCTTGCTCGGTTCAACTGCCCTGTTAGGGGCTGCCATCACCGCTTTCTACATGACTCGCGTCATGGTTCTTACATTTACTTCTCCTAAGCGCTGGGAAGATGATCAGCACCCGCATGAATCACCATTCTTAATGTGGATACCAATGGCAATCCTGGCAATCGGTTCTGTTTCAACTGGATATCTCTTCACCCGCGGCCACGCACTTGTAAATTGGTTGGCACCTGTTGTTGGAGAACATGCTGAAGGCGAAGCAACTTTACTTAAGCCAATTGTTGTCTCTGGTTTAGCGCTCGTTGCAGTAGTCATAGGTGCAGCAATCGCACTTGCCAAATATCAATTCTCTGAAGTTGATGAAGTCGCACCCGAGAATGTTTCGCTATTTACAGAGTTCGCCCGCAAGGATTTGATGCAGGATTCATTTAACGAAGCAGTCTTTATGCGCCCAGGGCAAGTGATTACCAGGGTTTTGGTGAAGGGCGATGAAAACGTTGTCGATGGAGCAGTTCGGACAGTCGCAAGAATCGTCATGGGCTCAGGTTCTACTCTTCGAAAGACACAGACAGGTTTCGCTCGTAGCTACGCAGCGCTCGTTCTTATTGGAGCAGCTCTACTGATTGCTGGAATTTGGGTGGTTACACAATGAACGCGCTAACAACGATGATGCTT
>Ga0114958_10003825_pt1 | contig 10634 bp, 12 predicted proteins | sample C_130208_EF_Meta_FD_89577 | JGI IMG/M metagenome (GOLD analysis project Ga0114958, IMG submission 89577) | Freshwater microbial communities from Lake Croche, Canada to study carbon cycling - C_130208_EF_MetaG | ecosystem: Environmental > Aquatic > Freshwater > Lake | place: Lake Croche, Canada... | reverse complement strand
CTTTGGCAACAGTAGAAGCGGCAAGACCAGCAACTCTTTTATCAATACGACCAGCAGCTTTAGCATCTGTGTGCAATTTTGGTAGAGTTTTTTGAATATCTGTTCGTGCTTTGTCAGCATAACTTCTAAGTGTTGCATTAGACAATTCTTCAATAGGTTCTGCTTCTTCTTTTTGGCCACGAAGAATAGCAAAGTCTTGACCATCAATCTTGCCATTGTGGTTCTTGTCAATCTTCTTTTGACCGCCTTTCAGTTCTTCACCAACCATAATTTGGCGAGCAATTTCGGCTACATCTCTTAGTTTTTTGTTTTCAAATTCCATGGTTTTTCCTTTTGAATTAACAGTTCCATTTTCTCAATGCTTTATTGATTCTGCTATCTGGATCATGTGCCGTTTTAGCAGAAGTTAACTTTGATTTCATGCCGGACATTCTAGCACAAAATGATTTTCTACGATTCGCTGATTTAGAACCTGGCTTTAATTTGGATGGTTTAGTTGTAACTGCCATTGAAAGTTTAGAACCTGGATTCTCTCTGCGATATGATTCAATACCTTTACGGTTTAAACCACCGGCTTCGCTTTTGCCTTCTTTGCGAGTCCATGCTGGAGACTCTGCCATGAATTCTTTTAGTCTTTTCATAGTGCGTAATTTCTTTTTCTGAATGATAAAAGGTTTATGCCTTTCTTCTTTAATTCATCTTCTTTTTGGTCACCGATAGAAGCGGTAGTTTCGTCACCTTGCATTTCAGTAACATCAATCTTCCGCTTCTTAATCTTCTCACCCATATCACGGCCGATGGATTCTCCGCCAGCGGCCATCGACATACCAGGTTCAATACCGCAATCTATTGCTTCTTGCTGGTTTTCTTTTTTGGCACGGATTTGACTAAGGGTGATTTTGCCTTTTGTGTTGTGGCTTTCTTCACAACTGGTTTTTCCTTGACTTCTGCTTGCGGTGGAAATGGAAACAAATCTTTCGGTGCTTCTTGCTTTACTTCCGGCTTGCTGCTCTTGAATAGACTTAATAGTGCTTTCAACATCTTCATTCTCCTTAATTTTAATAACATAACCATTACCAACTTTGTGAACTACACCACCATTGATATGGGCTTCTTTTGCTGCTGAACGGCGAAGCATATACTTTCTTACTTTACCATCCGTATCTTTTAATAGGTGTTTATGATTTATTTCATGCGATTCTTTATTCAAATGTTTTTCTAAGCGGTCAATAGATGATGACATACCAGAACCATCTTTACTTTGGTTCTTTTCAATCTCATCATGCTTTCTTTGCCTTTCAGCAGCTGCAGCACGAAATCGTTCTAAGGCTGTTGGTTTGGCTGGCTTGGATCCTTCAGCAAACATTTCTTCAAATTCTTCATTGACTTTTTTCATTGAGCTACCTGAAATAGGGACATTAACTTGTTTTGGTTCATCTTTTGGAACTGCCACTAACTTATCATGCACGGAACGATAAGTCACCTTACCTTCTTTACCATAGCGACCAAATCCATAATATTGTAGGCCAAGCTTTCTTGCTTGCTCTGATGCTGCTGAATCAGGATGTGGTTGAGCATCTGTTTTCTTACTGATTGGCATGGCATCTTTTTTATTCAACTCACCAGCAACCCATGCTTTAGCTTGCTCGCTTTTTGGTGGTGCCTTAATAAACTTCTGCATACCTTTATAGATATTCAGCATTTCTTCTTTCTTTGCTCGCACAATTTCTGGTCTTGCTGAGCGCAAATCTTCGGAATTATCAAACTCTACAAAGTTTTGGCCAAATAGTTTTGCAAGTTCGGGTCTTGCATTTTGAACGGCGTCCCATTTACCTTTACGAATAGGTTCTGGTACGGTACGACCACCACGACTACCACGCTCAACATTTCGTGATGCTGATACTTCATCTCTTGTATTAACTACTATGCAAGATGTGTCATAGCCTAATTCTTCAAGGCGCTCTTTAATCTTTTTAATCTTTTCAGGATCATCGCCTGTGCCGTTAATGATAAGACCATTACGACCTTGTAATGCTAAACGCTGGCGCAATTCGGTCATGTTCTTAGCTTTACCACGAACCAAATCTCTTTCAATTCTTTCTGATGCTGGCATGGTCTTATTAAGTCCTTTTTTGTCCATCAGGAACTCTAAAGCTTTATCAGAATTAATTTCTGTTAATCCATTACCTGCAAGTGTATTATCTAAAACATAATCTTTACCAGAACCAGGACCGCCAGCTAAAAATACTGCTTTGAAAATACCTTTATCATGCACACCTTCAGACAATAATTCTTCAAATGATTCATCAACATCTTCTTTGACTTGCATACCTTTGCGGACATCATGGAACATTTCTTTTGCATGGTGTTCAGGTACATGAGCAGGAACACCTTTTTTGAATTCTTTGAAATTACCACCAGCAGCATGGCCTCTCATCTTGCTACCAGAAATACCTGTGGTGCCTTCTGCATCAGGATCCCGTTCGCCAGCAGAATGAACTGTAATCTTTTTGAAGTTATATAATGCACCTTCATGTGTGCCATTATATTGTGCTAGTTTTTCTTTGTATTCTTTAACACGGTCTGAGCCAGCAATCATGTGTAAATGTGTTACACCTTGTTGATGAAGTTTTGCAGCGTGATGGAGAAAAGTAGGATGCTCTTTGTCTGATACAGATAACTTAGTATCAGGAAAGAATCGTTTAGCGTGCTTGAGTTTTTGTTGCGAGGAAAGAGGGTTCTTAGCTTTATCTTGTGAATGGGAAAGAATGACATGGTGAGTACCACCATGAGCAGCTGCTACTTCTTTAGCTTTATCAACCACCAAGGAATGACCTGTGGTAGGTGGATTAGCCCGCATAAAAGCCATGCTGGCGTGCTTTTCTTTAGCTTCTTGTATAAAGTCTTTGAAATTCATTTTTTCGCCTCTGCAGCGTTTTAATTATGTTTTACTGTCTATTTATGTATTTATTACTCTAGAAGAACAAGAGGGACTTGTATCTTTCTGAGGTGGTTTGCATAGACAAAGAATGGAAAGAACCTTTCTCCCAAGAAACCAGGATATCGCCATGGCAAAGGTTCGGAGGTTGTCTGTTTTGTTGGATATACTTCACTACAATTCTTCCAAATATACTCTAATATTCTAAACAGTTCATCAGCATATTTTAAGTAATTTTCTCTACGCATGATATAACAGGTTTCATAATTAATGATGTTGTTATCAGTAAACCATGTTAAGTGCTGGCGGTAGGATGGATATAAATTGTGAATAGCTTCCTTAAATAAATTCCAATACTCTATTGGTTGTGACTGTAAATATTGTGCTTCAACAGAATGTGGTAATGCAATAGAATGATTAGTAATTACATCAGCAGACTGTAACAACCTCAATGCAATTTCTTTAGCTTTATCATCAGTTAACAGCGCAAGGTTTTCGGCTGATGCTGGCATAACAATCTTAGCAACATCTTTTCTACTCTCATCATTCAGAAGAAGGTATCGGCGATAGGTTGTGCAACCCATATATTCTTCATCGGGAGTATGTCTAAGCATCCAATATTCTGTAGCTTGCTGGCCCATTGCTCTTAGAAAATCATTCTCACTTGCTTTAGTATAATAATGTTTGAAATTGTTAATAGTATCATTACCATTATTAACATTAAAGTAAGGAATATGATTGTCTGGTGGTACGCTTGTATAAGCTTGTAAGCCTCCAGTAAATACAGGTTTCACCCAAGTTGATTTAGTATTAAATGGAAACGATTTGTGAAAATGGCTATAAAGAACAATTGACATATCAAGTTCTAATCACAAAACTTTCACCGCCAGCATCAGCTGCGCCAGTTTCCATTGGTATTTTCCAACCAATTTCACCTTTATCAAATACAACCATGCTATCATAGAAGCTAATAGATTGTGTTGTTTTTGTAAACTCATCAGGTGTTACTTGACCACGGGTATGGTCTGCATTAAGTTTGTCAATTAAATTCTTTGAGATATTAATCATAGAATTAGGTTCAGTTAAACTACCACCATGAGAATCCCAATAGTGTGCGTGTAAGTCCTCAATCAGATATGTGCCATTCTTTGTTACTGTTGGGTATAAAAACTCAAATGTTTTATGCACATGAGCAACTTGGTGGCTGCCATCATCCAGCACCACATCAAATGGGCCAAACTCATCAATCAAGCTTTGTAAGAACTTAGGATCAGATTGGTCACCAATACGAATATCAATACCAGGTGATTCATAATTTTTACAACGAGGGTCAATATCAATACCTACAATCTTAGCATAGGATCCAAAGTATTTTTGCCACATTTGTAATGAACCGCCATTGAGAACACCAATTTCAAGAAACTTAATTGGTTGATTTTGCCAGCGAGCAAAGTGTTTTTCATAGACGGGGAAATATTGTGTCCATTTGGTAATTTTCCTATCACGGTTATTCAAAAAGTAGTTCCAAAGATTCATAATTATTCCTTAATATTGTTCAACTTTGCCTGTACCAGCTATAATCCCATTGCAATGGAGAGTTTCTTTTGCAATTACAAGGTTTGCATCAATCTCTTTATAATGAGCGTGTTCGGTATCAACTCCTGTCGTAACCACAGTATTGTAAATTGATTGTAAGCTACCAATGTAATCATCCAGCAACGATGGGCAAAAGGAATACATTCGGGTAATATACAGATGGTCGGTAATTTGCCGTTTCTTCTCTGGCGGCAACCATGATGGGATTGCCTTCTTAAACACATACTTGCCAAAAAGATTATCATACTCTTTAATATCAAATGAATCGTGCAAGCTAGACCTAGCAGAATACTTGAAGATTCTTTGAACACTCTGTAGCATCTTCATCAAATCCACATTTGTTTTTAACAATGCCAGCGTATGAAATAATAGAACAACTTCCGATTCACTTTTGCGGCCGCTTGAAGCTAATGCAAATATATCAGGATGCTGGCTCCAGCACGAAACTATGTCAGCATATTTACCAATCTCATCTAGCTTTTCTTGTTCAACTTGATTTGGAGAACCATCAGTAAAGAAAATGTAATCATCAGGACATCTTTCTCTTAGGTTCTTTAGTGTATCAATTGTTTGTGTATATCTATCTGCATCGTTAATCACACCCATATTTGGTTTAAGTGCTGAGGTTACGATGAATAGGTTTTTATTTGGTATTATATTCATTGGTGCCATTCAATATCAGGAAACATTTTAATTGTTTTGTATTCTATATTTGTATCACCATCACAAATAAATTTGATTAACTCTGTAATTTGTTTTGGATCAATTAGTTTGGTTACATCCATATGCATTTTATTATTGTCCCATAAAGGAGTATTAATACCGCCTGGATGAATGCTTGTTACTTTAATCTTTCTACTCTGCAATTCTTTACTGAGTGTACCAGCAAATCCTGTAAGACCATGCTTTGAAGCACAGTAGATGGATTGATCCTCAAGTTCAGCAAGGCCAGCAACTGAATTGATAAAGAAGATACGACTTCCTTTCTCCATATTCTGTAACGCAAACTTAGTTACATACATGGCACCTTTAAGATTAATATCAACCATATCATCAATCTCATCAATGCTGGTTTGTGAAAACGATTTCATCTTAAAAACAGCTGCATTATTGACCAAAATATCAATGTTCTTATCACCAATTTGAAAAAATACTTCATTCACATGATATGGATTGCCAATGTCAACTTGATAGTGTTTATAATTTGAATGATTGAAAATAGATTTGCCACGAGCAAGACCAATTACATTCCAACCTTTCTCAATGTAATCATATGCGATTGTTGCACCAACACCACTTGTGGTGCCAGTAATTAGAATTGTTTTATTCATGTTTAACAGTTTCAAACAAATCCGATGCGGCTCGTATTTCATCATCAGTAACATCATTTAGAATTTTATAATTACCAATACCAAGAGGCACAGGTAGGTATTGATTGCCATTGCGGTGCTTCATTGTATCTGATAGAGCCCGCTTCAGCAAATTAAAATCACAGAAATCTTTATGAAAGACAGGCAACTTTAGATTGCGTGCTGTTTTGAATATTCTTACCAATGTAGGCATATCAAGAAAACCACGAACATAAGCCAAACATGAACTGAATAAACAATCCAGCGCAACTGCTTCACCATGCTGGAGTGTTATTATATTTTTCATTTCAATAATGGGACTAAATGAATGACCAAAGTCAACACAGCGGTCAAGTTTTCTTTCCCATAAATTAGGTGATAGTTCTTCAATCATACCTGTAATTGCAAGGTTGATTACACGGACAGGTACCGCACCTAGCTGGAACTTTTCGGATATTAACTGCTCATAAGATTCTTCCAGCAACTCAAACAACTCAATGTCTTTGATTACAGCTAACTTAAATATCTCTGCGATGCCATTAATGATATTTCTTCCGTCTTGTGTAGCAATAAACTTTTTATCTAGTAGTGTTGCAATTGGTGGGTAATAAGCACCAATACGATTACGCCTTTCAAAATGATTAGCGGCTACTTTAACACCAACAGAAGCATCAACGATAGCTAGTAATGTGGTTGGTACTTTAACATAGGGTATACCACGGCGATAGATTGAGCAACAAAAACCTACTAAGTCCAATAATACTCCACCACCAATTACGATAATAGGTTCACGCCGTAGAGCTCCAGCATCTTCAAAGAATTGTAATACCTTATCAGTATATTCCCAAGTCTTATTTGCTTCAATAGCATTCAGCACAAACAATTTTAATTCTACTTTCATTGTTTTGAAGTAATCAACTAATCGCTGGCCATATATTTCATTAACTGCTTTATCAATCACCACCAGCTTGCGGTTAGATTCACCAAAACTTAGCAGGTCGTGATTGTTTATATTAAAGATATCACTTGAATACTTTAATGTGAATTCAACAGGCAATTCAGCCTTAACTGTCCAAGTTCTTTTGTAGTTATCAAAATTAACTAATACATTTTCCATCATTTGAATATTTTACTCAGTAAGTGACACGCATGAACATAGAAGAATTGTGCTTTCTCAAACTCGCCAGCAGCACATTTGAATGGCAACATACGAATGAATTGAGTAGCTTCTAAAACATCAACCAGCATCTTATTCTGTTGTTCTATTTTGGCTTCAAATAGTTTATTAAATGTTTTGAAGTTCTCAGGTATGTTACCATGAAATGAAACCGAATTACCATCAATTGTTACATCATTATCATTGATGTGTCCATAATAACTTCGTGAGCATTGCAGCACTTGAGCATAATCTAAGTATCTACTATCTATAACACTTTCTTCATACGGGTCAATGAAGATTACTTTGTCCTCATCAAATGAATACATTATATTTTCAAGTGTAGGATTACCATGAATGTTTTCTTCCGTTATTAAATGTAATTCATCAAAGAAGTTTTTCATTTCGGGAAGAAAACCATTAATACCATGTGTAATTTCACCATTGTATTCAAAGGTGTTAAATGTTCCTGATTCATAGAAATTATAGAACTTTTGAAACTTAAACGCATCAGCTAATTTCTGTGTAACTTCTTCTTTGAAGTATAGTGCTGGCCCGCCTGGATTTGGTATATACATTTTGCTATGCAATCTATCAAATGCAACCCATATAGCATCATTAATTTGTTCAATTTGTGGAACAGTTAAAGTATCTTCTTTAAGAATAGTTTTAATATCTCTATATCCTTCCAAATATTCAATATCAAAGTAAGCACTATCATTTGTATAGCCGATATTTAAGAGTTTAGGAAACAAACCAGTTTGACTAAATCGTTGTAGTTTTTTCAATTGAGAATACCAGCGCATATAACCATACTCACGATTGTCTTTGGTACTAACAGATTTTCTTACCCATTTTTTACCCTCATACTCATGCAAGCGGGTCCAGCTAAGTGAACCACCTTTCAGTTGTGTAATTATCATCTTGATTTCAAACTCTTTTTAGCTAATTCAAGTCCATATTCTTGAGGGCTCCCAAGAACAATTGTTTCACATATTTGATTTAATTGGTTAACAATAATAAATCTATCATCTTTTAACATATCGGAAAGAATATCTGCAACATACATTTCATTATTAGTTCTCTGTAATGTTTTGTTATAATAATCCAAATATGTTTCTGCACTCTGAAAGCAATATAGACCAGAGCTTGCAAATGGTGAAATTGCCAGCTTCTCTACTATTTTCTGCACACGATTGCTGGCAGTAACTTTAACATAGGAATAACCTGGTGAATTGGCTACAAACACATCAATTAAAGCATCAACTTTCTTTAGCAATTCAATTGTTTCATTAATATCTCTACCACTTACGATTGTATCTGCATTGTGAACAAAGAATGGTTGTTCAGGATGAGTTGCTAATGAAGCACCAATAGCCGCTGTATGTCCTTGCCCTTCAGTATCACCAATATAAAATATATTTGTATCATTTAAGTTAAGAGGTGTGATTGCCTTTAATAATTCTTCTTTGAAGTAAATGTCACGCTTATTAGCCAGAAGAATGATTTGCTCAAAGGCATATTCTTTTGTTAGCTCAGAAACAATTTCATAGATGATTGTTTTGCTACCCCATGGTAACAAATACTTCGGCATATCAAACCCAACATCATGGAACCTGGTATTCAAACCAGCCATGCAGATTACTAGCGTAGCCATTGTTCAAAATCTTCCCGTACCAAACTGTGCCATGTGCCATTGTATTGACCTGGTGGAAATGGATGATTAACATTACAATATACCAAATTTTTACCAACAAGACCTTTTTGTTTCCAATTCTCACTCATCATATCTTCACACATCATTTGTATTCCATCTTCATCATAGAATTCATCAATACGATTAAAGGTGTCAGCATATTTGTCCATGTTTTCTGAAGATGAGAACGCAAATTGGTCATTACCAAAATCTCTTGCTGGCGTTATGCGACAATTTGGAATATGTAACTTAGTATTATCAAGTTCATCAAACGGAATCTTAATGTTAATAGCAAAGTCATAGCGAGAACGAATCACCCAATCAAACTTAAAATTATATTCTTCTTCATAGATTGCTTTTAATTCATTACACTTCTCAATAGCATATAGTTGAGCATAAGTTGATAGGACTGGATTCTTTACTTTCCAATTAGGTGCTGGCGGTGGAAATCTGGTGTATTTTGATAGGTCAGGATTAATGGCCTTCTCAACCATCAACACCTCAGGACTATAACACTCAACTACATCAGCAGCTTCAGGACTCTCCCACACATGGCAAAAGACAGTAACATCGTTACCATCTAGTATATTTCTTTTGACAAATTCATAACCTTGTTTTACACAACGAGGTTGTCCTGTTAAGCAGAGTGCAATTCTAGTCATTATATTTTTCCTCAATGATATTACGCCATGCTGGGATCCTATCATATTGGTGAGCAATTGTAAAGTCTTTTCCTGTTGATGTTGTAACTTTGCCGTCAACCATAATTGGTGATGGTTCAAGCAAGAATGGTTTGAATTCAGCAATCTTACTTGGATCAGCAGTTGTACCTAGCTGGCAAGCCCACCCATCTTCCGACTTCATGTACCGAGAAGTTGATTTGTATGGCTCTTGTGAAACCATAAAGTTAAATGTGGATTGGTCAACGATTGGAATGGGGCGATTAACTGACATTGCAAATATCATGGCGGCTAAATCACGCATAGCAGTTCCTTTGCCAGCAAGCACACCTACATTAAAGATTTCATTCTCTTTGAAGATATTATGGAAGAATGGACCAAAGGTTTCAATGAGGTTCTGATTGCCCCATGGTTCATCTTTATACTTAATGCTCTCAGAAGCAAAGACTAAATTATATGGTGGAATTAAATCTTGTAGAAAATCGGAAGGGTTCTTTTGAAACACCACATCTTTGACATCGGTGGTGATTACATAACGATATTCGTTTTGTCTGAGATAATTGTAGATGTGAATGAAGCGCTCTACATGGATTGGTAAGCTAGACTGGTAAGTATATTGCTTTTGTACCTCAGCTTTCTGGCCAGGTAAAAGAACTTGAAAGCCAGCAGCAGATAATTTCTCAATTGTTTCATAATCAATGTTGAAGGCAATCATTACTTTGTCGCCTGTAAATCCTGAGCGGTTAATTGAATTAACCCAATACTTTAATTTGTCCCAATCATAGTTGGTACACGCACCGATTACCAAATCTTTCATTCCAAAACTCCCATTATATTATACTACTTAGTATTCATCCATTCCTTAAACGAGGTAATTGTTTTGTTCAATTGACCTGGTGTATCCTTTTGATAAGTTTTCTTTAATCTAGTGGTACCATCTTCGCCAGCACCTGCTTTGGAAAAGAATTCTTGCTTCTCTCTTAATTTTTTAACAGCACGAACTATCATTTTATCCTCTTGTTAAATTCAGAATCTTTTGAATCTGTGCTTCAAGAATAGGCTTACGATTAGGCCATTTAATAATTGGTTGATCCGCAGTCTGCAATAGTTTGGTGAGAAATGGTAGAACTAACTTTTCTACTTCGGTTAATCTGTGCTTGTAATGTTGAACAGTAACATCTTTCTCAGCAATTGCAGAATTATATTCTTCTTCATCGGT
>Ga0114958_10003824_pt1 | contig 10635 bp, 8 predicted proteins | sample C_130208_EF_Meta_FD_89577 | JGI IMG/M metagenome (GOLD analysis project Ga0114958, IMG submission 89577) | Freshwater microbial communities from Lake Croche, Canada to study carbon cycling - C_130208_EF_MetaG | ecosystem: Environmental > Aquatic > Freshwater > Lake | place: Lake Croche, Canada... | reverse complement strand
GATTTGGTTATGGACTGAAAAGCCAGCCTGCTGAGCAACCGAGCGAGCAGCCTCGTTGCCAATCAATGCCCGCCAAGTGATGACGTTGAGTCGCAATGAACTAAAGCCCCATCGGCAGGCCAAACGAACGGCTCGGGTGGCAATACCTCGACCCCGTAGTTCTGGTGCAACCAAGAATCGGACCCGGGCTGCGCCCTCTTGTTCGGTTTCCAGATGCACTGAGCCACACCAGCGGTTCTCCGTGTCGGCGATCACCCAGGTTGGCTCGTCCCACCAATGCACGGGGTTATTCACCTTTTGTGCCCAGGAGCGCGCGTCGCGCTCGGTGTAGGGGCTAGGCAGGTTGGTCCAGCGAGCCACTTCAGGGTCTTGGCAACCCAGGGCCATGGTCGCAACATCGTGGGCTTCAGGAAGGCGCAGCAGAACCACGCCGTCAGTCAATGTCGGCGGATTTCGGTTCGCCATAGGCCGTGACACGGGGGACACAGCCAGCAGTCTTGCAGGCAGCAGTGGTGGCTTGGGCAGGTCCCCTACGATGGAGTATCAGTCTGGAGTTCCCTCTGGGGGGTCCAACGAGGAAAGGTCACATCACCGTGGGCGTGCTCGACAAGATTCTGCGTGCTGGAGAAGGCAAGATTCTTCGCCGCCTGCATGCAATTGCCGAAGCTGTGAACGCAATTGAGGAGAACTATGTCTCCTTGAGTGACGCTGAGCTGCGCGCCCTGACTGATGAATATAAGGAGCGCTACGCCGGTGGTGAGAGTCTGGACGACCTCATGCCCGAAGCGTTCGCCACAGTTCGCGAAGCGGCCAAGCGCACTATTGGGCAACGCCACTTTGATGTGCAAATAATGGGTGGTGCAGCCCTGCACTCGGGAAATATTGCCGAGATGAAGACGGGCGAGGGCAAAACCCTGGTTGCCACGTTGCCTTCGTATCTCAACGCACTTTCAGGTAACGGTGTTCATGTCGTCACAGTGAACGATTACTTGGCCGAACGTGACTCTGAGCGTATGGGTCGAATTCACAAATTCTTGGGTCTTGAAGTTGGCGTGATTTTGTCTCACATGACTCCAGTGGAACGCAAAGTGCAGTACGACGCCGACATCACTTACGGCACCAATAACGAATTCGGTTTCGATTATCTTCGCGACAACATGGCTTGGAGCAGCGAGGAACTCGTTCAACGTGGCCATCATTTTGCGGTAGTCGACGAAGTTGACTCGATTCTTATTGATGAGGCTCGTACGCCATTGATCATTAGCGGACCGGCAGACCAGGCCACGACTTGGTACGCAGAGTTTGCTCGCATCGCAAACATTCTCAAGATAGATCATGACTACGAAATCGACGAGAAGAAGAAGACGGTCGGCGTACTCGAAGCAGCTATTGACACTGTCGAAGATCAAATTGGCATTGACAATTTGTATGACACGGTGAACACGCCACTGGTTGGTTACCTCAACAACGCAATCCGGGCTAAAGAATTATTTAAGAAGGATCGCGACTACGTCGTGATGGACGGCGAAGTACTTATCGTTGATGAACACACCGGGCGTATTTTGTCCGGACGCCGATACAACGAAGGTTTGCATCAGTCGATTGAAGCCAAAGAAGGCGTCGAAATTAAGGCTGAGAACCAGACGTTGGCTACCGTCACCTTGCAGAACTTCTTCCGTCTTTACGGACGGCTTTCGGGCATGACTGGCACTGCAATGACCGAGGCCAACGAGTTCTCGCAGATTTACAACCTTGGTGTAGTGCAAATTCCGACCAACCGAGACATGATCCGCATCGATCAAGCTGATGCCATTTACCGCACAGAAGAAGCAAAACTGCAGGCAGTGATCACTGACATCGTCGGGCGTCATGCCAATGGTCAGCCGGTGCTTGTTGGTACAACCTCGGTTGAGAAGTCTGAAAACTTGAGCAAGTTGCTGCGCCAAAACGGTGTGCCGCATGAAGTTTTGAATGCGAAGTATCACGACCGCGAAGCACAAATCGTTGCTCAAGCAGGCCGTAAAGGTGCGGTAACGGTTTCAACCAATATGGCAGGCCGTGGCACCGACATCATGCTTGGCGGCAACCCAGAAACCATGGCTGCCGCAGCACTTGCACAGCGTGGTTTGGTTTTAAGTGAGGATCCTGATGCTTACAACGCAGCCTGGTCTGGCGCACTAGAGCAGGCCACAGCGGCAGTCGCAGCGGAGCATGCCGAAGTTATTGCTGCCGGTGGTTTGTATGTCCTGGGTACCGAGCGCCATGAATCGCGTCGCATCGATAACCAGTTGCGTGGACGATCCGGACGCCAGGGTGATCCGGGTGCCTCACAGTTCTACCTCTCGCTTGAAGATGACCTCATGCGACTTTTCAAGTCGGACATGGTCGATGCCTTCCTTCGTCGCTTTAACGTGCCAGATGACGTGCCAATTGAAGCAAAAATGGTGAGTAACGCGATTCGTAGTGCTCAAGGCCAAGTTGAAGCACGCAACTTCGAAATTCGTAAAGATGTTTTGAAGTATGACGATGTGCTCAATCGCCAGCGTCTGGTTGTCTACGCAGAGCGTCGTCGAGTTCTTGAAGGCGAAGATATTGAAGAGCAAGTGCGAAGTTTCATCTCAGACACTGTTGATAGTTATGTGCGTGGTGCAACGGCAGCTGGCTACCCGCAGGATTGGGATCTTGAGCAGCTCTGGACTGCGCTCAAGCAGTTGTACCCAATCGACTTGTCTGTCGCTGAAATTATTGAGGCGGGTGGCGGAGATCGGGGTGGACTCACCACGGACTTCCTGGCACGCGAATTAGTCGACGATGCTCAAGCTTCGTATGACGATCGTGAAGAGTCACTTGGTGATGAAGTCACCCGCGAGCTTGAGCGGCGCGTGATTCTTTCTGTTCTTGACCGCAAGTGGCGTGAACATCTCTACGAGATGGATTACCTTCGTGACGGAATCGGCTTACGGGCTATGGCACAAAAAGATCCATTGATTGAGTATCAGCGTGAAGGCTTCGACCTATTCAACGCAATGATGGATGGAATTAAGGAAGAAACCGTCGGTTATCTTTTCAACGTTCAAGTTGAAGTTCAAGAATCTGGCGAGGGTATCGTTGAAGTCACTGCTGACGGTTTGGAAGTTGTCATTCCTTCGCAGCCTGAAGTCGTTGCCCCAGGGTTAACTCCTACGCGACCTTCGCATTTGGAATACAGCGCCCCAAGTGAAGATGGCGGGGTTGAGCATGAATCAGTTGACATCCCTGTTGAGATTGATCCCAACGCTAGCCGGGCAGAACGTCGTCGAATTGAACGCGAAAATCGTAAGCTCGACTAGGGAGCAAATTAAGCGCAGGTAGCGAACTCGGCACTAACCCAGCGCAATCGCGGTTACCTGCCATATTTCGTTGAGTGTTTCAAACCGCATTGCGACAGCGCGACCTCGGCCTTCTCCTACGAGCACGGCTGAGGTTTCAGCAACACCTGGAGCCACCGGACAGACTCTGATGGCTCGAACTTGTTGCAGCGATCGGGTTGCCGCACGAGCATCGCGTCCATGTATTGCGCTCGGATGGCGTTGTGCCGCTTTACCCCGCGCAGCCAACATCGCGAGTTGCCGCTTTTCTACCCACTTAGTGAGCTGTTGCGATGGCCGATCCCCTGAGGCGACCTCGGCAATAGCCCGCGCCATTCGCGCTACCCACATCGGAGGCGGCACAGGTGAGCCACCGATTGGCACTGAAGGCCCAAAGCTGGGGGCACCAGAGGAAGGCGGGGGAGCAGAACCGACCAGCCGTAAGTGTCGAGGCACCGGTGGGACAGCCTCAATTCCGGGAGCGATTTCCCAGATGAAAGGCAAGACAAGTTGGTCGCCTTCAGTTAAGACCATGGCGAGTAATGGCGCCGGTAGACGATCCAACAACGTAGACACAGCGGGCTCCTTGATACTGGGCCGCGGTCGGGGAATCACGGGGTGATGATGCTTGCGTTTACTTGTGTTTGTTGCTGTTTGTATTTCTACGGTGTCGGTAGTCCTGATGTCAACTGGGTGTGGATGAAGGAGTGCGGCTGTGGATAACGGATTTGCCAAAACGTCAGGACGTTCGTAACTGTTCATGTTTGTGGTATTCCTTCGAAGGCAGAGAGCTAAACAATTCGACGAGGTCGCTTGGGAAATTCAAACTTTCCAAGGCGATGTATGGCAGGAAGCTCGCGCAGTTCTGGGCGTAGAAGAGCGTTGGGATCTCGCTGCGGATGCTGCTGCAATTGCTGATGCCGAACGTTCGCGGATGCGGATCACCGATGGCCTCAAGAGCACAGCGACAGCGGTAGTGGTGAATTACCTTGGTGGCGGAGTCATCGTCGGTTCAGTCTGTGAAATCGGAACTGATGTCATGATTATTCAGGAGAAAGATTCGGGCCTTGTCGCAATCAGGCTGCAGACAGTATTACGCATCGAGGGTGTCGTGGATGCCCTGCGCGTAGAGGCGCCACAAGCACGCGAGGTCGAAAATGTGAGTCTGGCCAGTTGGTTAAGAAGGCAAACTTTCGAGGCTGTTCAATGCCAGATGATCGATAGTTGGACAATCCAAGGAAGGCTTCGAGAAGTCGGTGAAGACTTCATTCGCCTACTCACTGATGACCATCGATTGATCAGTGTGATGACCCAACATGTCAGTGCGATTCGTCTGAAAAGTAACTCAGCTAAACATCAGTCGTAAAAGGATGTGATTCCACAAAAGTCTTTGTCTGTTCGTACATGCGAGTGATGTACAGCTCCACTTGTGTTTGCTCTATCCGCCATTGACCTCGACCACCAACCTTGATTGCCGGCAATTCCCCATTGCGCACAAGCGCATAAGCCTGTGCAGCCGAAATATTCAACATCTCAGAGATGTCTGTCAGCGTGAGAAATCGAGATCGCGCGGTGGTCACCTGGGCATTGTGTCAAGAATTTTGGTTTCCTCATTTATTTATCCACAGGCCGCTTGGTTGTGGATACGTAGTGGCGCTTTATTACTTTCTATTCGATGGTTACCAACCATACGAAAGGTGAATCATGAAAATTCTGGCTTCCAGGCGTTCGGTACCGGCGCAGGAACGAGCAACCATGATTCGTAGGAAACGACGACGACTGCATGATGTTCGGGTATGGCTTGGTCTGGCTCTTATTCTTGGGTCAATGTTTTTCGGTGCTCTTGTTTTGTCATCGGGCCAACACACCAGCAACGTCTGGCGAGCAACTCGAGACCTAGCTGTCGGGTCGGTGCCAGAGGTTGAAGCGGTGGCGCTGTCGTTGGGTGAGTCAGAATCGGTGTACCTGTCGGCAACCCAACACCCACATGGACGAATGAAATATCCGATCGCTGTGGGCGGCCTCATCCCAGTCGATGCAGTCGGAGCTGCATTACCTGCAGTCACAAGACTCGTCACGATTCCCGTCGATCCGATGCGCGCCCCGGTTGCAATTTCTGCGGGTGACGTAGTGGACATCTGGGTCAGCGCACCAAAGGCCAACGATGGGATACCACCAATCCCAACCTTGGTACTTAGCAATATTCGAGTTGCAGAAGTCGATCGAGAATTCACAGGTGTTGGAGGAGAACTTCCTGTCGTGCTAGATGTTGTTGAATCGCAAACAGCCCAACTCATTGGAGCGACGCGCGGCGAACTCTCACTTGTGCTGGTACCCCTTGCCTCACAATCATTTTACGGCGAGGTTATGAAGTGAATAGCGAAGCCTCAAGTGCAGTGTGCATAGTGGCAGCGCCAGATCTTGATATCGAACCCGCGTTGGTCCAACTTGCCGCTGGTTCATCCCTGCGAATACTTCGTCGATGCCTTGACGCGGCTGACCTGCTAGCCGTGGCATCTGTTGAGCCCGGAACACCAGTGGTGTTGAGTGCTGGTCTACCTAGACTCACTAGCGAAGTTGTGGCAACTCTTCAACACAGCGGTCGTACCATCGTTGGACTCGCACACGACCCCGCGGATCATGAACAATTACGCGTACTGGGAGTCCCCTTTTCCTTAGTGGCACGAACCCCGGAAACAGTGTTGAAGCAGTTGACCGCAGCGTTGTTTTCACCCGGTGTTTCCGGACGCAAAGACTGGGAAACTGGTGCGTGGCCGGAGCCAGATCGCATAGTGACACCTCCAGATCAATTGGCTGCATCTCTGGATCTGACGTCTACGTTGCTGGCGTTACCGGTCGCGGGCCGGACACTCGCAATTTGGGGGCCGAGCGGAGCCCCTGGTCGAACGACAACCGCACTTGCTGTCGCCAGACTGGTTGCTGCCTCGGGGAAATCAGTATGCGTGGTTGATGCAGATACCTCTGGTCCGGCACTCACGATCCTGTTTGGCATTGTGGAAGATGCGAGTGGAGTTGTTGTTGCTTGTCGTTATGCAGAAAACGGAACGCTGAGCACCGAGTCGCTCCTCACGGTCGTGCGAACGGTCGTCGCCGGAATCGGCATCATCGGTGGAGTGAGCCACCCAGATCGATGGGAAGAACTCCATCCCCATTCATTGCGAACCGTCCTTCAACTGTGTCGGAGAACCTTTGATTACACGTGTGTGGACATTGGTGCTGGCGTAAACGTCATCGGTTCGCAGCAGGAAATATTTGAACAACAACGATTCTCAGCTGCAACCGCGGTATTAGAGGAATCAGACGCGGTACTTGCGGTCGGGCATGCGTCCCCGTTAGGTATTTCTCGGCTTCTCATGGGCCTGGGCTCAGTAAGCAACTCTGCGGGCAAGGAAATAGCTATTGCTATTCGGTCGCTAGATGCTGGGTTGGGCAAGGAAGCGCTAGCCACTCTTCGAGCCTATGGATGCCACCAAGAACTCATTGCGATGCCGGAAATCTCGACACATGATGTGGTGGGTGACAGGGGCCTTCAACGACACCGAGGCCTTTTCAAGAGAAAGAGTGACCATCTTTCTGCCTTGGAAGCCTGGGCGTTACGCAACGATTAAGCCCAAGCATGGGCACTCATTAAGGCGAAGGCAGAACCACAATGAGCGTGCCAACGTGAGCAAATTTATACACCTGTGCAGCGCCTTTTTCTGAAAGTCGAACACAACCGCCACGAGCAATCGCAAGTCCAAGTTGGTTCACTGAATGCATTAATTTGCCGTCGTAGTAGCGGGGGATGCTGTGCAACCCGATCGGAGATTTCGTGTCAGGTCCGTAGGTGAATCTCACCATGTGATTAAACGTAACTTGAGAGTTTGGGTTATTTGCCTTGGTGCTTTTTGAAAACACGTGGTAGGTGCCAGCCTTAGGCCGATCCCAGCGACCCACTACTGGGAACTGACCCACCACGGTGTTGTCCGCCTTAATTAACCAGACCGTCATGAGCGCCTTGTCGTAGACCACTCTTTTGGTGCCGGCATGAAGCAAATCATTTGGATAGACAGGAATCCACTTTGCCTTCTTTGTGCGTGAAGCTGGCTTTGGGCGGTGAGTGGAAGTCGGTGTTGGATTCGTGAGAGGCGATGCGGTTGGCGCAGGCCCGAGGGTCGCTGCGCTCACACTTCGTGTCCACGACGGGGAGTAACCACTGTTGATGAGTAGAACTCCAGCCACGAGAACACCGACGATCGCGGCGATGAGGCGGGTCCTAGGCACGAACTAGTTCTATAGCACCTAGGGGTGAAAAATTATCTCCCACTCTGTTCGAGGTGAAGATATCTGGTGCTCCCAGATGGGAAGCTAGTTTCAAGTTTGGCTATTACTGAGCCAAGAGTTGGCGAAGGATTCCTCTTTCTTTAGGTAGCGCTCGGTTTGTTCCCGAGCTAAGTTCTCAACTTTTCCGCCGAAAAAAGGAATAGCAGCCTTGAATTCACCTTCGGTAACAACTGTTGTTCGTTGCCCGTCATAGGTCATAGTTGCTACGCCCGAGAATGTCAGAGGCGCGCTGAATTCCACTCGAAAATCACCAGTGCAACCAGTGGGAGTGGCTGGCTGCCATGACTGAAACTCAGTCACGGTCAAAGTGTCTCCAACAATTGCGACCGCGAAGGCGGGCATTTCGGAAGGCAGTGTGCGAATTATTTCCAAATTGATCGTGCCGTCAGATTGAACCGAACATGAACTTTTGACACTCAAAGCACCCGTAGCTGTTGCTCTCGCGCTGATATATCCAGAGTCCGTGATCATCGCGCGCACTTTTGCTGGATCAGCCTCGTATATCTGCGCCACGCGCAATTGGGTTCCCATGAGACATCCCCTCCTTAAGGAGTTAGCGTAGACGAGTGATTGAAGTAGTGAACGCCGCGCTCGAAGCCCTAGGCACCGAAGTTGATGACTCCCAGCGGGTGTTGGTGAGTCGTGCTTTGAAACACCTGAATTGGGATGACCTCAGCGGATTCACCCCTCAAACCTTGGTTGACCATCTTGATCACCTGCGGGCCGTGGGTGAGATGCGTCCGGAAAATCGAACAATCGTCGATGTTCGAGACTTAGGAAACGCTGAGTTCACAGTTTCAACAATCGTGTCAGACGACATGACTTATCTCGTTGACTCAGTTGTAGGTGGACTTCGAAAAGAAGAGAAGAGCCCGTTGCTCATCTTGCATCCTCAATTGTGGGTGCGTCGCGACGACGCCGGCACACTCGTAGAAATTCTCAACATAGATGTAGATGAGCCAGGTCCTATTGATGCACGGCAGGAATCTTGGATAGTTGTCGAACTCGAACGAGATTTCGTGCATGAAGACAACACGAGGACTGCAAACCACCTACGTCAAATTGTTCACGACGTGCGGTGTGCTCATGAGGATGAACTGCAGATGAAAGAAAAAGCTGCAGAGCTTGCTCGGGCAATCACAAATACGGCGAGTTCAATCTGGAAACTAGATGATGCGAAAGAAAGCGCGGCATTATTGCGGTGGTTGGCGGACGACCATTTTCTCTTCTTGGGATATCAGGAATACGCCTTAACTCAGGTAGCTGATCAGGTAAGCCTGACGCCAGTTGAAGGCAGTGCACTTGGAATTTTGCGCGGCGATCGAGACAGCGCCGGAAGCACTCCGCTGCAACTCTCGACCCTTGCAGGTGCGCGCGCCCGCGATGGCGTTCCTCTTGTCATAACCAAAGCCAATTCTCGATCCACAGTGCATCGCACGAGTTACTTGGATTACATCGGAGTTCGGGTCACTTCCGAAACGGGTGAGGTCACGGGTGAGCGCAGGTTCTTGGGGCTCTATATCGGTGGCGCGTTCACCGAGAGCGTCACCTCGATTCCGGTCTTACGCACGCGTTTTGCGATGATGCTGCAGGCGATGGATGTCATTCCCGGATCTCATAGTGCACGTGATTTAAGTCAGTTTATGGAATTGATTCCCAGAGATGAATTCTTCGCCATGCAAACTGATCAACTCATTGATCTTGGCATTTCAGTAATCCATTTATCCGAGCAGCAAAAGGTTAAAACATTTTTTCGCCTTGATGAATTTGGGCGCTATGTTTCCGCCTATATTTTTGTGCCCCGTGAGAATTACACGACAAATGTTCGGCTAAGTATTCAAGATCTCTTACGAGACTTCTTCGGGGCAACGAGTGTGGATTTCTCCGTGTTGGTCGGTGAAGGATCGCATGCGCGCCTACATTTCATTGCGCATTTGCGCGCTGGGTCCCAGGGCATTCTGCCGGAAACAACTGAACTTGTTGATGCAATTGAAGTTGTCACTAGGACCTGGGCTGGTGAGTTCACCCAATTAGCACTGCAGCAGGTTGACAGAGCTGAGGTTGCCGCCTTTCTGCATCAGTTCATCGATGCATTTCCGGAAAGCTATCGAGCAATGGTTGTTGCAGACATTGGCGTAGCGGATGCCATCAGTATCACGGGGTTAGAGACCCAAGATATTGCTGTCGAAGTGAAACGCTTCGCAGATTCGAACCTTGCCGAGATTAAACTCATTCGAGTTGGCGATCCTATTTCGCTTTCACAAGTGTTGCCATTATTGCAAAATTTCGGTGTTCGGGTACTCAATGAGTACCCGTTTGAAATCAAACGCAAAGGCTTTGGTTCCGCTTGGGTCTTGCAGTTTGGAATTGAACTACCAGGCACCGAATTTCCGAATAGTGAATCGTTAAACCAGCGACTCGTTGACGCCCTGCGAGCCTCGTGGTTCGGTGAAGTGGACTCGGATTCTTTAAATGGGCTGGTCGTCACTGCTGGACTCTCGGCGAAGCAGGTTGCGGTTGTTCGCGCCTATGCCCGATACATGCGGCAAATTGGTTCAACTTTCGGCCAGGACTACATCCATCAGGTGGTCCTGACATATCCGCACGTGGCGTCGTTGCTTGTGGATTTATTCACCCTTCAATTCGACCCAGATATCGCCAATGATCGAGAAATTACGCGAGCCGTAAAAATTTCAGACCTCGACCTGGCCTTGGGCGCAGTTCCGATTCTTGATCACGACCGAATCCTGCGTACGTTGTATTCATTGATTCTTGCAACGCTGAGAACTTCGGTATATCTAGGGCCGGGTGCGTCAATTCCAAGAGCCTTCGCCTTCAAGTTAGATTCACGGGCCATCCCCGGGTTACCTCTTCCAAAACCACTTGTTGAAATTTGGGTGTATTCGCCTCGAGTTGAAGGTGTGCACCTTCGTTTCGGTCGAGT
>Ga0114958_10003822_pt1 | contig 10639 bp, 7 predicted proteins | sample C_130208_EF_Meta_FD_89577 | JGI IMG/M metagenome (GOLD analysis project Ga0114958, IMG submission 89577) | Freshwater microbial communities from Lake Croche, Canada to study carbon cycling - C_130208_EF_MetaG | ecosystem: Environmental > Aquatic > Freshwater > Lake | place: Lake Croche, Canada... | reverse complement strand
GTGTTGATCCGCATGGTCCCAAAGATACGCCAGACTTGTCCGGACTGCGCTATGGCCGTGTTTGTATTCTGTCTGACGCTGACGTCGACGGTTCGCACATCCAGGTGCTCTTGCTGACCTTGTTCTATAAACATTTTCCACGTCTCGTTGAGTTGGGTCACGTGTATGTGGCGCGTCCGCCTTTATTTCGCGTCGACGTGCCCGCCTTAGGCAAGCGACCAGCGCGCAAAATTTATTGCCTCGATGCCGGTGAGCTTGAGGTAGTTCAAGACAAACTACGCAAAGAAGGCGTGCGTGAGGGCTCTTGGGATATCAGTCGTTTTAAAGGCCTGGGTGAAATGAGCCCGGTACAGCTTTGGGAAACCACCATGAACCCCGACACCCGCCGTATGCTGCCGGTCGGCTATGGCGCGCTTGCGCCTGACGACACTACAGCGATGTTTGATATGTTGATGGGAAAAAGCGAATCTGGTGCGCGTCGCACCTGGCTTGAAGATAAAGGTAATCTTGCAGAGGTTGATATTTAATGACGGATGGTACTCAACCCGGTTTGTTTGATCAGAAAGACGAAGGTGAATCCCTGACGCTTGGCTTGTATGCAGAGCAGGCATATCTTGACTACGCCGTCTCAGTGGTGCGTGGGCGTGCTTTACCGGATGTGGGTGACGGGCAAAAACCTGTGCAACGCCGAATCTTGTACGCCATGCAGGCGATGGGTCTGCAATCGGGCGCCAAGCCCGTCAAGTCTGCCCGTGTGGTGGGCGATGTGCTCGGTAAATATCATCCGCACGGGGATCAGGCCGCGTACGACGCCTTGGTGCGCATGGCGCAACAATTTACCTTGCGTTACCCCTTGATTGATGGTCAGGGTAATTTTGGTTCACGCGACGGCGATAACGCTGCTGCAATGCGCTACACCGAGGCGCGCTTAACGCCTTTTGCTCGTTTGCTACTTGATGAACTCGACGAAGGCACAGTTGATTTTGTGCCGAATTACGACGGTAGCCACCAAGAGCCCGATATGCTGCCCGCTCGGCTTCCTGTCATGTTACTCAACGGTGCCTCGGGGATTGCAGTGGGCATGGCCACAGAAATCCCGTCGCATAATTTGCGCGAGATTGGGCAGGCCTGTGTTGCGCTCATCAAGCAACCTGCCTTGTCTGACGCCGCGTTATTTGAAATGGTGCCGGGTCCTGACTTTGCCGGTGGCGGTCAAATCATTACCGCGCCTGCAGATATCGCCCAGATTTATCAAACGGGTCGCGGCTCGCTTAAAGCGCGTGCACGCTGGCAGTTTGAAGAGATGGCGCGCGGTCAGTGGCAACTGGTCGTCCATGAATTGCCGCCTGGCGCCTCGTGTCAAAAAGTACTCGAAGAGATCGAAGATCTCACCAACCCAAAGGTAAAAACCGGTAAAAAAGCGCTCACTCCCGAGCAGCAGCAGACTAAGGCTCAGATGCTCGGCCTGCTTGATGCGGTACGCGATGAGTCAGGTAAAGACGCAGCGGTACGTTTAGTGTTCGAGCCAAAAACGTCTCGGATTGATCGCGACGAACTCGTCAACACCCTGCTGGCTCAAACCAGCATGGAAACCAGCGTCTCGCTAAATCTAGTCTGTATCGGTACAGATAAGCGACCCCGTCAAAAAGGCTTGCGTCAGGCGTTGCTCGAGTGGATTGATTTTCGTACCAGCACGGTATTGCGCCGTACGCAGTACCGTTATGACAAGGTCACTGATCGTATCCATGTGCTTGAAGGCCGCATGTTGGTGTATCTCAACGTCGACGAAGTCATCAAGACTATTCGAGAATCCGATGAGCCGCGTGCCGCCTTAATGCAGCGCTTCTCGCTGACCGAACGCCAGGCCGACGATATTCTGGATATGCGTCTGCGCCAGTTGGCGCGTCTCGAGGGCTTCAAAATCGAGCAAGAGCTCGCCGATAAGCGGGCAGAGCAGGGCAAACTTAAAGAGTTAATTGATCAGCCAACGGCCCTCAAACGCACGGTCGTACGAGAGATCGAGGCCGACATCAAGGCTTATGGCGACGAACGCCGGACCCTAATTAAAACTGCAGAGCGTGCGGTGCTTGAAGTCAAAATCGTCGACGAGCCCGTGACGGTCATTGTGTCGCAAAAAGGTTGGCTTCGTGCGCGCCAAGGGCATGGTCACGACACCACTCAATTTGCGTTCAAAGCCGGTGACGGTTGCTACGGCATTTTTGAGTGCCGTAGTACTGACACGCTGATCGCTTTTGGTGACAACGGTCGGGTGTACTCAGTGCCGGTGTTGGCCTTACCCTCAGCGCGCGGCGATGGTGTGCCCGTGACCTCAATGATTGATCTTGAGGCCGGTACGCGAATCGACCACATGGTTGCATCCCCTTCAGACTCGGCTTGGTTACTCGCAACCCAACAGGGGTTTGGTTTTATTGCCAAAATTTCGGATATGACAAGCCGGCAGCGTGCGGGCAAACAATTCGTGACGCTCGAGCCAAAAGACGGCTTGCTGCGCCCCGTACCGATGTTTGCGCAGGCCGTACAGGTGGCGTTTTTGTCGACCCGCGGGCGGATGCTGTTGATCGAGATCTCTGAGATCAAGGCCTTGGCCTCAGGTGGTCGAGGGACGATTTTGATGGGACTCGATGCGCCAGATATTCTGGCCCAAACGGTGCCGGTTTCAAAAGCGGGCTTGCGTGTCACCGGAACCTACCGCAACAAACAAGTACAAGACGTCTTGACGGGCGCCGAACTCGCATCATATTTGTCAAAACGCGCCCGTAAAGGAAAATTATTCGCTATTCGCAGTAAAGACCCCGTGCTTTCGCCGGTTCTTTAAAAGTAGCATCCAGCAGTACCGATTTACAGGCGGTACTGCTCAGATCGGTGCTGTCAGGCGCTAAAAGCGTTTGATTGCGGTACGGTCTGAAGTGGGTACTGTCACACCGCGGTACCGTCTGTAGCATTGCCGGTTTAAAGCAGTTTCGACTTTCTTGACTCATTTTTAGGTAAAAGCGATTATGTCGTTTCAAATTACGATTCAGCCCAGCCAACATCAGTTTGTTGCAGAGGCCGACAAAAGCGTGCTTGATGCCGCGCTGGCCGCTGGCATTGTTTTGCCCTACAGTTGCCGGAGCGGCGCCTGCTCCACGTGCAAAGCCAAGGTGCTGTCTGGCTCAGTCGAGGCGGGCACAAGTCCTGCCCAAATCCTTAGCGTCGATGAAATCGATGCAGGCTTCACCTTACTCTGCCAAGCTCGCGCGACCTCTGACCTTGTCATTGAGTCGCGTGAATTACGCTTGGCCTCTGATATTCAGATCCGCAAGATTCCGTCGCGTGTGACAGCCATTCAGCGCCCGACCTCTGATGTGGCTATTTTGACCCTTCAACTACCCGCGACTGAAACTTTTCGTTTTAATGCCGGGCAATATGTCGAAGTAATCCTTAAAGATGGAAAAAGGCGTAGCTATTCAATGGCCAATGCTCCGCACGCGGCCAGTTCCCTTGAGTTACACCTTCGCCATTTAAATGGTGGGCTGTTTACCGATCACGTGTTTGGCGCAGGTGCAACGGCCATGAAAGAGCGTGAAATTCTAAGGCTTGAGGGGCCGTTCGGTTCATTCTTTTTGCGTGAAGAGAGCGAGTTGCCGATTGTGATGCTTGCCAGTGGCACGGGTTTTGCGCCAATTAAGTCAATCATCGAGCACATGGTGCAGCAAAACATTACGCGACCCATCACGCTTTATTGGGGCGGGCGGCGCCCGGGCGACCTGTACATGAACGAGTTAGTCGAGCAGTGGGCAAAGACGATCGCCGGTTTCACTTACGTGCCAGTTGTTTCAGAGGCATTACCCGAGGATGGGTGGACGGGGCGAACCGGCTTTGTGCATCGCGCTGTGATGCAAGATTTTCCTGACCTGAGTGGCTATCAAGTGTACGCGTGCGGAGCTCCAATCGTTGTCGAATCAGCGCGTCGCGAGTTTGTTGCCGCGTGTAATTTGGCCGAAGAGGCCTTCTTTGCCGACTCCTTTACCTCAGAGGCCGACGTCGCAGCGTTAAGATGATCCCAAGTCAAACGATCGTTCGTGCGAGTTTGGTCAAAATTACCCACCAAGTGTGGTCAACGTTCTCTAACCTTAGTGTTCGACTTTTTAACGGAAATTACAGCGTGACTTTTCTCACCCGTTTTGCAATGATGTTAAGCGCCAGCTGTTTGGTGTCAGGCTTGGCCCATGCCCAGCCGGTCGAGGTGCAGGTTTGGCACACTTTAAGCTCGGTCAATAAATCCGAGTTCGAAACACTGACCAAACAGTTTAATAACGAACAATCTGACGTCAAAGTTATCCTAAAAGGATTTGATGATCAGGCAGGTCTGCGCGCGCAAGCGTCTGCCGCAATGACTTCGCCCGGCGCGGGCAAACCGAATCTCGTGCAGATTGAAGACAACCGCTCACCCGAACTGATTGCTCAACATAAAAATATTGTTCCACTTTATGATTTGTTGAAACGTTATCCGATTGCAGATCTAAATTGGTTTTTGCCCCAAACAACTGGCTTTATGCGTGACGCTCAGGGACGCTTGATGGCGTTTCCTTATATGGCCGAAATCCCCGTGATGCTTTACAACTTGGATGGCTACCAAAAGGCGGGGCTCGATGCCACCAAACCGGCTCGCACTTGGCCTGAATTACAAAATCAGTTACTCGCGCTGCGCGATAAGGCTTACTACGATTGTCCGTTTGGCATCAGTCAACAGGTAAGTACCCATCTCGAAAACCTCGCGCCAATTAACCATACGTTGTACGTCACGCCTGGCAACGGACTCGATAAATCGAAGCAACAACCCGAACTCAATCTGGCCGACCCTGTATTCATGCGTCACATGTCGATCATGGTGAGTTGGAAACGTTCAGAACTGCTCATGCAAAACAGCAACGGCAAAGAAGCCGATGGGTTGTTTGCCAAAAACAAGTGTGCAGTCATTACAACGACTTCTGGCGCACTTGGGCAGATGCTAGATACCCGTGGCTTAAATTTCGGGATGGTACCCATGCCTTTCTATGATCAAGTCAACCCAACGGCGGGTGCGCCTTTTGTAAGCGGTGGCGCTTTGTGGGCTGTTTCGGGTCACGTTAAAGAAGCCGAAAAAGCAACGGTTGCCTTTTTAGCCTATCTGGCTAAGCCTGTTATTGCCGCCAACTGGCATCAGCGCACTGGATATTTGCCTTTAACTGATGCCGCCTATCGGGCTGCAAATGTGTCGTTATATGACAAAATACCTGGCATACGTTTGTTAATTGATTCTATGCGGCAAGTCAAAGATACAAACAGTCGCGGTTTTCGGGCACGTAACTATCAAAGCCTCGAGCCAATTTTGAGCCGGCAATTTGATGCAGCGTTATCAGGCAACACGCCTCCCGTAGCGGCACTGACCATGGCACTCGACGAGTCGCGTCCGTTGATGCAGGATCCCGCACTCGCTAAGGCTGCGCCAACTACCCGAAAAAAATAACCGGCATCTGCGAGCCAGGTAGCCAGCATGAAAAGCACCCCCTGAGTTGGATTGAGGTCCGACACCGGGGGGCTGTTCAAGCTGGCTTTTTTTTTGCGCGCTTTTTTCGTCTATGCGTGAGACACACAATTGTGCTCGCTGCTAACTAGGCTCAAGATTCGTCCCTGTTAAATATTTACGGGCGAGTGGATGATGACGATGCGCGGCAGTTGGTGGCTATTTTTGTTTGCATTGCTCTCTGGCTGCATGGGGCCGGTTACGCGGCCTTGGCCCACTGAGCAGCCCAGGGGCACCAATGTTCCGTCGGGTACGCTTGACTTCAACTGGAAACTGTCCGGTGATCGGGCGGTCGCACCGCTGCAAGTTTTTTCAGATGCGTCACGCACCTGGCTGCAATGGTTGCCAGGTCAAATCTTGCCGATTATTTTAGGCGCGAGCGAGCAAGGCGAGCAGGTACTGACATATCTTCGTCAGGGTCCATACACCATCATAGAGGGGCACTGGCCCGCCTTGCTGTTTCGTTCTGCACGTCAGCAGGCTCGCGCACGGCGTGCAGGCGTATCTTCGGTTGCGTCGGCTACGACCCAACCGGCTTTGTCGCAACACCATTCGGGCTCGCAACACCATTCGGGCTCGCAACACCAACCGACAGCACAAGCGCTTGCTGCGCAACCACAAAGTACTCAGTCGTTGGGGCGTTCAAATCCTACGCAGGTGGCGACCGGTCGCCCAAGTGTTCAAGCTTCTCTAGACTCAAGTCAAGCGCGCATGTCTGGCTCCGAGGCTCAGGCTTCGGCACCATTTTTTGCGGTCAGTCACACTGACCTTCACCTAAGGCAAGCACTCACCCGTTGGGCTGGCCTCAGTGGCTGGCGCTTTGAGCCTGAGCATTGGGCTGTCGATATCGATATTCCCTTGTCGGCGTCGGCAAAGTTTTCAGATGATTTCGTGGCTTCTGTACAAGCGCTGCTGGCCTCGACTGAGTTGTCTGATCGCCCGTTGCAGCCGTGTTTTTATTCAAATCAGGTGTTACGAATTGTGCCCGTCGCTGAACCCTGCGATCGCACCCTCGGGGACGGTGCTTCGACATGAGTTGGTCAGTTGCACGATTGACCATCCCCTCGGTTGTGACGGTCTTGACGCTTAATGGTTGCGCCATTCATCAGCGCTTAAATCAGCGCGATGCAGAGGTTGCGCAGACGCGTCATACCATTGGCCGAGTGCAAACGGCCTTTGAAGCTCGCACCAACAACCGCGCCGAAAAGCTCAAGGCACAACAGGTCGAAAAGCCCTGGCTCGTGAGTCGCGCCGTACCGCTGTCGCGCGACGTCACGTTGCCTGCAGCGCTGCGCGCAAAGGTGAACACCACCATTTTGTATCGCGGTGGCAAAAGTGATCTTGTGGTGCTTGCAGAAAGAATCACACAAGCCACGGGTGTACCGGTGCAGATTAAGCCCGAGGCGCTACTTCCGAGCGAAAGTTTTTTACCCCGACTCAGCCTTGGTGCGATGACGCCAGTGGCGGTGATGCCCCATCAAGTCTTGCTTGAAATGGGGCCGCAACCACTTCCCAAGATTTTGGATCAAATTTCAAGACGTCTGAATTTGTGCTGGCGCTTTCACAACGGCGCGATCGAGTTCTATCGAACGCAAACTCAAGTATTTGATGTAAGGTCATTGACGCTCACGGCACAAGCCGACGCACGTTTGGGTAGAGGCGCTAACACCAAAGCTGGAGGCTTTGACAGTACCTCGAGCACTTCACTCAAGAGCACCGAGCAGCACGCGCTTGAGGCAATCAAGTTGCGTCTTGAGCCGTTTTTAACGCGTGCGGGTGTGATGGCCGCGCAGCCTGGGGCGTTAAGTTCTTTGATCGTGACCGATACGCCCGAGGCCTTGCAAGCTGTTGGCCGCTTTATCGAGCGCGAAAATCGCACTTTGACACGCCGTGTCCGGCTGATTTTTGAAGAGATTTCACTTCAAACGCACGAAGACCTCGAGTTTGGTCTTGATTGGGAAGCTTTGTTTACCAAAGGTAGCTTTGCTGCGGCGCTGTCTGCCCCTGTTGCTGGCACAGGCGTCGGGGTGGCTCGAGCAGCACTCGACGCTGCGTACGGCCCAATGCAGTCTTCTAAACTTATTGTTAATGCTCTGGCAAAGTACGGTACGGTTGTGCGCCATGTCTCGATGCCAGTACTTACGCTCAATAAACGTCCGGTTACTCACGCGGTTCGAACGACATTTTCATACATCGATCAAGTGAAAACCTCTGGGCCAGGTGCCTCTGGCGCGCTAGGGGCTGCTAATGGCATGCCTTCAATGTCAGTCAGCCAGAAAGAAGAGACCGTTGGTTCATTTCTCACCCTCGTACCAGATGCGCAAGATGACGGGCAGATCCTGCTGTCGCTTGCGTATGACAACACGGTTGCACAGCCACTTAAAACGCTCACGATTGGTGAGCAAAGCAGTCGAATGCAAATTCAGCAAATTACGATTGATGGTAACGGCACCGTACAACAGGTTGCACTGCGTCCTGGGCAACCCATGCTGGTCTCTGGCTTTGAACAAAAGCACGGCGAGGCCGATCGCATACGCCTGAGCGCCGAAGCGCCAATCGCCTTGGGCGGAAGCGATCGCGTCAGAAACAACAGGACGATCACGCTCATTGTCATCACTGCTCAAGTCGAAGAGGGCTTTTAAATTGAAGGCTTCGGTTGATCAGTTGCCAATCAATGCGTCACAGGCGCACGCCAAAACAGTTGTCGTGCGCAACTCGTTCGGCCAACCGGTGATCTTTGGCATGGACTGGACCGCAATTGTTGGTGGCCAGCCTCTGAAGCAGGCACGCAAACACGCACGCTTGGTTCGCGCCACACACTTTCTGCTCATTGGTGCACCGGCAATGACAGTTGGGTGCGCACAGCTCGAAAAAAAATACTTCGCGCAGTCTTGCGGGATCTATTCAGCGGCGGCGCTGTTTTCCGTTGCGTATCCTAGCGCAGCAGTAGCATGCCTCGTTCGCTTTGAAGAAGGCGGCTGCTGGATGGTCGCCTCGCATTCGGGCTCGATCATGTCCGAAACAGATCGATGGTTCGTGGATGCTCAATCCGCGTTTGGGGCGCTACACAAAATCCGCCTTCGCTTTCCAAATTTGGTGGTGCACGAAGGGCTTGTCGCAAGTTCAACACAATTGCCGGCGTGGTTGAATGATAAATGCTCAGAGCAAGCTCGGGTATTCGTCCACCAGGCTGCGCGGTTCGGGATCAAGTCTCGCGCCGCTTTCCTCGCGCTGGCAGTGGTCGTTGGTCTTTGGGTGAAATGGTTTGATCAACGTTCCGAACGTGGCGCGACCGTGACACAGGTTCACCCCAGCCAGCGGTGGCTTGACGCCATGACACATTACTCCCAACAACATCCGGTACACGGGTTTTCTGATCTGATGCGGGTGATGGACGCTTGGCGTCGTGTGCCGTTCGATCCGGCGGGTTGGCAATTGTTGCACGTGCAATGTGAACCGGTGTCGCTGAATTGGTCGTGTGCTGCACACTATCGCCGCCGACATCGCTTTGCCTTGAATCAGCATCTTGAAGCCGTCAAGCCCGGCGACTGGGAGTTCCACGCGGTGGCGCTTGATCGCGCCATGCTCACCTGGAGTCTCTTGCACGCCGCGCAGCCCCTAGATTTAGCGCAAGCACCGGTGCCTGGCGACTGGATGACGAGCTTGCAGCGGTTGAGCTCGTTGTTTGAGCATATACAACTTGGGCTCTCTACCAAACTATTAATGAATGTCCCACTTGATTCGCACGGTCGTCCGCTTGAGCAGCCTGCCGGTTTGCCCACTTGGCATCAACGCTCGCTCGCACTCAAAGGCCCGTTACGTGCGCTCACTGCGTTGCAAGAGTTGAACGCGCCGGTACGTTGGCGCAGCGCGACGCTTGAGATCGGAAACATTTCAGGGCAAGAGCTGACGCGTAGCGCCTTGGTCGTACAACTTATCGGAGATCTGTTTGAACACATCCAACAATAAGCCTGTGATCCTTCGTGGAGCACGCTTTTTTCTTGCAGTCGCGTTCTTGTCATTAAACGGCGGTCTAACGCTCGCATACGAGACGACGCCTGACCAATCAACGATCGAAGAGCTCTTACGGCTTGATTCACAAGCTGCCCTATTGGCCGCTCGAAAAAATATTTTTGGAGCCACGCAGCAGTTTCAGCCTGGGCTCAGCACACAAACGCCATCACCCGAAAGTAATCAGGTTTTAGCGATCTACGGTGTTGGCAAAACCTTGACTGCTGAGGTGCTCTTAGATGCTGAGCCGCATGTATTTAAAAATTTGCGTGCTAGGCCCCTTTGGGGACCCTCCTTGCAATACAGACTTGAACGAATTGTTCCACCCTGCGTGTATTTAAAAAAGACGGACGAACCTTATGTCATCTGTTTGCGTAAGGGGCTCTAAATGAATATGCGCTTAGCGCTTGCAACATTGAAAAAGGATTTTTGCGATGCCTAACAAAGCGATGAGTCGTTTTCAAACTGAAGCAGTGATAAACACACTTGAATATGTTGAAATTCCTACGCACGAAACCTTACGGCAGTTATCGCCTGCCTTCGTGCGGTCGCTGGCGCATGAGCTTGCTGTGCTCAGCCTGCGCGGTCGAGTTTGCCCAGTCGGTTTTTCTGATGGTAGCGTTGGTGTATTTACTTTGCTTGAGTATTGCCACGATGATCAGACCCGCGCAGTGCTCGAATTGTTGAAACGGCGGGGGTTGCGCCTGAGCCAACCTCAGTTGTTTGTATTGCCGCCTGCGCTGTTGCTTGCGATTGATAAGTCTGCTGACGAACAGAATGCGGCATTGATCGGTGCTTACCCAGACAGACAGGCTCAGCAGGGCGCGTTATCGGCGGCCTTTGATGCTTTACTACGCTGGGGAGTCGTGCGTCGCGCAAGCGACATTCACTTCAACGTCAATCGTAATCGCTATTCATCACCAGTTTTCTTTACGCTTGCGGGGCGCTATGTGTCGCCCTCAGAGTTCTCTAGCCTACCCACCTCAACGGTCCTCGATATGCTTGCGGTGGCGTGGATGGATATTGAAGGCGGTAACGGTGCGGTGTTTGATCCGATGATTG
>Ga0114958_10003819_pt1 | contig 10641 bp, 9 predicted proteins | sample C_130208_EF_Meta_FD_89577 | JGI IMG/M metagenome (GOLD analysis project Ga0114958, IMG submission 89577) | Freshwater microbial communities from Lake Croche, Canada to study carbon cycling - C_130208_EF_MetaG | ecosystem: Environmental > Aquatic > Freshwater > Lake | place: Lake Croche, Canada... | reverse complement strand
TAGTGTCGGCAACTGAACTCATATCAAATGCATTCACTTTTGCTAAATAAGCAGGCGCTGCGTATTCACGCGTGTATTGAGGAGCACCTCCACCTAATACTAATTCATAAGCAGGTAGTGATGCTTCTAATACGCCGTTCATATAAAAATCTAGTAAACCGTCGTCGGTTACTTCTCCAATATTAGAACAAGACAAATCCCATTTTTCAAACACGGCTAATACTTGTGCTTCTTTTCCTTTTTCTACCACCATCAACATTCTTTCTTGGCTCTCACTTAATAATAATTCCCATGCCTTCATGTTTTGTTGACGCGTAGGTACTTTATCTAAATCAATGCGCATACCTACTTGTCCTTTCGCACTCATCTCTGCAGTTGAACAAATAATTCCTGCTGCACCCATATCTTGCATTCCTACTACACCACCTGTTTCTATAACTTCTAAACAAGCTTCTAATAATTTTTTCTCTTGGAAAGGATCACCCACTTGCACTGCTGGTAATTCTTCTACACTATCAGCAGTAATTTCAGCAGATGCAAAACTTGCTCCACCAATACCATCTTTACCCGTTGCACTGCCAACAAAAAATACTGGATTGCCTTTTCCTAATGCAATGGCGCTAACTGTTTTACCAGCTTTTACAATTCCCACACTCATTGCATTCACTAAAGGGTTGGTATGATAACACTCTTCGAAATATAATTCACCACCTACTGTTGGCACTCCAAAACAGTTTCCATAATGTCCAATGCCATGTACCACACCCGCAAGTAAACGTTGTGTTTTTTTATCTTCTAATTTTCCAAAGCGCAAACTATTCAATGATGCAATAGGCCTGGCACCCATGGTAAAAATATCTCTTTGAATTCCACCTACTCCAGTAGCAGCCCCTTGAAAAGGTTCCAATGCACTTGGGTGGTTATGTGATTCAATTTTAAATACGACTCCATAATCATTTCCAATATCCATTAAGCCCGCATTTTCTTCACCCGCAGCTACCAACATTCTGCCACCATCACGAGGTAAAGTTTTTAACCACTTGATAGAATTTTTATAACTACAATGTTCAGACCACATTCCACTAAAAGCACATAGCTCTGTGAAATTAGGCGTGCGTCCTAGTTTTGTTTTTATACTTTCAAATTCTTCAGGCGTTAATCTTAATTGCTGGGCGGTTTTGACGGTAATTTCCATTAGTGTTTTCTTATTCTTTATAGATGACGCGAAGGTACAAAAGGGAGGGTGAAGAAAGAATTAGATTTACCAACATTAATAAGCTTGAAAGATTATAATTGATAATCAATAATTTGTAAAGAATTTAAATATAAAAAAATAAAATAATATTTAAATTTTATACACATTTTATGCATTTAGAGATGATTCTCAATCTTAAAATATGAAAATCCCATAACTTTGGCTCATTATTTAATATTAAAATAATTTACATATGTCTTTAAGATTCGATGCCGTCAATCATGTAAGTCATGACCGATCTAATAACCCAGAAGTACATTCTCAAAAAATTACTGCCATTTTTGGTGAAAGCGTTTTCAATGTAAAAACAGCTAGAGAATATTTAAGCGATGAAGCTTATAAAAGTTTAGTGAATAGTATTAAAGGTTCTAAAAAAATTGAAAGAAATGTAGCAGGGCAAATTGCAACAGGCATACGTGCATGGGCAGAGGCCAAAGGTGTTACACACTTTACCCATTGGTTCCAACCTTTAACAGGAACTACTGCAGAAAAACATGATTCATTTTTTACTTTAAAGTCCGATGGAACTGCTATTGAAGAATTTGATGGCGCTGCTTTAATACAACAAGAACCAGATGCATCAAGTTTCCCAAATGGTGGATTGAGAGCGACATTTGAAGCAAGAGGTTATACTGCATGGGATCCTTCTTCTCCCCCATTTATTATTGAAATTGGTAATGGTAAAACATTATGTATTCCTACCATCTTCATTGCATACACTGGAGAATCATTAGATTATAAAGCGCCTTTAATGAAAGCGACTGAAGCTTTGAATAAAGCAGCCGTAACAGTTTGTAATTTATTTGATAAAAATGTAAGTAAGGTAACGCCCACTTTAGGTTGGGAGCAAGAATATTTTGTAATTGATGAAGCGCTTGTAAATGCAAGACCCGATTTAGTACAATGCGGAAGAACCGTTTTTGGTGCTGCACCAGCTAAAGGACAACAATTGGAAGATCATTATTTCGGATCTATTCCAGAAAGAGTCTACGCTTTCATGCGTGATTATGAAAATGAATCTTACAAATTAGGAATTCCTTTAAGAACAAGACATAATGAAGTAGCACCTGCTCAATTTGAGTGTGCCCCTATTTTTGAAGAAGTGAATATTGCAGTTGACCATAACATTTTATTAATGGATGTAATGAGTCGTGTTGCTAAAAGACATCATTTAGTCGTATTACTACATGAAAAACCTTTTGCAGGTATTAACGGAAGTGGTAAACATAATAACTGGAGTTTAGCAACCGATACAGGTGTGAACTTATTAGCTCCTGGTAAAACACCTAAGACTAATTTAATGTTCTTGACTTTCTTTGTCAACACTATTAAAGCCGTGCATGATTACGCCGATATCTTAAGAGCCTCTATTGCTTCTGCCTCCAATGATTTTAGATTAGGCGCTAACGAAGCCCCTCCTGCTATTATTTCTGTATTCGTAGGTGAGTATTTAACGAAGGTATTGAACGATGTGGAAAGCCGCGTGGGAACTAAGTTTGACGAACAAGATGAAGCTATTTTAAAATTAGATTTACACCGTAGCATTCCTGAATTACTTTTAGACAATACCGATCGTAACCGTACTTCTCCTTTCGCTTTCACTGGAAATAAATTTGAATTCCGCGCGGTAGGATCTACTGCTAACTGTGGTCACCCAATGACTATTCTAAATACGATTGTAGCAGATACTTTAAACAAATTTGCAGCAGAAGTAGATGCATTAATTGAGAAAGGAGATAAGAAAGAAATTGCCATTATGCAAGTGATTCAAAAATACATTGTCTCTAGTAAAAAGATTTTATTTGAAGGCGATGGTTATAGCGAAGAGTGGCATAAAGAAGCAGAGAAAAGAGGCTTGCCTAATTTAAAAACTACACCTGTTGCATTAGATGCGATGGTAACTGAGAAAGCAAAGAAATTATTTAAAGAAAATAATATTTACTCTCACAGTGAATTAGAAGCGCGTTATGAAATTGAATTAGAAAAGTACATTAAAAAAGTGCAAATTGAAGCGCGTATTATGGGTGACTTAGCCACTAACCATATTATTCCTTCTGCACTTAAATATCAAAACGAGTTACTTAAAAATGTAAGTTTGCTTCGTGAAGCAGCCTTACCAGAAAAATTATACAAAGGTCAGTTGGCATTATTAAAAGATGTAAGCACACATATTCAACAAGTTTATGATAATGTAGATGCGATGGTGGAAGCGCGTAAAGTAGCCAACAATATTGTAAACTCAAGAGAAAAAGCCATTGAATACGAGGCTAAAGTAAAAGCACAATACTTTGATAAGATCCGCTACCACGTTGATAAATTAGAGCAATTGGTAGATGATGAATTATGGACCTTGCCTAAGTACAGAGAATTGTTGTTCTTACGTTAATTAAAGCAATCCCCAAAAGCATCTCATAAAAAAAGGCCCAAAGAATGGGGCCTTTTTAAAAATCATTAGAGAAAATATTTTAGGCACATAATTTTCGAAGAAATGGGAATAAAATATGACTACTTAATCTTAAAAGTTTCGAGGAACTTAGTCGTGAAGTTTCCTTTTCTAAAATCTTCGTTCTGCATTAATTGTAAATGGAATGGAATAGTTGTTTTCACTCCTTCAATTACATACTCGCTTAAGGCACGATACATTGTATTAATAGCCTCCTCACGGGTTTGAGCCACTGTGATTAATTTACCAATCATAGAATCGTAATAGGGAGGAATGACATAGCCTGCATATACATGACTATCCACACGCACACCATGTCCACCTGGAGTATGGAGTACTGTTATTTTTCCAGGTGAAGGCCTGAAGTCGTTATAAGGATCTTCTGCATTGATACGACATTCAATAGCGTGCAATTGTGGTTCGTAATTGCGGCCTGATATTTTTTCACCAGCAGCAATTTTAATTTGCTCCTTAATTAAGTCATAGCTTACTACTTCTTCTGTTACGCAGTGCTCCACTTGAATACGCGTATTCATTTCCATGAAATAAAAATTACGATTCTTATCTACTAAAAATTCTACTGTACCCACGCTCTCGTAATTAATAGCACTAGCTGCTTTAATAGCAGCCTCTCCCATTCTTTGACGAAGTTCTGGAGTCATAAAGGGTGAAGGAGATTCTTCTACTAATTTTTGATGTCTTCTTTGAATAGAACAATCACGCTCACTCAAATGACAAACATTACCGTATTGGTCTCCTGCTACTTGTATTTCTATATGTCTTGGTTCTTCCACAAATTTCTCCATGTACAAACCATCATTTTTAAAACTTGCAGCTGCTTCCATCTTTGCAGCTTCAAATGCTTTTTCAATTTCAGCTTCATTCCATACCACACGCATTCCTTTACCACCACCACCTGCAGTGGCTTTGATAATTACTGGGTATCCAATTTCTTTAGCTAATTTTTTAGCAGCATTTACATCTTCTAATAAACCTTCTCCACCTGGTACCACAGGCACACCGGCTTTGATCATGGTTTCTTTTGCAGTGATTTTATCCCCCATGCTATTAATCATATCGGGTGTTGGTCCAATAAATTTAATTCCATGGTCGGCACAGATTTGTGCAAACTTTGCATTCTCTGCTAAAAAACCATAACCAGGATGCACTGCATCGGCGTTGGTAATTTCACAGGCTGCCATAATATGTGGAATATTTAAATAGGACTCCTGTCCTTTAGGACCTCCAATACAAACTGCTTCATCTGCAAATTTTACATGTAAACTATCTTTATCTGCTGTTGAATAAACGGCCACTGTTTTAATGCCCATTTCTCTACAGGTTCTAATAATACGTAAAGCAATTTCGCCACGATTGGCTATCAAAATCTTTTTGAACATTTTTCTTAGTTAAAATTTGAAAATGGGTGAGGTTTATTCTGGTTGAACCAAGAATAAAGGTTGGTCATACTCCACTGGGCTGGCATCTTCTACCAAAACTTTCACAATGGTTCCTTTGACTTCACTTTCAATCTCATTGAAAAGCTTCATCGCTTCAATAATACATACCACTTTACCTGCGGCTACTACTGTTCCTTCCTCAGCCATTAGTGGCTTGTCAGGAGAGGCTCTTCTGTAAAAAGTTCCAATCATTGGACTTTTAATGGTCAATAAATTAGTGGCAGCTGGGGCTACTGGTGCAACTGGCGCAGCAGGACTCGCTGCAGAAGGAGCTGCCATGGCTACTGGGGCTGCAGCATAAGTTGCAGGCACCGAGCTTACTGTTACATGCTCTTCTTTTTGTTTAATGGTTACTTTACCGTCTTTATCTTCGATGCTTATCTCTCCGATATTACTCTTGTTAACCACCTTAATTAAATCGTGAATTTGTTTCAAGTCCATGTTTAGCAATTTTGGGTAAAATTGGGGTATTTTTATGGATTTTCGCGAAAAAAACGGCTTTTTTTATTAAAAATGGGCTTTTTTGACCAAAAATGCCCCCGATCAATCGGGGGCATTTTTCAATAAATTAGAGTGATTTATCTACTTCACACGTTCTACGTATTCTCCGTTTTTGGTATTAATCTTAATCTTCTCTCCCTCATTTACAAACAAAGGCACCATTACAGTCGCTCCCGATTCAATCGTAGCAGCTTTAAGGGCACGGGTGGCGGTATCTCCTTTCACGCCGTTCTCACAATAGGTAATTTTAACGTCTATCTTTTCTGGAAGCTCTGCTCCAATTGGAAGTTCCGTTTCTGTATTCATAAAGACAAATACCTCTGCGCCATCAATTAAAAACTGAGGGGCATCAATCATTTCCTCAGCCATTGCGATTTGCTCAAAAGTCTCATTGTTCATTAAGTTGTAGCCGCTGTCGTCTTTATATAAGTATTGAAATGTTTTCTTTTCAACACGCACAGGATATATGTTCTCACCGCTATTCCATGTTTTTTCAATAGATCTCTTATTGTCTACCCCTTTTAATTTAGCCCAGATTTTAGCTGCTGCACGAGCGGTTTTATTTTCACCAAATTCTACTACAGAATATAAGTTACCATCTAATTTTAGAATCATTCCACGACTGATGTCTGAAGTTGTTGCCATAATTGTTTTTTTTAATTTGTCTGAGAGAACGGCAAAAGTAGCACATGAAAGCCATTTATAAAAAAACCTTCAATTTTTGTTGTAAAATAAGTGTAAAAAAACCTCGATTAGCCTATTTTTGCGGCACAAATAACAAAATAGCCCACATGTCAGTATTAGTCAATAAAAATTCAAAGGTCATTGTACAAGGTTTTACCGGTACTGAAGGAAGTTTCCATGCCAGTCAAATGATTGAATATGGTACCAATGTAGTGGGTGGTGTAACCCCAGGAAAAGGTGGTTCTGTGCATTTAGAAAAACCTGTATTCAATACTGTAGCCGATGCTGTGAAAACTACAGGCGCCAATGTGAGTATCATTTTTGTTCCTCCTGCATTCGCAGCAGATGCCATTATGGAAGCCACTGATGCAGGTATTGCTTTAGTAGTTTGTATTACAGAAGGTATTCCAGTGCAAGACATGGTGAAAGTAAAAAATTACTTGCAAGGAAAAACAACTCGTTTAATAGGACCTAACTGTCCAGGTGTGATTACAGCGGAAGAAGCTAAAGTAGGAATCATGCCAGGCTTTATTTTCAAAAAAGGAAAAATTGGTATTGTTTCAAAAAGTGGAACATTAACTTATGAAGCAGCAGACCAAGCAGTAAAAGCAGGGCTTGGTGTTTCAACAGCTATTGGAATTGGTGGTGACCCAATAATTGGAACTACTACTAAGGAAGCGGTGGAATTATTAATGAACGATCCAGAAACAGAAGGCATTATCATGATTGGAGAAATTGGTGGTAGCATGGAAGCAGATGCTGCCCATTGGATTAAAGATAATTTAAGAAAACCTGTAGTTGGTTTTATTGCTGGTCAAACAGCGCCTCCAGGTCGTAGAATGGGTCATGCGGGTGCTATTATTGGTGGCGCCGATGATACTGCTGCTGCTAAAATGAAAATTATGGCAAGCTGCGGAATACATGTTGTAGCAAGCCCTGCAGATATTGGAACTACCATGGCAGAAGCTTTAAAAAAGAAATAGTCCTCTATTTATATTAACTAATCCCTTATCCAAAAAAGATAAGGGATTTTTTTATTGTAAGTTTGTCCTATGAAATACGCGCTTCTATTATTCGCTTTATTTTTCTGCGGTCAATTAACCATGGCACAGCAGAAACCTGCTATTAAAATACATTGCGTAGCACCCGTAAAATTAAAAACGGGTCAGACGGTGAAATTAAAAGTGAGTGTAAGTCATAATTTAAAAGAAGAAAAAACAGGCACCCTTGTTTTGTCTCTTATAAATCATCAAACACATAAATCGGTAGATGGCTGGTTTTTAAATATTTTTCCTTTTCAATATTTCACCACCATTCAAAATGAAAAGTTTGAAGTGGAGTTCCCTTTTACTGTACCCAACGATTACATCGATAGTTTTGATTTAGTATTAGTTGCCCATGTAGGAAATTTAAAAGATAGTATTGGCTTTGTCATTTCCACCAATAAAGTAATTCCTTTTGGAAAAAAACTTTAAATACCTAATTATTGGCCAAGGCTTAGTGGGTACTTGGCTTGCTTATTTTTTGCAGCAAAGAAATATTTCATTTGCTATTGTAAATGATAGTAGCACTGCTTCTGCCACCAAGGTGGCAAGTGGGGTAATGAACCCTGTAACGGGCAGAAGAATGGTACAAACTTGGATGATTGATGAAATTCTGCCTTTTGCAGTAGCCTCTTATGAAGCATTTCAAGAAAAAACGAATACAAAAATCATTACCGAAGCGCCTGTTGTTTTAATTCATCCTTCACAACAAATGAAAGATAGTTTTGACTATCGAATGGACCACGATAATGTTTATTTAAAAAATAATAACCCTTTAACATGGGACTCTTTTTTTAATATGCATTTTGGCACAGGAGAAATTGACTCTTGTTACTGGATTGATTTATTAAGTTTTTTAGAAGCAGGCAAAAAACAATTCGTTGAAAATTATATAGAAGCCAATTTTAATTACAACGATTTAAAATTAGTAGATAAGGGCGTGGAGTGGAATAATATAACTGCGGAAAAAATTATTTTTTGTGACGGAGTAAATACTATGATGAACCCTTATTTTAAAACACTTCCCTTTGCACCTAATAAAGGAGAAGCGCTAATTGTGGAAATTAAGGGGCTTCCTGCAAAACATATTTATAAAAATAATTTAGCCATTGTGCCTTGGAAAGAAAATTTATTTTGGGTGGGATCAAGCTTTGAATGGGACTATACAAGCACAATGCCCACAGAGGCCTTTAAACAAAAAACAATCAACAGCTTAAACGCAGTGCTAAAAATTCCATATACTATTAAAGACCATCTAGTGGGTATAAGGCCTGCCAATACCGAGCGCCGTCCTTTTGTAGGCTTACATCCTATCCATACTCAAATAGGTATTTGCAATGGCATGGGCACCAAGGGCTGTTCCTTAGCCCCCTATTTTACCCACCAATTAATTGAACATATCGAGCATCAAAAAACCATTCTTGCCGAGGCCGATTTACAAAGGTTCAAGCATTTAATGAACGCCTAATGAAGCGCCTAAAAAAAGTTCCGCGAAAATTAAAAAATTCAATATTTTTAAACATCATTCATTTAAACCATTGCCAGCATCATGAACGAAGATGAAAAAAAATTATATAACATTCCTATTGCTTATCGCAAAATGGAAAATTTACATATTGTTTTTTGGCTTTTTAAAGATATTGCCTGGTGTATGTTTTGGAAGCCTTTGGGTATTACCATGATTATTCCAACTTTAACCATTTCTATTATTATTGCATGGAGAACTAGACATATTTTTTCTGAACTATGTCATAACCTAGCCATTACTGTATGGATTATGGCCAACTCTTTTTGGATGTGTAGTGAATTCTTTGGAGTAGATAACAATCTTGTATATGGAACCGTTACAGTGAAACACTTAGCCATGATTCCATTTATTACTGGTGTATTAATTCTAGCATTTTACTATTTAATACATAAGCCAAGACATAAGCAGGAAACAGCTACCTTATAACTACTTTAGAAATAATTTAGAGTACTATAAATACTTCTTTAATTGATTCGCTCTTAAAGCAGTAATGATTCCTAAACTACTTACTGTTAAAAAAGCCCATCTTAAGCCAATGGCTTGAGATAAAAATCCTATAATGGGTGGGCCAATTAGAAATCCAAAAAAGCCAACGGAGGAAACAGAGGCTAGTGCAATACTCACTTTACTTGGTTCTGTGGTTCTTCCTACTGTACCATAAATAGTTGGAATCACAGAAGAGACTCCGAAACCTACTAACATAAAACCTATTGAGCTAACCACTAAATGAGGATACGCCGTGGCTATTACTAAACCAACTGTTACAACGAGCCCACTTAATACCAATTGTTTTCTAGCACCCCAATAATTAATTAAATTATCGGAAAACATTCTGCCTGTTGTCATAGAACCCATAAAACAAATGTATCCAGTGGTTCTCCACTCAGTAGGCACTTTCACAATGTCTTGAAAGTATACCCCACTCCAATCAAACATCATTCCTTCGCAAATCATATTAGTAAAAGCAATTAATCCAAACTGCCACATTAAAGAACTTGGTTTATTCCAAATTTTAGATACATGATTTTTATTGGGCTCTCCTGGTAATAAATAAGGATGTCCAAAAAATAAAAATAGCCAACCCACTAAGGCCACAAAAGTAAATTGTTCTAAAGGTGAAATTGAATGTGCTACAAAAAAGCCTCCTAATAACCCGCCTGTAAAACCTGCTAAACTCCAAAAGCCATGAAACCTGGATGTAATGCTTTTATCAAATAATTTAGAAAGTGCTGCTGCTTGTGTATTAATAGAAACATTAAATAAATTACCCGCCATTCCAAATAAAAATAAACCAATGGCTAATAGCGTGGTGGTATTTGCAAAACCCAAGGCAATAAGTGATGTAGGATATAATATTGATGCAATAATGATAATTTTTTTGCTGCCTTGTTTAGCAGTTAAGCTTCCTGAAATAGGAATACCAAGGAAAGAACCAATAGGTAGAAAAAACAAGATGCCTCCAAAAGCCCCATCGCTTAAACCTAATTGCATTTTAATGTCGGGAATACGGCTGGCCCAGCTGGCAAAACAAATACCTGTTAAAAAGAAAAAACCGGATAAAACAACACGACGAGCGGTAAGGGATATAGTACTGGCGTTCATGGCGCAAAGATGGGGTTTTTCTAGGAATTGGGCTATATTTGCTCATCAAACCTATATCAATAGATTTTTATGTACCGTACGCACCATTGTGGAGAATTAACGATTCAATCTGTAAGCAAAAATGT
>Ga0114958_10003818_pt1 | contig 10644 bp, 4 predicted proteins | sample C_130208_EF_Meta_FD_89577 | JGI IMG/M metagenome (GOLD analysis project Ga0114958, IMG submission 89577) | Freshwater microbial communities from Lake Croche, Canada to study carbon cycling - C_130208_EF_MetaG | ecosystem: Environmental > Aquatic > Freshwater > Lake | place: Lake Croche, Canada... | reverse complement strand
GTATTATCTCCAAACATCGAATCAATTGAATTAAATAAAGCTGGACGAGTTCGTCGTGCGAAGATTTTGTATCTGCGTGGACGTTCAGGCAAGTCTGCCCGTATCAAGGAAAAGAGAATGAAATAATTCATATACAATATTCGAAGGGTTGCTATCAGAGATGGCAACCTTTTTTTGTTTGTAAAAGCTAGGCTGCCAAGCACAGAAGGCCACTCTATGAATCGTTTGATTTTATATTCGACCTGTCGTAATTTCTTCCACGACGGCAGGGTCAAGCAAGGTCGAAACATCACCCAAATTATCTGTGTCGCCTTCGGCAATTTTTCGTAAGATCCGCCGCATAATCTTTCCACTGCGTGTCTTCGGTAAGCCGCTTACTATCTGTATTTTATCGGGTTTAGCAATCGCACCAATGACACGCGTAACAGTCTGATTGATATCCTGTGCAATCAGTTTGTCGTCGTCTAGTACGCCATTGAAAATAATAAAGGCATAGATGCCCTGACCTTTGATGTCATGTGGATAACCAACTACGGCACTTTCGACAACGCCTGTATGCATATTGATCGCGTTCTCTAATTCAGCGGTCCCGATTCGATGACCACTGACATTCAGCACATCGTCAACACGGCCTGTAATACGATAATTACCTTCCTTGTCACGCAGGCATCCATCGCCTGTAAAATAGAGGTTAGGATAGGTCGAGAAATAGGTTAATCTGCAACGCTCATGATCACCATAGGTTGTTCGTAACATGCCGGGCCACGGATGACGAATACATAAATTACCACTGACTGTTTCGGATGGCAAGTCTTGCAGCGACGCATCGCCACCAAGAATAGGCATACCGTTTTCATCAAGCAATAAGGGCTGTACGCCAGGAAATGGCAAGGTTGCAAAGGATGGTTTCTGTGGCGTAATGCCTGCAAGATTTGAAATTAAGATGCCGCCAGTTTCTGTTTGCCACCACGTATCTACGATAGGGCATTTCCCTTTACCGATATGTTCGTCAAACCAATGCCAAGCTTCTTGATTAATTGGTTCGCCAACACTACCCAATACCTTCAGTGAGCGTAAGTCCTTGCGTTTGATGATATCAGTTCCGAAACTCATCAGACTGCGAATAGCGGTTGGTGCCGTATACAGAATATTCACCTTGAACTTATCGACAATGTCCCAAAATCTGCCTGCATCAGGCCACGTTGGGATACCTTCAAACATCAGTGTGGTGGCACCTGCCGATAGAGGCCCGTAAATGATATAACTATGCCCTGTAATCCAACCAATATCGGCTGTGCAGAAATGGATATCACCCGGTTGGTATTGAAATACATTGACAAAGGTGTAATTGGTATAAATCATATAGCCTGCGCAAGTATGTACAACGCCTTTGGGTTTGCCAGTGCTGCCAGATGTATAGAGAATAAAAAGTGGATCTTCGGCATCCATCACTTCAGCCTCAGCAAACGGATTGCCTGCGTTTTCTACTTGGTTAATTTCATCTTCCCACCAGCAATCGCGGCCCTTGATCATACTCACAGGTGTTTGTGTACGTGTGAGAACAATTACTTTTTGCACTGAAGTACATTGCACGAGTGCATCATCAATCACGCTTTTTAAGGGGATTTCTTTTGCGCCTCGGTATCCGCCATCGGCAGTGATGACTAGAGTGCATTGCGCGTCATTAATCCGATCGGCAATGCTTTGTGCAGAGAAGCCGCCGAAGACAACGGAGTGAATGGCGCCTATTCGAGCGCACGCCAAAACAGCAATGGCTAATTCAGGAACCATCGGCATGTAAAGACATATACGATCTCCTTTTTTTGCACCATTGTTTTTTAAGACATGGCAAAATTGGTTCACCTTGACTAATAATTCCTTGTATGAGATCGATCGGTGCGGTTCATTGATATTATTACTTTCCCAAATGATAGCCGGTGTATAGGGCTGAATTTCGGCCCAGCGGTCAAGGCAATTTTCGGTGATGTTTAATTGGCCGCCTTTGAACCATTCGATTTGAGGCGCTGAAAAATTCCAATCAAGCACATTGTCAAATGCCTTTCTCCAACGGAAGTGCGAGGCGATTTCGCCCCAGAATTTTTCAGGGTTTTCGATACTTTGTTTGTAGACTTCGTGATATTGTTCGAGTGATTTAATCTGATAAGGATACGACATGCGATTCTATTTTCTTTGCATAAATATACATTGAATAGTCTGAAACTGTTTTTGTTATTCTACCTTGAAACGCAGCTGCACGCATAAATTGTAGTCTTTAAACCACTGATGTAAATTCTTTTTTAAATTTAAAAAGGCAATGCTTTATTGCAATGCGTCCTTGTATGTTTTTAAGCATTTCTCTCTAGCCTCTTTATGGTCAACAATAGGTTTTGGGTATGAGAAACTTTCAAATTCAGGCACCCATTTCTTGACGTAGGCTAATGACGGATCAAATTTTAATGTTTGTAAGTAAGGATTGAATATTCTGAAATAGGGTGCTGCATCAACGCCACATCCTGCGGCCCACTGCCATCCGCCATTGTTTGATGCCAAATCAAAGTCGATAAGTTTTTTTGCAAAATAGGCTTCACCCCAACGCCAGTCGATCAACAAATGCTTTGTTAGAAATGAGGCCACTATCATACGCACTCTGTTGTGCATCCATCCTGTTTGATTTAGTTGACGCATGCCTGCATCCACAATTGGATAACCCGTATTGCCTTCGCACCAAGCGATGAAGGTGTCATTGCTATTACTCCATTGGATGTTGTCGTATGCCGGTTTGAACGAGCTATTAACCACATAGGGAAAATGCCAAAGGATGCTTTGATAAAATTCCCGCCAGATGAGTTCATTCAGAAATTTTTCATTGAGATGAAGTGCCTTTGCAGCCAACTCCCTCACGCTGATAGTGCCAAATCGAAGATGAACACTTAGTCGTGAGGTGCCTTCGATTGATGGAATATCGCGTTGTAAATGATACTGGCGAATGATATCATCAGTCGTCATTGAGGAAGGGAACCTTGTATCATTGTTGTTGAATCCGATTTCTTGCAGCGATGGAAAATGAAAGGGTTGTTTGATCTGAATGAAATTCGAAAAAATAGTTTCAGTAGCATAAGGCTTAAGATGATGCTCAGTTAAAGCGGCCTTCCATTTTTTTGAATAGGGCGTAAACATAGTGTATGGTTTGCCGTCATCTTTGCAGATCTCATTCGTTTCAAACACTACTTGGTCTTTGAATGTTTTAAAGCCTATTTGCTTTGATGTGAGAAAAGCTTCAATTGCTTTGTCTCGCTTCATTGCATAAGGTTCGTAATCATGATTCGTGAACACGGTCTCTATGTCATAAGTTGAAGTAAGTTGTTGTAAGCATTCAAGTGCAGTGCCATACATAACATGCAGTCCGGATGAGTGTTTGTTCAATTGTTGTTCCATCTGCTGTAATGTCTGATGAATGAATTGAACACGCGAGTCATTCTTGTCTAGTTCGCCAAGGATTTGCGTATCAAAAATAAAAATAGGAAGCACAGGGATATTTTCACTGAGGGCATGAAACAAGGCGGCGTTGTCGTGAAGCCTAAGGTCTCGTCGGAACCAACTAATATTGATTTTTTGCATGTGGCAAAAGTAAATGCTTTAGAGAATCCTATGGATAGAATTAATTGATGTCTGCTTATTTAAGGATACCCTGAACTTTTATGATGTCAGGATCTTTGGGATTTAGCTGGTAGGCTTTGTTCCATGCTTGTTTGGCTTTTACATAATCTGCGGCGTTAAAGGCAAAGCCACCTAGGTCATACCAATATCGGGCATTGTTTGGAGTTAACTCAACAGCTTTTTGTAGTAGTATCACTCCTTCATTCCATCGTTTAAGCGACCCCATGTTGAATCCCTGCTTGTAATAAACATCGGCCAATAAATTATAATAGATTGGTTTGCTTGGATGATGCGGGTATATCTTAAACGCGATATCCCACACATATTTAGCGCTATCGTATTTCTCTAGTTTGGCATATCCCAATCCTAGATTTAAATAGCCATTTACAAAACCTGGATGAAGTTTAACCGCTTTATTGCCATACGAAATTGCTTTTCGTATGTATGCTTTTTCCTTGGACTTATTCGCTGGGAATTCTGATAAATCGAGATTACGCGAACTAGCGTTTCCATTTAATGCAATACTTTCTGGCATGTTTTCTACATCTGTCAAGGAGAGTGTAATATCGTTTTTCCACGCGTTGTTTCGAGTATAAGTCTTGATTGAATAAAGGATTAGAATCGGAAGTAATAGAACCCATGTTACTTGTTTCATATTCAGTTTCTCGCCTATCCAAACAAGTCCGTAACCAAGCAGCATACAAAATCCTAAAGAGGCATGAAAGGCTAATCGTTCGCCCATAGTAGCACCGATATTGAAGATGAGATTCGTTACGAGTAAGATCGTCAACATATAAAACGCGATCGCAAAAGCCGACCAGTTTTTACGTCTAAACGCAACGAGGCCGCCAACAACAGAGCCAATTAAAAATAGAATAGCAATTGACACACTAAAATCACTGAAATCTTTATACGGAATACTGTTATACCCATAGTCAGAGCTCAGTGGATGCGGGAAAATCATCAAGAGGAAATAGTTGAGAAAAATAAACAATTTAGTCGCCATTTGTTGTGCCTCATCTGCTAATAAATAAGGGTTGTTCATTAATTCGGCGTCCTGTAAATTTGATTCAGTAATGACGATAGTTGAACGAATGCCATAATACACAGCAAAGCAGATAGCGAGACCTGCCATCAATCCAAAATACTTCGTTACGCTAAACCGATTCGTATCGAATAAGTAGATGGATAATGGAATTAGTACTAGTAGCACCACGCCATATTCCTTCGAAAGCAGGGCGCAGAAAAAACAGACACAAGTCCAGATGAGGTACTTGATAGACCGTTTAATGGCATATTGATGTGCGAGATAAAGGCTTACTATCATGAAGAGGAAGGAAAATATTTCATCGCGACTTTTAACATTGGCAACGACTTCGGTATGCAGCGGATGTGCAAGAAATAGCAGTGATATAACGAAGGCTGTTAGTTTATTTTCTTTAAAAACGACTGTGCTCAAAAAGAGAAAAAGTATGCAGACTGATAAGCCATAGAACAAGGTATTGTTTATATGCCTGAACCCAAAACCTTTTGATTTTAAATCTTTGTCGTTATAGTTGCCGTCTCCATTGACATCTTCTTCAATATCTTTTTTGCCATTATGGTTGAAGTCCCAACAATTGGGTTCGAATGTAGCATCTTGCCGTGTGCCGATAAATTCTTGTTCGATTGCAAATGTGGCCACTGCCAACGGGCGATAACGTCCTCCTGCAAGTTGAGCCGTCGTGTTCATCTGCTTATAGAAGCTATCGAAAAGATCTTTGCTGAAAATATCGGGGATGCCTGCAATGCCGCGGAGAACGTATTCGTTTTTTGAGATAACGATTTCATCATCGAGCGCATATTGATGCTTAAATGTATTCGCATACAACGCGATACTAAATAGCATAATGATGATATAAGGGCCCATTCCTTTCATTCCTTTTTTCATCACGTTTGTTTTCTCAGATGCAGTAAGCGTTGTTTCGATATTACTTGCTTCGCTTGTTCGCGGAGTGTCAGTAGTTGATGTTTTAGAGGTCTTGTTTTTTTTGCTCATATGAAAGTCGAAATAAAGGATAAATATAATAAAGGGTGGATGATTTGCTTTTAGTTTTTCTGATCGAATGCATCATAGACATCAGCAAGAATAAAAAAACTGCCTGTTACCAAAATGATGTCATCGGTATGCGCGTCGGATAATGCTTGCTTAAGGGCGTCTCTTACTGTCTTAAATCCTTTGCCTTGAAGCCCTAATAACACGGCTTTTTCTGTCAGTATTTCGTATGGCAATGCTCTTGGCATATCAGCTTGTGTAAAATAATAGGTGGCCTTTCTTGGAAATATTTTTAGAATTTGTTCTACAGTTTTATCTTGAACAAAACCGGTAATGATATGCAGGTTCTTGTGCGGCAATTGATTGACTTGATTGAACACTTCAAGCAAGCCTGCTTCATTATGCGCCACATCTGTTATGATCGTTGGATTTGTATGCAGGATATCGAATCGTCCTTTGATGCCAGTGTTTTTCTTCACGTTACTCAAACCTTCTGCTAGGTTCTCAGCGCTTAAATGCCATCCGTTACTTCGCAGAATGTCGAGGGACGCCAGGACTGTTTTTATATTTCTAACTTGATAATCACCCGTCAAGTCTAATGCAATGACCTGCGTATTCTGATGGATGCAATTGGTGATACTGATATTGAGTTTGTCTTGCAGATGTATAGCTTCGTTGATCGTAAATACCTGATCTGCAAACGTGATGTTTGATTGCTGTGATGTTGCCATGTCGCGAAACACTGCTTCCGATTCGGGATGCGTTTCTCCGATGACAACAGGGATGCTTGCTTTGATGATACCTGCTTTTTGAAACGCAATTTTCTCAAGAGTGTTTCCTAATAAATTGGTGTGGTCGTAACTGATATTCGTAATAATGGAAAGTTCGGGCGTGATGATATTGGTGCTATCGAGCAATCCGCCAAGTCCTGTTTCTATGATTGCGATATCGACTTCTTGTTCTGCAAAATAGGCAAATGCCATGGCCACGGTTACTTCAAAAAACGAAGGTTGTATCTTCTCAATCAACGGGATTAATTTTTCCGTTAATGACACCACATCGTCTTCTCCAATTTCAATGCCATTAATTTTGATTCGTTCTCTGAAGTCAATCAAATGAGGTGAAGTATACAAGGCTGTTTTATAACCCGCCGCTTGAAATATGGAAGACATCATATGGCTGCAACTTCCTTTGCCGTTCGTGCCTGCGATATGAATGCATTTTAATTTTTTTTCAGGATGTCCAAGTTCCTTGCAAAGTAAAATTGTATTCTGCAAGTCAGCTTTATACGCCGCTGCACCGATTCGTGTAAAAATCGGTAACTTGCTAAAAAGATACGTTAGTGTTTCTTGGTAAGTCATACGTTCGTCTCGAAGGACAAATATAAAACTATGTGATTGGAACCTTTCAATTAATGTTGGACGACTCCTTTTTTTCGAACATATTATTTCTATTCTTTATCAGTTCAATCGTTTTCTCTGATTGATTTTTCTATCGTGTGAAATTTTCAATTGTTCACGTTTAATTAAAGGAGGTAAAATTTGCACTATTGAAATATTGCAGTACATTTGAGACAACATTTTTAGAATGTAGAAAATACGAAGAGTAGGTCATCCGCGTATCGATGAAGTGAAGCATAAAGACATTATATCAGTCATAGTAAGCTATAGGTGAAAATTGTAAGGATGTGGTTTAACCTGAAAACGATAGATTGAATAAATAGAAATCATAGACTGTTATCCAAACAACAACACATCGTCTCACCATACTCTCTTTTAATTAAAATAATCACACATGAGCAATTTTCGATTATCAACAAACAGAGGCCAATCTACTTGGTTGATGTGTATGTTTCTTTTCGTTCTTTTATCTGTTTTCAACAATACGGCTTCTGAAGCTCAAGCACCAGTAACAGTTACTATTGGAGCTACAAGCGGAACAGCTTCTGCAACCAATGGTCCTATTTGGAGTGGGAGTAGTGGAAGTTTTACAAGGTATTCGCGTTATGCATTTATTTATACGGGTGGCGTAGGAGGTGATTTAGCTAGCATCCCTTTGGGAGCAAAAATCGTTAAAGTTGCTTGGTTGCGCGGTTCTACAGCGGTCACTGTCGCTGCGCCAAATACATTGAATGTGTGGTTGTCAAATACAACAGCAACCTCATTGACAAACTTAACACCATGGAGCACCTTAGTGAATGGTGCGACACAAACCTATGCAAGTACAACACTCTCTATTTTAAATGCAATCAATACATATGTCGAAGTTCCTTTTAATGTGCCCGGTAATGATAGCTTTACTTACACAGGTGGTAATCTTCAGATTCTAACAGATTGGTATAGAGGTGGTGTTCAAACAGGAGCGGTCGGAATGAATTTTATCCGTAATACAGCCACCGGAAAAGCTATTGGGGCTAATGGAAGCACCGCTCTGTCAGGTACCACCACGCTTACTAATGCAAACAGTCTGGGTGATTTTAGACCAACATTACAAATAACGTACGTGCCTGTTCCTGCCTGTTCGGGTATTCCAAACACAGGGAATGTTCTCTCTAGCGCAGCCTCTGCCTGTGCAGGAAACCCAATTACATTGTCGCTTCAAAATGCGGTAGCAGGGTCAGGTGTTTCATTTGTGTGGCAACGAGCCACTAATAGCGGATTTACAGCAGGGTTAACCAATATTGGAACAAGCTCGACGGTAAGTTTCACAGCCTCTGCTTCAGCCTACTACCGATGTATTACTACCTGCTCAGGTAGCGGTCTTTCCTATACTACACCGCCATTATATTTACCACTTAGTCCACATTACAATTGTTATTGCACGAGCGGCGCAACTTCGGTCGCGGATGAAGAGATATTCAATGTCAGTTTCGGCTCATTAAATAATTCGTCAAATTGTTCAACCACAGCAACAGGTGTAGGTTCGGTTGCGCAGTCATACTCAAACTATCAGTCTGTTGCAGCGCCTAATGTTGAGGTATTATCTTCGGTACCTTTTTCGATTCAGGTTGGTACTTGCCTGAATCAGTATCCTAATCGTTCAGCTATTTTCATTGACTATAATCAAAACGGTGCGTTTGAATTAAGCGAGGTGGTTTATTCATCTCCGATTGCTACGACAGGCGCTCATGTCGAAGCAGGTACGATCACAATCCCATCTGATGCATTAACTGGCTTAACCGGTTTGCGAGTCATAACCTCTGAGCAGGGCGGTCCAATTACAAGTGCGTGCGGAACTTATTCTTGGGGAGAAACCGAAGATTACCTGATAAATATTACACCTACAACCATTTGTAGTGGGGCGCCGGTTCCTGGAGCTACAACATCTAATTCGCCCACTGTGTGTTCAGGAAGCACGGTCAGTCTCTCTGTTCAATACCTTACAACTGGCGTTGGGGTGACATATCAATGGTATAATAGTAATGGAATAATAGTTGGGGCTACATCAAATACATATGTATCAAATGCCATTTATGCGCCCACTGCGTTTTATTGTGCAGTCAGGTGCACATCATCTGGTCTTACTACTAATTCGACGCCAATTACAATCACAATGAATTCCTTTATTGATTGCTATTGCATTTCACAGGCAGGATCAGAGGTAGATGATGATATTTTTTCATTCACACTGAACGGATCCACATATGGCACAAATTGTACAACAACAGCGCCGGGGCCGGGTTCTATTTTAGGCCGCTATTCTAATTTTTATCCGTTGGGAAATATTGCCACATTGGATCTTGGCTCTTCGGCCTCGTTTGATATTGAAGCGGACGATTGTGATCTAGCACCTTATTATTCCTTCGGAACTGCAATCTGGATAGACTTCAATCAAAATGGTTCTTATAATGACCCAGGTGAGAGGGTATATGCCGAATTAAATCCATTGGAAGGTCCTCGACATATTGTTGGTAATTTAAGTATACCCTGTACCGCAAACGTAGGTCAGACTGGTATGCGTATCACCATCGCAGAAGGTTATTCAGGATCTAATTTAGCACCATGTTTGTTGTATGGTTTTGGAGAGACTGAAGATTATAAGATTTTACTTAAATACCCTGACACATGCAGCGTTGTTTCAAACCCTCCAGGAAATACGATGAGCACAGTTGCTTCGTTTTGTGATAGCGCATCATCGGTATTGACACTGCAAAATAAATGCATGTTCAATAACTTTTTCTATCAATGGTATCGAGGTAATTATCCAGGAACCATCATCGCCGGGGCGACAACAAATACCTACACGACCCCTATGATGACAGCAACCACAACCTATTATTGTAGTGTGAGTTGTGGAAGTTCAACTGTCATTTCAACACCAATTACGATACCTAAGGTTGTTCTTTATCCGACAACAATTGCATCAGGAACCTATTGTATTGGTGGTGCGCCTATTACATTAACCACAACTCACACATACACAGGTTTGCCTACAACGACAACCTATACGTATGCGCCTCTAGCTGGTTTGTCAACAATGATGGGATCGGTGATTAATGCTTCGCCAACATCGAATACTATTTATACAGTCACAGCAACGGATGTAAACGGTTGCTCTGCAACAACAACAATAGCAGTGTCTGCTGCTTATTTGCCAATACAACTGACAAGCTCCTCTTTATGGCATTGTGTGCCCAATGGATCTCCGGTTACGTTAAGCGCTAGTGGTGCCATGACATACAGTTACTCACCTTCAACGGGATTGTCATCATCTACTGGTGCTGCAGTGTCTGCGGCTCCATTGAGTACAACGAAGTATATCGTCACGGGCGTTAATGCTGCTGGATGTTATGGTAAAGATTCGTTGATCATTTCCATTCATTCTAGTAATACAGGTTCTTCTTCTGCGACAGCATGTAATTCATATACTTGGGTTCAAAATAATAACACCGTATACACTGTAAGCGGCGTTTATGTGCGAACATTTATCAATGCAGGTGGATGTGATTCTGT
>Ga0114958_10003817_pt1 | contig 10647 bp, 11 predicted proteins | sample C_130208_EF_Meta_FD_89577 | JGI IMG/M metagenome (GOLD analysis project Ga0114958, IMG submission 89577) | Freshwater microbial communities from Lake Croche, Canada to study carbon cycling - C_130208_EF_MetaG | ecosystem: Environmental > Aquatic > Freshwater > Lake | place: Lake Croche, Canada... | reverse complement strand
ATGTATTTACAGTAGCCCTGGGTGCGGTAGAAGATATTGTGACCACAGGACAGCTATCTCTCTTGCTAAATACTCTTGGAATACAATGTGTTCCTATTGATATAATACGTCTAGGAGATTCTCCCGTTCATGCGAAAGCTTTAACTACCAAGGTTGAGCCTGTAACTCTTGCAGATTTATCAAATTCTACTAATGAGCTAGATCCTCTTTCATTCTGGACTCATGCAGGATGGAGTAAGAAGAATATTATTGAGGGATTTGCTAATGCCCCTATTCCCGGTTTTATTATACCAGAGCCTGTAGTCCCTAAACGCCCTCCGCCATCTACGAATAGTAATGGAGGACTTGTATCTATTTCATAAGTATTAGTAAGGAGTCTAATGAAGGTAGATAAGGTTAAAAAACGCCTAGAACAAGTTGTAGATCAAGCAATGTTAAGAATTGATCTAGACTCGGCACAAAATCCAGAGTTACGCAGGGCAATCCATGTTGTAGAAGTATTTCTTGCAAAGTCAGGAAGAGTTTGTTATGGTGGCCAGGCTATAAATGCACAGCTCCCTCAGAAAGACCAGTTTTATGACCCTGATAGAGCCTTACCAGATTATGATTTCTTTACTCCAGATGCAGATGGTGACACAGATGCTCTCATTGAAACTCTGAAGAATTCCGGATTCAATGAGATTTCAAAGCGTATAGGCATCCATGATGGAACTATAAAAATCTACGTGAACTACACTGCAATCGCAGATATTTCTCAGATGATTCCTGAATTCTATGAACAAATTTACAAAAAGTCCGTGGTGGTCAATGGAATACATTATTCCGACCCACTTTTCTTGAGAATGTTGATGTTCCTTGAGTTATCAAGGCCGCGTGGACAAGTGGAACGATGGGAGAAAGTATTTGATAGATTGAAGTTGCTTGATGCTGCACATCCTATTCCAGTTTGTAAGAATACTTTGCCGAGAATTGAAGAATCAAGAGAGGCAGAATCTGCTAGACCACATATTGTTCGTTATATGATAAAGAATAATCGTGTGTTTATGGGTGCAGATATTCATTCTATTTATTCTGGAAGTGGCAAGGGAAAATCACGAAAGTCTCGTGCGGATTTCTTATTACATGGTGCTGCACCCATTGTATTTTTCAGCCCAGATGCAGTCCTAGATGCTAGTGCGATTTCAGATTTGACAGCATCAGTAAAGCACGAAATCCTAGGATTCCAAAATATACTTCCGGCTATGATTGTTCTTAAGAAAGATGAGCATGTTGTCTGCATTGTTGTGCAAGAAGAAGCGTGTCACTCAACAGTTACAATACCTCTTACCAAGGGGCGCCATTTACGAATTGCGTCTCTAGATACTTTGCTGACATTTATGATTGGTTTATATTACAGACCCGATTCATTACTGATGACCCAAGAATCTCTTATGTGCTGGATACGTCAATTCATAGATTTGTCAAATCGCTATAAGTCAAACCCGACAAAACTATTTCCTGCATTTTCCCTTGAATGCTCTGGATATGAGACAACTTTCGCTAGCTTGCTTCGGGCAAAGGCTGCACGTATTCAAGCTCAGCGTCAGAAGTTAAGCAGTGGAAAGAATTCTATTACACGTATTAAACGAAACTACATGAATTATGGCTCACGTATGACACGTCGTGCTGCTAAACAATGATACTCATTGATTCTGTTTTAATGAAAAAAGGAAGCTCTGTGTCCGGTCACCTCCCTGAAATTTAGGGAAGTTGGTGGGAGCTGCACTTTGTTGCCAAGAATATAAGGTTCCATTCTTTGCCTTTTCAAGGTCAGACTGGATTTTTATCATTGACGTAAGCTGGCTATCCATGCGGCTCACAGCAGATTTTAGTGATGGACTATCAAGGAGCGCATTGATTCTAGCAATTTCTGAGCTAGCTGATGGCACCTTGCATGATTTAGCTTCTGCGGCTAAGCTCTGAGATATCTGAAGTTGTGCTGCAGCAGCCGAGCAGGTTCCGTCAAATCCTTCCGTAGCTTTCTTAATCTGCTCAGGCGTAGGAGGGGTAGTGGGTGGGTTTGCTCCAAGGGCCAGAGAGCTCTGAAGTTTTGTTATGATTGCTGAGAACCACTCGGATTCTCTGAGCAATCTTTCGGGCAGGTCATTTGTAATCTTCAAGAGAGCTATCTGTGAAGAGCCATCGGTTGACCAAGGAGGTAGCTTCAAATACGCATCACAGGAAACATATACCATTGAGTTGTTGGGACCTGTACTTGTAGCTCCGCTTGTAGCTCCGCTTGTAGCTCCGCTTGTAGCTCCGCCTAGACTTTTAGAGCATGATGGCCGGGAACTTGCTAGTGAATCACTACAAGAATAAACCGACTTGTATACCTGGTCGAGTGAGGCATCATCAGCAGCTCCTCCTGTTGCAGAAACCATTGTCTTCAATTGTTCACGAACAAAAGTAGCAATCTTACAATATGGTCCCAACTCCTTAGCTAAACGTGCCTGGAGTGCAGTATAATCTGAGCTCTCATCAAAGAATCCCTCCTTTTCCTGAAATAGATACCGGTGTAAAAGTATCAGAAGGATTATAAGGCCAAAAACGATAAATTTTTCAGCCAGCTTCATCTTCTTAATTATAGGAGATAGATGTCTCTAGGAGGAAATCTTTCATCTGGATACACAGATAGTTTAATAGATAAATGTATTACCAAGCCAGTATCGATTGCCCAATCAGATAAATGTTGCAGAATCAATATTTCCGGCAATCCTCCAGTAGCAAGATATCCATCAATGGTTCTTGCGAGTAAAGTATGTCCACCGCCATCTCCGGCTGATTTTGCATTATATCCAAAGGTCGCTGTTCAATCTTCTGTTAGAACACAGGCTCTAGGATCATCTTGTGCATCTCTTCCCAGTCCCGTGCAGAGATTTTCTCAGTATCAGAGATTTCAAGTTCCGGTTCCATGCGCTCCATTACCTCAATCTGCAAATATGGCGGGTATTTCCAAACCTTCTTCACTCCAATGTAATATTTATCCACTCACATAGTTAGAATGACGCTAACAAACTTTGATGCATCTCAGATTACACTGAAGGCGAAACAGAAGACACTTTCCACATGGAAGTCTAACAATGATGTCCGTGTAAACGGAGGTAGCTCCGTGCTTCAGGAACAGGTAAATGCCCAGACACTTGACATTGTTGTGGATCGCCGGCAGGGTGGTTGCAAGTGCTCTACGGATGCCCTAGCGAACCCTTACCAGTTTAATGGCCTCTCAAGTGGCTCGCAGATTAACTTTTAATACTTGGTTTAAGATAATTACTTCTATTTTTTGAAAAATATAAGTAATCATAACAATAGATATGTATGCTTCAGATGTTATAAATCGCAATCGTGCAGCCACACTTTACATCAATTCAGTTCTAAAGAACAAAGAATTCACATCAGGTAAATCAATTCGTATCGATGGGCAAAAGGGTGGTAATGATTATCAATATTTAATAAACGTTGATTGCGGAAATATTGTCAACTATGATACATACATCCCATTGCCTATTTCAATTGGTATTAATCAGAATATTTTTGCTATATATAATCTGACTCAAATAAATTTAGGAGCTAGAGATTCTTCTGGAAATTTATTGTATGCTGACGTTGGAGCTCCACAAAATGATGCATCTGGTAATCCCTATAAATATAATGGTGGACGTATGATTGATGATGGGTCAATTCGTATTCCATCGGACGGTAAGGATTTTTACTTTTTCGGAATAAATTATGGTGCGGCAAATAATATCTTCTGGCAAACAAATAATTCTATAACATTTGGGCGTATTTCAAATGATAATATTGTAAGTATATCTAAGAATACAGTTCCTGCAATTCTCCTTGGAAATTATGACAGAATGACATCTGCGATTTATTCCTCAAACTATTACTCAAGTGATCAATTTGGTGTTATAGTGATTGTAGTATATTTTGCAGATTATTACACAAATACTACAAATTTTGACGCAGGTAAATATCAAATAAGATTAATTCGTGAAATAAATGGTTCTAATAGACAGTGGGTAGAAGTATCTATTATTTCGTCACCATCAAGCCCTGGTTATTCAAATAATACTTCAATCACATATCCATCTGGAAAAGATGCAAGTGGAAACAATATAGATGCAAATGGCCTTCCAATTGATTCTACAAAGAAATCTCCATATGATATTACAAATGGTTCAAGCTTCTTAAATATCTGTGGAACAACGTATTCTACAGTGAGCCCTCAGGCTGGGACGAATTTCTTATATCAGAGCGATCGCCTAGGAAACAGCTGGAATTTCATACCTAATGGATATATTGCAATATAAGATATTCTTAGATGAAATTTATCATTGCATTACCTGATTTTTCAAAAAAAATCAGGCAATGCCTCCTCTGGGTATCGAACCCAGTACCTTCAGCTGTTTCTATGACTTACGTCTAAGGCTTGCGCCTACATCCTCTCGGATTATACAAAGCAGATGCTCTACCATTTGAGCTAAAGAGGCGAATTGGTTTCGCCGAGATTCGAACTCGGGTTAAGGGATTCAAAGTCCCTGGTGCTAACCGGACTACACTACGAAACCAAAAATGGAATTTTTTACGAGGTTTCCTACTCTATTTCCGATACCGGGAATCGAACCCGGACTTCCAGGGTGAAAACCTGATATCCTAACCGTTAGACAATATCGGAATTGCGTCAAAGACGCTTGGCTTTTTAAAGAGTGCCAATGAACTCTATGCCTTGCGGCAATTGCGCCAAGCGGGAATCGAACCCACGTTGACAGGTTGGAAACCTGTAATTCTACCACTAAATTATTAGCGCTGGACTTTTTTAACAGAAGACTAACTGTTTACAGGGAGTGGGGATCGAACCCACGCGGATTGCTCCAGCAGATCTTAAGCCTGCCACCTTAACCACTCGGTCATCCCTGTTTTGGCCTCTAGCTCTGGCCACGGTGGTCTCTCACCACCTCCTATTCTTTTATATTTCCTTAGTCTTTAAGCAGTGCGTTAGTGCACGCCAGCCACAACCTTCTTCTTCTGAATAATCTTCTTTGCAGCAACAGGCGCCGCTGCAACCGGCGCCACGAGCTCCTCATCATTCAGCTCATCCTCCTCCTCCTCATCAAACGCAGCCGCGAAAGACGCCTTCGCCGCAGGAGCGGCACCAGTGGAAGCACCGACGCGAGGAGCAGGAGCGGCCTCCTCACCGTCATCCTGGAAGCCATAGCCACGCAGGGAATCAGGGCGAGATACAACCTTCAGCTGCGTCAGCTTCCAGGAGAGACCACTGCCAACTGACGAGACCCACACGCCCGTGCACTCGATTAGGGCACTGACGCTCATGCGCTTCACAATCAGGTCCTCAATCGGCACATCCTTAATCTCCTTCTTATCCGTATCGTAGAAGGTCGTCTCAAACTTGCCATTGCGCTGGCGTAGAGCAGCCTTCACCGTAGGGGGATACGGCTTGCGCGCACCAGTGTTAGAATCCTCACTGAACTTCACGGTGGGCTTGTAGAGCTTCATCTGCTTGAGAATCTGCTGGGTCATGCCAGGCTTGCGGAGCCAGTTCTTCTCCACGCACTCCGTCATAACACGGTCATCAATCGCCTCCAGCATATCGTAAATCTCCTTCATCTTCGGTTTCGAGTCATAGCCATTTAGCGAGAGATTCACGGAATACTTCACGGGGCCAAACTTATCATCTGCATTTAGGCCATAGGGCAGGTCAACATTGCTCACCTGAAGAATCAGGGGGCCGCCTGCATAACTCATATTCACGGACTTTGCGCCGCTCTGCAGGGCCTTAATCTCACTGAATGCAAGCTTAGACACGTCAAACTGGGATGGTAGAACACTCATTTCCGGGTATGATTGCAATACAGCAGTTGCGCGCATTCAATTTTTGGGCTGAAAAATTTTGTAAACGAACCATGGTTAAATTGTAAGAAGGTTGTAGATGGATTCCTCACAACTTACAAGATTAAGAAATGAAGCGGCAAATTTATTTGTCTCAAGGACAAAAACTGTAGATTCTTCACTCTTGACTATGAAGACCCAGCAGCGGGCGGCGTATGCAGGAGCTGCTAGATTCAATACTCCTGCATATTATAAGGGTGCTCCTACTGTAAATCCAATTTTATATAATGCAAGTGACTGCCCAGCGAATCACTCTTATAGTGATGGGTATGAAAGTGTAACAAGCCTCAATCAACAAGAATCGCTTGCAAATGAGCGAGGTGGTGCTGCAATTTGCGGAGATTCTGATTATTCAGTCGGACCGCAATTCATATATTTACAGAATCTAAGCACGTGTAATACTATATTAACGTCTTACAATAATAATGTATCATTTCCATCTGGCCCAGATGGACCTCCTGCTTCCGCGGGGCTTTCTAGTGCCGAGTGGGCCGCAGTAAATGCTAGCTCTAATGGTGGACCTATGTCAATAAATCCTCTTCTTGATATAGGACCATTTGTAAGACCCACATTACTTCCCTCCATATATTTTCAAGGAAATGGATTTATTCAGGTTTCACAAGATACGGTATACCCATCTTCAGGCATGTATACAACTGGTGCAAATGATTTTACACTTGAATTTTTCATTCAGCCTACAATTGTTGGGCCAGCAACTCAGACTATATTTTATGCAGGTATTTCAGCTAATGCAACAACCTATAAGATGATGGGCGATTTAGTTCTTACACAGGTTTCAGGTGGGTTTAATCAGAAGTATAATTTTAATCTGAAAGTATCAACATTTTCCACAGTAACAATTGGTGAATTACTACCAGGTGAGTGGACTCATATTACAGTCATGCGTTATGGCTCTAACATATATTATTTCCAAAATGGAACGCTCATGGGCTCTATTAATATTGGAGCAGGTATACCAAGTAATAGTGGAACAACTAACTATCTATCTGGTGCAGAATCTATTTTAACAATCGGAGGAAAATATGATGCAGGATATTCAGGACTAGCAAATGCGTATGATGGATATCTCTCAAGTTTCCGTTGGACAAAGGGTGCTGCTATATATTTATTGAAACTTGATAATACTATTAAGGTGCCGACCAAATTTAAGGTCCCAGATGCACCCCTATTTATAGATACTAGAAATACCGCATTTTTAAGCTTAGTTCCATATGTGTCATTAGGATTGTTAGCACAATCATCTGGCACATTATTAACAAATACCCGTTCAGCTTCTGCAACTGTATCAGTGCAAGATGGTAATACAATAAATGCATCCTATACCCCTTTATCCTGGAGAACTGCTTAATCTGATAACCAAGGATATGCTTGTCTACATCTATATGATACACGTGATAAAGCCATCACCGCATACATTGCACCAAGTGTCTTATCTGACTGCTGTGTGGCAGACGAGATTAGACGCTCTAATACATTTAGATTCGTTCTGCGCACACTGTCCATATCATTTTTCATAGAAATTTTACTGGGAGTCCACTTAAATAAGGCATGCACAGTAGTTGAGAAATTTGGCACAATTTGTTCCCTCAATACATCCGTTAAAGTATCGCTATTCCATATATTATATAGCAATTCATACAACTGTTTCTGGTCAGATAATATTAAATTCGTAAACCACTGTGTTGATATTCTATATCCAAGCATATCAAGACGTAGGCACATATCTAGCACTCGTAGATTCCATGATTGCTTGGGGGTAAGGTCCGTTATTTCTGCAAAATGCAAGGGCTTCTTCCATCTTCGCAGAAGCTCTACACGGTCTCTGAAGATTTTCAGTGTTTCAGAATTGCATAGCTCCTTTGTATATGGATTTTCTAATTTGCCCCCCTCTTCGTATTGGATAACAAGGGTTCGTATATCAAATCCCCAGATTCTAGATGAATCTCTTATTGCAAAAAAATAGGCACGCGGAATTGAATCTACAGGGTCAAACGATGAGATTTCAGTATCATTATGGCAAATGGATCTTACAAAAAATGCAGGTGTAAGTGTCTTGACTAAATGTAGACCATTTCTCAGCCTCCAGAATCGTTGAATTTTTATAACGGACGCATGTATGGATCGTGTAACAAAGGGTATTGTAAATACTACGGGGTGCTTGTAATGCCTAGAGCAGAAATCACCCCGTGCTGCCTTATAAGAGCATCGTTCTCTTGGAAATTTTTTACTTTTTATATTCATACATTGGGGCTTGGGTGTAGCCATCACTGCTGACAGGACGGAAAGATATGCAGGGGTGGCAAAAAGAAACTCTTTTTCTCTTAAATAATCGTGTGAGAAACCAGCACAGAATGGATTATTCTTTTTAATGTGATTTTTATAAAAGTATTATTTCACTTTTTTAAGCCCCCTGTAAGGCTGTTCGTCATGTTGTGACGAGTTGCTATAAAATTTTTGGAATCCCGGCAAAAATGAAATATGGTCCAAAAATTGAATGCAAGTCACTTCTATGTATGCGTATTCCCGCCATGAATAGTTCCACGGCCCCCAGTATAATGAGCTCTGCCACCCCCGCTGCCAAGAAGTCTGTCTCCAAGGCCACGAAGACCGCTGCCCCTGTAGTTGCCACCCCCGTGGTTGCCGCCGTTGAGGTCGCGAAGCCCGCGAAGGCCGCGAAGAAGGCCGCCGCCCCTGTAGCCAGCCCCGTGGCCGCCGCGCCCGTGGTTGCCCAGGTGACGGCTGCCCCCGTTGAGGCCGCTGATGTGGCGGTCAGCTCCGTGCAGGACGATGTGAAGTCCATGCTAACGCAGGCCAACACGCTCCGCGAGACGGCCGCCGCCCTCGTTGCCGAGCTCAAGCGCGTTGACAAGCGCGTGGCCCGCCTCCAGAAGGAGGCCGACAAGCGCCGCCGCCGCGTCAAGAAGCCCGTCGAGGGTGAGCCCGTGGTGCCCCGTAAGCCTTCTATCTTCGAGCTCCCCACGCCCCTCTCCAATGAGCTCTGCTCATTCCTAGGCCGCGCGTCTGGCTCCAAGGAGTCCCGCTCCAACATCACGAAGGCCATCACGACCTACGTGAAGGAGAAGAACCTCAAGGAGAAGCACACCATCAAGCCTGATGCCAAGCTCAAGGCGCTTCTCGGTGTGGCGGAGGGCGATGTGCTCACCTACTTCAACCTCCAGCGCTACCTCAACCGCCACTACCTCAAGCCCGCCGCCCCCGTGACGACGGCGTAAGTTAGCATTAATCAAAAAGTAAAAAGAAAATATTTCTGAAACTTTAAAAAAAACAAATAGCATCTGGGGATTTGGTCTAGTGGTATGATTCAAAGTTTGGGTCTTTGAAGTCCAGGGTTCGATTCCCTGAATCCCCCATAGCCTTCTGTATATGCACGAGGCTATGAGTATATTTTCACTCCAGATAGTTAACTGCTATCTGGAGCGCCTAAGTTGGTTATGCCAACTTTATCTCCAGATAGCTCAGTTGGTAGAGCGGAGGATTGTAGCATAAACTGCTATTCGGCAATTCTCCTCAAGTCACTGGTTCGATTCCGGTTCTGGAGAAATGTATGATTGAGTAGCTCAGTTGGTTAGAGCATTCGGCTGTTAACCGGAAAGTCCTGGGTTCAACCCCCAGCTCGATCGTATTTTTTTGCATTTTAATGCAAAATGTATTTTTTTAGTATGTCTTACATACAAAAAAGATACAAGGTTTATCTAATTTTGAACCTCACGTCTGTTATTTAATATTTTTATCCATCTTTCTCTTGATTCTTTTTTAAGAATTTTCAATCTATCAAGGGCATCCGAATCCAGCTCCTTCGGTGGAAATTTATCTAAGATAACTTGTAAATTACCATAATATTTTATTCTATTCAAGGCTGTTTCAAAAGGCATATAGCTTGCACCTGTAAGATGACAGCGGTCCCATCCAGCCAAGAAACATGCATCTTGTAACATTGCTAAATTTATACATGCTAAATTACATACATCTTCTACCCGAATATCTTCAATAATCCATTCCTTTCTAATTTTTAATAGACGCCAAATATGCTCACCTCCCATTGCAAATAAATCAGAATCCAGGGTCAGAATAATATCTATTTCTTTCATATCTGCCATATTTAACAGCATGTCATCTGCCTCACCAGGGGCATATACATGTTTTACATCAGTTCCAAGTTTCTCTTGAATTTCTCTTTTTAAAGAACCAGTCAGATGCCAGCCTTGCCATGATAATGACGTAATTGCAGTCTTCAAATGTTTTACATCTTGTTCATTAAGCTGTTCCTTGAATTTTTCCAGATATTCTACTAAATCACTTTTAGTATCAATGGCAGATTCGCGCGCTGACCTACGTTGTCCTATAATTTCCTGCTTATCTTTTGGTGCAGATCCATCCCATACACAGATTAAAGTATGACCCTTTTGTGACCATGATTTCATTAGCTCTATAAGTTCATCAAGGCTTGCTCTATGAGTATATACAAGGCTAAACATATCAATTCCAATTTTCTTAGTTTCTAAATCTAATGGGTCTATAGTTTTGAATAATTTTCGAAAAGTCGACCAAGCGCTACGAATACCCATGTTTCTATTTTTATGCTACTACTATACACAATATCTTTCTCAATTTTTATATTATAGTGGCCATTCTGGCGTTGTAAATCTTGGGCTCAGCTCT
>Ga0114958_10003816_pt1 | contig 10647 bp, 13 predicted proteins | sample C_130208_EF_Meta_FD_89577 | JGI IMG/M metagenome (GOLD analysis project Ga0114958, IMG submission 89577) | Freshwater microbial communities from Lake Croche, Canada to study carbon cycling - C_130208_EF_MetaG | ecosystem: Environmental > Aquatic > Freshwater > Lake | place: Lake Croche, Canada... | reverse complement strand
TCACCTCAAACGCTGGCGTGGCGTCGCTACCCGGCACGCAAAGAATGCCTCTTCTTTCCTTGCTGCCATCCAAATCCACTGTATTGCCCTCTGGGCCAATATCTCGTGACTACACTATCTAGGGAGATTTTTGATGCCCTTTTTCTTTGCACGAACGCATTCTCACGCATAAAAATACGCCATTTCTTTGCGCGTTTCTCGGAATGTGTTAAGATTCTGGCGCTTTCTTTCTATGTCCTCACTATCGCCTCTGCCCATTCCGGACCTCTCGCCACTTGAATGTCGTGTGTGTGGATGGCTATTGACGAGTCGGAGCGCCACATTGCCGAGCTCAAAGGGCTCTGCGAAACCCTTCCCAATCAGGCGATTCTGATCAGTACCCTCTCGCTCCAAGAGGCGTAGGACAGCTCGGAGATTGAGAATATCATCACGACCCATGATGAGATCTTCGCTGACCGTGAGGAGGAATCGTCGAACGGTTCCGTGAAGGAGGTGCGCCACTACGTCGAGGCGCTGCAGGTGGGTTTCGAGGAGGTGCGTAAGAACGGGTCGATCCTACTGAAAACGCTGCTGGATGTCCAGACACGGATCGAGCCGAAGAAGGCGGGGCTAAGAAAACTGCCGGGTACCGTTCTGAAGAACCCTGCATCGGGGAGGATCGTCTATGAGCCGCCTCAAAGTGCGGCGGAGGTGGAATCTCTGATGAACAACCTGATCGACTTTCTTCATGCGGAGGATGATCTGAATCCGATCCTTCGTATGGCGATCGCGCATCACCAGTTCGAGAGCATTCATCCGTTCTATGACGGAAACGGCAGGACCGGCCGCATCCTGAATTTGTTGATCCTCCAGAAGGAGAGTCTCCTTGATCTGCCGGTACTTTACCTGAGTCGATATATCACCACCACGAAGGGTGAATACTACAAGCTGCTGCAGGAGACGCATGCGAAGGGACTCTGGAAGGATTGGTGCCTCTACATGATCCGAGGCGTCTCGATGACGGCTCGTAGCGAAATCATGCTGGTGAAGTCATTGCGCGCGCTCATGCAGGGATCTGCTCAACAATCTCTTCCGCCATCCCTACACGAAGATCGAGTTCGTGGAGAAGGAGCTCGGCATATCGCGCGTCACCGCTTCGAAATATCTGAAGCTGTTGGTCGCCGAGGGAATCCGCCGCAAGGAAAAGAGGGGGAAAACCAACTTCTTCATCAATGAGCCGCTGTTCCAACTGCTGAGTAATGTCTCCCTCCGATGAACGGAGCCGAGATATGAGGCCTTTCGGCCCGCCTTTTGCTCTCTGTTGACTTGAACGAAACCACCAACCTTTTATTCTGAACCGATGTCCGCCGATCCAGCCGCTCTCTATTCCCGTAAGAATCCCTTTCCCGCGAAGCTCAAGACGAACCGCAGCCTCACTGGCCCGGGCTCGGCCAAGGACACCCGCCACTTCGAGATCGATCTCGCTGATTCGGGACTCGCCTACGAGGTCGGCGATTCGCTCGGTGTGTTCCCGACGAACAATCCCGTACTTGTCGAGGAGATCCTCGGCGTTCTCGGTTTCACTGGTGAGGAAGAAGTGACGGATCCGAATGGGAACACAATCACGATCCGCGAGGCCCTGACCCGCAGCTATGTGATCACCGAGAAGGACAAGAAACTCCTAGCTGCCATTGCGGAGAAGGATCCTACGGCAGCCCACTTTATCCCGATGACGACCCCGGAGGGACGGGCTGAACTCGAAGGCTATGTCGCGGGTCGCGAAGTGATCGATCCTCTACTGGCTCATCACGCCGCCAAGTTTACGCCTGAGGAATTCGTGAAGTGCCTGCGCAAGCTGCAGCCACGTCTCTACTCGATCGCCTCGTCGCAGAAGGCCAATCCCTCGGAGGTTCATCTCACGGTGGCTGCGGTTCGCTACGAGACCCATGGCCGCAAGCGAGAGGGTGTCTGCTCGACCTTCCTGTCCGACCGTGCGGACAACGTACCAGTTCCCGTCTTTGTCCATACGGCCAAGCACTTCCGCGTTCCCGAGGATCCTTCGACCCATGCGATCATGGTCGGCCCTGGCACGGGAATCGCCCCGTTCATGGCATTCCTTCAGGAAAGGAAAGCCACCGGCGCCGCGGGCAAGAATTGGCTCTTCTTCGGCGATCAGAAATCCGCTACCGACTTCCTCTACCGCGAGGAGCTGGAGACCTGGCAGAAGGAGGGCGTCCTCCACAAACTCTCCACCGCATTCTCACGCGATCAAGCCGAGAAGGTCTATGTCCAGCACCGCATGCTGGAGGAGGCTGAAGAACTCTTCGCCTGGCTTGAGCAGGGGGGCTATTTCTATATCTGTGGCGATGCATCCCGCATGGCGAAGGGTGTCGACACAGCCCTTCATCAGGTGGTCGAGAAGGCTGGGGGCAAGTCCCCTGAGGAGGCCGCCGCCTATGTCGAGGAACTGAAGAAATCGAAGCGTTACAGGAAGGACGTTTACTAGGGGAAACGCATCACCAACAGTCCCTCAGGCGTCTTTTAGCCACCCCCTTTATCTCTTCTATCCCTTCTTCCTGTGAGTAAATCCCCGGCCCGCCGCATCCATTTCCTCGGCATCTGCGGCACCGCCATGGGTGCTGTGGCCGCAGGGATGAAAGAGCAGGGATGGGTCGTCACGGGATCTGACAATCAGGCCTACCCGCCGATGAGCGATTTCCTCGCTTCCCGTGGGATTGAGGTCTTCTCAAGGTTCTGTCCCGAGAACCTTCCCAAGGAGGAGGCCCTGATCGTGGTGGGTAACGCCATCTCACGCGGTAATCCCGAGGTCGAGGCGGTCCTAAACAGGAAGCTAAACTACGCCTCGCTCCCCGAGGTGCTCCGCGCTCACTTTCTCCGAAGCCGACACAACATCGTCATCACCGGGACCCACGGAAAAACCACCACAACCTCCATGGCGGCGTGGATTCTGGAGTATGCGGGACTGCATCCCTCCTACCTGATCGGAGGCATCCCGGCGAATCTCGGCCAAGGGGCCTGCCTGCGCAAGGAGGCAGAGTCACGGCACTTCGTGATCGAGGGAGATGAATACGACACGGCCTTCTTTGACAAGCGCTCCAAATTTCTCCACTACCTTCCCGAACTCGTCGTGGTGAACAATATCGAGTTCGACCACGCGGACATCTTCGACAATCTGGAGGCGATCAAGCTGAGCTTCCGCAGGCTTCTGAACGTGGTCCCTTCGGAGGGGATGGTGCTCATCAATGCCGATGATCAGAACTGCATCGATGTGGCGCAGAACTGCCAGGCCCCAATCGTCGAGGTTGGCTTTTCAGAAAACGCCGGGAACCGCATCTTGCATCCGTGGCAAAAGGATGGCCGCAGCGGCTTCGAGCTTTTCGGCGATAAGTTCGAGATCCCGATGTCAGGGGAGTTCAATATCCGCAACGCCGCCATGGCTGTCTCCTCAGCCCATTTCTATGGTGTTGCGACTCCCGTGATCCGCGAGGCGCTTCTGCAGTTCCGCGGGATCAAGCGCCGCCAGGAAGTACGTGGCGTGGTTGGCGGCATTACCATCATTGATGACTTCGGTCATCATCCGACAGCCATTCGACTCACGCTGGAGGGACTAGCCGAACAGTACACAGGATCACGCATCTGGGCCCTCTTCGAGCCCCGCTCGAACACGACTCGCCGCGCCATCTTCCAACAGGAATTTCCCAAGGCCTTTGCCGCTGCCCATGGCGTCGTCATCGGGGAAGTGAACCGCGCGGCCGATCTGAAACCCGAGGAGCGCCTCGATGCAGATTGTCTTGTTGCCGATCTGCAAAGAGCCGGAAAGCCTGCCTTTCACGAGCCCTCCGCCGATCGGATCATCAAAAAGCTGCGGCCACAGTTGCAGGAGGGCGATGTCCTTGTCGTTCTCAGCAACGGTGCCTTCGATGGTCTCCATGACAAGCTACTGTCAGCCTTGGCTTGAGCGATCCCGCAGGATATTCACATTCAAAAAATCAGTCTTCATATACCCTACCGACGCTGGAGCCCCATTTCATGGGATGTTACGGAATCGCCATCTGAAAAGTGCAGTTTAGACGTGCATCAGAGGGTGTTCCACGATTTTTAGCCTCTTTATACCCATAAGAAAGGGAGATTTAGATGTTGGGATATCTTTTGTTCCACATCCCATGTCTGAGACTTCATGGGCTTTTTACACAACTTATTCACGTGCGATAACCGGGCTGAGGCGATTACCTCCGCCCCAATTGCCATGCCTAGAAGCCCTTTGGGCCCTTGCGTTCGTTCAGGCTTTCGCAGACGGGGCAGCGGAGGAGGTCGTTGGTCGATCCGTCGGTGTACCGCGAACCGCAGATCCTGCAAAAAACGCGGTTTCGGGAGATGATATTGGCATGGCGGTTGCGAAGAATTTCGTAACCGATCCAGAGGATCAAAACAGCCGCCAGAAAAAGGGCCAAATAAACACAGACAAACCACGAAAGCGTGATGGGGATCATGGCTTGGCTGAGGGTTGACTAGGGTGTGTGGATGCCGCGGGCATGGCCGAGATGGCGTTTGCACCCCAGAGCACAAGGACACGCCCCCACGAGATGGCCTCTACAGACTGGGATTGCGGCTGAGGCTGAAAGCGCCGCGCCATGATCCAGACCCGCGCGGCCTCGTCGCTGGCCGGGTCGCCGGATGATTCCATCAACACGCAGTGCAAGGACATCCCCTCGGAGCTGACACCCACTTCGTAGAGGGCTGGCTGGATGATCCTCGCCCTAGCGACTGGAACAGAGGATGGACCGGTATCCTCCACTAGGCGCCGTGCCGAAAGTTCATCTTCCCATCGGACGACTGTGGAGGAGCGTACGCCGGTCATGTCATCTGCCGGAGCTGCTGTGGTCTTGGTCTCATCGGTCATTCGTTGGGAAACTCGTTGGAGTGGCGTCGTTAGCGGAGGCAGGGGGGGCTGGATAGTGCTGTCGGGCTCACTGCGTAGAGGCAGCAGTGATGGCGGCGGCTCTTCGTAACTCGGCCTGTATTTCAGAGGAGGCAGCGAAGGTAAGGCTGTTCGAGCGGCACGGAGGGGAGAGAAGACTGCGGGATCATTGGCTTCCAGCCAAGGTGCCATCTGATGTGCGGCCTCACTATCAGGCGGCAGAAAGTAAAACAGCGGCGCCTCCGGTATTTTCTCGGAGGGTATCCGGTAGCTGATCGAGAAGAGTAACACCATCAGGCTCTGCAGGATTCCCGCTCCCAGAATGCAAAGCGGAAGCATCAGTCGTGGTGCCTGACGGATTGGCCATTCGAAGGCGAGTTGGGCTAAATGGGCCAACTCTCCCAACTCCCGGGAAGCAAGGGGGCCCTTCGGAAGCAGGGGAATCCGCCGCGTCATGACGGACCCGAGCCAGTGGCCAGAACAACGGTGAAACCGCAACGCGCACCGATCGTCATGATCTGAAGAAGGAGATCATAGGGGGCAAGTCGGTCAGCCTTGATGATGAGACTGCCGGTTCTGGGAACCTTGCGAAGCGATGTCTCAAGCTCCGCCGCGGTGACTGCCTGGCGGTCATAATAAATCTGCGGGAGAGGCACCCCCGTCACGCTGACCACCTGGGGATCATGCTGAGGGAGCAGAAGAAACGGTGAGTCGGGAACCATCAGGGCGATTCCCGGCTGGAGCATGAAATAACCGCCCAGCAACAGGAAAAAGACGAGGCTCAACAGCGTGCCGAGCGCAGGGGCCATCAGCAGTAGCGCATCTCCCGCTCCCTTGCTGCGGGGAAGCCTCATCCGTTGGCGAGGTCATCCCGCCGGTCGGCGGCATCTACAAGCAGGTTCACAATCTCGATGCCCGCCCGCTCCATGTCATGGATGATGTCATTCACCCTCGCCGTCAGATAACTGTGTCCGATGTAGGCTGGGATCGCCACACCGAGCCCGGCCGCTGCATCGAGCATGCTCTCGTAGACACCGTGGGCCAGTTCCGCCGCCGTTGCATAGCCGCCGTGTGACGAAAGAATCAGGAAAGCATCCAGTAGTCCGAGGATCGTACCGAGCAGACCGAGTAGCGGCGTAACATAGGCAAGTGTTGCGAGAATCGGCAAATTCCGCTCAAGCTTCGGGATCTCCAAGATAGCGGCGTCGGTGGTCAACGACTGCAGGACGCTCCGCTCGGCGCGAGGCCTCAGCAGCGCGGCCTGCAGGACGCGAGCCGCCGGCCCATGGCTCGCGGAGGATTCGGCGAGCGCCTCATCGACACGACCATTGTGAATCAGCAGTGCAAGGCCGCCGAGCAGTTCTCCGACCCGGATGGAGGCTTTGTGGAGAAAGATCAAGCGTTCGAAGAAGACCCCCAGCGCCACCACGCTACAGAGCAGGATGATCCACATAAGGGGTCCGCCTTTTTGCAAGAGTTCAAGCATGGGAAAATACTAGTTGCAGGTTGAAAGCATTCAAAAGGTTAAAGGTATATAGGATGGATCTTACCGCCCATCAGATCGGTAGGCTCGCCTGTGCGGAGGAACCGCTTGGCAGTGCCTCGGCATTAGAGAGATGTCCCAGCATTTCCTGAAGCCGCTCGCGCACCCCCGGGAGGAATCCACGGTCTGCATGGAGGACTAGCAGGCAGAGCTCGTTGTTGTGAAGGAAACTCAGGGCACCCTGTTCTGCATGGAGTGTCACCCCGGGCACATTCCCGAGACCCATCTTGGAAGAGGACTCCCGGATCTGGGCCAGCATCGTCATTGCCTGACCGCTCAGGGTCTGAAGATCGATTCCGGGAGGGGTGTTCGAGGCGCAGACCACCTGATCCCCGTGTGCCAGGATACACGCCCGCAGGCCCGGAAGCTGTCCCGCCATAGCGATGACACGATCCATGGTAAGCTTCTCTTCGGTCATGAAGAGGGCCTGGAGGGCAGCGGGTTCGGCAAGCTGATCGAGGGGATCGAGCTTCCAGAGCGGCTCAAGGGCAAGAGTTTTGGAATCCTCCGTCGCCACGTGGATAGTCTGGATGGGTTCCTTCAAGCCTGATAGCCCAACTCCGCTTGGCGACCCAATCACTCTCTCCAAATCGGTCGCTGTCTTAACAAAAACATTCCTGCGAAAGATCGGCAACGAGGCGAAGAATCCCCGCTTGGCGGTGACTGCTGGCACCAACTCCTGAGCCTCTTTTTCCTCATGGAACTTTGCCCCGTGCGTTTCCAAGGTTGAGAGCGCTTCGGGCTGATTGGTCGCAATCACCTCGGCCTCGATCACTGGGATAGGAGATTTTTCGGTGGAGTCATCCGCGGAGGGAAGGGTCACTGGGGATGCTTCTCCCCTCGGGCGCTCCCTGTGTTCCGTCGGAACCTCTTCAAACCTTGTTACCAAGCGGTAATAAAGGGCCACCCATCCGGCGGGTAGATTCAGTCGCTCCGAACGGTCTCCACCTTCGGGCACAACTACCAGATCGGGGAGAAGATCGTTCAACTGGCCGAGCGAGAGTCGCGGCGTATTCCCCGCGAGCAAATCCCGGCAAGGCAGATCGACCGTTCGGCCGCTCAGTTCTTCAGCAGTTGTTTCCTTGCAGAACTGAGCCGGAAGCCTAGCCATTAACTCCGACAGGGGCACGGAGATCATATCCGGCGCTTCCTCAAAGAAACGATGGCGGGGCGCCGTGCGCGTGCTGGATGCGATGGTCACGCTCTGATCCTCCTGAAAGTGAGGCCACTCCGCAATCGAGAACCTACGATAGAGAATCTTCTTGCCCCGGAAGCGCGGTCTCTCCGAAATGAGAAGATGGACTTGAATCTCAAATTCGATGGCCGCGGCCTGATTCCCGCGATTGTACAGGAGAGCACCGAAGCCGGTGGCCGCGTGCTCATGATGGCCTGGATGAACGAGGATTCTCTCAAGCATTCCGTGGAGTCGGGTTACATGCACTACTGGAGCCGCTCGCGGAAGAAACTCTGGAAGAAAGGCGAATCAAGCGGCCACACGCAGCGGATCCTACGCTGGTTCGTCGATTGTGATCGCGACACCCTCCTCTTCGAGGTCGAGCAGCACGGTGGCGCCTGCCACACCGGCTTTGCGAGCTGCTTCTATGTCGAGCTCGACCAGCAAGGGAACGATCTCCTGCCGAAGGAAGAGCCTCTCTTCAATCCCGACAGCGTTTACAAAGCGTAGGAGATCACCCGTCCCATCCCGATGATCCAATACCACCGCCTTCTCAACCTCGTCCTCGACCACGGGGCGCGGAAAGAAGACCGCACCGGTACTGGTACCCTCTCGGTCTTTGGTGCGCAGGAGCGCTTTGACCTCACTCAAAGCTTTCCCCTGCTCACCACCAAGAAGCTCCATCTCCGCTCCATCATCCACGAGCTGCTCTGGTTCCTCAAAGGGGATACCAACATCGGTTACCTAAAGGAACACGGCGTCACCATCTGGGACGAGTGGGCCGATGCAAACGGTGATCTCGGCCCGGTCTACGGCGCCCAGTGGCGCCGGTGGCGCACGCCCGAGGGTGGAACCATCGATCAGATCGCACGTCTCATCGAGGACTTAAAAAAGAATCCCGACAGCCGACGCCATATCATCAGCGCCTGGAATCCCGGCGAGATCGACAAGATGGCCCTCGCCCCCTGCCATGCTCTCGTCCAGTTCTATGTTGCCAACGGCGAACTCAGCTGCCAGCTCTACCAGCGCAGTGCCGATCTCTTCCTAGGCGTCCCCTTCAACATCGCCTCCTACGCACTGCTCACGATGATGATCGCTCAGGTCTGCGGGCTGAAGGCGAAGGAGTTCATCCACACCTTTGGCGACCTTCACCTCTATGTGAACCACCTCGAGCAGGCCCGCCTCCAGCTCACCCGGGAGCCGCGTGCATTGCCACGCATGCTCCTCAACCCCGCAGTTAAAAATCTCGAAGACTTCCGCTACGAGGACTTCACGCTAGAGGGGTACGACCCTCACCCCGTGATCAAAGCCCCAATCGCTGTATAGGCAGAAGGCCTCTCGCTACTGCCTAGCGAAACGCTTGACTTGTTCTCTTTTAAGAGAACACTGGTACTGTGATCCTGAGCTTCGCCGATGAGACCACTAAAAAAATCTTTCAAGGGGATTCCCTCAGCAGAAAGGAAGAGCGGGCTCTCGGAGATCTCAAGATCAAGAAAGCCTACGAACGCCTTCTCGTACTGAACGCAGCCACGGAAAAAGACCTGCTCCTCTATCCAGCTCTGCACTACCACTCCCTCAAAGGAACAAACCGCTACTCCATTGACGCCGACTCCCGCAACTCCAAGTGGCGCATCACCTTTGCCTGGGCCGATCAGGCATTAACCGATGTCTCCTTGGTAACCATTGAGGACACACACTAATGAATACCTACATGACGAATCCAGCTTCCGGACTCATCGAGGATACCCTCGATTATCTCGGCATTTCACACGCTCAAGCAGCCCGCGATATGGGGATTCCCCGCTCCCGCCTCAGTGACATGTTTGCCGGGCGCAAAGGCGTCTCCGTCGATACGGCGCTCCGTTTCGAGCGGTACACCAAATCGCCTGCTGATCTTCTCATTAGAGCCCAAGCTGAATATGATCTGCGCAAGGCACAGAAAGAAAAACTCCCGGAGATCAAACGCACCGTCCGTCCGGCGTCCATAACGCTCAAAGCCGCCTGAGCAGGATCGACTGAAGACTCCAGTGATTAATATGGAACTCAGGAAATCAGGAAAAGGCGCGCGGGAACGCGGCTTAGTCATTCGAGGCACTGGCCGAGAAGTCCGAGGATCAGCAGATACGAGGATGCCTGGTCGGGGACGACCGGCAGACAAAATGGAAAGAGTCTCGCCCCTGCATTTGCTTGCCCAGCCGTTGCTATGCATCCGTTACGGCTACGGAAAAAATTCTTTTGCCCGATGATCAAGGCGATTGTGGCTATGGCTGAGAACCGGGTCATTGGGAATGCCGGCACGATCCCGTGGCATCTCCCCGAGGATTTCAAATTCTTCAAGGCGACCACCATGGGCCACGCGATCCTCATGGGCCGGAAGACTTACGAGTCCATCGGCAAACCGCTCCCCGGCCGTGAAAATATCGTCCTCTCCCGCACGATGCAGGAAGAGGCCATCCCACCGGGCGTCACGATCGTGCGCTCCGTGGAGGAGGTTCAAGAGCCGACCGATAGACGGGACCTCTTCGTGATCGGCGGTGAAGAAATCTACCGACTCCTCCTCCCCAGAGTTCAGGAACTCTACGTCACCAAAGTCCCCAGAACCATCGACGGCGACACCCGCTTCCCCGAGTTCGAATCACAATTCGATGCGGGAACCAAGGTTCTGGCGACCAACGACTTTACTGTGTGGAGGTATCGGCTAATCCAAGGCTGTTAGGATAGTTATTTTGTTTATATGAAATGACTTGGGAATAGTGTGGGTCAGTCAGACACCTTATTCTTCCAACCTGTAAAATCCTCCAGCGGGGCCCCTTTTAGGATCACGAAAAGCAATTGCATCCGTCGTAAGCTGCAATGTGCTCATTATAGCATTTTCTCTATAATATGACACATAGTTGGCGTGATTGAAGAAGTTGATGCATTCGTTGGGAGAGAAGCGATCGAGGGCAAAAGAGGTGGCCTGAAGCAGTCCCTCGAAGGAGCGCTGTGCCTGTTGTCTGAGGATGGCCTTGA
>Ga0114958_10003812_pt1 | contig 10653 bp, 10 predicted proteins | sample C_130208_EF_Meta_FD_89577 | JGI IMG/M metagenome (GOLD analysis project Ga0114958, IMG submission 89577) | Freshwater microbial communities from Lake Croche, Canada to study carbon cycling - C_130208_EF_MetaG | ecosystem: Environmental > Aquatic > Freshwater > Lake | place: Lake Croche, Canada... | reverse complement strand
GTCTATTGAAGATGTGCCCCAAATTCGCAGAGTCGTCACCGGTCATGACGACCAAGGAAATGCAATTGTTGAAATCGACGAGGTTTGTCGTCACTTCAAACAAGGGCGCGGTAATGCCTATATTTGCAATATCTGGACAACCGATACAGTGCCTGCAAACAACTCAGGTCATGAAGATGGTGGCATGCGCGATGGTAAATTCACCATGATTGAAAACGGCAGTGTGTTTAGAATTCTTGATTTCAGGCCTGGTGTTGAACACCGCATGCACAGAACCGACTCGGTGGATTATTTGATTGTGATGAAGGGCGAGATCGATATGGAACTAGACAACGGAGTTGAAGTCCATTTGAAAACAGGCGACGTGATGGTGCAAAAAGGCACCATCCACAATTGGATTAACCGAGGCACAGAAACCTGTGTGATTGCCGCGATTTTGATTCACGCTAATCCCGTTCAAGCAGGTAACAAAATATTAAACGCGGTAGGTTAAATTGGTTGCTTAAGTTTTGCCCAAGGCTTGATTGACTTTGGGCATTACTTGTTCGGCCATTAGAACCATTGATCTGCGGGCAAGCAGCGGGTCTGTCCAATCAAGTCCAGCATAAACGAGTTCACCAAATCCACCTAATTGGTGATGCAGGGCTAAGATTTGATCGACGACATAATTGACATCACCTGCAATCACTAATTCATCCAAAATGTCGTCCACAGGTACTGGATTTTCTGGTGTTTGACCGCTCTTTGAAAAGACCGCGTCGCGTTTTCCTTTTCTGAGTTTGTGCGCTAAATTGTTGTAATAAAAACGATAGGGACTCTGACTCGAATCTTTGCCGTAATTGACTGCCGTTTTGTGATCGTCATGCACCATGATGGTTCTTGCAACGCGCCAATCTTCTCGCGATGCTACCAAGCCTACATTTGATTTTCCCAATGCATAGTTGTCCCAATGCGATTGAAGCCAACAGTCGTATAAAAAGTTGGCTGATATGGGATGCATGTCTTTCTCACCCATCGCAATCACACCTTTAGAAAAAGGCGCGACAACAGTACCGACAATTTCAGGCCTCGGTGATTGATAGGGTTTATACATTTTTCCTGTGTGAGAAAAATTATCCAATGTTTGAAGCGTTGAAATTTTGAAACGGTTGTCAGGCAATTGAATATCGTAGGGTGGATCTGATTGCCAAATTTTAAAAATCACTTCGATCGATTCTGCAAACATTTTGTTGCGGTCTTCATCGAAAATACCCAAGGCTTCAGCGTCGGACGGCAAAGCGCCTGGGCTCACACCCAAAATAAAACGTCCCTGAGAGAGATGATCAAACATAGCCGCATGACATGCAACCAACACGGGATGCACATGCGAAAGGTTAGTGGTGCCTGTGCCAAGTTTGATTTGTTTGGTTGAGTGAATCAGTGTGGCTTGAAACATCATGCTGTTGGTGATGTTTTCAATCAAGTCTGTGAGATGCTCGCCCACAAATGCATCGTAATAACCCAACACGTCGGCCAATATGATTATCTCTCTGTCCTCTCTGAGGGTGTCCGTTGGGCTGCGAGTGGCAGGGTGGACAGGCATGGTGAAGTAGCCAAGGCGCATATCAAACTCCAATATTTCAAGGATGGGAAATTTTAAGTAATGACTTTATTTTAGACCCGGGTCGACTCTGTTACCTGTTTTTATTGCAAAAAATGGACAAATGAGTTAATTTAGCAGTTAGGATGACAAATCAAATCAACGTGTAAAGTTTTATGCCGTATCTAAAAATTCACTCCGCGCAGATTTATCATGAAATTTACGGCGATCAAGGTCCGTTATTGGCGCTCAACTCAGGCGGTCGACACCGCTATCTTGAAATGGCGCCTTTAGCCAAATTAATTGCAGCCAAGGGTTTTTGTGTGTTAGTGCACGATCGTCGCAACACAGGCGCTTCAGACATCATCATCGGTGGTCCAGGGGGTGAAGAAGATCAATGGGCCGATGACTTGCATGCATTGGTTCGTCACTACACAACAGAGGCTTCTTTTTATGGCGGATCTTCTGCGGGTGCGCGATTGTCAATGACGGTCAAGCGTCGTCACCCACAAGCCGTTCAAGGATTGTTGTTGATGCGTGTCACGGGTGGTGCATTTGCAGCGGGTAGATTGCCCAATATCTATTACGGACAATTCATCAAGGCCGCGCAAGAGGGCGGCATGCAAGGCGTTTGCGACACCGAAGCCTATCGCGAGCGCTTGGCCCTTAATCCAGCGAGCAAAGAGCGATTGATGGCGATGGATCCTCAAGAGTACATAAGAGTGATGTCAAGTTGGCTTGATCAATTCAACAGTGGCAAATATTATCCTGTGATGGGCATTCCTCAAGCTGAACTAGAAGCCTATCAAGTCCCCACGATGGTGGTGCCTGGAAACGATAAAACACATTCATCGGTCAATGGATTGACGGCTGCTCGTCTCATTCCCAATGCAGAGTTGTTTTGTTTGCCCATTGAAGATCAAGATTTAGACTTGATACCCTTTCCACAATGGGCCGAACACTATCCAGTTTTGGCTGATCAATTTGCAGACTTCATGCATCGTCACGCATGAATTTTTTATAACGGAAACGATCTAATGAAAACAATGCACAATTCAATTGCCCCTGTTCTTCAACGCGCCAAGGCCATCGAAGATGCTTTAGAAGCCAAAGGGCTTCACGTCAGCAAAGGCATTAAAGAGGGGCTTCATAACGTAGAAGATGTGTGGTTGCCCGAGCGTGGTGCGCGTGTCGTAGCCAAAGCATGGGTGGATTCCGAGTTTCGCAAGCGTCTTTTTCAAAATGGTGTTGCAGCGGTTGGCGAGTTAGAAATTGAATTACCCAAACATCATCGACATTTGGTTGTTTTGGAAAATACACCTTACTTGCACAACGTGATTTGTTGCACCTTGTGTTCGTGCACAGCGTTTACGGTGATTGGATTGCCACCCGAGTGGTACAAAGATTTGGAATACCGTTCGCGCATTGTTCGAGAGTCGCGCACGGTTTTGCGTGAAATGGGATTGAATTTGTCCCCTGATATCGAGTTAAGAGTATGGGACACGACAGCTGATACGCGTTATATGGTTTTGCCCGTTCGACCTGCATATACAAAGGGTTGGAGCGAAGAGCAGTTGGCTGCAATCGTAACCAAAGACGCCATGATTGGTGTTTCACGTTTAACGGAGGCATGATATGGATGGCGTACACGATTTAGGTGGTAGACAAGGTTTTGGTACCGTTCGATACAGTTCAGATGCACCCGTCTTTCATGAAGAGTGGGAAAAAAGAATTAACACCTTGTATGGCTACGCAGTCAAGCTTGGAATTTTTAATATGGACGAATATCGACACGCTATTGAGCGAATGGAGCCGCGTCATTACATGACGGCCAGTTATTACGAACGCACGCTCACGAGTTTGGCCACATTGTGTGTTGAAAAAGGCGTGCTTTCTTTAGAGGAGCTTGAAGAGCGAGCCATGGGCAGTTTTCCATTGTCTTTGCCACTCGGTCCTGGTCGAAGCAATTGGCCCAACAAACGGAGTTTTCAAATCGGTCAAACTGTACGCGTGCGATCCGATCACGTATCGGGTCATGTGCGCATGCCTGGATACATTCGTGGCAAAGTGGGCGTGATCGTCAAGCAGTCACCTGCGTATCCATTTCCTGATGCACATGCGCATGGCATTCATGCGGACGATGAACCCACCTACGACGTTCAATTCAAAAGCCAAGACTTGTGGCCCGATACAACTGATAACGCATTGGTGCACGTGGGTGTCTTTGAAAGTTATTTGGAATTTATCACTTGAAAGTCGATCGTGAAATTATTTTAATTCATGAAGTCAGTCATCAATTCTCTGAATCGATTATTGCACTTCAAAATATTTTTTTATCGATTGCACAAGGTGAGTTTGTTGTATTTTTAGGTCCATCAGGATGCGGCAAAAGCACTTTGCTTCGCATCATCGCAGGATTAGATCAGCCCACGTCTGGTTTTGTAGAGCACCATTGTGGTGAAGTATCGACTGAATCATTTCCGATTGGATTTGTTTTTCAAGACCCCACATTGATGCCTTGGGCAACTGTGTCCCAAAATATTCACTTGCCATTAAAACTGGCGGGCACTTCTATTAGCGATAGCCAAGGTCTCATTCAACAACAAATCGCGTCCTTGGGCTTACAAGGCTTTGAGCACGCGTATCCGCGTCAATTGTCGGGTGGTATGAAAATGCGTGTTTCGATTGCGCGCTCCTTAATCACCACGCCACAAGTTTTATTGATGGATGAACCATTTGCTGCGCTCGATGAAATCACCCGCATGCGATTAAACGACGATTTGCTTTCTTTGTGTCGCAAACAATCGTTCACAACTTTGTTTGTCACGCACAGCGTATTTGAAGCGGTCAGTATGGCGCAAAAAATAGTCATCATGAGCCCCAGGCCAGGCCGCATTGTTGACGTCATTGATAACACCAAACCAACCGACGATCCAGAACAATGGCGAGTATCAACTGAATTCGCCAAGCGTTGTGCGTATGTATCTCATCAATTGCGATTGCATAGCCTTCAAGCAACGAGCGAGGCGTTAATCCAATGAGATTGAACTTGAATCGGTATTTGCCTTGGTTTGTTTTTTTGCTGGCACTGCTCGCATGGGAACTCTTGGTTTCCATCTATCAAATACCGCACTACATTCTTCCTTCGCCGCGACTCATTGGCGTCACCTTGATCCAAAATTTTGAATCCTTGGCGCCTGCATGGTGGTTTACTGTAAAAATCACATTTGGAGCATTGGGGCTCTCTGTCATCAGCGGTTTGTTACTCGCCAGTCTTTTTGTTTTGTCGCCATGGATTGAGCGTTCTTTTTTGCCATTTGCCATTATTTTGCAAGTGACACCTATTGTGGCGATTGCACCGCTGATCTTAATATACATCGATAACACCACGGGCGCGTTATTTTTGTGCGCTTGGATCGTTGCTTTTTTTCCGATCATGTCCAATACTGTGATTGGTTTGCGTGCAACCGACAAAAATTTGCGCGACTTATTCCGACTCTATAAAGCCTCGCGTTGGCAGACATTGCGATTATTATTGATGCCATCCGCATCGCCTTATTTTTTGGCAGGACTCAAAATCGCAGGCGGTTTATCCTTGATAGGGGCGGTGGTGGCCGAATTTACGGCGGGTGCAGCAGGGCGAGAAACGGGTTTGGCGTCTCGCATCCTAGAGGCCAGCTTTAGAACAGAAACGCCTAAAATGTTTGCAGCTTTAGTGTTGGTTTCTTTAACAGGCGTTGCCATTTTTTCTTTGTTGAATCAGTTGTCAGTATTTTTTTTAGAACATTGGCATGATTCAGAAATTTAAAGAGGACTTTATGAAAAACAAATTTCTATCGGTTTCGATCGCATTAACATGTATCTTTTCTTGCATACAAGTGCTGGCGCAAGACAAAGTTATTTTTGCAACCAATTGGAAAGCACAAGCCGCGCACGGCGGTTTTTATCAAGCACTGGTGGACGGCACATATACCAAAGCAGGTTTGAATGTAACGATTCAACAAGGCGGTCCACAAGTCAACAATCGACCCTTATTGGCCGCAGGAAAAATTCAATTTTTGATGACGGGTAATTTGCTTCATCCTTTCGACAACGTCAAAAACGGTGTGCCCACGGTTGCAGTGGCCGCTATGTTTCAAAAAGATCCTCAGGCTCTCATTGCACATCCGGGGCAAGGCTATGAAAACTTTGCTGCATTGGCCAAGGCGACCGTTGTGATGGTTGCTAAAGATGGGCAATTCAGTTGGTGGCAATGGCTCAAAGTTCAACACGGGTTCAAAGACGAGCAACTCAAGCCCTACAACTACAACTTGTCTCCTTTTTTGGCTTCCAAAACTTCAGTGCAACAAGGCTATTCGGTTGCAGAACCTATTTACATCGAAAACCAAGGCAAATTCAAACCCGTTGTTCATTTATTAGCCGATCATGGATTCTCAACCTATTCCACGCTCATTGAGGCCCATGCCGAAATGGTTCAAAAAAATCCAGATTTAATCAAACGGTTTGTCGATGCATCGATTCGAGGGTGGTACAACTATTTGTATGCAGATCGCAAGGCCGCCAACGCGTTGATGCGAAAAGAAAATCCAGAACTCTCCGACGATGAGCTTGAGCGATCGGTGGCTTTGATGAAACAACAAGGTGTGGTGGAATCGGGTGAGGCCTTGGATCGTGGCATTGGCGCCATGAATGCCAATCGTGTCAAAGATTTTTATGACAAGATGGTCAAGGCGGGCCTGTATAAAGCGGGCGATGTCGATTTAAAAAAAGTTGCTGTGTTTGATTTCGTCAATCAATCAGTCGGTAAAGAATTACGCAAATAAAACAGATGTCACTTCAAAATTTAAAACCCGTTGATGTCGTGATTGTGGGTGCAGGGCCTGTGGGTCTTGCGCTTGCTATTGAGTTGGGACATCGACAAATTTCGTGCTTGGTGGTGGAGCGCAACGAGCGCGTGGGTTATGCGCCCAGAGCCAAAACCACCAACGCACGCACGCGAGAACACTTTCGTCGCTGGGGGATTGCACACGAACTGCGCAAAGCGTCTCCCTTGGGCATGAACTATCCATCCAATGTTATTTTTTGTACGCGACTGTCTGGGTTTGAACTCATGCGGTTTGAAAATGCTTTTTATTGTGCGCCAGGCCGCAACCCTTTGTACTCCGAACATTCGCAATGGGTGCCGCAATACACCGTCGAGGAGGTGATGCGAAAACACGCTCAATCACTGCCGCATGTGCAAATCGTATTCAATACCGAATTGGTCAGTGCATCACAAGACGACCACAGCGTGGTTGCAACCGTTAAGTCATTACAAAATAACGAAGTGCTCCCGATTAAAGCTAAATTTTTAATCGGCTCTGACGGTTCACGCAGCAAAGTGCGAGAAGAAATCGGCGCAAAAATGGAAGGCGTGCACGGTCTTTCCAAAAATTACAACATCGTGTTTCGTGCACCAGGTTTGGATCAGGCGCATCAACTCGGTCCCGCCATCATGTATTGGCAAGTCAATCCCGATGCACCTGGCCTCATTGGTCCGATGGACAAAGACAAATGGTTTTTTATGCCAACGGGTTTGCCCAAAGACGCCAAGTTCGATATCAACGCGTCAACTGAGTTGATTAAAAAATCAACGGGTATTGATTTGCCCTACGAAGTTCTTTCATCCGACGAATGGATTGCCAGTCGTTTGATTGCAAATAAATATCAAGACAAACGAATTTTTTTGGCTGGCGACGCGTGCCATTTGCATCCGCCATTTGGTGGCTACGGCATGAACATGGGAATTGCCGATGGTGTTGATTTGGGTTGGAAAATCGCAGCTCACTTACAAGGTTGGGGCGGCTCTCATTTACTCAACAGTTATGAAATCGAACGACGTCAAGTGCACGATTTTGTAATGAACGAAGCGGTCGTTAATCATTCTGTATTGGGTAATCAATTATGGGTCGATGGATTAGAAGACGCCACACCACAAGGCGCGGCTTTGCGTCATCAAGTGGGGCAAAAGATTGAGAGCACCAAACTGCGTGAATTTTCAACGCTAGGTGTGATCTTGGGTTATCGCTACGAGCAGTCACCCATCGTTGTTTACGATGGTGCGCCTTATCCACCTCACGACTTTATTAACTACGTCGCGTCTTCACGCGCAGGTTGTTTGGCACCTCACGCATGGTTGCACGATGGAACCTCGCTTTACGATCATTTCAGCCTCGGGTATACCCTCGTCGCTCACAACCCTGATTCAAGCCAACTGCAAGACTTTCAACTTGAAATGAAATCTTTTGCAATACCATGCAAGATCATTTCACCTCAAGAGTCGGGTATTGCTGAGTTGTACCCCAAGCGATTCACATTGATTCGACCCGATCAACATGTGGCTTGGCGCGGTGATGACATTCCTATCGATAAAAAGGCATTTTTGAAACAAATCACAGGACTGTGATTCCATGTAGAATCAACAAAAAACAGGAGACAACCATGAAAAAATTATTAATCACATGCGTTATGAGTGCATTGGCGATCAGTTCATTATTTGCACAAAATTATCCCGACAAGCCCATCAAAATCCTCACCTCATTTTCTGCGGGTAGCGGGCCCGACGCATTGCTTCGTGGCGTGGGTGAAAAAATGAGTAAATCAATGAGCCAACCTTTGATGATCGATAACCGCCCTGGCGGCAACGGTTGGATTGCAGCCGATGTGGTTAGAAAATCTTCTGTGGATGGTTATACATTTTTGCAAGTCGATAACACGCATGTATCTTTGCAACAGCATTTGTTTAAAAAAATGCCTTTTGAATTCAACAAAGAATTTGAGCCTGCCGCGCCTTTTTATTGGACTAATTTTTTCATCGTTGTACCCATCAACTCCAAATGGAATAGCGTGGCCGATTTAGTGGTTGCTGCCAAAGAAAAAAAAGGAACACTCACCTATGGCTCATGGGGCATAGGTAGTGCAGGGCACGTGGGCGCCGCCATGTTGGAAGCCGAAATAGGTGCGCCGATGTCGCACATTCCATTCAAAGAATTGCCACAGGTCTATACGGCGGTTGCCAATGGCGACGTTGATTGGGCATTTGGAACGGCAGCCTCTGCAGGGCCTTTGTACCGTGCCAAGAAGGTTAAATTTTTAGCCATCGCTGCTCCCAAACGATTGGCAGGCTACACCGACATTCCAACCGTCACTGAAGCGCAAGGCCCCAAAAATTTTGAACTCAAAACTTGGGTCGCGATTTATGCAATGCGAGGCACGCCCAAATCAGCCATTGACAAATTTAATTTAGAAATGAAAAACGCATTGAGCGACCCAGAGGTGCAAAAAAACATGGGTACCTTTGGATTTGAAGCATGGCTGGGTTCACCTGTCGATGTTCAAAAAGAAGCCGAAGCACACTCCAAAAAATTTGCTGACATCGTCAAGAGCGCAAAAATGTCGATTGAATAATTTCAAATCATTTTTTTGTGGAGACTCGTATGCGCAGTAAAAAATTATTTTTGTCATGGGCCGTTGTTTCTTTGTATGTGCTACTTGGTTTTCAAGCCATCGCGCAGACGGGTGCCAATAACTTTCCCAATCGACCCGTTACCTTGGTCGTTCCGTTTACATCGGGGAGTGGAAGCGACACGATTGCCAGAATTGTGGGGCCTAAGCTTTCCGAAAAATGGAAACAAGCCGTGGTTGTCGATAACCGCGCGGGTGCGAGTGGAAATCTAGGCACAGACAAAGTGGCCAAAGCTGTGCCCGATGGTTACACCTTGCTGATGGCCATTGATACGATGACAATGACGCCAGCCATATATAAAAGTTTGCCCTACGATCCAATTAATGACTTAGCACCGATTTCTCGGCTTGCAGTGGCCACCTATGTGATGGCCATCAATAACGATGTGCCTGCAAAAGATTTAAACAGTCTCTTTGCATACATCAAAAGCAAACCAGGGCAACTCAATTATGGAACACCCGGAAGCGGCACGCCCCATCACCTCAATATGGAGTACCTCAAAACACTTCGGGGCTTGGATCTTCTGCATGTGCCCTACAAAGGACTTGCAGGAGCACAAACCGATTTGATTGGTGGACAAGTGCAAATGATGTTTGCCACTTTTAATTCTCTCCTGCCATTAGCAAAATCTGGAAAAATAAAAATGTTGGCCGTTACGGGCGCTAAGAGATCAGAACTCATGCCTGATGTACCCACTTTCACTGAGCAAGGATTGCCTGAGATGGAAAATTTGTTTCCTTGGTATGCGGTTCTGAGTCCCAGCAACACACCCAAAGACATACAAGCCAAAATTCACAAAGATTTTTCTGACGTGATGCTAATGGATGAAGTGAAAAAACAATTGTCAGACTCAGGAATTTTTGTTCGCCTATCCACCAGCGATCAATTAAGAGACATCATCAAAACCGATTTGGACCGATGGAAAAAATTAGTTCAACAGGCCAACATTCCTTTGAATTAAATCTATGACAACACAGCAAGCTTGTATTGATATTTATAACCATGTCATGCCTCTGACTTATTTGGAGGAGATGAAAAAATACAGCACCGATCCAGGCATGGTTAAGCGAATGACGAGTTTGCAATTACTCTGGGATATTCCTGTGCGCGTGGAGATGCTCAAAAAATATCCGGACGTCAAACAAATTTTGAGTCTGGCTGTTCCATCTCCTGAGATGCTTGCGGGCCCCGAGCTTTCTCCTCAATTGGCGCGCATTGCCAATGAAGGTATGCAAGCGATGTGTCAACAATGGCCTGATTTTTTTCCTAATTTTGTTGCGTCATTACCTATGAACAATCCGCAAGCAGCTATTGAAGAGATGGACCACGCGATCAACAACATGGGAGCCGCAGGTGTACAAATTTTAAGTAGCGTTAACGGTCGTGCATTGGACAACCCCGAATATTTTGCAGTGTTTGAGCGTATGGCCAATCACCACAAGAAGCCGATTTGGATGCATCCGATTCGTCTTGCAAAAAAACCAGACTATGCCGATGAAGAAAAATGTAAATTTGAAGTGTGGCAAGTATTGGGCTGGCCATTCGAAACCAGTGTGGCCATGTCGCGAAT
>Ga0114958_10003810_pt1 | contig 10659 bp, 12 predicted proteins | sample C_130208_EF_Meta_FD_89577 | JGI IMG/M metagenome (GOLD analysis project Ga0114958, IMG submission 89577) | Freshwater microbial communities from Lake Croche, Canada to study carbon cycling - C_130208_EF_MetaG | ecosystem: Environmental > Aquatic > Freshwater > Lake | place: Lake Croche, Canada... | reverse complement strand
CATCGTGGCGCGGGTATGGGTGGCGGACATGATGAACGCGAGCAGACGCTCAATCAAATGCTGGTTGAGATGGATGGCTTTGATGTCACCGGCGGAGTCATTTTGATCGCCGCAACTAACCGCCCCGACATTCTTGATCCTGCACTCCTGCGTCCAGGGCGCTTTGACCGTCAGATTGCCGTTGATCGCCCAGATCTTCTTGGCCGCTTTGCGATTTTGGAAGTACACGCAAAGGGCAAGCCGATGGCTGATGAAGTTGATCTCAAAGCCGTTGCTCGTCGCACACCTGGTTTCACCGGAGCAGACCTGGCTAACGTTTTGAACGAAGCCGCGCTGCTGACGGCTCGCCTTGGTTTAGAACGCCTAGATGATGCTGCTTTGGACGAAGCAATCGATCGAGTGATCGCTGGTCCGCAAAAGCGCACTCGCGTGATGGACGACCATGAAAAAAGCATCACGGCTTATCACGAAGCGGGCCATGCACTTGTGGCTGCTGCTTTGCCTGGCAATGACCCAGTTCACAAGATCACGATTTTGCCTCGAGGTCGCGCGCTCGGTTACACGATGGTGTTGCCAGAACAAGATAGGTATTCGACCACGCGTAGCGAAATGCAGAATCAATTGGCATACATGCTTGGTGGCCGCGCTGCCGAAGAACTCATTTTCCATGATCCGACCACTGGCGCTTCTAACGACATCGAGCGCGCTACCGAGTTGGCTCGCGCGATGGTTACTCAATACGGCATGACCGAACGGCTCGGTGCGATTCGCTACGGCCAGCCACCCGGTGAAGTTTTCCTCGGCCGCGACATGGGTCATGGACGTGAATATTCAGAAGAAATCGCTGGTGCGATTGACGAAGAAGTTCGCACATTTATTGAAAGTGCGCATCAAGAGGCATATGACATCTTGATCGCTAACCGAGACGTGCTTGATGCGCTCGTTCACGAGTTGCTCGAGAAGGAAACTCTTGATCGTGCTGAAATCGACGCGGTCTTCCAGGCTCTGCAACTTCAGGAAGTTCGACCAGCTTGGACCGGGTCGGCTCGTCGCCAGCCGGATTCACGCGGACCAATTGACCATCCTCGCCCGTCATCAAATAGTGCAGACGAGAATGTGGCAACCCTAGAAACATCACCGTCATCAGATGAGACAACGACCCCAGATGAGGCGCTATGAGTATCGATCCAGTGAGTGTGGATCCCAACGCAGCAATCGGCGAATTCGATGCAGCAGGCGTTGAAGCAGCAATCCGTGCTTTGCTTATTGCGGTTGGCGAAAACCCTGAGCGGGATGGATTGAAAGACACTCCGGCGCGAGTTGCCCGCTCGTATCAAGAAATCTTCGCTGGGCTACACATGACAGCTGAAGAAGTGCTGACCACAACTTTTGATCTGGGTCACGAAGAGATGATCATCGTGCGAGACATCGAGATGTACAGCACCTGTGAACATCACCTCGTGCCTTTTCATGGACGTGCTCACATCGGCTACATTCCTGGGCCGCACGGGCGGATCACTGGATTGTCGAAGCTTGCCCGCTTGGTTGATCTCTATGCGCGACGTCCACAGGTTCAAGAGCGACTCACTTCGCAAATTGCTGATTCACTTGTGCGCATTCTTGAACCGCGCGGCGCAATCGTCATCATTGAAGCCGAGCACCTATGTATGTCGATGCGTGGTATTCGTAAGCCAGGATCAACCACACTGACAAGTGCGGTCCGCGGATCTTTGCTTGACCCAGCAACGCGTGCCGAAGCCATGGCGCTCATTCAAGGCCGATGAATCTTCGACACCCAACGGGATTGCCTGCGGCTCTCCTTGGTGTCGATCGGTCGCTCGTCATTGGTGTTCTGAACGTCACCCCGGATTCTTTTTCAGATGGCGGAAAGTTTTCTAATGCGCAGGATGCGATCGAATTTGGTATTTCCTTGCACAGTCAGGGTGCAGATTTCATCGACGTCGGTGGTGAATCCACTCGGCCGGGAGCCGAGCGCGTTAGCGTCGGCGAAGAACAACATCGTGTGTTGGAAGTCATCTCAGGTTTAACTGCAGCTGGGGTTCCATCCAGTATTGACACCATGCATGCAGCAACTGCCGTAGCAGCGGTTGGTGCAGGTGCATTTCTTGTCAATGATGTGAGCGGCGGCCTTGCAGATGCAGGGATGCTCGCGGTTATTGCTGAGCTTGAGGTGCCCTATGTAGTGATGCATTGGCGCGGTCACAGCACCCAAATGAACTCAATGGCAAAGTATGACGATGTTGTTGCTGAGGTACTCCAGGAGCTTGGTGCTCGCGTAGATGCCGCGTTAACAGCGGGTATTTCACATGATGCGATTGTTATTGACCCGGGTCTTGGCTTTGCTAAAGAAGCGGATCACAATTGGGCCATCTTGAACCACTTACATGCCTTGAACGAAACTGGATATCCAGTGCTCATCGGTGCATCGCGTAAGCGTTTCATCGGGAGTTTGCTGTCGACCAGCGACGGTAGCGTTCGCCCGGTCGATGAACGAGATGTGGCAACTGATGCAATCTCGGCACTCGCTGCCGCGGCTGGGGTCTGGGCAGTTCGGGTGCACGACGTTGCCGGAAGTGTTGATGCAGTTCGAGTCGGCGGCGCTTGGCGAAGGGGAAAATCATGAGCAGAGATCAAATAATTATCTCCGGAATCAAGGCCACGGGATTTCATGGTGTGTTCGAGCACGAACGCCAAAATGGCCAAGAGTTTTCTGTTGACCTTGTCGTGCACTTGGCTGCGAGCACAGCTGCGACCAGCGACGATCTCGCTGACACTGTTGACTACGGCGCTATCTCTCAGCTCGTGTACGACCGAATTATTGGCGTGGCATTTAATCTCATAGAAACTCTGGCTGAGCGCATCGCCGAGGATGTATTGGCCATGCCAGGTGTTGAAGGAATCGAAGTCACCGTTCATAAGCCGCAAGCACCTATTCCCGTGCCTTTCCAGAATGTTTCCCTGCGAATAGTTCGGCCATGACTTCAGCGGTTATCGCGCTAGGCGCCAATCTCGGTGATGCTATTTCGGCTTTGCAGGGTGCTGTTGACGCATTAGTTGAAACTCCTGGAATTACTGTCCTTGCAGCCTCGCCAGTTTTTGAAACTGACCCAGTTGGTGGGCCAGATCAGCCGGTTTACGTCAATGCCGTAGTGCTGTTGGACACCTCCCTTGAGCCGGTGGAATTGCTGCGCCGCGTGAACGAGATAGAAGAGCAGTGGCATCGCACCCGGGAAGTGCGCTGGGGTCCTCGGACGTTGGATATCGACATCATCGATATTGATGGATTCACCTCAGACAGTGACCATCTCACCGTGCCGCATCCCCGCGCCCATTTACGGGGTTTCGTGTTAGTTCCTTGGCTGGCTGTAGATGCGAATGCAACTTTGGGTGGTAGCTCGGTGGCTGAAGTTGTGCGAAGTGTGGATGTCACGGGTGTTCGGATGATCATGCCGCAATTGCAATTAGCGATCCCGTCATGAAACCCACACGTATTCGTTTTCTGCTGGTGCTCGCCCTTGTTTCAGGGGTCTTGGGCTGGGTGGTTGCCACTCTGATGGATGGTCAATCTGGCCGAGCCTTGCCGGTGCCATTGTTGGCAGCAGTGACCTTGTGGTTGCTCGCGGCCGCTGTTCTTGTTTGGGCGCTCTTGGCCCGCCCTCGACTGCAATGTAAGCCAGGTTCGCAGCCAATGCCACCAATCGTGGCGGCTCGCACTGCTGCCTTGGCGATGGCAGCCTCGCGCACCGGGGCGATTGTGGCTGGGTTCTACGCAGGTTTAGCGGCTGGGACCTTGCCGGATCGACTAACGCAAGCGGGAAATCACAGTCTGTGGGCTTCGGGCGCAGCAGCGATTGGCGCCATCGCGCTCGTTGGGGCAGCCCTGTGGCTGGAGCATCTGTGTCGTTTGCCGTTAGATGGTGCGCCTGGGGATTCGGGTCTAGGTAAGGTCAGTACATGAGCACTGACCCAATCTTGGAAGACCTCCCATTTGATGAATTGCGCCAGCAAGCGTTTCACCTTGCCGAGAAGCACCTGGATTTGGGATTTTTCACCGATCTCTTTGGACACATGCCCAGCATGTCTGCCATCGAAGGCGAAGGCGGCGACCTTGGTGCTGTCGGCGGTACCTTCATCGACACTGTTCGCGCAGTGCGTGAAATGTTTGGCGATAACGAACTTGATCCGACTACTGAGACTCTTCTTCGTGCGCGATTTGCGACCTATATTCGCGAACGTTCATAGCTAATTACCGATCAGCGTCGCCAACCATAAATGTGCACGACTGGAGCATTGGCACGAGTGCGGCTAATGGTAGGCCGACAAGGATGCTTTCAAAACTTTGAATAGTGGCGAAAGAAGGAGTGCGCAGTTTCAGGCGCCACGGTGTTTTTTCTCCCACGCTGTCCAGCAGTACACCCATAGTGCCTAACGGTCCTTCAATTGCACCGTATGTGGTGAGTTCAGGTGCTCGAACCACCTTGGGTAGTTGGACGGAGATTGGTCCGGGTCCGGCGTCTTTTAGCCAACTGATTGCGGCATCCATCATGTGAAGACTGGCCATGAGTTGCTCGGCAATCAACACAAATCTTCCAGGAATATCTCCGGCAGTGCTGGTAACAGGTATGAGGCTGTGAATGTCGCGATAGGCAAGGTAGGGCGTGGTCACTCGAAGGTCGTTGGCCACACCAGAAGCCCAAGCCATGGTTCCAGATAAACCAAAAGTGTGAATTTGCTCAGAGGTAATCACGCCAACATTTGCTAGTGGCGAAAATTCTTGAAGCACCTGATCCGCAAGATCGCCGAGCGATCGTTGTAGATCTTGGCTCGTGGCAGACAACGATTCCAGCCAGTGCGGCTCACATGCGGTAGCGATACCGCCGATCCGGTTAAACATCGGATGGATTCTGGAGCCGGTGAGTTGTTCCAGAAGTTCAAGAAGGATTTCACGGCTGCTCAACAAGTGAGCGAATCGCGGCGAAGAGGCCCCAAGCATGATCAGATTTGCGGTCACGCGATTCAGCTCCGCGAGCAACATTCGTGACCAGGTGGCTCGCTCGGGAGTCAGGATGCCCATTGCGTCTTCAAGTACAAGCGCAATGGCCAGCTCCGAACTGAACGCACTCACCCAGTCATGTCGATTGGCAAGCATCATGAGTTGTCGGTAATCGCGAGCTTCGAAGAGCTTTTCGGCACTTCGATGTAAAAAACCAATGCGTGGGTCTGCTGCGGTGATTATGTCGTTCTCAACGCTCAGCGCCAGTTGCATTGCCCCGTGGCCGGTGGGGTGGAGTTCGCCTAGATTTAGGTAGAGGTCCGCTGGGATGTTTCTCGCCGAGCCAATGGCTACTAAGACTTCACTCACGTATGCATCTTGTCAGGTAGCGGGAACTCAATTCCGTAGGCCGCAACCAGCCACCAGAAATCAGGGGTCGGGCCTAATTGAAAAGTGAGCGTTTGTGGATTTCCAAACGAGGATTCAGCAATTGCGTCCATTGCAACGTGTGCGGTCAGATTCACCGAGCTATCTGCAATGGGTGTCGTGGTCGTGGCATCGCGGTATCCAGCGAGTGTTCCGCCATCCCAAAGTCCGCGTTTTCGATCTAGGTGAAAATGGCTGTAATCGATCGCAATTGCAAAACCAGCGACAACACGTGAAGTGGCCAGGTTCCAGAAATCATCCCGACTACTTCCAATTTCAGCGCGCATAAGTGGTCGTTGCGTTGGCCACCATTTCTCCAGCCACTGAATTTGCGTGTGATGTTCTGGGTCGCAGAGCAATGGGCCGAAAGTGAGTCTTCGTGATTCTTGGTCCATCACACCAAGGTGCGCAATGCCGGCCTCATCAACTTCAACAACATCGCAAGGTAGATCGTCTAAAAATTCGTGTGCGATCAGTAGCAAGTTCCCAGGAGTAAGCGAGGCGATGGTTGTGCGTGCGTCACCTTGGATCCACTCGATGGATTGGGGAAGATGGGCGGGTCGTGGACGGACATCCAAGGCTAGGAAATGAACTCGCGACCGCTGGTTGGTTTCGAGAAGTTCGTGTAGTTTGACACCAAGGTCCCCATTTCCGGCCCCCACATCCACCACAGTTACCGATTCGAGTTGGTTGAGGGCACTGTGTAGGTAGGGGAGCAGGGTTGAAGCGAGCCCGTCTTGGGAAACTGAAGTGGCAAAGTGCGCGTATGGGTGTTGCTGAACGTAGAACCCTGATGGCCCGAATGCGGCTTCTTCCCAAGCAGCATTCCAAGGTTTTTGAGCCGGCACAGTACAAGACGTTAGCGAGCCTCTACGCTTTGATCCGTGACGGCTCCTCCCCGCCTTCGTGTCGGCGTCATTGGCACCGGTCGAGCAGGGTCAGTTATTGGTGCTGCATTAAATCGAGCCGGTCACCAGGTAGTTGCTGTTTCTGCAGTTTCAGACCTTTCCCAACTTCGGGCTCAGGCGTTACTTCCCGGTGTTCCTATCGTTGATATCTCCGGTGTGGTTCAAGCCGCTGATCTTGTCGTGGTTGCTGTTCCTGATGATGTGTTGCCAGAACTTTTGCAGGGACTCGCTCGCGCTGGCGTAGTGAAGCCAGGTCAGTTTTGGGTGCACCTGAGTGGACGTTACGGAACTGACGTGATGGATCCAGTAACAAAAGCAGGAGCCTTACCGCTTGCCATTCATCCTGTTATGACTTTTACCGGTACGAGCATGGACCTCACCAGACTCGAGGAGTGCCCGTTTGGGGTTACAGCTCCAGCTGAGTTGCGATCCGCGGCTGAGGCACTTGTCATTGAAATTGGTGGTGACCCTATTTGGGTACCAGAAGAAAGGCGAGCGCTTTATCACGCTGCATTAGCCTTCGGTTCAAATTATTTGATCACGCTTGTTGCGACAAGTGCTGAATTGTTGAGGCTGGCAGGTATTGAGGAACCACAGCGAGTCTTGGCACCGCTACTGGGCGCGAGTTTGGACAACGCTTTAAGAATGGGCGATAAGGCGCTCACTGGGCCAGTTGCTCGAGGCGACGCGGCAACTGTTGCAGCGCATCTTGAAGTCATTGCGGACCAGTCGAGTTCTGCTGCGGATGCCTACCGGGCATTGGCTCGGGTAACTGCGGATCGCAGTGTTGCTTCTGGGTTGCTCTCGACAGCACTAGCCGAGGCGCTGTTAGATGTCTTGAGCAGTAATGGGGGAGCCAAGTGAGTGCACTATTAGCGTCTACTCATGCGGAACTCATTTCCGCACGTGATGACAATAAATCCGTTGCGGTTGTGATGACCATGGGAGCGCTCCATGAAGGCCATGCAGCCCTGATCAGAACTGCGCGCGAGGTTGTCGGGCGAGCAGGTTGCGTCGTGGTTACCGATTTTGTGAATCCCACGCAGTTTGGCGCGGGTGAAGATTTTGATCGTTATCCGCGGACGTTGGAACACGATCTTGAAGTAAGTGGCATCGCTGGGGCTGATGTGGTGTTCGCGCCTTCTGTAGAAGAAATGTATGGATCTTCGAGTTTGGCTGAACTTGGCAATCAGGTGATGATCGAACCGGGCGCACTTGGCGAAATCCTTGAAGGTGCTGTTCGGCCCGGTCATTTCAAAGGCATGCTCACTATCGTGGGCAAGCTTCTTCATCTGACGGCTCCGCAATTCGCGCTATATGGAGAAAAGGACTATCAACAGCTCGCCTTAATCACTTCGATGGTTGCGCAGTTGCGGTTCCCTGTTGAAGTTATTGGGGTACCCACTGTTCGAGAAGACGATGGTTTGGCGATGAGTAGTCGTAATCGATTCCTGACAAAACAAGAACGCGCATCGGCATCTGTTATTCCACGTGCAATTCAGGCTGCGGCTGAAGTGGCGAAGTACGACGGTGCGGTTGCCGGCGTTCGAGCAGGAACAGCGATCTTGGCTGATCATTCAGAAATTGCTCTGGACTATCTGGTGATTACCAATCCACAACTAGGACCGCCGCAACTCGGTGCTGGGCGAGTGCTTGTTGCTGCGCGCATTGGCAGCACACGCTTGATCGACAATATTGCTTGCGAAATCGGGGCCTAGCCATGATTCAGCTTCCCGTTCAACTTGCAGCAGCCCAACCAGGTTGGACAGTGCGCGCAGACGTGATTGTTGTCGGGTCCGGTATTGCCGGATTGGCAACGGCTCTTCATCTGCGTCGGTCAGGTTTAACAGTGTTGGTTGTAACCAAGGCACAAGTAAACGAGGGGTCCACTCGGTGGGCGCCGGGCCGTATAGCAGCAGCCTTAGCTGAAGACGATTCACCTGCCGAACATCTTGAAGACACACTGGAAGCTGGTGTTGGTCTGTGTGACGAAGAGGCAGTGCGCGTTCTTGTCACTGAAGGACCGGCAGCGGTTCGTGGGTTAATTTCGCTTGGTGCACGTTTTGACACCGAGCCTGATGGTGAAATCGCTTTGACTCGTGAAGGTGGGCACCACCGTGATCGGATTGCGCATGCCGGCGGCGACGCGACAGGTGCTGAGATTTCGCGAGCAATGGTTGAAGCCATCGCGCAAGATCCCGGAATTGAATTAGTTGAAAATGCGTTGGCTCTGGACCTCATTACTGACGTGACTGGTGCAGCACAAGGAATCACATTGCACGTCATGGGAACTGGGCAACGCGATGGCGTTGGCGCTGCATTAGCGCCAGCGGTTGTGTTAGCCACCGGTGGTTTCGGCCAGGTGTTTAGGCAAACAACAAATCCGTTTGTGTCCACCGGCGACGGAGTCGCCTTGGCTATGCGGGCTGGCGCGGATGTTGCGGATCTTGAGTTCGTGCAGTTTCATCCGACGGTTATGTGGCTTGGCCCCTTTGCGCAAGGCCAGCAGCCCTTGGTTTCTGAAGCAGTGCGAGGCGAAGGCGCTTACCTGATCGATAGCGATTTTGCCAGATTCATGGTTGATGAGCATCCGATGGCTGATTTAGCCCCGCGCGATGTAGTTGCAAAAGCGATCATGCGCCGTATGCGACAAACTCAAGCGGATCATGTGTGGCTGGATGCCCGAAAACTTGGTGCCGACACTTGGGTTCGTCGCTTTCCTACGATCCTTGAATCATGTCGATCACGTGGCATTGATCCGGTCACTGACCTCATCCCAGTTTCACCCGCACAGCACTACGTGTCAGGTGGGGTGCTGACTGATTTATTTGGGCGGACCTCCATCCCGGGGCTGTATGCGTGTGGCGAAGTTGCCTGCACAGGCGTGCACGGAGCTAATCGCCTTGCCTCGAACTCACTTCTTGAAGGTCTTGTTTTCGCGGGCCGCATTGGCTCGAGAATCACGGCCAATCTGGGAGTTGTTCGTGAGCCGATCCTGCCTTCGCATCCAAACCAACGATTACTTCCCCATCAGGTGCGCCGCCGTGTGCAAAAAACGATGGATCGCCATGTTGGAGTGCTGCGCAGTTCAGACTCACTTGACCTCGCAGCGACTGAACTCAATTCGCTTGCGACCACTGAGTTGGGTAGACCAATCGCTGAGGACTGGGAAACCACAAACATCGCGACGATCGCTGCAGCCTTAACGCGCCACGCATCTCTTCGTGAAGAGACCCGCGGTTCGCACTGGCGGGAGGATTTTCCAGAACGCGATGATGCTCAATGGCAGGTTCGGTTGGTGAGTAACCTCAACGCCGATGGCACACTAAGCACGAGAACAGTGCCTCGTCTTGGAGTCACGTACGAAGACGAAGGGCGATCATGACAGGGCAGGCTTCGAAGGTATTTGGTCCCACGATCACCCGGATGCTTATCGATGCGCGACTTGACCCAAACCACTTAGCAGCCTTAATTGATCGCGCTATCGAAGAAGATCTTGACGGTGGCCAAGACGTAACAACCATGGCAACAGTGCCTATGGATCAAGTAGGAACTCTTGATTTATGTGCCCGCCGCGGTGGCGTCATCGCTGGCGTACCCGTCGCTGCTGCAGTCTTCATGGCTGTGTGCGGAGAAGATGATGTTGAAATTAATTTTGGCGCTCAAGATGGTGATGTAGTTGAAGTTGGGCATGTTGTGATTTCAGTGCGAGCCAGCACGCACGCACTGCTGCGCGCTGAACGGCCAGCGCTGAACTTCCTTGGTCACCTCAGTGGCATCGCAACTTCCACGCGCAAGTGGGTTGACGAAATTTCCGGCACTGGCGCTGCGATTCGTGATACCCGTAAAACCACTCCAGGGCTGCGAGCCTTAGAAAAGTACGCAGTGCGGTGTGGCGGTGGGGTAAACCATCGGATGTCGCTTTCTGACGCCGCGCTCGTGAAAGACAACCACGTACTTGCTGCCGGAGGAGTGGCGCAAGCCTTTAATTTGGTTCGCGAGAACTTCCCAGGAGTTCCGGTGGAAGTTGAAGTTGATTCGTTGGAGCAACTCGACGACGTATTAGCGGCAGGAGCAGATCTCGTGCTGCTGGATAACTTCACGACCGATCAAATGCGTGAGGCGGTAGCTCGAACAGCGGGCCGCGCTCGCCTAGAGGCGTCAGGTGGACTCACGTTTGACGTGGCTCGTGAAGTGGCAGCGACAGGCGTCGACTACCTTGCTGTCGGTGCACTGACTCACTCAGCGCCAGTACTAGACATCGGCGCGGACCTAAGGACGGAGAGCTAAATGCTCCTGACAATTGACGTG
>Ga0114958_10003809_pt1 | contig 10660 bp, 6 predicted proteins | sample C_130208_EF_Meta_FD_89577 | JGI IMG/M metagenome (GOLD analysis project Ga0114958, IMG submission 89577) | Freshwater microbial communities from Lake Croche, Canada to study carbon cycling - C_130208_EF_MetaG | ecosystem: Environmental > Aquatic > Freshwater > Lake | place: Lake Croche, Canada... | reverse complement strand
GCTATTGGGAAACGTAACAATTAATGAATTATAATTCTTTACTGTCTCATTAAAACGATCGCGCTCCTCTTTAATTCTATTTTCTGTGCCCTCTAATTGTGATTGCAACTCCGAGAAACTCTCTGTTGCTTTCAGCTGAGGATAATTTTCAGATACCACCATTAGTCGAGATAAAGCTCCTCCCAAAGAAGATTGAGCCGCTTGATATTTTTGCATGTTTTCAGGACTCAAATCTTTTGCATCTAACTTCATTTGTGTCGCACTGGCACGAGCTTGAATCACGGCTGTCAATGTAGACTTTTCGAAATTCGCAACACCTTGTACAGTTTTAACCAAGTTTGGAATTAAATCCGCACGTCTTTGGTAAGCACTTTGAACATTTCCCCAGGAAGCTTTTACTTCTTGGTCACTCGTCGCCATTCCATTTCTTGAACTAATACCCCAGAAAACCAAGGCTACAACGACTGCTAAAGCAATCCAAATTTTCTTATTCATCGTAAAAAATTTTTATGGTTTTTTTGTTAAGCAAAGGTAGACAATAAATAAAATTCTCCTTCACATTTTCGTACCAAAATACTTTTTTCAAGATAAAAGTTCAATTTTGAGAAGGAAAAAGAAAAATTTAATATAAAACTATTTTTGAGCCCAAACAAAACGGTCATTTCCATTAAAATCTTGGTGTAATTCCGTTGTTGAAAATCCAATTTGCTCAAACAGCTTTTGCGTTTCAAGTCCAAAAGCACGGTTGATCTCAACGGCCAACCAGCCTCCGGGATGTAAGCGATTCCAAGCAAAATTACCCAGCGTCTGATAAAATTTTAAAGGATCATGATCAGGTACAAAAAGAGCTAAATGAGGTTCAAAATCAAGCACATTGGGACTCATTTTGTTTTTTTCAGCATGTAAAACATAGGGTGGATTCGATACTATAAAATCCCAAGTCGCTTCCGTATTTTCCCATTGAAAGATGTCCTGCACCTGAAAATCAACCTTAGTCCCCAAATTAGCTGCATTCATTTTTGCAACATCAAGTGCCAATTCTGAAATATCCCAAGCAAAAATGGCCGCATCGGTTTCAATTCCTAAACTTACCGCAATACAACCCGACCCGGTACCCACATCGAGCACCCGATGTTGCTTTTGAATCTTAGGCAAAATCTTACTCACAAGCTCTTCAGTTTCAGGACGTGGAATTAAGGTAGCAGGGCTGACCATAAATTTACGATCCCTAAAAAACTCAAAGCCCATCACATACTGAAGTGGTTCCCCAGCTTGCAGTCGGCCTAATTTTGAATCCCAGTCATCGGGAATTTCCAAGGACTTTTCTAACAAAACATCGGTGGCACTACAATCCCATCCCAAATCCAAACATCGGTATGCCATTGATCTGGCCTCATTTTCACTATATAAATCCAAAAGTGATTGAATGATGGACCCAAGAATTTGCTTAGAAAGTATACGCGACATGGTAAATATTTCAACAAATGTAGGGATAAAAAAAATTAACAAAATGCTACGATACCCCTATTCTTTTTTTATTTTAATTCCCTATATTTGAAAACATTAAGAATCAATATACTTATTTACCTATGACTATAAATAGAAGAGAGGCGGTTCAACGCGTCGCCGCTTTAATGGGAGGCATGATTTCCGCTCCCGCGATGGCTGGTATTATGGGCCAAAAAACCAATAATGGAACTTTTGTTAGCTTTACTGCAGATCAAACTACTTTGATCGCCGCCATTGCTGATGTGATTATTCCCACAACAAAAACACCTGGTGCTAAGACGGCTGGAGCGGAGAAATTCATCGTCAATGTAGTTCAAGATTGCTATACAAAGACAGAGCAGGAAACATTTTATGCTGGACTGACTAAACTAGATTCGGATTGTAAGACTAAAACAGGTAAAGGTTTTGTTGATGCAAATGACACTCAGAAAAAAGAAGTTTTGACGGCTTGCATGCTAGAAGGTGATGCAGCTAGAAAAGCAAAGAAGGGCACAGTTCCATTCTTTTTCATGATTAAAGAATTAGCTACCACAGGTTATTTTACTAGTAAAATAGGCGCTACTGAGGCATTAGAATATCTTCCAATCCCAGGTAAATTTGATGGTTGCATGCCTTTAGGACCTAACCAAAAAACCTGGACTTTATAATTTTGACCTGAACTAATTTAACAATGAACTTAAATATAGACGCAATAAAATCAATTACCTATGACGCCATTGTTGTAGGATCTGGAGTTTCAGGGGGATATGCCGCCAAAGAATTAACAGAAAAAGGAATGAGAACTTTGGTCCTAGACCGAGGCAAACAAATGGAGCATATCACTGGCTATGAGCCTACTTATAAAGATCCTTGGGATTTTAAATACAATGGTTTATTGACCCAAGAGCAAAAAGCATCCCATCCAAAATTATCTCGTGACTATCCATATAACGAGATGACTGAGAAATATTGGATGAATGATTCCGATTCTCTTTACAAAGAAGAAAAAAGATTTGATTGGTATAGGCCTAATATTGTCGGCGGTAAATCCATCATGTGGGGGCGTCAAACCTACCGATTAAGTGACCTAGATTTTGAGGCAAATTTAAAAGAAGGCATCGCCGTAGATTGGCCGATTCGATACAATGAAATTGCGCCATGGTATTCTTATGTAGAGAAACATGTAGGTATTTCTGGTGAGGCTTTGGGATTAGCCCAATTGCCGGATTCGGAGTTTTTAAAGCCCATGGATATGTATTGTGTGGAGAAAGAGGTTCGCAAGCGTATCGAGAAAAATTTTCCGGGGCGGATTATGACCATAGGCAGAACAGCTAATTTGTCTGAGGCTAAACAAGCCCAATTAGGCATCGGTCGTTCAGCTTGCCAATACCGCAATAAGTGTAGATTAGGTTGTCCTTATGGAGCCTATTTTAGTTCACAATCATGTACACTTCCTCCGGCAGCTAAAACTGGATTGTTGACCTTAAGACCAGATTCTTTAGTGTCTGAAATTATTTATGACGCGACTAAGCAACGTGCGAAAGGGGTTCGCGTGATTGATACGGTGACTCATGAGGTAAAAGAATATTTTGCTAAAGTTATTTTTGTATGTGGTTCGACCGTCAGTACAACGGCCTTATTATTGAATTCGAAATCAAATCGCTTCCAAAATGGATTTGGAAATGACTCGGGTGAATTAGGACATAATTTGATGGACCATCATTTTAAAATTGGCGCCACAGGTACATGGGAAGGCGATGAAGATAAGTATTACATCGGTCGTAGGCCAAATGGAATTTATATTCCTCGTTATAGAAATATTGGAAATGACAAGCGTGATTATGTGCGTGGATTTGGATATCAAGGTAGCGGTTCCCGTTCTGGTTGGAACCGAGGTATAGGCGATTTAAGTTTTGGTGCTGATTATAAAGAATCATTGACCCATCCAGGTCCATGGGGAATGGCATTAAGTGGATTTGGAGAGACCTTGCCATACCATGAAAACAAAATGTATTTAGATCCTACGACCAAAGATAAGTGGGGAATGCCAGTCGTGGTATTTGACGCAGAATTCAAGGAAAACGAGAAGAAAATGCGTAAAGACATCATGAACGATGCAGGTGAAATGTTAGAGGCTGCAGGTTTGAAAAATGTCAAGGCATTTGACAATGGATCTTATCCAGGAATGGCTATCCATGAAATGGGAACAGCTCGAATGGGCCGTGATCCAAAAACATCAGTGTTAAATGGAAATAACCAAGTACATGCCTGTAAAAATGTTTTTGTGACTGATGGAGCTTGTATGACATCCACTTCTTGCGTGAATCCGTCACTGACTTACATGGCTTTAACCGCCAGGGCAGCCGATTTCGCGGTAAAGGAAATGAAAAAGAAACATTTATAAAATTCAAAAATGCGGGCTTAGGTCCGCATTTTTTTTCGGTATGTATATGAAAAAAATAATCATTTTGACCAGCATGCTGGTAGGTATTTTGGCAAATATGGCAACAGCTCAACAAAAAGACTTTCCGACCATCGGTAAAATTCACCGCTTGGATCCAGGATTAGATCGCTTATTAGATACTACATCTAAAATAGAAATTTTAGGCACAGGATATACTTGGTCCGAGGGACCCGTTTGGGTTAAAAAAGGTGGCTATTTATTATTTTCGGACGTACCTGAAAATGTCATTCACAAATGGTCTGCTGAAAAAGGCATTGAAGAATTCTTAAGACCATCAGGATATACCGGCACAGGTACCTATTCAGAGGAGCCAGGCTCTAATGGATTAATTATCAACAAAAAAGGGAATTTAGTTTCTTGTGAACATGGCGATCGAAGAATTGCTGAAATGCCTTTAAATAAGCCTGATCAGAAAAAAACTTTGGCCCATTTATTTGAAGGAAAAAAATTAAATAGCCCCAATGATTTAGTTCAAAAAAGTTCAGGGGATTATTATTTCACGGATCCACCTTATGGGTTGCCTGGTCGTGGAAAAGACGAACCTGCCAAAGAATTAGCTTTTCAGGGAGTATACCGAATCGACACAAAAGGTAAACTAACGTTACAGTCAACCGATCTTATTCGCCCCAATGGCTTAGCTTTTAGCCCCGATGAAAAAATCTTATATGTGGGACAGTCTGATATGAAAGGATTAATTTGGATGGCCTATCCCGTAAATCCAGATGGAAATTTAGGTCAAGGTAATGTATTTTATGATGCGGGCCCATTAGCTAAAAAAGGCTGGAAAGGTGCACCAGACGGATTCAAAGTAGATAAAGCAGGTAATTTATGGGCTACGGGCCCAGGGGGAGTTTTAATCATTAGCCCAGCAGGCAAATTATTAGGAAGAATTGAGGCGGGTTCGGCGACGGCCAACTGTGCCTTTGGTGATGATGGGAAGACCTTGTTTATCACCGCAGATATGAATTTACTTCGCGTGAAGACAAAAACAACGGGATTAGGCTTCTAAAAAATATTCGCATACACACTTTTATTAATCCACCATTCACAATCTGTATGGTGGATTTTTTATGTGCCAGATTATGAAGCGATTTTTAAGAAATATCATGCCATAATTTTATAAAATTTAATTTTTTTTTATAAAAAATTTCACTAATTAAATATTACCATATTCCTTAAATACATCGAACACATCATATAGGGGTGTGTTTTTATTGTACTATTTTGATACAATATTGAACTATCCTTATGTGCTATAAGGATAGTTGGTCCACCCAATAAATTTATATTTAGATCTAATTAAATTTTAAACCTAAAATCATTTCTATGAAAAAAATTCAATTAACATTATTTATGATGCTATTGATTTTCCAAGGATTTGCACAAACCCTGCAAGTAAAAGGAAAAGTTAGCTCATCTGACGGGACAGGAATTCCTGGTGTTTCCGTGTCGGAAAAGGGTACCAGTAATGGTAGCGTGACAAGCGCTGATGGTAATTATACCATTAAAGTGAGCTCAGGGTCAAATTCAGTCCTTGTTTTTTCATCTGTTGGGATGAATAGTAAATCTGAAACGGTTAGAAACAGAACTATGATTGATGTCACTCTAGAGGATAACTTAAAAGAATTATCTGAAGTTATTGTCGTTGGATATGGTTCACAAAGAAAGCAAGATATTACATCTGCAATTTCTGTGATTGGAATGAAGGACATTGGTGAGCAGCCTGCAACTAATATGAACCAAATGCTACAAGGGCGTGCTGCGGGAGTTACTGTCAAAGAAAAAAGTGGAACACCTGGAGGAGTTTTTGAGGTACGTGTTCGTGGAATCGGTTCTTTAGGAGCTGGTAGTGATCCATTGTATGTAATCGACGGTTTTGTGGTGGGTACCACTGTGGGACAAAACTTCAACCCAAATGACATTGAAAGTATCTCCATCTTAAAAGATGCGGCTTCTACGGCAATTTACGGGGCTAGGGGGTCGAATGGGGTTGTTTTAATTACTACTAAAAATGCGAAAGAAGGAAAAGTAAACATCAACTTTACCTTAGATTATGGCATTAGAAATATTCCACAATCAAGAAGGACTCCTATGTTGAATGGAGTTGAATTTGCTCAATTCAAAAAAGAGGTATTTGAGGATAACTACAGGTATTTCAATAAAAAAGAGCCTACTTTAGAAGATGTGCCCTTAGGCTATCGATATCCAGAACAAACCAAATATTCAACCGATTGGTTTGGTGCAATATTAAATAATAATGCTCCTTACACGGATGCTAACTTAACCATTACCTCAGGAAAAGGAACGATTAAATCGATGTTTTCGGTAGGATACTTTAAAGAAGCTGGTTCAATTGTCAATACAGATTACGAGCGAGTTTCAATTCGTAGCAATTTGGGTGGCCAAGTGAATAATTTCTTAAAAGTAGGTATTAATGTAAATGGAAGTATCACCAAACAAAATCTTGCTAATACAGATGGTCGTAGTGCCTTAGTCGGCGGTGCTTTGTTAATGGATCCTAGGGAGCCTATTTATAATGCAGATGGATCAATGAGACCTTATATTGGTGGTGTTGACGGTGCATTTGGTTTCCCAAATCCATTATTTTTGCTTCAAAATGTAACACGTCAAAGAAATATTGCTGATATATTAGCGAATGCTTTTGCTGAGTTCACCATTTTACCTTCTTTGAAATTCAAAACTTCAGCGAATACAAAATTGAACTACAATGCATTTAAAGAATATGTGCCATCAACGATTGGAAACTCTGTGGCATCAGGAACGGCAGGTGCTCCTCCTAGAATTGCTACGGCAAGGGATATTACAGACAGATTGATCAATTATTCATTTGACCAATTATTGACATATAATCCTAAAATTGGAGAAGATCAAAAAGTGGATGCCATGCTTGGTTTAACGTCTCAAGCAGAAAATGTTTATGGAATAGATGCATCAGGAAATACATTCCCGGATGACTTGGTTCGTTATATTGGAGCTGCTTCGATTAAATCATCTAACTCATATGAGTATGGCTGGTCTTTATTGGCTTATTTTGCTAGGGCTAATTACTCGTACAAAGACAAGTATTTATTATCGGCTTCCTTTAGAAGAGAGGGTAGTTCACGTTTTGGAGAGTTCAACAAGTATGGTGATTTCCCTGCCGCATCTGTTGGTTGGAGAATTTCTGAAGAACCCTTCATGAAGGATTTGCCTGTCATCAATGACATGAAATTACGTGCAAGTTGGGGTGTGACTGGTAACAACAACATCGGTAATTATCCGAGCTTAGCTTTCGTAGGTGCAAATAACTACATTTTAAATAATTCATTTGCAGCAGGAAAAGTCATTAACTCGTTTGCAAACTCATCATTGAAATGGGAAAAGTCAGACCAATTAGATTTAGGTTTGGACTTGGCCACATTTAATAATAAGTTGACTTTCACGTTTGAATACTATAGAAAGTTGACCAACGATATGTTACTTCCAGTTTCCATCCCAGCTGTTTCAGGTTTTACAACTAGTTTGGATAATATTGGTCAGGTAGAAAATAAAGGTATTGAATTAAGTGTCGATTATAAGTCGAATTTAGGACCTGTCAATTTTAGAACTAATTTCAATATTTCTGCTAATAGAAGTACAATTTTAGCTATTAAAGGAGCTAACGATATGTTGTGGTACGGTAGTTTCTATGGAGGTTACAACGTAATGAAAGTAGGCCGACCAATCGGTATGATATATGGGTATAAGAAGATGGGTATATTCAATACACAGGCAGAAATCGACGGCTGGGCAAAGCAGGATGGAGTTATCCCAGGGGGTATGAAATTTGCAGATACAAATGGTGACGGTGTTGTTTCTTACGATACCCAAGACATGGTTGAAATAGGCAATCCAAATCCTGACTTCACATGGGGCTGGACTAGTTCAGCAGATTACCACAATTTTGACTTAAATGTTTTATTTGTTGGCGCTCAAAATTTCGATATCTACCGTAACATTGAAGCTAGTACGATGAATATGGATGGTGTTTTCAATGTATTAACGAAGGCAAAAGATCGCTGGCGCTCAGCTTCCAATCCTGGGTCGAATCCAAATGATAAGAACTCTCAAGGAGGTACGAACTACTTCAAGTGGTCTCGTGAAAGTAGTGAGCGTTATGTCTATGATGGTAGTTACATCTGGTTGAAGTCTGTTACCTTAGGATATACCTTACCTAAATTGAAATCAGTATTCAGCGACGCACGGATTTTCTTTACAGCAAACAATTTATTCTTATTTACGAAATACCCTGGAAATAATCCGGATGCAGGCGTAAGAGGAGGTACAGAATTGAATAATGATGATGAGTCATATCCAGTTCCACGTACGTTTGCAGTAGGTCTTAAATTAAACTTATAATGAATCGAAACATGAAAAAAATATCATTTTATATCATCTTGTCCCTCTGCTTGACACAGATATCGTGCCAAGACGACTTTCTGACGACAACCGATCCTACGAGAATAGGTCGTGATTTGTTCTATCAAAATCAGACACAATTCGAGCAAGCCTTGAATGGAGTATATGGCCAGTTGCAAACGATAACCAACTCAGCCTATATCCAACAAGAAATGATGTCGGATAATACCACATTTGATTTTAATCCTTTAGATCGTGGGGGTGCAGCTGGTTGGGAAGCGTTTGAATATTCCACCGTCAATCAAGGAAATGGGGAGATTTCAACTTTATGGAATAACCATTATTCTACGATGTATAACATAAATTATGCATTGGAAAAATTAGCGTTAAGTAAAATTGACGCTGCTGCAAAAACCAATTTAGAAGGAGAATTTAAATTTCTTCGCGCATATCACTATTTCAACCTAGTACGGTATTTTGGAGATGTAGTTTTGGCTACCAAAACGTTGACAAATCCGAACGAGGCATTTGATCTATTGAGAACACCACAAGCAGAGGTTTACAAGCAAATCTTAGCTGATTTAGCAGATGCGTCAAAAATGCTTCCAGTTAAGGCTGTTTTGAAAGGTCGTGCCACTCAAGGTACTGCACTAACTTTATTAGGAAAGGTTTACTTAACGCAGAAAAATTATGCTGCGGCTAGCTCCACCTTAAAGCAAGTAACATCTTTAGGTTATGCATTAAATGCAAACTATAAGGATAATTTTGACCCGGCTAAAAAGAATGGAGTAGAATCTATTTTCGAGGTTCAATACCAAGGAGGAAATGATCTTGGCGAGCAAAGTAACTTTATGTATGTGTTTGCTCCAAGATTATCTTTAGGTGCCATCACTGGATTTGCTAATACAGCACCTAGTGGAAGAAATATTCCTACCCGTGATATGATGAACGCATACGAAGCTGGCGATTTACGAAAAGCCATTTCTTTACAATCTGGTTATACATTGAACGGAACTTTTGTAGCAATTCCATATGTAAGCAAATATCAATACCCGCATACCATTACGGGCCGTACGGATAACAACTGGCCTGTTTTAAGGTATTCTGATGTGTTATTAATGTTAGCTGAATCAATCAATGAAGTTTCTGGACCTAATGCGGAAGCATATGATTATTTAAACCAAGTAAGAAAAAGAGCCGGTTTGGCTGCCTTAGATGGTTTATCTAAAGATGCTTTCAGAACAGCAGTATTAAATGAAAGACGCGTAGAATTAGCTTTCGAAAATCACCGCTGGTTTGATCTCCAAAGAACATATACTCCAACACAACTTGCAGCCTTTATGAATGCACATGGAGCTTCTGAAAAATTAAGTCCAACCGTTGCTAGAGGTGGAATTGCATTCAATGCATTGGATTATCAGTATTCTGATTTTGAATACTATTTACCGATTCCAGCACCACAGATTTTGATCAATAAAAATTTAACTCAGAATCCAGGGTATAATTAATTAGTAAAATAATTATATTTATAATTCACTTGCGATGTAAGCCCAAAATGGTTTACGTCGCAAGTTTTTTAAAAGCCTAAATAAACAATTACGTAGCAGTGCAAAACAATTTACTTAACGAGTTTTGGCAAATGTTAGGCCGACTACATCCATTGGTCGTTCATTTTCCCATCAGTTTACTTTGGGTGGGGCTATTATTTGAGTGCATAGCATGGAGAAAAAAATCAGACCAATTTCAGTCGACCATTAGTGTGATATTATGGGTGGGTACGATCACCGCAGCTCTGGCCGTTGGCCTAGGTTTTATTTTAATCAATCAAGACGACTACACTGGAAATACCATCACCATACACCAATGGTCTGGAATTGTAACCGCTATTTTATCGGGATTAACGCTGTATGCTTTCGTAGCCAAAGAGTCTAAAAGCTACCGATTACTCTTATTTTTAACTGTTTTGGGCGTAAGTTTTGCTGGGCATTATGGAGCCATGTTAACGCATGGAGAAGATTATTTAGATCTTAAAAAGGAAGTAAAAACTCAAGAAAATTCTTTTCATCCTTCTCTCAACGTGGAGAAATTACAAGGTGAAATAGACCAAAATCAAAAACAAGATTTGGGTATTGAGGCTAGAAATATCCTAGCGAATCACTGCTATGATTGTCATAGCATAAAAAAATCAAAAGGGAAATTACGATTAGATGCGTTAGAATATGTGTTAAAAGGTGGAAAAGAAGGTCCAGCCTTGGTCCTTGGCCATCCTGAAAAAAGTGAAATGATTCGCCGGATTAAACTTCCAGCGAG
>Ga0114958_10003808_pt1 | contig 10662 bp, 8 predicted proteins | sample C_130208_EF_Meta_FD_89577 | JGI IMG/M metagenome (GOLD analysis project Ga0114958, IMG submission 89577) | Freshwater microbial communities from Lake Croche, Canada to study carbon cycling - C_130208_EF_MetaG | ecosystem: Environmental > Aquatic > Freshwater > Lake | place: Lake Croche, Canada... | reverse complement strand
TGGCGATCAATTATACGATAACAAACAACGTTTACCAGAATGGGGTCCTCGTTTTGAAGGACAAAATATCAAGCAATACAATAGCCCTTACGATATTGTAACTGGTATTAGAACTGCTACTCCTTGGACTGCAAAAGGGGCCAACAACTTTGAAAATTTCATGCAAACTGGCCTTATTAATACCAATAATATTTCAATGTCTGGATCTACTGAAAAATCTGATATTAGAATTTCAATTTCTAATATGGATCAAAAAGGTATGGCTCCTAACACGAAGTTAAGTTCATACACTTTAGCGGTGAATGGTGGTTATAATATTTCAAAAAAATTGAGATTAGAAGCGAGTATGAATTTGAACAAGCAATACTCTCCAAATATTCCTGATGTGAACTACGGACCTAACTCTTACATCTATATGTTTAGAGTATATGGTGCAGCCGATTATGATGTTAGAGATTTAGAAGACATTTACAAAGGCCCACAAGGGGTTCAAAACTTAATTCCTTACGCACAAGAATATGGTCGTGAAAACAGTGCTTGGTTCATGGCAAAAAAATGGTTACGTTCTCATGACAAGACCGACATTAATGGTTATATCAAAGCTTCTTATAAAGTAAACAATGATTTAAGTGTAAACTTACGTTCTCAAATTTCAACTTGGAACCAATTAAGAACTGAACAAGTTCCAGCCGGTGCTAACTTAAATACCTACACTCCATGGTTCGTATTTGGATGGTATGGTGACTACCATGAGGATAGCAGAAGATTGTTTGAAAATAATACAGACTTAACAGCCAATTTTGAGAAAAAAGTAGGCAAAATTGGAATCTCTGCTTTAGCAGGTCTTTCTGAAAGATCTTTCTCTTACAATTCATTCTGGGGTACTACAAAAGCCTTAGCGGTTCCAAACTTATACGTAATGTCTAACTCTAAGGATGCACCTTTATCTTATACTTGGAATTCAAGAATGCAAGTGTATAGTGCTTTTTACTCAGTTGATTTATCTTTAAGTAAATATGCTACTTTATCTCATACAGGTCGTGTGGATCAATTATCTACTTTAGCTGATGGAAACAATACATTCTATTATCCTTCAGTTTCATTAAGCTCTGCTTTAAAAGATTATTTGACCTTACCTTCATTTATTTCATTTGCTAAAGTACGTGCTTCGTTTGCTGACGTAAAAGGTGGTTTAACACAGGCTACTATACCTTCTGCTTTCACTGCTATTACAGGAAATAGTACAAATGGTGGTTTATTAGGATATGGTTCTGATTTATATTCATCATATGATGGACCTTCATATACTAACCAAAATTCTTATTCATTCCAATCTTATTATAATGGAACACCTTCTGTAGGTTTTTCAAACACAATTGCGAATGCAGCATTAAAACCATTTAATCGTATTTCTTATGAAGGTGGTGTGGATTTAAAATTTGTAAAAAACAGATTAGGATTTGATTTCACTTATTTCACAAGCTTTAATGGACCTCAAATTTACGCTTTACCAGTTGCCACTTCTACAGGGTATAGTTCACAAAACGTAAATGGTATTACTTCTAAGAAAGTTGGTTTTGAAATTACTTTATCTGGTACACCTATCAAAACGGCTAATTTCAACTGGGATATTAACGCAACTTATGCAACTTATAAAGAAACCTTGGATGCCATTTATGGAACAGAAACTGGCTTAGCTTTAAACAATCATATATTTAAAGTAGGCGATCGTTTAGATGCTATATACAGTTCTGGATTTGTACGTGATGGTTCAAACAATATTATTTGGTCTGGCGGTACTCCTTTAAGAGCTCCTTCAGATATTACCAATAACAAATTCTTAGGTTTCGCAAATCCTGATTATACATTTGGTCTTACCAATAAGTTCTCTTACAAGAATATAAGCTTTGGTTTCCAAGTGGACGGAAGAATTGGTGGTTCTATTTATGATGGAATTTACCATGATGGTATGAATGGCGGTACTTCACTTGAATCTGCTACAGGTGCCATTGGTGCAGCACGTTTAGCAGAATGGCAGTCAACAAACAATGGTACATCTGCTATTGTACCTAAATATATTGGACCTGGTGTTAAAATAGTTTCTGGAACTCCAAAATATGCTGGTGGTGCCATTACGAACTTATCAGAGTTAACATTTGCTGCAAACGATGTGGCTGCAAAAGTGCAAACAATTGCGGGTGGTTCTGGTTATGGTGGAGTAGATGAGTATTGGATGACTTCTCGTTCTTTTGTAAAATTGCGTGAAGTAAATATTGCTTATTCATTACCTGCTAATGCTTTAGCTAAAATGAAATTCATTAAAGGAGCTACTTTCTCTTTAATAGGAAGAAACTTATTGTACTTCGCAGAAAGAATGGATCAAGACTTAGATCAGTTTGCTGCAGGATTCAATGATTCAGACAGATCTTTACAAAAGGGTGGCCCGTTGCAATCTGCAACTGCAAGAAGATTTGGATTTAACATTAATCTTAACTTCTAAAATTAACAATGTATAAAAGTAATTATATGAAAATCAAAATTAGCAATTTCATCTTAGGCTTAGTAGCCATAAGTTTTGGTATCACAGGTTGTCAAAAAGGAGATTTATTATCTAATCCGAATGTAGCTGCAGAAAGCTCTACAATTCCTTCATCTCTTTTATTAAATCACATAACAGCGAATTTAATGAAAGAGGAAGATCCAATTGTTTCTAACGTTTGGAAGTACAACCAAAATACAGTTTCGAATTATACCTATTATTATGGTAATAATTCTTATAACTGGTCAACTACTAGCACAACTTATGACAATATTAAGTACTGTGTAAAAATGGAAGAGCAAGCATTGAATCAGTTCAAGAATAGAACCAACGTATACTTTGGTTTAAGTAAGTTCTTCAAAGCCTATTCTTATATTTGGTTATCTCAAAGAGTAGGAGATATCCCAATGTCACAAGCCAACGATATCAATAACTTAACTCCTAAATATGACACACAGCACGATGTATATAAGCAGTCATTAGCTTTATTAGATTCTGCAAATATCATCTTTGGATCATTGATTTCTTCAGCCAATGCAAATACGAAAGTAGATGCTGGTGATATATTTGGATTAACTTATTTACAATGGCAAAAAGTAATTAACTCTTACAAATTAAGAGTATTAATTTCTTTAAGCAAAAGAGCAGAAGATAATGCAGATTTAAATATCAAATCTCAATTTGCTGCCATTATAGGTAACCCAACTCAATATCCTATTATGACTTCTAATAGCGATAATATGGTATACAAATTTAACGCAGCCTATAACCAATATCCTCCTCAGAGATATGGTTATGCTCAGTATAATAACTGTATTAATATTTCTAAAACTTGGACAGATGCGACTGTTCCTAATAAAGACCCTAGAATTATAGCATTATTATCTCCAGGTATTTTAAGTATAGATGCAGCAAACCCAGTGGGTAGTTTTTCAAACTATGTAGGTCAAGTACAAGACTCCTCTATTTCTGCAATGAAATATACTTTTACGAATAATACACCGCTCGCAGGTTTAAATTATAACAGATACATGACGCCAACTAATATTGGTGGCACCATATCTGAGCCTTACATATTAATAGGCTATAGCGAGTTATGTTTTAATATTGCTGAAGCAGTGAACAGAGGTTGGGTGACTAGCCAAACTGCTTCAACTTGGTATACTAAAGGTGTGCAAGCTTCTTTAGACTGGTATGGTATCAAACAAGGCGGAACTGTTATTGTGAATAATAATGATGGTACGAAACCGAATTTAGGTACTGCTACTTTGGATGTAAACACTTTCTTAACCAATATTGCTTATTCTGCTGATGCAGCAACAGGATTGAATCAAATTTTAACGCAAAAATATGTGTCTTTCTTTTTAAACTCTGGTTTTGAATCTTTCTACCAATGGAGAAGAACTGGAGTACCTGCTTTTAAAGAAGGCGGTGTGGGTATCGGAACGCCAACATTTAAAATTCCATTAAGATGGCAGTATCCAGTTGATGAAGTGAATTACAATAAAACCAATAATGCAGCAGCTATATCCTCTCAATACGGAGGTACAGACGACTTGAATGCAAAAATGTGGTTAATTAAATAATTGATTATCTTATAATCTTACATAAAAGTGGGGAGCAGTTGCTCCCCACTTTTTAATTTATAATAAAATTTTTATGAAAAGAATAGTGTTATTTCTTATAATAATTTTAGTTGGTTCAACAAGCTTTGCTCAAATTGCAGACAGCGCCACTAGAGAGGTTAAATTGGAAGGGGCCGTTAATTTTAGAGACTTAGGTGGGTATAAGACAAAGGACGGCAAAAAGGTTAAACTAGGCTTATTATACCGCTCAGCTGCATTAAACACCTTAACCGATGCCGACCTTACTAAAATTGCAGGTTTACATATTAAATACGATTTTGACTTTAGAGGCCCGTATGAAGTAAAAACAGCGCCAGACAAAATACCTACTGGAACAATACGTATCTCACTTCCTGCTGGCAGTGAAAATATTGGAGATAGCAACTATATGAAAAACATGGGAAAGTATATGAAATCAGATTCTTTTTTACTTAGTTTCTATACCAATTTGACTCCTTTTAAAGAAAGGTATACCCCTTTATTTGACTCATTGTTATTTAATACCACTGTATCACCTATTCTTTTTCATTGTACTGCCGGTAAGGACAGAACAGGTATAGCTGCCGCTTTAATTTTATATGCACTAGGCGTGGATGAAAATACCATTTATGATGATTATGAAGCAACCAATTATTATCGCCGTAATGAAAATGCAAAAACCATTGCTCAAATGACAAAGTATTATGGTTTGGATGAAAAAACAGCTAGTAATCTAATGGGTGCGAAGAAAGAATATATAGCAGCTACATTTGCCACCATTAGGGCTACATACGGAAGCATTGATACATATTTGCAAAAGGTACTAGGACTTGATGCCTCTAAAATAAATAAGCTTAGAAAAGCCTATACAAAATAATATTTGACTATAATATCAAATGTGAAGTAACTGCTTTGTAAAATGTATAGTTAGAGAGTACTTAACATTTACTTAATAAGTAGGTAACTTTTTGCTAACATTAAATTGTATGAGGATATCTTAAATTTGTATTCTTATAAAGGATATTTATGTTAATGAAAGATTGGCAAATACGAAAAGCACAATTAGGTGATTTTGATTATTTTTATCAAGCCATCCAAGAAGTTCATGGCAATTCCATTGACAGTGTAATATTTAAAGTACAATTTTCAAAAAAAATAATAAGTAAGTCCGGTTTTATATATGTAATAGAAACTTTGTTAGGAAATCCAATTGGTTTTATAGTGTGTAATAAAGTTGAAAGCTTTATAAACAACAAGCCAAATATCCAAATCAATGAATTCTATATTTCGCCCAATTATCGCAAAATGAATTTAGCTGATGAATTATTTTTATTTATTTATGAAAAAGCTTTAAAATTAGGTTTTCATAAAATTGAAGTGCTTTGTAATTTAACATCTACCACCACTCAGAATTTTTATACTAGAAAAAAGTTTAAACCTACTAAAAAATTGTATATAAAATACATCTAATTCTTAGACTTTTTTCTTTTTTAACAAAACACAATTTGTTAATCTCCAATTTCTATTTTTTTTTAAATTTATGTTCTATATTTCCTTAATTAAAAAAGGTAACTAATGTCTCTGCGCAATATATCAGTTAAAGATATCTATAACTTATTTCCAAATAATAAGGTCATGGATACCATACCTTTAATTAAAGTGGAGCTTATCGTTGAAGTAAGTTTTGAAACCTTTGGTCAGGTTTGGTATACTGATGAAAATGGACGTCCTTGGATTAAAGAATTTCGGGGCAATAAATGGTCAAAGGAAATTATACTGAAAGACAATCGTAAGCTAGGTTTCAGTGCTTTTTTAAATAATCAATTTCAAGAAAAGGGACAATGGGTGAAGCTTATTAAAAAAGAAGATCATGAAGTAGTTGATCAAAAAGAATTTAAAATTGACGGAGATAAATTATTTGATGGTTGGTACAAACTGGGTTAGTAAGTTAGACTAAGTAAAGGAGAAAGTCTTTAGTAGACAAACCGGGGGATGTTTCTACATTCCCTTTTTATTTGGTAAACTTTTTAAATAGAAAAAATTATTATTTTATAATTAATTAAATAAATTATATCGAATTATACAGTAAATAGCTTTAAAACCATCTTTCCAATTAATTTTCTTTCCTTCCAAATAAGTTCTTCCATAATAAGAAATACCTACTTCATAAATACGAATACCTTTAATTTTTGAAATTTTTGATGTTATTTCAGGCTCAAACCCAAACCTTTTTTCATGTAAGGAAATATTTTTTATAATACTGGTTTTAAAAAGTTTATAACAGGTTTCCATATCTGTTAAATTTAAATTGGTGAAAAAGTTTGACAAAAAAGTTAAAAACTTATTTCCAATAGTATGCCAGAAAAATAAAATTCTATGTGGAGCACCTCCTATAAATCTTGAACCATAAACAACATCGGCATGGCCATCCAATATAGGCTTTAATAGCTTATTAATTTCAGAAGGGTCGTACTCTAAGTCTGCATCTTGAATAATGAGGTAGTCTCCTGTTGCTTTTTTTATACCGGAGTGGATGGCCGCCCCTTTTCCTAAATTTTTTTCGTGTTTGACGTAGGTAATTTCAGCAGTAGGGTTTGAGTTAATTATATTTTGTATTAGTGATTCGGTATTGTCGGTAGAACAGTCATTGATGATGATAATCTCTTTTTTTATGTTGTTAATCAGATATAGGTTTAATAATTTATCGGCTATGATATTGATAGAAGACTCTTCATTATAAGCTGGAACAATTATCGAAATTTTATTAATAATCATTTGTATATTTATAGTGGTTTTTCAGAAGTAATTTTTCGAAATTAACTAACTTAAATTTAATTAAATATTTTTATATAAAAAAATTAAATGTAGTTGGTAATAATAAATTTATAATAATAATGCTATTTAACAAGACAGATAAATTAGAGAACAAATATTTATTCTACATAACTCTATGTATAGTTGTTTATATTATTGGAAGCATTACCGTGCCTTTGATGGAAATTGATTCTGTACAATATGCAAATATTTCAAGAGAAATGCTTTTAAACAAAAGCTTCCTTCAAATTTTTGACCAAGGCAAAGATTACTTGGACAAACCACCCATGTTATTCTGGGTAAGCTCTTTAAGCATGTATTTTTTTGGCATTAACGATATTGCCTTTAGACTGCCTTCAATTTTAATGGCCCTCTTAGCTATTTATAGTACTTATAAATTTACTATGCTATACTATGCCAAAGAGATAGCATTATTAGCAGCCTTGGTTTTGGCAAGCTCTCAAGCCATGTTTTTAATAACCCATGACCTGAGAACAGATACGATGTTAATGGCATGGGTAATTCTAGGTATTTGGCAATTTTCTAATTGGCTATTCACTAAAAAATGGATTTCCTTAATAATGGCATTTGTTGCTGTTGCTTTTGGAATGATGACTAAGGGTCCTATTGCATTAATGGTACCTATTTTTTCATTTGTGCCTCATATCTTAATACATAGAAATTTTAAACTACTTTTTAAATGGGAATATCTAGTAGGGGTTTTTATAATTCTAGTTCTATTAATTCCTATGGATATTGGTTTATACCAACAATTTGATTTACATCCAGAAAAAATAATGTATGAAAAAACAGGTACTTCTGGTTTGAGATTCTTTTATTGGACACAAAGCTTTGGCAGAATTACGGGAGAAAGTGTTTGGCATGAAAACGACTATTTTACTTTTTTATTTGAAAATTTATTGTGGGGTTTTTTACCTTGGATATTATTTTTTATAATTGGATTAGGTCAAGAATTTTATACATTAATAAAAAATAAGCTTCGTTTACAAAGTCATGAAGAATGGATAAGTTTACCCGGCTTTTTAATAACCTATACTGCATTAGGTATTAGTCATTATCAGCTACCGCACTATATTTATGTTGTTTTACCTTTTGCTTCTATCATAGCCGCAAAATCTATCTATTCTTTAATTACTGTAAATGAAAATAAAATACTTAAAAATAGTATCTCTGTTATAAATGCTATACTGTTTAGTCTAGTTTTAATCATACTGGTTGTTCTTTTAGTAATCCCTTTTAAATTAAATTATTATACAATTATAATAACCTTGTTTATTTTTCTTACAATTTTTTGGTATTCTAATTTTACACAAAATATAATGCTACCTAAAATAATTCAATTTGCTTTATTTACTATTTTAATCACCAATTTATTATTAAATGTATTTTTTTATCCTACATTATTAGAATATCAATTAGGTAATAGTGTAACTAAGTATATCCAAACTAATAAAATAGACAAAAAGAATTTTTATCTATACAAAATATATGGAGAAAGAAGTTTGGATTTTTACAGTAATCATAGCTTTAAAATTGTTGAAGACGCAAATACTTTAAAAAAGGCAGATTATTTATTAATAGCGAATAAACTTATTAACCAAGACCTCTTGACTAAGTATGATGCCATAAAAACCATATCCGCTTTTCATGTAAGTACCTTAAATGCTGCATTTCTAAACCCCCAAACTAGGGATAAGGCATTAAATTATTATACTATTTTACAAAAAAAATAAATATCCACTTTTTTTCTATCGCTGTATAAATGACTTACCCAATATAAACTTAAAGTTTACAATAAGTTAATATACTAACAAGGGTTTATTTTTTTAAAAGTCAATTAAAGTTCTAACTTGGTATCTAAATTAATTTTTTATGCCAGTATTTAACGATCTTTCAATCGAAAAAAAGTACCTCATTAATGAGTATGATGGGGATACCGTATTATTAGTTGAACCCATCATGAAAACAGAATCATGTGTTCTTATCCTAATACATGAAGATGTGGAGTCCATTGTTTGGAAAAAATTAAATGATACTATTTTTGATATCATTGAAGAATTAAGTGAGGAGAAAGAAGAAGAATACGAATTATTATTCGAAGAAGAGGACGAAGATGATTTTGAAATCGAATAATTGAACTAGAATACTTGAACTAGAATACTTGAAATAGAACTCTTAGAATAACATTTATGAAAAAATATATTTGTCTGGTACAAATTATTTGTGCCTTCAGTATGGTTGTATCTGCACAAGAATCAACACATTCACATTCATTAGGCACTAGTTTACAATTTCCCAATATAATGGGGTACCAAACTTTAAAATGCGATCTTCATCAGCACACTGTTTTTTCTGATGGCGATGTATGGCCAAGTATTCGTGTTAGAGAATCATTAATGGACAATTTAGATGCTATTTCTTTAACGGAACACCTAGAATACCAACCTCATTTAGGGGATATTCCTAATAAAGACAGAAATAGATCCTATCAAATTGCATTAAAAGAAGCAAAGGATCATAATTTAATCATTATTAGAGGATCTGAAATAACACGTGCTATGCCTCCAGGCCATAGTAATGCTGTATTTATTCAAGACGCTAATAAATTGCTTTTAACCAATTATTTGGATGCATACAAAGAAGCTAAAAATCAAAATGCTTTTGTATTTTGGAATCATCCTTACGAAACACCTAAAAACGATAATATTAGTTTTTTGAATGAAGTAAATAAAAAATTAATAGATAGTAATTTAATACAAGGCATTGAAGTGGTTAATACACATAACTATTCTGCAGAGGCGCTACAAATAGCCTACGATCGTAATTTAACTTTAATGGGTACAAGTGATGTACACGGCTTAATTGATTGGGATTATAAAAAAGGCCCCAAAGGCCCTGAAGGGCACAGACCCATTACTTTGGTATTTTCAAAAGATAGAACACAAGAGAGTATAAAATCGGCATTATTTGATCGTAGAACAGTAGTTCACTATGATAATACATTAATTGGGAGAGACAGTTTATTAATACCTTTAATTAATGAATGTTTGGTTATTAAAAAAGCTTTTTATGAACCTAAATCATTGGTTTTAACAGTAGAATTAGAAAATGTTTCTTCTTGTAATTTTATTTTACAAAATCTTAGTCCATACACTTTAGTAGAGAATACCGACTTAATTGAAATTGAAGGCAAATCAACCCTTACACTTCAATTTAAGACCAAAGAAATATTGAAAAAATTAGATTGGTCATTTTTGGTACTAAATGCGGTGAATGCGCCTAATACACATCCTAGGGTTAAAAAAAGTATTATTTTATAGTATATTATTATTTTGTAGTAAATAATTATTATCATTTAGTAATCATAGCATAGTAGTACATAACAGAACTATATTATAACATAGTGGTATATTATGGCTAGCTATTCTATTCAAACAGTTTATTTTAAAATTATTGTATGAAATTTATCTTAATAAATTTTTTATATATTGTATTATTTTCAATACAATTGAATAGCCAACAACTTACGGGAAAAAAATTACCTTCTGCTAAAAACAAGATAATGGTAATTGCACATAGGGGAGACCATACACTTGCCCCTGAAAACAGTTTATTGTCCATACAAAATGCAATAAAGGATGGAGCAGATTATGTAGAATTGGATATCAGAACCACTCAGGATAG
>Ga0114958_10003806_pt1 | contig 10667 bp, 9 predicted proteins | sample C_130208_EF_Meta_FD_89577 | JGI IMG/M metagenome (GOLD analysis project Ga0114958, IMG submission 89577) | Freshwater microbial communities from Lake Croche, Canada to study carbon cycling - C_130208_EF_MetaG | ecosystem: Environmental > Aquatic > Freshwater > Lake | place: Lake Croche, Canada... | reverse complement strand
TCGTCGGCGATCAGCACCGCAGGCGTGCCCGACACGCCAATGGCGCCGCCGACGCGCTGGCGCATGCCCCCGCTCATCTCGTGGGGAAAGGCGTCGATACGCGCCTCGGGCGCGGGGATGCGCATGCCGCGCAGCAGGTCGATGATTTTCTCGCGCAGGGGCTTGCCCTTGAGGCCGCGATAGAGCCGCAGGCCCTCGCCCACCTGATCGCCAATGGTCAGCACGGGATTGAGCGAGGTCATGGGGTCTTGCAGGATGATGGCGATGCGCCGCCCGCGAAAGCTCCGCATCTCCTCTTCAGGCAGCGGAACCAGATCCACCTCGTCGCAGATGACTCGCCCGCCGGTGATGCGCCCCACGCCATCGGGCAGCAGCCGCAGGATCGACAGGCAGGTGAGGCTCTTGCCCGAGCCCGACTCGCCTACCAGTCCCAGGGTCTCGCCCGCATGGAGGTCGAAGCTGACATTATCGACCGCCAGCACCGTGCCGCGCGAGACACGTAACTCGGTGGTCAGGTTCTCCACGCGTAGGACGACCTTGGCCGGGACTTCGCTCATCACAGCCCCCGCAGGCGAGGGTCGAGCTGGTCGCGCAGCCAGTCGCCCAGCATGTTGAAGGCCAGCACGGTGAAGGCGATGGCGATGCCCGGGAAAAGCGAGATCCACCAGGCGAAAGCCAGCATGGCGCGCCCGTCTTCCACGATCACGCCCCAGGCGGGCTGTGGCGGGGGAATGCCCACGCCCAGAAAGCTCAGGGTCGCCTCCAGAATGATGGCGCTGCCCACCTGCAGGCTCGCCAGCACCAGCAGGGAGGGCACGAGATTGGGCAGCACATGCAGGCCGATGATGCGCGCGGGCGAGCAACCGGCGATGCGCGCCAGCTTGATATAGTCCGCCTGCTTGATGGAAAGCACCTCGCCGCGCACCTGGCGCGCATAGCGCGGCCAGTAGAGCAGGCCGATGACGATGACGACATTTTCAAAGCTCGGCCCCTGCGTCGAGGCCAGCACGATGGCCACCAGCACCGCAGGCACGGCGAGGAAGGCGTCCACGACGCGCATCAGCACCACTTCCCACCAGCCGCCGAAATAGCCCGCCACCGTGCCGATGATCAGCCCCACCACGGGGGCTGTCAGGATCACCAGCAAAACAATGTATAGCGTGATGCGCGAGCCATACAGGATGCGGCTGTAGATATCGCGGCCGAAATCGTCGGTGCCCATCCAGTGGCCCGGGGTCAGGGGCGGCAGCAGGCGGTCGGGCAGGGATTGCACGATCGGGTCATAGGGGGCGAGCAAAGGCGCAAAGATCGACATCAAGATCAGCGCCAGCGATATGCCAAGCCCGATCATCGCCAAAGGGTTGCGTCGAAACCGCAGCCACGACAAAAACGTCTGCCCCGCGCGCGATTGCAGGCGCGATTTGGGGTTCGGGTCTAACAGCCAAGGGGTCAAAGCGGTCATCTGGCCCTCGGGTCTGCGAGGCGGTAGAGGAAATCAGACAGCATATTGATGCCGATATACACAGCCCCCACCACAATCGTGCCGCCCAGAACGGCGGGCATATCGGCGACCAGCAGGGCGTCGGTGATATAGCGCCCAAGGCCGGGCCAAGCGAAAATCGTCTCGGTCAAGACAGCGCCTTCCAGCAAATAGGCGTAAGACAGGGCCACGACCGTGATCAGCGGCACGGCCACGTTGCGCATGGCATGCACCCAAACCACGCGGCGCTCGGGCATGCCCTTTACTCGTGCGGTGGTGATATATTCTTGCCCCAACTCGTTCATCATGAACGACCGCGTCATCCGGCTGATATAGGCCATCGACAGATAGCCAAGCAGCGCGGCGGGCAGGATGATATGCGACATCGCGTTCCAGAACATATCCCACTCGCCCGCAAGGGCGGTGTCGATCAGGATCATGTGGGTAACCGGTGTTACCTTCATATCCAGCATCATTTCATACATGGAATCCAACCGGCCCGGCCCGCCGACCCAGCCCAACTCGCCGTAAAACAGCAACAGCCCCATCAGGCCCAGCCAGAACACCGGCATGGAATAGCCCATCAGCCCGACCAGCCGCACGATCAGATCGCGCCACGATCCGGGCTTGGTGGCCCCCAAAACCCCCGCCGGAATGCCCACGATCACGCCGATCAAAATGCCAAGGGTCGATAGTTCCAGCGTGGCGGGGAAATAGCGGCCGATCTCGGACAGGATCGGGTCGCGGGTGCGCACCGATTGGCCCAGATCGCCGTGAAACACATCCCAGACATAGATGCCAAACTGCTGCCAAAGCGGGTCATTCAGCCCCAGCTTTTGCGTCAGCGCCGCGATTTGTTCGCCCGTGGCGCGTTCGCCCAAGATCGCGGTCACCGGATCAATCGGGATCACGCGCGAGATGAAAAAGGTCACTGCCAAAAGGCCGATGAAGGTGATGAACAAAGAGAAAAGCGTGTTCAGACTTTGGCTTGCAAAGCGCAGCGCCGCCGAAGGTTGGCCGGCGGCGTCAGATGGCGGGGCGGTGTTCACTGGTGCCATGAGAGATGCGCGCGCCGGTCGCCCGGCGCGCGCTTGTCCTTACTTTGTCACAAGCCAGAAGGCAGCGGCATCGACCGCGCCACCGGCATAAAAGCCCGCAACGTTCGCACGCAGACCGGTTTGACGCGCCTGTTGGAACATCAAGATAAAGGGCGATGTCTCGCGGTGGGTCTTTTGGATGTCGGCATACATGACCTTGCGCTTTTCAGGATCACGCTCCATCACGGCGGCTTGCGAGGCGGCTGTCATAGCGCCTGGATCGTAAGCGTTGCGCCAAGCCAGATAGCCGGTGGCATTGGCGGCATCCGAGTTGTCGGGGTTTTCGGCGAAGGTGGACGAGTTGGTGTTCGGATCGGGATAATCCGGACCCCAGGTTTGCAAGGTCGCGTCATGCAGACGGGCGCGGTAGTCTTTAAGAACCTCGGCCCCTTCGCCGACTTTCAGTTCAACCTTGATACCGGCTTGGCCAAAGGTGTTCTGGATGGATTGCGAAATATCCATCCGGTCGGCGGCGTTGCGCACGGTCAGGGTGACAACCGGGTCTTTGACACCCGATTCCGCCAGCAAGGCTTTGGCCTTTTCGATGTCCAAGCTGTAGGGCAGATCGTCCAGCGCGCCCAGATAGCCCTGCGGCAAGAAGGATTGATGCGGGATCACCGCGCCCTTCATGATCGTGTCGGCCATGCCTTGGTAGTCAATCGCCCAACGCATCGCGTCAAGGAACTTGGCATTCTTGTAGTTTTCGTTCTTTTGGTTGAACGACAGGTAATAGACCTGACCGCCCACATCGGTGACAACATTCACATCGGCGTTGCCTGCCAGACCGGCGACATCGGTGGGGGTCAAGGCGCGGGCGATATCGATGTCGCCCTTTTCAATCTGCAACCGCTCGGTCGCGGCTTCGGGGATGTGCTGGATGAAGACGTTCTTCAAGATCGCATCACCGCGCCAATAGCCCGGACGCGCCTCTAGGATGACGCCTTCGTTGGGCTTGTAGGATTTCAGGATATAAGCGCCCGTGCCGGCCGAGTTGTTCTTCAGCCATTCATTGGCCATATCGCCGCCCACATCGTGGGTCTTGACGGTTTCGGCATCCACGATCGAGGCCACGCCCGCCGTCAGGCAGTTGTACAAGAAGGTCGGCGCGAAGGGCTTGTCGACCTTCAGCGTCAGCGTGTCGCCTGCACCGGTGATCATGGTGTCAACGTTTTCTGCCGTCCAGCCGAACTGGTTCAGAATGAAGGCCGGGGTCTTGTTGACCTTGACCGCGCGTTGCAGCGAATAGGCCGCAGCCTCTGCCGTCACAGGGTTGCCCGAGGCAAAGGTGACGCCCGCTTTCATCTTGAACGTATAGGTCACGCCGTCATCGGCGACCGACCAGCTTTCGGCCAGACCGGGTTCCAGCGCCAAGGTGGCGGGGTTGATCTCGACCAGACCGTCATAGGTGTTGTTGACGATATCAAGGCCCGAGAATTCGTAAGCCTCTGCCGGATCGAGCGAAACGATATCGTCAATCGCGGCCGCGATCACCAGCGTATCGGCAGGTGTTGCGGCCATCAAGGCTGCGGGGGCGGCGCCCAAAAGCAAAGCTGCCAAGGTGGCAGCACCGGCTTTGCGGGCGAGGGGAAGGAAGGACATGGATAACTCCCTGGTATTGTTGTTTTGACGCACAGATGTCGGGCCCCTTGCTGAGTCCCGATGCAATCCTTGGCCAAGTGGGCAACTTTCAAGCGCCCTTGTCAACCACTGGCGCTTCGTTCCGCCCAATGCTTGGGCGAAAGCTGCAATGTTTGGCAAATCCTTCTCTTTATTGCCCGCTGTAAAGATCGGTCGCGCGCACCATGGCATCGGCAATGCCCGGTTCGGTGCCGGTGTGGCCTGCATCCGGCACAATGACCAGCTTGGCCTGTGGCCAAGCCGCCCCCAGATCCACCGCGTTGCGCACCGGCGTGCACACGTCATACCGACCGTGGATGATCGTGCCCGGAATGTCGGCCAGCTTATGGGCTTGGGCCAAAAGCCAGCCGTCTTGGGCGAAAAAGCCCTTGTGGTGGAAATAGTGGTTCTCGATGCGGGCGAAGGCGAGGGCATATTGGCCATCGGCCCAAGCCGCTTCGCGGGCGGGGTTGGGCAAGAGCGAGATGGTCCGCGCCTCCCACAGGGTCCAAGCGCGGGCGGCGGCCTCTTGGGCGGGGCCTGCGGGGCCGGTCAGAATGCGGTGATAGGCCGCAACCATCGCGCCGCGCTCGGCGGCGGGGATGGGGGCCTGATAGGCGGCGAAGGCTTCGGGAAACAGAAAACTCGCCCCGCCTTGTTCGTAAAACCAGTCGATCTCTTCCTGCCGGATCATGAAGATACCGCGCAAGACCAGCTCGCTGACCCGCGTTGGGTGGGTGACGCCGTAGGCCAGCGCCAGAGTTGACCCCCATGACCCGCCCGCCACCTGCCAGCGGTCAATCCCCAGATGCTGGCGCAGGGCTTCGGTATCGGCGACCAAATCCCAGACCGTGTTCTGCTCTAGGCTGGCGAAGGGCGTCGATTGGCCGCAGCCGCGCTGGTCAAACAAGATGATCCGGTAGCGGGCCGGATCATGGCCTTGGCGCAAGAACTCCGATATCCCGCTCCCCGGCCCGCCGTGCAGCACGACCACGGGCTTGCCCGAAGGATTGCCGCATTCCTCGTAATAAATCTCGTGCAGGTCTGACACTTTCAGCCGCCCCGTCTTATAGGGTTCGGTCGGCGGGTACAGCGGGCGAAGGTCGGTCATGGCAGTCTCCGTTTTGCGGCCACTCTTGCGGCCCAATTGGCGCACCGCAAGCTCTTTCATACTTGCCCAAATATCCAAATCCCGCCCTGTCCGCTTGCCAGCGGGCGGCTAATCTTTCACAACAGCGCCAAACAGGGGGGCAGCATGGCAAAACTGGCATTGATCACGGCAGGCACCAGCGCCATCGGGCGGCATTTGGTGCTGGGGCTGGCGGGGGCGGGCTATGATGTGGCGCTGACCCATTTGGGCGCGGCAGAACAGGCCGCAGCGCTGGTGGCGGATGTCGCGGCGCTGGGCACCAAGGCGCTGGCCGTGGAAAGTGACGCAGGCGACGAGGCGCAGGTTTTGGCCTTTCACGCCCGCGCGGCCGATTGGGCGGGGGCGGTGCCGCAAGTCATGGTCAACAACGCTGGCATCCAGACATGGTCGCGCCTGACCGATCTTGAGGTCGCCGATTGGGACCGTGTCATGGCCACAAATCTGCGCGGCACCTTCTTGAACACCCGCACCGCAGCCCGCGCCATGCAGGCGGCAGGGCAGGGCGGGTCGATCCTGACGCTGGGGTCAGGCTGCAACACCCGCGCCTTTCCGCGTTTGGTGGATTACACGGCCTCTAAGGGCGGGATCGAGCAGTTCACCAAGGTCGCCGCCAGCGAGCTTGGCCCCTTTGGCATCCGCGTCAATTGCATCGCCCCCGGCGCCATCGCCACCGAACGCACCGCGGCAGAGGCGGGCGATTACGCGGGCACTTGGGCGCCCATCACCCCGCTGCGCCGCATTGGCACGCCGCAGGATCTGGTCGGGCCGATGTTGTTTTTGATCTCGGACGCCGCCGCCTTTGTCACGGCGCAAACGCTCTATGTGGACGGCGGCACCTTTTCCCAAGCGCCTTGGCCTTACCCGACCTGATCCGTCACGCGCCTGTTACCCCTGCGGCCCATGCTTCGCAAAAGGGAGGGTTTGACATGGCGCGTTGGCAGGATGCATTTTTGGCTGGGGGCGAGAACCCGCGTTTGGGCAGCCGCTTTAACGCCCAAGGGCAGTTCTTGCCCGAACATGGCAACACAATCGTGGCCCAAGTCACGGCAGGATCGCCGACCGAAGCCGCCCTGATCGACCTGCGCGAAGCGTTGATGGCCATGCCCTTCGCCGACCATTTCGCTTTTACGGCGGTGCAAAGCTATCACATGACCGTCTTTGAAGGTGTCATCGAAACCCGCCGCGCGCGGGGATATTGGCCCGATGATCTGGCGCTGGACACCTCGATTGACGAGATGACAAACGTCATGTCTGCCAAACTTGCGGGGTTCACCGCCCCGCCGCCCTTCAAGATGCGGCTGGACGAAGTCACCCCCCTTGGCCTGCACCTGACAGGGGCCACGCCGCAGGACGAGGCTAAGGCCCGCGCATGGCGCGATGCTTTGGCGCAGTCTTTGGGCTTTCGGACCCCGTCGCATGACACTTACGGCTTTCACACCACCATGGCGTACCAAAAGCGCTGGCCTGAGGCGGAAGCTTTGGGCCATTACGAAGAGGCTTTGGCGCAGTTGGGGGCCGCGTTTGCCGCCCGTGTTCCGGTGCTAGACCTTGACCCGCCCGCCTTTTGCCGCTTTGGCGATATGAACGCTTTCCCGCCTGTGCTGCGGTTTGTCGGGGCCTAAGGTGCTGCGCGTGTGGTGCGAAGGAAAACCGCGCCTTTCTTGACACAGGCGTCTAGCCGGATCATGCAAAGCTGTCGCAAAGTTTTGCAAAAGGCCTGACCCATGACGCGCCCCGATCCAGCCCTGTCGCCCGCGCAAGAATTGCGCGCCAATGTCGCCGTGCCGTTTGAACGTGCGCATGCCATGCCCAAATCGGTCTACACCTCGCCCGCGTTTGCCAAGCTTGAGCAAGAGCAGATCTTTGCCAAGGATTGGCTGTGTGCCGGACGGGCCGAGACGCTGAAAGAATCGGGCGATTACCTGACCATGACGATTGCGGGTGAACCTGTGATCATCCTGCGCGACAGCGAGGGGCAGTTGCGTGGCATGTCCAACGTCTGTCGCCACCGCATGTCGACGCTGCTGGAAGGGCGCGGCCATGTGCGCGCCATCGTCTGCCCCTATCACGCTTGGACCTATAACCTTGACGGCACCCTGCGCGGTGCGCCTGCCATGGCGGCGAACGAGGCGTTTTGCAAAGACAAGATCGCCTTGCCTGCGGTGCGGGTGCAAAACTGGCTGGGCTGGATCATGGTCACGCTCAACCCCGATGCGCCGCCGCCGCAGGAAGCCTTGGGCGATGTGGAAGAGCTGGTCGGCCATCTGGACATGGGCGCTTACATCGAAACCTTTCACGAAACCTTTCGCTGGACCACCAATTGGAAGGTTCTGGCCGAGAATTTCATGGAAAGCTGCCATCTGCCCGTTTGCCATGCGGGCACCATCGGCGGTTCGGTTGATCTGATGAAGATGACCTGCCCCGAGGGGACTTTGGCTTTCAACTACCATTACATCGTCAAGAACGACTCGGTCCCTTTGGCCTTGGCCCATCCGTCCAACACCACGCTGCAAGGTGATGATCGGCGCATCACATGGCTTTTGGCCATCTACCCCGCGCTGATGATCACGCTGACGCCGGGGTATTTTTGGTATCTGGCCCTAACCCCGCAAGGCTCCGATCAGGTCGATGTGCTTTTTGGCGGCGGGATGAGCGCGGAATGGATGGCTGATCCGGCAGCACTGGACAATCTGGCGGCTGTGAAAGCCTTGCTGGATGACGTGAATGTCGAAGACAAGGGCTGTGTGGAAAAGGTGTACCGCGGGCTGGTGGCGGGGATGTCAGAGCCCGGCCCGCTGAGCCATCTGGAGCGGCCGAATTATGAATTTGCGCAGTATATCGCCTCGAAGGTTAGCGTTGCTTGACGGGGGCTGAGACAGGGCTAAGTGGCCGCATATGACCAAAGAAGCGCTCATCGTCAGCCACGGACAACCCAGCGACCCAGCGCCTGCGGAAGCGGCCTTGGCGCTCTTCGCCGCCAAAGTGGCAGAGCTTTTGCCCGACTGGCGGGTTCACAGTGCCACTTTGGCAACGCCCGATGCCCTGGCCAAAGTCGTCGCAGGTCGCCCGCACGGAATGGTGTATCCGATGTTCATGGCGGGGGGCTGGTTTCCCATGACCGAACTGCCGCGCCGGATGCAGGCGGCGGGGGCCGTGGATTGGGCCTATCTTCCGCCCTTTGGCTTGGATGACAGGGTGCAAGCCTTGGTGGTGACTTTGGCGCAAGAGGCGGCAGCGGCGCAGGGGCGCACGCCTGCGCAGACCGATATCCTTTTGGCAGCCCACGGATCGTTTCGAAGCTCTGCCCCGTCCGAGGTTGCTCAAGCCGTGGCGCAGCGCCTGAAACGCGCGGGCTTTGCGCGGGCAGAGGCGTTTTTCATCGACCAAGAGCCGCGCATTGCGACTGCCTCAGGCTTTGGCGCGGGTTCAGTTTGCCTGCCCTTCTTCGCCGCAGAAGGGGGCCATGTCACCGATGATCTGCCAGAGGCCTTGGCGGAAGCCGGCTTTGGCGGGCGCATGTTGCCGCCCTTGGGGCTGGATGCACGGGTGCCAAGCCTGATTGCGGCGGCGTTGCAGGGCCAAGCTGAGCCCTGTTAAACCGTGTAAAGATACAGGTCGAAATCCACCTCTGACACGGTGCGCATCACACGGTCGTATTCCGCCGAAGCGATGGCGGTAAAGGTGCGGTGCATGTCGGTGCCAAGGGCGTCTTTGAGGAAATCGGATGCCTTGGCCGCTTCGATGGCAGAAAGCCAATCGCGCGGGATGGCGGGGGCGTCGGCGGCGTTGGCGTAGCCGTCACCGGTGGTTTCGGGGCCGGGGTCGATCTGGAGCTTAAAGCCGTAGCGAATGCCCGCCAGAACGGTTGTGGCGACCAGATAGGGGTTGGCATCCACACCTGCCGGGCGATGCTCGACCCGCCGCGCTTTCCTATCGCCTGCCGGAATGCGCAGCGCGACCGAGCGGTTGTTCACCCCCCATGTGGGCGAGACGGGCGCGTAGGAATTGGAGGCAAAGCGCCGCCACGAATTCGCATGAGGCGCAAAGACCAGCATCGACTCGCCCATCGTGGCGCGCAGGCCGCCGATGGCGTGTTTGATTGTGTCAGACCAATGCCCCTCGACCGCTTCAACAAAGACATTGCGGCCCGTGGCGTCTTGCATCGAGACGTGAAAATGCATCCCCGATCCGGCGTAATTCTCGTGCGGTTTGGCCATGAAACAGGCCGTCACGCCGTGGGCGCGGGCGTTCATGCGCACGATGCGCTTAAGCCGCATCAGATCGTCGGCGGCTTGCACCACGTTGTGGCGGTAATGCAGGGTCATCTCGTACTGACCGGGGGCAAATTCCGAGATCAGGGTTTCGGCCTTGATCCCGATCAGCTCGGCGGCTTTGTAGATATCATTGAACAGCGGCAACATGCCGTGGAGTTTATCAACCGAATAGACATCGGTCTTATTTGACGCCCGCCCGTCTAACACATCGCGCGCGGGCACCATCTTGCCATCGGGGCCGCGCTGGTTTTCCAGCAAGAAAAACTCCAGCTCGAAGGCCCCTGCCGGAAAAAGCCCCTCAGCGGCCAGCGCATCGACTTGCGCTTGCAAAGCATGGCGCGGGTCAGAGGTCATCGGGCTGCCGTCAAGGTTGTACATCGACATCAACACCTCACCGCGTGGCGGGGTGGTGTTGTGCAGGGGTTTTAGCGTGCCTGGAATCGGCCAAGCCCGCCGGTCGCCATCGCCCTGATCCCAGATCAGGCCGGTTTCGTGCACATCTTCGCCGCAGACATCCAAGCCCAAGATCGAGATCGGCAGCAGCCGCCCCGAGGTATAAAACGGCAGCAATTCGTGGCGGCGGATGATCTTGCCGCGCCCAATGCCGTTGGAATCGTGCAGAACGATATCAAAGGCCTCAACCTCGGGGTGGGCGTTCAGGAAGGCGTGGGCTTCGTCGATTAAAGAGCCGGAGGGGCTGGTCATAGGCATCTTTCAGGCGGTCAGCTCGGCCAAAACCTCGGCAAAGGTGGCGATCAGGGTGTCAACCTGACGCCGCTTTGTGGCGGGGCTGATGAGCATCATGTTGTGGAAGGGGGCGATCAGGCAACCGCGGTTCAACAGCGCCATATGCAGGGCGGCTTCGATCTGTGGTTGGTGGGCAAGGGCGGCCTCGGCCCCGGTGTGCAGGGGGCCGGGGGCGCAGATAAACTCTACCCGCGCGCCGACGCGCAGGGCGTGCCATGGCAGGTGGTGGGCGGTGATGGCTTGGGTCAGCCCATCCAACAGGCGCTGGGCCAAGTGGTCCATATGGTCATAGGCGGTGCGTG
>Ga0114958_10003804_pt1 | contig 10670 bp, 2 predicted proteins | sample C_130208_EF_Meta_FD_89577 | JGI IMG/M metagenome (GOLD analysis project Ga0114958, IMG submission 89577) | Freshwater microbial communities from Lake Croche, Canada to study carbon cycling - C_130208_EF_MetaG | ecosystem: Environmental > Aquatic > Freshwater > Lake | place: Lake Croche, Canada... | reverse complement strand
GAGCAGATCATTTTGCCTGTGCGCCGTCGCCTGTAACTTCAACTTGTCATGAGCGTTCTGATAATTAAGAAGAACTTCCGCGAGACTTTTCTTATTCTTCTTCTCCTCATCGCGAAGATATTGAACACGTGAATTAAACTTGTCAACATCGTCATCCGCCAGATGAAGATTATTTGTGCGCAGAGTCTTCTTTGCATCGCTTTCCGTTTCAGGAATTAACCTTAGTAGATCGCGTGCCTCAGTTGCCACTCTCGCCGATTCCTGAGCCTCAAGACGCCGAAAAGAGAGTTCTTTATCCTCATCTTTGTGCTCCTGAACTCCTGCTGTGTACATGTCTTCTAACTGAGTAGATTCCTGGACGAATTTCGCAATGTATGTTTCAATAACGTCAACTCCAGGAACAGAAATACGAGTAAATTTCAAGACTTTCGCATATTTGCAGATGTGTTCTAAATGATCCATCAACTTCGTGGCTAAATCGTTGAAATCTGCCGATCCACCAGTATATGGGATGAAAACAGGCAATAGCTTGAGTTGATTTGGCTGTGGAGGGACCTGAAAATCTTCAAGGTCAGTTGGAATTGATTCCCTTGATATAGAAACGTACCGAATCAAAATATCATCAGGCGAACCAAGCCTACTTGGACTTTCCGGCGCCGATCTCCTCGCATTTAACGCAATTCTCGATGTATCAGGAGAACGCGAACGATTTGAATTCAGCAGCGAGGAAACGAAACCTCCAGCGGCAGGTGTTCTACCTCCGCTTAAACTACTAGGACGATTCGATAAACTGGAGAGAGATGAGACATTATTCCCAAACATCTTCAAACAGTTCTTGAAATTCCTATTTATTATTATGCAGACCACTGGAAATGGTAAATTTGCCAAAGAGGTCTGTGTTAGATCAATAATAATATATTTGTAACAATCACGTATTGCAGTTCAAGATGCAATAAACGAGAATGTCAGACTTAGCTTCCTATGGATAGCCGGCCAAAGATTCCTTAAGAAATCTTTAAGCTCTTATGCTAAATAGGTCTCAAATATATGGACAATCCGTGGGACTTGTTCAGTACAAATCCGGACAGAGTACAACGTAAAACGGTCCTTCAGTTGACTCGAACAGTATCTAACTAACTACTGTATCACTCGAGCCCTTTGGCGCCTTACGTTGACTATTACGGGACAGGTATAATAACCCGAATTTATGGTAAACGATAAGACAATGAAACAATGAGAAACAACAACCAAGCTTACAATTTACACAAGAAAGTAATAATGATTCACAGTACACTCAATCGCTGCAGACGATAGGTGCCTTTAGATCCATACACAATTCTTAGATAAGAGCTTAAAGATATGCCTATCTTAAGCTCTGGGTGTCCGTACCGGACTAACATTTCATTCACAATTATCTTCTTTCCTTTTCCCACCGCACAAATCTGCGATGTTCGAACCCCGGTGTTCGACAGCTGTGGGCCGGCGATCCGTCGACCGGTCGTACCCCACTTCGAACCCCTAATAAGTTCCACCCTCTTTAGCACTCCCCACAAGGTGAGAGAGAAGAAACTGACATTGTACGTGGAGTAGTATCCACATGCCAGCCAAGATGATGTAAGTAGATTGACAAATGAACAACCTAGATCATGCCCACAACACTGGACACAAATGAAACTAGTGACTAATACAATCATCACTGTCTAGATTCTGCGAACCGAAGCTTGCTATACAAAAGAGGTGGTCGACTTCCTACATCTATATCTTTCCGCCTAAAGCCCCGCATTCCGCCATGATAATGCTTTCTACTGTTCTCCAAGACACAGATAGAATGAATTTCCCCATCACAAACACACGTTCGAACCGTTCCTATGCGTTGCACAATTAGAAATCCCATATACTACAAACGTCCAAGATAGGTCGAATGTCTTAGGCAGTATATATTAAACATACTTGCTGGTGCCCGTCCGTATATTTTCTCAACGTCCGATATGACGCGAATGAGTAAAACAGTAACTCAGATAATACTTATAATCACACTAATAATGGCCGATGGTGAAGCCGTGAATAAGTATCCGTAACAGATAAGTGAAATGTTTCGTGATAACAAATCAGTACCTGGGTGCGCAGCCGTACAAAGCCGCAAGTTAACAATGAGCCGCCGTACGCAGACGCGCGCTCCTCCTTATCAACAATGATCTTGAATCCACTACTTGCATATGTAGTTGTAGCTGCAACTATTAGTTGTTATTTCTCTCCAAAAATATATATATAACGGAGCTTACACTAATCCCAGTAAGGTGCTCTAAATCCGATTTAAGATCCCAGATAATTAAACACACCAAACGGGAGAAATAGCGTTAATGCCCCTACCACGGTAGTCGATTGACAACAGTGATACCAATTCCCAAATTCAAATTACATTCAGACACAGCCGATAGTAATTTCCACTTCATTCCAAACCTTATTAACTAATATTGGTTATACGTTGACATAGAGTTAAACATTACCATACTCTCCACTGATGTGACATACTGAAACAACACAACAGAATCTCTAGAGAAGTACTAACATTCACTCGCAATCACTCAAAGATTATACCATTTCTAAAAACTATCATCACTGCAAGAATTAACCCGCTGGATATAAATTTAGCAAATGAGTACATATATTACACCAGTAACCTAGTAATGTGAGCCAGACACCGTCGCCTGCTCCCCCTCACCAAGATCACTCCTCCGCACACCCAACATTCACCATTCGAATGTGCGTGGCCCCACCAGAGCTTATCGCTCCGACGGGGTAGTACTGTCGATGCCACACTCATTGACATGCATGGAGCACCTGTTCATAAGTTGCCCAATGTCGTCCACATGACGAAGTGTAGCGTAGAGAGAAGTACGCTGATCGATCTTTTCGAAAGATGCACAATCACTACCTCCCCCAGAATCATTTGACCCAATGTTGGCTGTACCAGCCGTGAGTTGGACACATGATGCTGTAAGATCACATCTAGTTCGATGTATCACACCACTGCAACCGCTGCTAGTCTTTATTCCAATTAAGGCTTTCAGAGAGCAACATGTGCATGGGAACACCGAAGAGATACTGCAACAATTGCTAGTCTTATTACCAATCAAGGTTTTCAGAGAGCAACATTTGCATAGACATTCCAAATGAAGTTGAGAGGATGAGGGTAGTAGAACCGGTAAAGTGTCACTGGCGTTTTGATATGCCTGCGACTCCCCCTCAGTGAAACAAGTAACGACCAAGTCAGACACTACTGACTCCCCGTCCTCTGACTCACTCTCCGAGGGTACAACGAGTATACTTTTCATCTGATTCAAAACATCCATGTCAACGATAGCTTTGAACATGAAGTTCACCTGCATCGCCTGACACAACTCATCATCAACTGTGGCATCCCTGTATCCAGAAGTATCAGCCTCCATGTATGACACCTGTACAGGTTCCATCTCCAATGGATTGTACTCCTGGACACCTTCAATACCCTTCCCTTGCATCATCCGATGTCCCAAAATGACCATCATGTGCTTGAGATTAGTGATAGGATCCAGTGACTTCGTACCTTGATCAGCACAGTTATCACCTCCAGGAACATAAATGACGTCAATACGATCATCCTCCTGGTAATCCTGAACAGCTTGAAGACGAAGTTCCATGTGTTTGGACTTCCTGGTAGCCGAGTTGTTAAGGCAATGCGATTGTGCTGCTTCGCTATCAGTATAGATGCGACGAGTAACTGGTGTATGCTCATTAAGTTCAAGACATGCATGAGACACATACAGAAGAGCGTTGGCAAGTTGAGTAATAGCATCCAATTCAATGTGCATGACATTCAGCACTTGGTACTTCGACTCAAAAGTGCATGATTGGATAGCTCCCCCAAGAGGCGAAGCAAATACAAAATAACTTCCAACAGATCTCATCTTTGAGCCCGTATGCAATGAACCATCAGAAAAACCATATGCATCGGTCTGTCCCGGCCCACCAAGAAGTAATGGATACATCTTGGTCTGGATCAGATACAGAACCATGTGGACACACATGTAGTAATCTCGAAAGATGGGAGCAGATACCTTGGTCGAACACCAATGAACAGCATATCGCAAATCATGACGAGTAGACGAAGCCACCCATAGCACACAACCATTAATCTCCATCATGCGTGTAATAAGCGCAGGCGGACAGGGTTGCTGCATGAGAGTAGTGAGCTCCTCCACAGGACGATTGTGATTAGCAGGGAGAGGAGTCTTGAGCATATACTCCTTCTCCTTGGGGAAGAGGGCCTCTATATCAGGCGCAAACTCAATCTCCATCTCATTAATCTTCCCGACCTGGCGCAGTACCAGCACATTGCCAGTGAGACTAGGAGCTCCAGTTGCATAATCAACACGAGAAATTTCAACACCAATAAACTTAGTGGGAGGGACAAATGGTGACATCCGAACAAGCTTCTTGACGCCAATTTCCTCTGCCTCCTTGAACTTCTTCTCGTCACACTTGAACAGAAAATCATCAGAGTGTCGATACGCCTGCAAAATAGCACCGGAGTCATCATCCACCTTGAGGTAAATACCCTTACAGATCTTCAATTTCTTGTATCCAAGCTCGTTGACCATCTTGTTATCAATCCAATCCTGCCAGCTTTTGGCAGAGCATCTAGCTCCGTAGAGAGCCTTTATCAGCAAGGATCTACGAGGAATGGGTGCGAGATCTGACGAGGCAATAACCACAATGTTGCGGTCGATTGCAAGCGCATTAAGGTACGCCCTCTCCACATCAGAAGTACTCAGCTCCGACTCAGACGACGCAGCAGTAGATAACAGAAGAAATAACAGCACACGATCAGGGCACAGCGCATAATACGTGTCTGGTCGAACATCAGTAGAACCATCAATCACAATGCGCACACAGGCGCACCACCCAGGAACCTTGGTCTCCGGGTGAACTGCTTTCCACTTCCATTCACGAACTTTCAACAACCGCTGATGAATGGCATTCGGGGGCTCTATATATTGACCCTGCGCATTCTTCGGCAGTTCAGCAAACGTGTCCTCAGCCATGATCTTGCGAATCTCCCTGAGATCTGCCTCACGCCATACTGGAGACGTAGCATCTGAGCGTTTGAAAGGAGGAGGTTTCGGAACATTAAGTGGAGACGGTTCATCAATAGAAGCGTCTTCCTTTTGAAGAACATGTAGTACATTCTCCATCCACCGAGTTTCGACCTTAAATTCCCCTTCCACCTCAATGTGGTAACCATGTGCTGCGAACGAACTGACCATCTCCTGTTGGGAATTAACCTGTACAGGAGTCTTGCAGAATATACGATCAACAGCAGAAACCCTAGGGAGACCAGTACTAACACCAGTCACAGCAGCCGCAATCAAATGCCCTCCAGCGATTGTAGCTGACCGAGTATCATTACGCTTCTGTATTCGTTCCTGAATTTCCTTGATTTCTTTCTCAGACGTTTGTTTATCATGCAGACGATCGAAGTCCTTCGCTTCCTCGCGGCTAGATATCCTATCATCACGACGCGTTGTAGTGGGAATACTCTGAGCACGAGCTACCGCATCAGTTTTAGCCTTATCTATAATAGACTTAACTCTAGCGTTGGTAGACTTGACGACTTTTGGACCTAACGTTTGATTCCGTATCCATTGACCACGAGGGACCTCACTGATAACTCTATTATCTATGAGTAAACCTCCCCCTGGTGTCAGAAGTGGAACATCTGCAACAGTCGCACCACTGTCACTCGCATCTTCTAGAAACTCACCCAGTGTATCTCTAACAGTGCCTTCCAAATCAGTATCAATTAGCCGATTTGTGAGTGATAAGTCAGGTCGAACAGCATGTACAATGTTGACACACCGAGTTTTGAGATTGTAAAAATGAAAACCCGTGTCACATTGTGTAGAAGGTAGAAGGTAAATACCACGAACCCCCCTGTTGCCATCAGCCTGCGGCTTGAGGGCCTTGGCTGTAACTTGAAACGCAAACGGTAAAATGACTCGTGTGAACAGGTTAAATTTACGGTTCTCGATATGCTCAAGCCTTGTCTTGCTGTCATCGAATGACGATGTTCTCAGATTCCACTGATACACTGCCAGTCTCACCATATACAACCAAAGACGCGTGCAGTCACTCTGTGTGAGAACACCAGCAGTAACCAACGCAGCAGCCCTATTGTAGTTGTACAAAGACATCTCTTTTATCCATCGAATAGCACCTTCCACATCCGGAGTCCAGATGTCATGTGCCCCTGGCACAGACTGACGTAATGTCGCTGGATAAATTGTCTTACGACACTCAGGAGTGACAAACTGTTTGTCGGCTGTAATTTCGATAGGTTGGACGCCTTGCAGAGCAAGCTGATCACACAGATTTTCCAACGCTCTTTCTGGGTGTTTGAAAGACACCGCTGAAACCAACGTGGCAGCCATAGTGATAACATCAATCGCCACAGCAACAACCTTATGACCATTAAAAGACGGTACAGTTCGAATACGACTATGCTTCGTTGGCTGCGCTGCCTTAGCAAAGGGCACCTCGAAAGCATCGAACTGATATAGTTTCCCTGGTACCCTCAGATTGACATGAAGGTCCCTGTTTCTCTCGGCTCGTCTGTGCTTAGTGATAGTAGCCATGTCCTGGAGTGGGCCCGCGCCAACATCCTGGAAGAAACGATCAATAGCCGAGCGCGTTAGCCCAGCTGGTATGCCCGTAGTACCACGGTCCAACATATCAAGCAGAGTTTGGCGAGAGAAACCAGAGTCGCAGAGCAATTGCAATAAAGCCGATCGTCTATTAAACTTAATACGATTGCCATACAAATTACACATTGCTGCATTAACCATCTGGGAGAGAGTGCCATCATTGTAGTTAAGCACTTCATCAACATACAAATCCGATCCAATGACATCACTCAGTTCATCAACCGATGAAGAATTTGTCTCTTGAATCTCGGCATCTGATAGGACCAATACCACATGGGGTAGAGTATGGCCAATTAAGGCTTCGTCATCCACTATGGGTGTGATCGACACATATGCTTCACCCGCAGTTACCAGATGGTCAACTGTCGGAGTGTAACTGGACGCGTGAGAAAGTTTGGAAGCATGAGAAAGTCTGGAAAATTCTGCCAAACGTTGTAAAACAATGTCTATTGCATCTTCTTTAAACTCCGACTTGTAAACTTTACCCACTTTCTTTGCAGTCTCATACCCCACATCGGCATCCTCAGCGTCATCATGCATTTTGCGAAGCTTGATGAGCATAGCCGGAGTGGCACGAGAGCAATACGCACCGTCTGGACCGAAAACCATAATACCCTGTTGATTATTGTCGTCAGGCTCACACCACACACCAACTGATCGAATACACATACGGGTCTCCTCAGGAATACCCTCTATATATGCAAATAGACCGTCACACCTGGGGTCCTTACCTAACCAGGTCATGTGCGTGATACCTCCGATACCCTTGACTGGTACCGGTGGGTCGAGCTTAATAGCATCAGTTAGACTTTCCAGAAAATCAGTAATCTGTGTAGACGCCCCAGCATCCCAATACAGACTTGAACAAACAGTGTGTTGTTGAATCGACTTAAATGCCACTTCCTCGTGACACAAAATGACTTTGCACACTGGAGGGGGACCATTATACTGAACAACCCTTCCAGACGGCACCACTGACACTGGATCTTGAAAAACGATTGAAGACGTGTTTGATGATGCTGTTGCGGGAAAAGGTTTCTTTAGACGTTGTTTACGCCCAAGAGTTGTCTTGCCCTCCGCTGGACCGAGCCGATGCTGCAAGTTAGATTCAGCTGGTATTTGATTCAGGCTCTTTTGCAGTGCAATCCTGTCCTTCGTTTCATTAGTTTGACGAGCTTGACAAGCTGGACGTTCCTGAAATAAAGATTGTACTGACGAAAGTTGAATCTCCAACTTAGTAGGACTCCGAGGAGGCGATTTGGTGATGAAAGCATCAGCCCGTTCATGAGCCGTCTCTTTCTCCCACTGTAAATACTCCGGTGTTTTGTAGCGATACACAAAACTGTCCTCTGATGGTTGTACTGGTTCAGTCATACTCTCTAGGGGATCTAATCCATTAACAATCTGTCTCAATACATGAGGTGAGAACACGTAATTCACAAAACGTTTGACGATTCCGGCCTTGGTAGGATCTTCATCGAACCTCGCAGTTAAGGGGAGTTGTTTATTAATACAAGACTGAATTCCCAGTCTGAGATGTTGTAGTTGAGCAAGACCTGCCAAACAATCTCCATACCCATCAATACCGAAATCAACACTCCTTCCCACGAATTGTTCTGGGCGTTTTCCTACAGGACCACCACGACCAAAGTTGAGTTCCTTCGTGACTTCGCTGAACCTCTGCTCATCTGTTTTAACACCAGGATCATCCCATCCTTCTTCATTTCCAAAATCGTCAACACCTCCTGCTTCAGCTTTCTGAATTTCAACAGTGAAGTCCGACAATGGCCCTAGCTGTAAATTAACTGGGAGATGTTGATTCGGCAACCTCGATTCAGATGTCATGTTGGATTGCAATGGGGGTCCGGCATAATCTGGAGCGGGTGTATCAAGGTACCAGCCAGATGGTATTGCCATAGAGGCAGGGCCATCAAATTCATTATCAAAATCCTCCCTAGTCATATTTTCGTTCAACATAGTGGTAGACGATGATGATGTTGCAGAAGAATCTACCCTAACAATTCTCCCGGAGTTGTTTCCTATAGTCGATGAAGATGCCGACAAAGATGCTACAGTACACAATAAAGCGTTAGTTTGTACCACCAAACTCCGACGTGCCGCATTTTTCGCCTCATCAGGACTATCAGACTTTCTCTTCTTACTGCTAGAACTGTCAGAGAGCTGCATGAAGCAGAATTCTTGTACACACTCATCATGTTCCCCTTCACTATCAAGACCAAAAGAGGCAAGTATTTCGGCAAACGACTCAGCACATGACACATCTCTCCCCCTTGTGCCAAGGTCCGGGATGATATTGCTGCGCGAGATCGGATGGAGAACTGCCAATGGGTCAGAGAAGGAGCTCCCCGTAGTAGAGCTTACATCCGTTCCAATTAAGGCCTGGGGTGTAATTGAACTCATATCAACGGGAGCCGGACACAAGGGAGCCAGACAACCCCAGCCACTCCATGGCGGGTACTCAAATCCTGTACCAATTAAGGACTCGGATGAGTTGTTGATTGACTGTAACTGAGATGTGTAAATATTTTCAATCTCCACATTTTTGCCCGCCCTTGCCGCCAGAAAAGTGGCCTGCGATGGAAGTAGACCCAGAAAGCAATCCACGAAGGATTCTTCCGGGCCTCGAACAAAATTACCACCAATATCCTCCCCCAGATCAAACAACGAGAGACGAGAGATCTCGGGTTTGACTGTGTATACTGGTTTCTTGTGAGAGTATTGACACGATATAGTGTTCTGACAAGGTCCCTCCGAAGTTTCAATGAAGAATGGGCCTTGAAAGCAACATATTTTGCCATGAATATCCCACATCCTATAGCGAGGTATACGACCATCAGCATTAGGAAGGGGAATCTTGGGGGTATCCACTATAGGAGGTTTGCCAGAACTTGTAGCACCGCCACCTCCAGCTGCTGGTTTTGCGCGCTGGGGATCCTTCTCATGAAGAAATTTGCAACCTACCCGAGGACAGCCGTTACCCGTTTGAAAAGGATGGCAGTATTGTATAGAGCCCTTGGGAGCACCACGTGTAATAACAGCGTTTACTTGTGTTCCAAGTCCGGCCTCAATACCCTTGCGAATCGTCTCTTTGATCATTTGAGCATTCGCCGCTAGAACCTTCTGGTGATTCCGTTGGAGCTCCAGCTCTGCCTTTCGAAGACGCGCATCAGCATCGTTACTGGGTTTGTCCGGCTTCTCTCTGATAGGAACCGTCGCCGACGACAACGCAAGACGCTTCAGAGATTCTTTTTCCATCAGTTCGATGAATTGAACTACCAGCTCCATGAGAGTCTTCTCGCGATCATCAGGCTGAGAGCCATGAACCGAACCGGAATACCCCTGTATCTGCTCCTTGAGCGTCTGCTGAGCCATGAACTTGTCCTGCTCCTCTTTGGTCATCGACACGAGAATAAGAAGAGCCATGAGATCAACCATGGTGACCATGACGATACCTTTTGCTTTCAGACGCTTAATAACTTGTAAATAATAATTGTACGCGTCATTGTTCGTATTAAAAGATCGCCTGGCTGCATCTACGACATTAAAAAGATCTGATAAGGCAGATACTTTATCATCAGCATTGCGTAGCCGATGAGACAGAACACCATGAATGACCATTAGATTTTTATTTCTCAAATGATCCATTGCCGGTTCCGAAGGGTTCTCCGGATCTTCTCTTGACTTCTCTAACCACGCTTTGATGGGCGTGTAGGATGGTAAAAGAAGAATCTTCTCAATATCACTGAACACCATGTCAATCGCTGCCTGTAAACGAGCAAGAGCGAGCAGATCATTTTGCCTGTGCGCCGTCGCCTGTAACTTCAACTTGTCATGAGCGTTCTGATAATTAAGAAGAACTTCCGCGAGACTTTTCTTATTCTTCTTCTCCTCATCGCGAAGATATTG
>Ga0114958_10003803_pt1 | contig 10670 bp, 6 predicted proteins | sample C_130208_EF_Meta_FD_89577 | JGI IMG/M metagenome (GOLD analysis project Ga0114958, IMG submission 89577) | Freshwater microbial communities from Lake Croche, Canada to study carbon cycling - C_130208_EF_MetaG | ecosystem: Environmental > Aquatic > Freshwater > Lake | place: Lake Croche, Canada... | reverse complement strand
TTCGGCCGCCGACGCTCTTCTGACCCCGCCCCAAATTGGCGTGGCGGCCGGAGATTCCATCGACAGCGTGACGAGTGCCGTCAGCGGCGTGGCCTTTTACACGGACATGATTGGGTTCGGGGCCTCCTCGAGTCCCATGACGGCCGGGATGCCCTTGGCCCCCCTCGGCATCAATTATTTCTTGAATACGGGCCAGACGTGCTCCAACGGGGCCACCATGTATCAGTATTTTCAGGGGATTCCGACAGGGAATGTGCTCGGGTCCAAGGTGGCCACTGCTATGCAGCAGATGGGTCTGCCGGCCCTCAAAGGTCTTGCACCAGGCATGCTCGAGGATGCGGAGGACGCCTTGGATCCATCGCCCATGCTGAATGCGATGCTGGGCTCCGGATACCCCCAGTGCAAGCAAGTCACGCTCGAGGTGGGGGACTCGTACGGCCACATTGCCGATCCGACCGACGGGACCCAGTGGCTCGACCCGAACGACCCTTCGGTCGCCACTATGGGTACTAATGGGCTATACCAGCAGACGGCGTGGATTCAAGACACGGATACGAATGGGGATCCTATTAATTTGACCAAAGACCAGTGGTCACTTATGCCCAAGACCTTTAACGCTGACGGGAGTCTTGTTACGACAGAGCCGTTTCAGAACCAGCGATCGACGCTGCTACCTGCGCTTCTTGTGGCGAGCCTGTGCGTTCTGATCGGAGTGGCGATTGCCAGGAGGCGGTAAGGGAGGGGGACCTCCAGGGCAGCAGAGCTGCCCTGGCCTCCCCTTGGGTGTTGCCAAGCAACACCCACCCCCCTGGCTATAAGGTCCTTATGAAAACCCTTCTTCTGTCAGAAGGGTTTTCATAATAAAACTGGTAACCTCCCACCCCCTCTAGGACTTTATAGCCAGGGGGCTGGGTGTTGCTTGGCAACACCCAAGGGGAGGCCTTGGTCCCCCTCTACTTCAAGAGCCTGTACGAGTAGTACGCCCCCACGCCTCCCACAATCTGCGCCACAATGTAGCCCGCCAACTCGACCGCCGTCAGAGACCCGTTAAACATCATGGCGACCGAGACTGCCGGGTTGACGTGGCCGCCCGAGACGCCGGCAATCAGGAAAATCACGAGCGCCAGGGCCCCGCCGACCACAAGGGGCTGTCCCGCCGAGACAAAGATGGACAGAATGAAGAAAAAGGCACCGATAAACTCTGCGATATAGGAGGCCGCCGTGACACGCATGGTTCTATCAGGAGTTTACAAATTACAGATCGGCTGTTACTGGGGTAGTTCCATGCGACTCGTCGCATGGAACTAGACCTCTAACGACAAAGTTATTTGCCGTTACTCAGGGGTAGTTCCATGCGACTCGTCGCATGGAACTAGACCTCTAACGACAAAGTTATTTGCCGTTACTCAGGGGTAGTTCCATGCGACTCGTCACATGGAACTAGACCTCTAACGTCAAAGTTATTTGACGTTACTCAGGGGACGCCGAATTCACCGGCTGCTGGACCGGGACATTCTCATTGGCCGTGGGCTTGGGCGCAGCATCGGCGCAGTCGCACGGCACGCTGATGACCGTGGCCGGACTAGCACGGTAGTACGTCGTAAAGTTGCCATCGTTGTAGTTCAGGATACGACTATTCGTGTCGACCCCCGTCTGGGGATTGACCTGGGCGACAAAGACTCCCGTCTGGGCCGCATTCTGGAGGGCTCGGCGCTGGTTAAAAAAAGCGGCCTGGGTCCTGCTTTGCTTGAGCAGTGTCAGTTGCGATGCGTCAGAGTTACGGCAAGACATCTACTAGGGGTTCCTACTTTATTTCCTTGGGGATGGCTTCGGACCGGACCAGCGTCTGGTTCGTAATGAGGCGGCTGCCAATGCTCATCGTCTCGAGTTCCTGTAGCAGCAACTTGGTGGCATAGGGAATCTGAATGTGCGAAAAGGTGGTGGTATTGTTACACCCACGGCAGCGCCAGACGCCCTCCTTGTTGTTTGCCACGGCAATGAGGCCGCAGGCCTTACACGAGTAGCACTGAAAGGCGTCGGAACACTCCATGAAGCGCTCCTTGGTGAATTCGGCCATTCCATGTCCCAGAACGCAATTGCCTAGTATCGTTGGAACAGATGCCTTGATGACGACCCCCTCCTGTGTCTGAGCACGACGGGCTACAATAAATCCGTGAGGGACGTTAACGCACCATGTTCGCCCCGTATAGGTCACTTCTCTAGCGCAAGTAGATAGTACCGTATAGTCTACACATGTTTCTGCCGGACGTGTCAATATGTGAAATGACTTGCCTAGAAGAGTGTGTGCCTTTACTTTATGAAACCCTTCCGATCCACACGCAACATACATATCATGTGTAGGGGTAACTTGTAGTGTTATGTTCTGTCCTGGATCCTCAAATTCAATCATTGTCTGCGTCTTGGCTGGTTTCACAATAAGTTCGTTCGCCTTTTCATAGACGAGTTCCTTTGTTTCAGGGTCATAACTCCCAATGAGAAGAGATTCATCCTTGTTTTCCTCTAATTCGTGAAGGAACTGGAAACCACGACTTGTAAGAATCTGGTGGTCTTCTGCCAAACAGTCACGCTCCATTTCACCAAAGCGGAGGCCGCCCTCTCGGGCCCTGCCCTCGGCCGGCTGGCGAGTGAGCATGACGAGGGGGCCCGACGCCCTCGTGTGAATCTTGTCGGCCGAGCAGTGTCGGAGGCGCTGGTAGTAGCAGGGGCCGATAAAGATGGACACATTCATCTGGCGGCCCGTGTAGCCATTGTACAGAATCTCATTGCCGTAGGGCTCCATTCCATAATTGTCTCGGAGGGCAGCGGCGAGGCCGTCCACCGTCGTGGCATTAAAGGGTGTTCCGTCCCCGAGGGCTCCCGCACAGCACCCGATTTTACTCAGAAGCGTCTCCATGAGCTGGGCAATGGTCATGCGGCTCGGAATCGCATGGGGATTGATGATGAGGTCCGGGACAATGCCCGTGCCCGTCTGGGGCATGTCTTCGGGGTTGAGAATCATGCCCATCGTGCCCTTTTGACCGTGTCTACTATTACCACACCACACAGGGACTCCGTTCCTGCGGACATAGACTGCTCCGAGGCCGTCCACACGGCAACAATACACCTTTCCGTTATACTTTACATATGAATCCTGTCCGTTTGTGCCGTCGAGCGTCCTGTTCTTGTTCACCAAGGGGGCATTCTGAGTCTCAATAATCGTCATGCGATATGCATCGACTGTCGAGGTAATGGTTTCACCTTCACGGCCAGGAGCCTGAATGGTGGTTGTGTGGCCCGCCCCGTACTTGACGGAAATGTTGGTCGACCAACCGGCATGGAGACAGAGGCGCTGGAAATCGTCGGCAAGTTGCTTGGATGATGTGTCGTACCGGCGAGTCCCGTTGGCCATTGTATGTCCATCTCCGAGCATCATTCCGTGAATGAGTACACGGCATTGCGCTGGCATGAGAGACCATACCCAAGAGGGAAGAGCCTTGTGAATGGCCCCCACACTCAAAGGGTGGATATAATGTACCAATGTGCGATTATTGAAACACCATGCGTTGCGCTCTACATCCTCTGTATCGTCCTTGTGCTTGTGAATGACAAATCCAAGTGTATCGCAAACACGTTCCAATGCTTCCTTTACCCTTGGCTTGTGTGTGGCAATACTTACACCCCAGGTTCGAAGCGTACACCCTTCTGCCATCCAAATACCAAAGAAGGTCAGCCAATCATCCATTGGCAGCCGCAAATCCGACTCACCTTCGACCCCTTTCAGGACAAACAGGCCCTCTTCGGCAAGACAATCGTCCGTCGACGGAACGGGACGATAGTCGTCCACATTCTTCTTGTATTTGCGACGCTTCCCCGAAACCTCCTCGGCCAATTCAAAGTCAAAGGCCTTGCCTGCCCTATCCGCCACATACATGCGATGATTGGGGGTGACCAATAGGTCGACCTGGTTTGACTGGAGCGAATACATGTTCCCATCAAAGTCGTACGACATGACCTCCTGGGGCACAACATACTCCAGTACGTCATTTCCGTCACGGTGGTGAAGACTTGCGACTCGGTGAGTCGGGTCCAGAGTATCGAACCGAGTCCATCCCCTTTCTGTCAGGATTTCGGTATCATCCGAATAGCAACTGAACTTGTCCCCAATCTCGGGAATTCTATCCTGTCGCATCCGAATCTTGGCAAAGGAATACCCCTCTCCGTTCCTGTTCTTGTAGACCCGGTCCACATAGCCGCACTCATTGTTGCGGGGCGTCTTGCTCACGTCTCGGCACGTCTTGGACCCCGCCGGCACGACCTTGCCCGTCGGAACACGGAGGGGCACGACCTTGCCAATCAGCACATCGTCGGGCGTCACATAGGTATTCTCGGGGATGAACCCGTCGACCCCCAACTTGCTGTAATTCGCATTCTTCATGTGCTTGGTCTCGGTCAGGTCCGGGCTACAGAAGCGCTCCTCTTCACCCGACGACTGATTCTTCTTCTCCTCGTCCTTGTACGTGCGGTAAAAGATGCTGCGAAAACGGCCCCGGTCCAGGGCCCCCCGGTTAATCATGTTGGAATCCTCCTGATTGTATCCCGTATAGGTCATGATGGCGACAATCACATTCGCCCCCGCAGGGAGCTTCTGGGCCCCGTAAAACTTGCTCATAAAGGGGCTCACCATGGGAATTTCCGGGTAGCACAGAAGGTGGGCCATGGCGTCAAACCGCTCCTGGAAATTCGTGGCATAGAGGCCCATGGCCTGCTTGGCCATGGCCGACTGATAGGCATTTCGGGGACTCTGGTTGTGATCCGGAAAGGGGATCATCGAGGCAATGGTGCCGAGGGCCGCACAGGGGTGAATCTCAACGTGGGTCTTGTCCCTGTCCGTGATTGCCGTCTCATAGTCCATGGCAATGTAGGCCCCGTCCGTCTCGCCGGCGTCCAGATACTCGAATAGGTGACGGTCGGAGGGGGTCGACCACAGCAGAAGGTCGTTCCAGTCCTTGAGGGCCTCGACCTGCGCCTTGAGGGTCCCCGTGGAGTCGGCTGCGATTTCCCGAATGCAGGGGGCGTACAGAAGGGGGCGCAGAATGCGACCGGCCTCGGTGGTAATCCAGAGTTCCTTGATGGCATTCTTCCAGACAATGCCCGTGTGAATGTGGAGTTGGCCGGCCCGCTTGGCCTTGCGGAGGGCCCCAATCGTGGACAGGGCCGTGGCCGAGGGCAGGCAGCCAATCCAGGACCCATTGAGAAAGACACGGGCGGCCGTGTGCTTTTCCTCATTGGTCGTCTCCTTGAGCGTCTTGAGCGTTCCGTGCCGAATGAGAAAGGCCAGGACCGTGGCGGGGCTCGAAAAGATGGAAATGTGGGCCGTCACGGCCATGTTTTTGATGACGCCTACGCCGTGGCCCTCGGGCGTCTCGCAGGGACAGAGCATCCCGTATTGGGTATTGTGGAGTTTGCGGGGGTCAATCAACTTGGCCGTCTTGTCAATGGGGGTCGAGAGGCGGCGCATATGGCTGATGGCCGAGGCGAAATTGAGGCGATTGAGCACCTGCGAGACGCCGATTTTCGAGGGGCCGCCAATCTTCCCCGAGCCGAAATTGCCCGTGGCCAGCGAGGATTTCAGGGCCACGTCGAGAATCGTCGCCTTGATGATTTTCCCGATATTGTTGATATTGACGATTTCCGACCAATTGCCCGTCGCCTTCCAGGAGCCCCCGTGAATCTCCTTGGACAGGCAGGCCCGCATGTCCTTGACCATGCGGTTATTGTACGTCTTGCGCAGCAGGTCCGCCAGCAAGAAGCCAGGAATGTCGACCCGCTTGTTGGGATAGGCGTCTCGGTCATCCTTGGGAATGCGCTTGCTCGACACCCAGAGGACCTTGCGGCACATGTGGGCCAAGAAGCACGCCTTTTCGTATTCCAGGCCGGTTCCGCCAATGTGGGGGAAGAATTCCTCGGCCAGAATGTCCGTCACGAGCATTTGGCGCTGCGACTTGGCCGACCAGGAACTAATGTGCTGCGAGAGCCACAGAATCGCCTCGGCCTTGTTGGAAATGGCGGACGCCTCCTGAATCGACTCTTCGATGATATTGTCGTAGGACGAGTCCTTGTCCACAATCAGGTCGTAAATGTCCCTGTCGGCCTCTATGCCGAGGGCCCGAAAGAGAATCCAGAGAGGAATGTCCGTCTTGATGCGGGGAATCGTGGCCTTGAGGCTCATGAGGAGATTGTTCTTGGGATTGTAGACGATTCGGACGGCGTTGGATTTTGGCACCTGGTCATTGTCGGGGCCGATGCACTTGATTTCCACCACCTCCTTGTCCTTGACATTGCCCCGCCCGTTGCGAAAGACAAAGGGGCGATTCTCCGACATGCGCTCCATGCTAATCATGGCCCGCTCGCCGCCCATGATGATGAAATAGCCGCCAATGTCTTCGGCGCATTCGCCCATGGCCTTGGCCTCCATATGAGTTTGATTGTACAAGAGGCAGTATTTGGAGCCGACCATGATGGGGACCTTGCCGAGGTGGACGTGGGGAAAGACACGGACCTTGGACTCTCGAATGCCGCCTCGGGTATGGTCAATAAAGGTGGTGGTGACCTTGACGTCCACATTCAGGGGGGCCGCATAGGTGAGGTTGCGCTGCCGGGCATCGTTGGGGAGCATGTGGTGAATGGCGCCGTTGTTTTCGAAAATGGTGGGACTTCGCACGGATATCTTTTCGAGTTCCATACTGACCTCGTATTCGTGCGAAACTGGACTGGATGACACTACGACCGTGTCTTTTGGGACGCCGGCCAATGCATTGGCGGCCGTCGTGCTGAGACCCGTGGCGGCAGCCAGGGCGGAGCGAGGACCGGCCAGCGGAATCTCCGGCGACCCTCGTGAGACGATGGGGTTCGCCATCGTAATAATATCGGGAATATCCTTTTCCACGAATTCATTGAATGACTCGATTTGGTGTGCCAGAATATGGCGCCCATTGGATTGATTCATGAAGGATGACAAATAGTGGCGATAGCCAGGGAGAATAGACGTCGACATCCTTGCGGTGTGTATGGTGGCCGTTGGTTAAGCCGGCACTGTCAAATTTATAATGAGAGACCCAAATAGGGGTATCCTATGGACGCTAGCACTAAAATGATTCAGTTGACGGGAGGGGCCACGAAACGGCCCCGAGGTCCAAGGACCTCCAGGGCCACAAAGGCCACCAAGACCCAAAGGGGAGGAAGTCTCCAGAGCGACGTGATTGTCAGCAAATTCCCCGACGCCATGGCCCCCTCTTCGGATACGGGATGTATGACCAAGGGCTACCAGACGCCTACGGCCGTCCACGGGGCGCCTCTCTCGCTGGCCTTTAAGCCCGTCATGCCCCAGGTGCCCGAATCGGCCGTGGCCTTGGCGGCCTCCTATCCGCCCTTTCCCCAAGGCTCGCCATCTATCGTAACACCCGGGACCGCAGCCAGTACGACAGGTCCTCAAGTGGGAGGCAAAGTTGAAAAAAAAGTGGTTCTTCAATCCAAGTCCAAGACGGTTCAGTTGGTTCCTAAAAAGGGGGAGCACACGGCCTCGCACGCCAAGCCCACTACTCGCAAGACTCGGCGCATCACGCTCGGCCTCCAGGCCCTGAAAAAGCGCCAGACACGGGCTCATAAAATACAGGCCGACGTCAAGGAAATGCCGATTGCCAAGGTGCGGGAGCACCTGGTTACCAAGAAGCTCATCAAGGCCACGAGCAAGGCGCCTGAGAAGGTGCTGCGGCAGATTGCTATTGATGCTCAGATTGTGGCAGGCAAGGGGCTCTAAGTCGCCTTAGGTCCCCCTGGAAGAGGCGATCAATGACGCAGGGATTCGGGCTCACGGGCAGAAGGGCGAGGCCCCCGATTTCGCCATAGGCGTTCGGGTCCCGGTCCAGAATGAGCTCCAGAAGGGTGAGGGGGTTTCTGTTGTAGAGGGGACTTGGATCTTGCCTGGCGCAAATGCACAAGAAGTGATTGAGTGTCTCAAAGGAACATTGGACTATGACATAGCCTGCGGATTCGTGTACATTCCTTATAGGGAGTGTGGTGCGGAAGGTGTGTAGAAGGGCACGGGAGACATTGTCCCAGCCGAGCAATTCTTCGGCCGTCTCTCGCCAGGCCGTGTCGAGCCAGTCCTTGTCGGCTGGTTCTCGCTTTCCGCCGAAGCCTGAGAGGTTCTTTTTGCGGCGCTGCGTGCCGGCGAGGGCCGTCACCGTGTCGGTAAAGAGGACGCCGGCTGCGACATAGGTGGGGAAGGTCTCGTATAGGGGTGGATTGAGGGAGGGCATGGAATGGCAGGTTCCCATGGTTGCTGCTCTTGACATGGCATCCATCCTCTACGTCAATTTTAGCCTTACAGTACCGCTTAGTATAAATTTACGCCCCCCCTACAATTTGTAGGGGGGGCGTAAATTTATACTAAGCACTAGTGTTAAGAATATAATTCTTAACAGTATAGGGTTCATGTCGGTGAATGCGACAGCTGCAGCTGTTGCCACAGCCTGTACCGACGTCATTGGTCTCGGCGTTGGAATCGGCGTCATGGCCGTTCTCACCGTCACCGTAACGGTGGCCTCCTACTTTTATCGCAGAACCCCCACCTGTCCGTATTGCTCGGCCCTTGTCGCCCAGCCGTTGTTACAAGAACATTTGCTCACCTGCCCGAAGCACCTCGAATTCTGGAGCCGAAAGGGGTCTCAACGGGAAATCGTCTACGTTCGAAGCGGTACCGTTAAGAATATAAGTAAGCCCTGAGGAGGGGCGTCTAAGCGGTATCTAAAGGTTGTTTGTGATATAGAAGTAGAGAATGTACGAAGAGTACGGAGCCTTTTATAAAAAATACAAGGCTCTGTACGGTCCCAAGACGGCCGTGTTTTTGATGGTCGGGACGTTTTACGAACTATATGACCGTCGGGACCCTGAAACGGGCCTGACCCAGAACAATATCCAGGAGGTGACGGACCTATTGGGAATCCAACTGACTGTGAAGAAGGCCGACAAGGAGCCAGGAGACCCGCTCTTTGCGGGCATCCCCGACTATACGCTTCACAAGCACGCAGCACGACTCACAGCCACTGGCTGGACGGTGGTCGTGGTGGACCAGGTCCGAGAAGGGAGCCGCATCGTGCGGCGAGAGGTGGCTCGCATTCTGAGCCCGGCCACTCATATCGAGGCCCAGGGCGCCTCGACCACGCCCATTCTGACGGCCCTGTACCAGGGCCAAGGCTCCTTCTGGGGCCTCGCCTCGCTCGACCTGACCACGGGCACCACCACGACCTATCAGGGGGCCCTGGACGACCTGGAGCAGCACATGGCCCTGTTCAGCCCGAGCGAGATTCTTCTGTACGCCGACACGGACCCCTTTTCGTTCCCAAAAGGGGTCGTGGTTCACAGGAGAGGCCTGGACCCTGGGTCCTTTGCCAACCTCGAAGTGGCCGCCGACTATCTCAAATCCTTCTATACGCCGCACCACGTTCTGCCCATCCGCCCCTATTTGTCATTGTCACTGGATAGGCGGGAGGCCGAATTGGCGCTCCTGTTTCTCCTCCAGTTTGCCGAGGAGCACATGCCCTCGGCCATCCGCAAACTCCAACGGAATGAGCCCTGGACGCCCAGCCAGACCCTGCTATGTGGGAACCACGCTCTGGACCAACTCCAGATGCCCGAGGTGGCGGCCCTTCTGAAGGGGGCCCTGACGCCCATGGGGAAGCGGGACATTCGAAGCCGCCTTCTGAGGCCCGTCGTCGAGGCCTCCCTGATTCAGAAGCGTCTGGGAGAAGTCGGCGCCTGCAGTGCCCTGCCTCAGCGACAGATCCTACAACGCACTCTTCGGTATATGGGGGACTTGCCCCGCATGCATCGCCGAGTCCTTCTGGCGACTGCCACCGTCGCCGATTTCGTGAGCCTGGGCCAGAGTTACTCGGCCCTGGCCGACCTCCAGAAGGAATGTTTCGCCACCTTTATCGAAGGCTGGACCCCCCCTCCCGACCTCGACACGACGCTGGCTTCGTACAGGGCTTTCTATGCCACGCACATATCAATGTCCAAGGCTCTCCAGGCCTCTGAAGACAGGACTCCCTTCAACACCGACACCTATACGGAACTCAAAGGGATTGAAGAAGAAATCCAGACTATTCTAGTTGCCTTTGAGGCCCTACGAACCCGGTTCGCAGGACTCGCCTCTTCTGATTCCGTCCGACTCGAGAGCCGAGAGAAGGAGCCGTTTGGACTCAAGGCGTCCGTCTCGGCCCTGAAGGCCCTGAAGGGAAAGTCCTTGCCTTCTGGAACTGTTCTCCAGGTTCTCAAATCGGGGGGATGGATTGAGACGCCTGAACTGGCGGCCCTGAATAGCCGCCTTCTTGCGAAGCGGCAGGCCCTGAGCCACGGGGCGGCGGCCGTTCAGCTCAGGGTCTGCCACCTATTAGTGAATGAGGCCGCCTGGTCCTTGATGGAAGAGTGGGTCTCTTCTGTGGATTGTACACAGGCTATAGCAGCGGCGGCAACCGAATATGGATGGTCCTGTCCTGTAGTGGTTGCTGGAGAGGAGGAGTCCTTTGTGGACATTGAGAACCTTCGCCATCCCCTTGTCGAGGCCACGGGGACTCGGACGCCCTATGTACAGCATGACGTCAGACTCGATG
>Ga0114958_10003801_pt1 | contig 10672 bp, 6 predicted proteins | sample C_130208_EF_Meta_FD_89577 | JGI IMG/M metagenome (GOLD analysis project Ga0114958, IMG submission 89577) | Freshwater microbial communities from Lake Croche, Canada to study carbon cycling - C_130208_EF_MetaG | ecosystem: Environmental > Aquatic > Freshwater > Lake | place: Lake Croche, Canada... | reverse complement strand
TTTATCTCTTCTACCAACCTCTCACCGCATGGCCCAAAACTGCCGGGCGCCCGACGACCAAAGCTGAGCTTTGTGTTCAAGTTGAAGCAGCGTTGAAAAAAATTAATCCCGACTACGACCTGCTCTTCGCCCAGCCCATCGAAATGCGTTTTAACGAAATGCTCGAAGGCACGAAGGCTGAACTCGCCGTAAAAATCTTCGGCCCCGATTACGACGTGCTCGAACCGCTCGCCCAAAAGGTCAAAGTCATCCTCGAAAAAACGCCCGGCGCCGCCCAGGTTGAATACGAGACCGATGGTCGCACCCCGCAGCTGCAGTTGAGCGTGAAACGCGAGATCCTGCGCCGCCACAACCTCCAAGCCGCCGAGGTCAATCACGCGGTACAGGCCGCTCTCGCCGGCGAAATCGTCGGCACCATCGTCGAAGGCAACCGCCGCCACGACATCGTCGTCCGTATGCCCGAAGCACTGCGCGCCGACGACGCCGAGATCAGAAAGCTCCCGCTACGCGTCGGCGAGTACGGGTTGTTACCGCTCGGGGACACTGTGGATTTTTCCACGCTGCAAACCGTCGAGCCCATCCAGCGCGACGGCGGCCAACGCCGCGCCGCACTCATGGTTAACCTCAGCACGCGCGACATTGAAGGCTATGTCCACCGCGTCGAAAAAACCATCGCAGCCGAGCTGAAACTCCCCGAGGGCTACGTCGTCGAATTCGGCGGCCAGTTTCAAAAACTACAAGTGGCTCGTGCGCGGCTAGCCGTTGTCGTGCCTTCAGCGCTCGCGCTCATCTTTGTGTTGATCTTCCTCGCCTTCGGCTCGTTGCGGCAGGCGTTTCTCGTCTATTCGGGCATCCCGCTCGCGGTCACTGGAGGCATCGCCGCACTCTGGATTCGCAACATGCCGTTTAGCATTACCGCGGCCGTAGGCTTCATCGCTCTCACCGGTGTCGCTGTGCTCAACGGCGTCGTCCTGCTCACCTATTTCAACCAATTGCGCGAAGAAGGCCGCACGCTGGCCGAGGCTGTCATCGAGGGAGCACTCACACGCTTACGGCCTGTTCTAATGACGGCGGCCGTAGCAAGCCTAGGCTTCGTGCCGATGGCTCTCGCAACTGGCGCGGGCGCTGAAGTGCAACGCCCGCTTGCGACCGTGGTGATCGGCGGTATTCTCAGCTCTACATTGCTCACCCTCGTAGTACTTCCGGTCCTCTACGCTTGGTTCGAAAAAGAAAAACGTTAAACTCCGCGCGCTCATATATTGTCGGCGCGTAATTTTCTAAGTTTTCCGCGTGCTTGGCAGCCATGCCACCAAATGTAGATAGCGCTGTTCCGCACTGACTACGATCTCGACGTCGTCAGCCTTCTGCCCAGCACTTAATCCACACAGCTTTTTATCTAAAAAAAGCTCAGCCTTCTGGCCATTTGCACCAAAATCTTTAAAGTCTCAGTTTATGCTAACCTTGATTCGCTCCACCCTTGGTGTCCTCATTCTTTGCACCCTCGCCGCCTGCGGTAAAAAAGACGACCACGCCGGACACGACCACATCGCCGAGCATCAACACGTTCACACCGCCCCCCACGGTGGAACCCTTATTGAAATCGGCGAACACGCATACAATCTAGAACTGCTCCGCGACGCATCCACCGGCAAACTAACCGCCTGGATCCTAGACGGCCACGCTGAGAACTTTGTCCGCATCAAAAGCCAGACGCTCGAGCTCATCGCGATGCCGAGCGGCAAATTTACGCCGCTGACCCTACAAGCCGTCGCCAATCTCTCTACTGGAGAGACCGTCGGCGACACCTCTCAGTTTGAAATTCAAGCAGACTGGCTCAAAAACACCGTCAACTTCTCCGGTATCTTCACCATCGAGATCAAGGGGATCAAATTCGAGAAGGTAGAATTCCATCTCGAGAAATAAGCTGCCACCTGCGCTCCGGCGTTGCTCGCAGGCTTCCTTTCGCAAAGCTCATCTTCTCTTCATTTCATGTCCATTCCTGTCACCGTTCTCACCGGCTTCCTCGGCGCCGGCAAAACCACGCTCCTCAACCGCATACTCACCGAGCAACACGGTAAAAAACTCGCCGTAATAGAAAACGAATTCGGTGAAGTAGGCGTGGACAATCAACTCGTCATTCAGTCAGACGAAGAGCTCTTTGAGATGATCAACGGCTGCATCTGCTGCACCGTGCGCGGCGATCTCATCCGCATCCTCGGCCGCCTCATGAAGCGCAAGGAACCCCTTGACGGTATCCTCATCGAGACCACTGGCCTCGCTAACCCCGGCCCCGTAGCCCAAACGTTTTTCACCGACGACGAGATGAAGGCGAACTTCCGCCTCGACGCCATTGTAACTGTCGTCGACGCCAAGCACATCCTTCAACACCTCGGCACCGACGATGAATCCGTGAAGCAACTCGCCTTCGCCGACGTCATTATCCTCAACAAAACTGACCTCATCGCAGCCGCGGAACTCGAACCGCTCGAAGCCCGCATTCGTACCATCAACGCTGTCGCCAAAATCCATCGCGCCCAAAACGCCGACGTCCCGCTCGACCGCGTCCTCAATATCGGTGGCTTCAATCTCGACCGCGCCGTCGAAGTCGACCCCAAGTTCCTCCAACCGGAATATCCATTCGAATGGGCCGGCGCCTACGCACTACCCGTCGGGGCCCACGAATTCGTCATTGGCCACCACGATCACGCCCACGACGGCCACGACCACTCGCACTGCGATCACGACCACGGCAAGTGCGACCACGAGCACCACCACCACGGCAACGAAAACGAACTCGATGTCGTCGTCATGCCCGTGAAATTACCCGTCAACGGCGACTTCACCTCCCCCGCTGCCCAAGCCGCCATCGCCACCGCGCGCGACGCCGCCGTTCACGTTTTTGCTGATTGGGAAGCCCGCCTGAAAGAAGGCGATGCCCTCGTCCCCGGCGCTACGCTCCAACGCCTCCTCCTCACCGAGGGTAACGGCAAGTTCGTGCTCAAAATCAAAGAGCCCGGTTTCTACCTGGTCTTCGAAGCTTGCGGCGAACACCCGCTCCACATCCACGTCATGGGCGAGACCGTGAAGCCCTGCTGGCAGCAGGATTTTCATGCAGCTCACACTCACAACGAAGCCGTTACATCCGTCGGCATCAGCAACCCCGGCGATCTCGACGGTAAAAAACTCAACGAGTGGATTAGCGAACTTCTCCGCGTTAAGGGTGGCGACATCTACCGCATGAAGGGCGTACTCGCCGTCAAAGGGTCCAACAAACGCCTTGTTTTCCAAGGCGTGCACATGCTCTTCGACGCTAAGTTCGATCGCGAATGGAAATCCGGCGAAGCGCGCAGCAACACCCTCGTCTTCATTGGAAAAAATCTCGACCGCGCCGCCCTCACAGAAGCTTTCAAGGCGTGTTTGGCCTGAGAACTACGGGTAGAAGTTGAGGCTCGTTAAAAGCACGCCAGATTGAGACTAAGTATCTGCTCAATTTAGATATTCGCTAATCGACCCGTCGAATCGCCGAAACGCTCTAAACCCGTCACACCCGCTTGATCGGCCAGACTGAGATAAAGATTCGTCATAGGCTTCGAACCGTGGCGCACATAACGACCTGGGTTCAGCTGGCCACCACCGCCGCCGGCGAGAATTACAGGCAAATTGTCGTGCGAGTGGCGATTGGCGTCGGCGTTTCCACTACCATAGACGATCCGAGTATTATATAATACTGAGTTTCCATCTACGTCGCGAGTAGACTCAAGGTCCTGAAGGAAACGCGCAAATTGCTCGGAATACCAACGGTCAATACGGGCAATTTTTGCAATGCGTTCCTGATTTCCTTGATGATGAGACAAATCGTGGTGCCCCTCGGCGACACCGATTTCACTGAAGGATCGGTTATCGCCATCGTGCGCGAGCGCGAAGGTGGCTACACGAGTAGAGTCCGTCTTGAAGGCGAGCGCCAGCAAGTCGTACATTAGACGTACGTGTTCGCTGTGACTGCGTGGAATTCCAGCGGGCGTGGCGAGGTCGGGATCCACATTGGCCCCAAAGCGTTCGGCTTTCTGGATACGGATTTCCACTTCGCGAATACCAGTGAGATATTGATCGAGTTTTTCGCGGTCTCGCGGGTCGAGCCGACTTTGCATGCGGCGTGTATCTTCATTGACGAAATCCAGGACGGAGCGACGCGCCTCCATGCGAAGACGCGCGTTTTCAGCCCGAGTGCCGTGCGAACCGGAGCCAAACATACGCTCAAAGAGCAGGCGCGGATTAGACTCAGGTGGCATCGGTGTGGTCGCGGAGCGCCACGAGAGGTTATATTGATACGCGCACGCATAACCGGAGTCGCAATTACCAGCACGCCGATCGGTGTCGCAGGTAAGCTCAAGCGACGGAAAACGGGTAAGGTGGCCAACTTGATTAGCGATCGTTTGGTCGATCGAAATACCAGCGCGGATATCGGTTGCGCTCTTATTGAGGCGAACGCCGGTAAGAAACACGCCATTGCCGCGAGCATGGTCGCCTCCACCGTCATTATCGGCCCTGGCGTTCGCGTGATCAAGACCGCTTACAACCTGCAATTGGTGACGCAGCGACGTAAGCGGTTGGAGGGTAGGACCAAAATTAAAATTTGTACCACTACCCTCGGGCCACCAACTGGCAGGAATGGCGCCGTTGGGAAAATAAACAAACGCCGTACGCAAAGGTGCACCCGTCGCGGTCGTCGCGAGTGCCTTGGCGGCGGGCGCTGCGGCGAGAGCCCGAGTCGGCACGAGTGAGGCAAGCGAGGGCAACGCGATGCAGGCACCAAGACCACGCAAAAAATGGCGGCGGTTCATCGCGGCGAGGTGTTGCTCAGCAGTGAAAGCAGCGGGAGTGGCAGGTTTCATGGGGTCGAAGTAAGGGTAGGAACAGAGCTATAAACGGCTACAGCTTCGCTCGGCGTAGAGCGACGACGTTGCTGAAAAGGCGCTGAAGCAATGATGCCGCGAATTAATATAGAAGGACGACCGCCCGAGGCTCCAAGTTGCGCGACGAGTTGATCAATGGTTTCAGTGTCGGAATACTCCACGCCACGGCCGAGCGCGTAGGTGAATAGTTTTTCGCTCACGCAACGATAGAAGTCCTGCCTTCGGTCGGTGGCGAGGATGCGTTTCAAGCCGCGGATATCGGTAAATTTTTCTCCCGTGATCAATTGGCCGGCGGGCTCGATGGGGTGATTCATCTCGGTGGTGCGCCACTGACCGAGGGCGTTAAAGTTTTCCAGCGCGAGCCCGAGCGGGTCCATGCGACTGTGGCACGAGGCGCAAAGTGGATTCGTGGCGTGCAGAGCCATGGTTTCGCGCAGAGTCATCTGGCGGAGTTTCTCTGGACTGGCGGCATCTTCGAGCGCCGGGATATTCGGCGGCGGGGGCGCGGGTGGCGTACCTAGGATGGCGTCGAGAATGAAGACACCCCGTTTCACGGGCGAGGTGCGGGTAGGATTTGAGGTAACGGCGAGCACCGTGCCTTGCGTCAACACCCCGCCGCGAGGGCTATCGGGCGGGAGCGTAACTTTCCGCATGGCGCGGCCAGTCACACCAGCAATCCCGTAGTGCTTGGCCAACTCCTCATTAAGAAACGTGTAGTTGTTATCAATTAACTCGGTGAGCGGGCGATCCTCTGAAAGCACGTGCGCAAACAGCATTTCGGTCTCTTCCTGCATCGCGGTGCGGAGGCTACCGGTAAGTTGCGGACCCGTTTTTCCCGTGACCTCCGCGCGGATCTTGCGCGCCGCCTCAAGCGCCGCGACGTCTTGAGGAGTACGTTGCGCATCAGGAATTTCGGAAACTCGACGGATGGTGGCTCGCGCTTTGTTGAACCGAGTCGAAGGAGGATGTTCACGCAGGAAAATTGCAGGCGCGTCGATGCCGATAGTTGATATGTCCCGCGCCTGTAACCATTGACCCGTAAAATTTTTTACTAACTCGGACGAGCGCGGGTTTGCTAAAAGACGAGTAATCTGCGTCGGCAACTCGGCGCGTAGGCGCTGGCTCTCGGCGAGACGGAACAGTTCCTCATCGGGCATCGTAGACCAGAAAAAATACGAGAGTCGTGAGGCCAAAGCGTACTCATCGATAAGCGGATGCACGTGGCCAGGCTCCAGCGGCTCGACCGTTTCTTCGCGAAAAATAAAGCGAGGCGAAGCCAGCACAGCGACCATCGCTTGTGCTATACCCGCTTCAAAAGTGCTATTTTTTCCTCCGAAAACACCTTCAGCCAGTGCTACCAGACGCGCCACGGTTGGCGCATCTACCGGCCGACGAAACGCACGTGTAGCAAATTTGCCCAAGATGGCCGCAGCATAAGTACGGCGACCGGCAAGATCAGCTGGAGCCGGGTGCGGGAAAAAGCGTTCGTAGTCTTTTGGCGCAACCCAGTGCTCCTTAGCCATGGGTCCGCGTACGACCACTGCATTGAGACGCAGGCGCAGTTGACGGACCTGCGGCCGCGCTTCGCCGAGAGGCCGCAGCTCGACGGTCAACTTGTGTTCGCCGGCCGCCCACGTACGATCAAAGACGAACTCTAAGGGCTTGCTGCCTTCGCGACCCAACTCGCGCTCGAGTAACGTTTCACCGTCAGCCTTGAGCGTGAGTTGGCACTGGTTAAGATCGAACTCGTTTTCAACGTAGCGCTCAACAGCGCGCAGATCGAAGACGATTTGATAATCGCCTGCGTGCGGTGCCCGATGTTGCGCAAAAACCTGCGAGTTTTCGTAATAGGAGAGATCGATCGGAGCGGGTGGCGGGTTTGAGCGCGAGCGTTCCGTGACCACGGTCGGACGCGCACGCGCAGGGTCAGCGGTGAATTTTTGACCCAGGATGGCGACTTCGGCCACGACGCGCGGACTCATCGGTACGAAGGTGCTCACAATCGTCTGCGCCATATCGAGATAACGCTCGAGCAAGAGCGGCGAAACCGTCAGCACATCGCCAATGTTGTCGAAACCATGGCCGGAATCGTCGGCCGGAAATTCCAGTTTCGTATCCACTTCAACGCCGGTGAGATCGCGGACGGTGTTGCGGTACTCGACGCGATTGAGCCGGCGCAGCGTCACGCGACCAGGATCTGGCTGAGCGGGATCGAGCTCGAAGATCTGATGCTTGATCCACTGCGAGAGTTTCGCGGCCTGCTCGGGCGCAAGGTGAGGCTCGTCAACAGGAGGCATGATTCCCGACCGGACGTTGCGTAAGGCGCGCTGCCAAAGTGCGTGGTCTTTGAGTTCCTTGGCGTTGGTAAATTCATCAAGCGTGACACCCCCCTTGGCGATGCCCCCGCCGTGGCAGCCATAGCAATATTCATTGAGGATCGGTTTTATCTCCTTGGCAAAATACTCCATCTTAGGCTCAGCGCCATTGGCGATACTCAAAGAAGCCGCAAGCGCGATGAGCGCAGCACAGCTGGCGAAAGCAAACCGATGACTGAATCGGGGTAACGGCACGAGCGGGGTATTACAGATATATTCCTAGAAAATTGTAAAAAGCAAAGCGTGGTTACGTCATAAGGAAAATTTTAGCGATCCCAAGAAAGACGCAAGAAGCTAACTATAAACAAGATGGCCCTTAGTTGGAACACCCAGAACCAAATCTTAAAACTTCAAATAGGCTAAAAACCTTAAACGTTTTAATGAGCGTGATCGCTAAGGTTGCGATGAGCGGAAAAAAACCGAGGAATTTAATCCTCGGTTTGGCAGGAACACTGAAAGAACTCCGGAAGAGTTACCCGGTTGAATACTCTATTGTAGGTCAGACAATCTTTGCAGCGATATCTGGCATCGACCAACCTTTGCGGTAGGTCGGGTACAGCAGCTTATCGGCCTCGGGCAGGCTGGTCTTCATAGCGACAGGATCCCAGTTGAACTTTTTGCCGACGAGAATCGACATCGTGCCAAGACAGACCATCTCCGTGAAGGGTACGGAGTATTCGAAGTTAGAGCCAGCAGCCGTAGGATTGTTAGCCCGGATCGCGGAGGTCCATTCTTTGTGCGGATTATTTTCCGGCACACGGGGTAGTGTCTTCGGCGGGAGTTTTCCGCCTTCGACGAGTTCTTTATGGAAGGACTCGGGAAGGAAACGCGGGCTATTGCAGTAATCGTTGCCGTCGTAAACGGTGCCCTTGCTGCCGATGATAAGCTGGCCGCCTTTGGCCAACTGGCGCGACTCTTCAAGCTGCGCTGGTTTTTCCGGTTTTTCGCCGCCTTCATACCAAGTAAGTTTGACGGGCGGGAGGTTGCCGCGCGCAGGGAACTGATATTCGACGACGGCGGACTTTGGATACGCGATCGTACTCTTACCGGTGATTTTCTTGAGCTCGACGCTTGTGGGCGCGCCGAGGTTGAGGTTCCAATACGCAGCGTCCATAAGATGACACGCCATATCACCGAGGGCGCCGCAGCCGTAGTCTTGGTAACCGCGCCATTTGAACGGATGGATCGCACGGCTGAAGCTGCGTTCTTGGGCGCGACCGAGGAACAAGTCCTGCGAAAAGCCAGCTGGAGGTGTCTCAGCTGCGGGCCATTCCTGCATGCCTTGGGGCCAGACGACACCCGCCGACGTGGCAGAACGGTTGGTCCAAATTTGTACTTCACGCACGTCGCCGAGCACGCCGGCTTGGAACCACTCGCGCACGAGGCGAATACCTTCGCCGGCGTGACCTTGATTACCCATTTGCGTACACACGCCATTGAGACGCGCCAGGCGGAGCAACTCACGGGCTTCGCCGACCGTCTGAGTGAGGGGCTTTTGCACATAAACGTGCTTGCCCATCATGATAGCCATGTAAGCGGGGAGAAAATGCATATGATCCGGCGTCGCGATGCCGACCGCGTCAATCTGATCATCCATCTCAAGAAGCATTTTCCGGAAATCGGTATAACGTTTCGCCTTCGGGAATTCAGCGATGAGCTTCTTCACGTTGGACAACTTAACCGGCTCGTTGCCGTTAGCGTTGCCGCGCGGCGTGGCGCCTTCCCAATCGATATCGCACAAAGCCACGACATCTTCATCGCGGTGCGCCATGATATCCGAGAAGCCTTTGCCGCCGCAGCCGATCTGCGCGACCCGGATTTTAGCTCCAGGCGCGATCGGACGGGGCTTGCGCGGCGAGTTCGCGTCTTTCGGGAAACTGGCGCAGCCCGAGACACCCAGCATGGCAGCAGCCATAGCTGAAAATGTGAGGAAATCGCGACGATTGAGTTGGGTGGGTTGAGACATCGTGATAGATTTTTACCGAATGTCCGCAGACGCTCCGGCTAGGTTGGATTCAGGGGTGAAGAGACATGAGGTGAAACTGACAATAGATTGAAGACACACCGCGCCGCCCTCGCCAAGCTCAACCTCGAAAAAAACTTCGCCCGAGACTCACGCCTTGCAGGCCACTCCACCCCGCCCTCAGCCTAACACCGATGCAACTCACCAAGCACTGGGCCACCACCCTCGACGACTACGCCATCGACCTCGCGTGGTCACCGGACGGCCACCTGCTCGCCGCCGCCAGCGCCGCTGGCCCTATTTCCCTCTTCGCTGCCACCGATGGCGCCCGCCGCCACGAACTGCCCGGCCACCTCGACGGCACCAACTGCCTCGCCTGGCAACCGGCCTCCTCTACCCTGCTTGCTACCGGCGGCCAAGACGGCACGGTCAAATTCTGGGACGCTGCCGCTGGTCAGCACACTGCCACCGCCGCTCTCGGCGCCACTTGGGTCGAACATCTCGCTTGGAGCCGCACCATACTTTTCGCCGCCGCCGGCCGCAAACTTACCGCACTGCGCGCTGACGGCACGGTTGCCCACACCTTCGCCGAAGCCACCAAATCCATCACCGCCCTCTCCGCCCAACCCGCCGCCGGTTGCGTCGCCGCCGCTCACTTTGGCGGCGTACAACTCTGGGATGCCGACGATTTTCTCATCCAAAAAACCTTCCCCTACGCTAACGGCATCCACGCCCTAGTCTGGTCGCCCGACAGCAAATGGCTCGTATCCGGTAACCAAGACCCGAGCGTGCACCTTTGGATTCCTGAAACCGACGTCGAGCTTCACATGAGCGGATACGAGTCGAAAGTGAAACACCTCTCCTACGATCACGCCTCCCGCTGGCTCGCCACGGGTGGCGGCCGCGACGCCTGCATCTGGGACTGCGCCGGCGCCGGCCCCGAGGGCCGCGAACCGGCCATGTTGCCCCACGAGGCGCCCGTCTGCGCCGTCGCTTTTCAAAACACTCACAGCCTCCTCGCCAGCGCGAGCCTCGACGGCGTCGTCCAAATCTGGAGCCCTGAGCGCGCCAAACCCTTACGCGCTACCGTTAAAATGCCCCACGCCGCCACGAAATTGATCTGGTCCCCCGACGACCGTCTGCTCGCCATCGGCTCCGAAAAAGGCGCCGTCTACGTCTTGAAGTGCGAGAGCTGACCGCTCCCACCAACCGCGCCGCATCCCGCTAAAATTTTACAATGCTCTCGTTCGCCGCTCGCCCCGGCCCTATGATTCGGTGAAACTTCGGACGCCGGTTACCGTCCCACCCGTATCACCATGCGCCTCCGCAGCATTTATCTGGCTCTCTTTCTCGCCGGCGGACTTGTGATAGCGATTCTCATCGCCGCGCGCCCATCGCGCCCCGCGCACCGCCCCACTCCT